>Ga0228614_1000079_pt1 | contig 57682 bp, 43 predicted proteins | sample 15DmetaG_FD_190531 | JGI IMG/M metagenome (GOLD analysis project Ga0228614, IMG submission 190531) | Seawater microbial communities from Monterey Bay, California, United States - 15D | ecosystem: Environmental > Aquatic > Marine > Coastal | place: USA: California | collected 2016-10-13
TTACCTGGACAAGCCATGTCTAAAGTTGACGTTGTATTGTTACTGTTTCCCCATACGTAAGTATAAGGTGCTTGACCTCCATTTACCATTACTTCTAATATACCATCACAGTTAACAGTATCATTAGTAGGAGTAATATTGATGTAAGCATCAAAATTAGCGCATGGATCGTTTCCTGTTCCTCCACCGTTTGTGTTAGTATCTAAACCAATATAGAAAACGAAATTTACATCAGCACCTGAAGTATCAATGTAATTCAAAGAATACTCTCCTTCACATCTGTTTTCAAATTTCATTCCGCCTTGCTGAATAATAGTTGACGAATCAGACCAATACCAACTTGTGGAAATAAATTGTGTTGAATCTATCGCTGCTGATCCATTACAATTGGTTGTACTATTTGTTGGTGTTACCATTACTAATTGGGCATTTGCACCAATGTAAAGCAATGAAAAACAGACAACAAAAAGTGTTTTTTGTAAAAGTTTTTTCATGAAATTTAGTTTAAAGTTCGAACAAAAATACAAAATTTATTTTAGATGAGTGATTAGTAGGCTTTTTTTAATGGTTTAATCCCTAAAAAAACTTATTTCGTCGAATTAATCGTTCAACTGGAATATGGATAGAACCAAAAATTTCACTTGCACTCAAGGAGTCTAAATTAAATTTAACTTTCGTGCCTTTTTCTAACCAAATTCCATGATTAGAATTCTCTTGAGAAATTTTGGAAGGATAATTTCCAGAATAAAATAAATAATAATCATCTTTCTTTTCAATAGACAAAGGAGGCGACGTCAAGAAACGATAATAATTTTGTTCTTTTCTTAATATTCCTTTTTGAAACAGCCTTTTCATCAAATAATCTCCTTTTTCATTAACTGAAAATAAAAGAGAAAACCCGGGAACTCTAATGTCTTTTGTGCTTTTTATTTCAACCAAATTAAAATTTTCATCCATTTCAGTTTTAATATACTCTTCTTTGATCGTGTATAATCCACCTTCTCTAAAAGATAAGTCTCCATTCCAAGCGTTTAAAAAGTCAACCATTGGAAAACTAATTTTATTAGCGGATTGTACTAAAAAATTGTAAAATGGATCTTTCTTTTTCTTTCTGAATCCATCAATATCAACATGTATACTTAATAGCTTATTGGTGTAATACTTAGACTCCCAACCAAGACTATTGGTGTCTTTCATCTTAATTCCAAGATTCTCTTTATTTCGTACATAAGTCAACAAACTAAAACTAGAAGAATCGCTATCATGAGCAAACAAAGCTGTTTCTACTCCATATTTCTTTAGTTTATTCCAATTAGAATAGAGTACTAATTTTTCATCTATAAATTGTTTTTCCTTCAGAAAAGCTTTCCAGCATTTTTTCACCCCTCCTTTTTTTGCAAATAAAACTTGCTCAACCTGTTTTTCAAACTTGTTCCCTTTATATACTAATAACCAATCCTTATCATAGGTTAAGTAACCATTTTCTTTTTCGTATGAATAAGATTTTTGTTGATATACTAAAGTGTCTTTTAGGTTTAAAAGCTTATTTAATCGAAGGATTCCAGGATAAATCTTACTGCTGTCACTAACTTCTATCATTACCCCCCAATTTCCGTTTTCATTTGCGAAAAAATAAACAGGTTTCTGTAAGTTCAAACCATAGCTTTTTCCTTGACTTAGAAGAAATTCCTGCGAGAAAAAATCCCTAAATGGGATCTTATGATAAAAAAGCATGCTACTCGTTTCGTTAGCAAGGTCCAATAAATAACACCTCCCTAAAAAGTCTGCAGTAGGTAACCTATCAATGATTGAAGGAAATTCTTTTTTTTTATTTATAAATGGTTGGAAATATAGAAAACCACCTACAGATCCAGCAAGAATAAGTATAAATATTACTTTACGATACATTGCTAGATAGTTCTAGTTAAAATATTACAAACAATTATTTAGATAAAACATAAACACTATTGATAATATCTAGAATATGTTTTGCTGAATTACCTGACTTCTCATTCATAGAATATTTTAACTGAAAATTCATTTTGGTTTTGTTTATCTTATCTGAAGTTAACTCCATAATTCCCGTTTTAGTTCTTACGGCATCCATTATTTCTAATTGTTTTGGTTGAAAAACCTCTCTTGGAAGTTTATCAATCATTTTTGTCCAATCTACATAAGCATATACAACTCCACCTTTTTTAATTTTTTTTGCAGCTTTTTTAGATAATGCTTTATCTCCATATCCATCAGCATTATTAATTGCTAAGTTTTCATCGTTGGTTACAATAAATAAACCATTTCTATTGATGAAATATAAAGGAACAGACTCAAATAAAGCATTTTCAAACTTCCAATATTTACCATGATTTTTGAGCTTTGAAGTTAAGCCGGAAATGTGTTTTAATATTTTATCTGGAATATCTGATCTCTCTGTAGAAATACCAAAAGTAAACAAAGGCATTTCTTCTTCCCCTTCTACTTCTGTTTCGGTATATTCGAAAGTTTCTTCATCGTATTCATAATCAATCTTTGTCGTTTTTACTTTCTGTATTCCATTAAATGTACCAAACATTGTCCCTGTATAGGTTCCAAAAAGGGCATCTTTATTTATAAAATCATTTAGTAATTCTAAAGTTAATAAGGTAGAAGAAACGCGAGGGTCTTTCTGTTTTTCTAAAATTGGAACCACCACTTTAAAAGATTGTTCGTAAGCTTCTCTCAAATTAACGTTGTAAGTAAAATGAAAAGCACTGTTTTCATGGATATAATTTAAAATGGACTTGTCTAGTTTTGAATTATTTAACTTCTCATAGATCGAACCTAAAGCTTCTCCATAATTTGCCTCTAACTTAAAATCTATAGAATTTTCATTAAAGTACAAGTCCCCAACTATTATATTTCCAGAGTATAATTCGTTTATCTCGTTGTATAATTTTGGAAAAATGGATTGGAAATACCAAAAATTTTGGGTGTTTTTTAAATTCTTAGAATTATCAAGATAAAATGTTCCTTCAGAATTATGTGACAATTGATCTGCAAATTTAGAATCTACTGATTTTAAGTTAATGTTTTCAGTAAACAACTCTTTACAAATTTGACTGAGAAATTTGACTTGATACATTACCAAAACACTGTCCTTAAACTCGCTGTAATTTTTAACATGTGGGTTTTCTGTTGCTTTTGGAAAAGCTTCTTCTAAAGGTGTTTCTTCTACATAAATTAATGAATCTAATTCATCTGCATCAAATTCTTCTTCTAACAAAACACTTTCTTGATGCTCATCATGACCGATATACTCGCCTATTTCGTCTTCCCCATAGTACCCATTATCGTAGTAATTTTTCGCACCATATCCTTTGGCTGACCAAAGAGAATCCGCATATTCTCTAACAGTAGAAGAAAGAGGTTCTACACGCATTAAAACGGCAATATTCCCTTTAATTATAAGGTGGTTTTGCAGTGAAGCATAAAATTCTATTCCTTTAATTGTACTCTCTTGTTTGTCAAAATCATCAAAAACATCAAATAATTTTGTTTTATCTGAAATTCCAAACGTAAAACCCGATACTTCAAATTGAGAACTTTTCCCATAAAAAACATTGAGCTTTTTAGTGAAATCAATTCCCGAATCTTTTAACGTTTTTCCATTCGTTGAACCATCAAACAACTCTGTTTGTAGCTCTTCCATGAACTCATATTGTATCAACTCATCTAAAGAAACCTTTTGAAGAAGTGCTACATTGTTTATACTAAACACAGAAACAGCATCTTTTGGAATAAAATCTTCCGATTCTTGTGACCAAATACTACTAAACAAAAAGGTAAATAAAAGTAAGTTTAAGAATTTCATAAAGTTAATTTTTAGTGCTAGACGCACTTTTTTAATTTTCAATAGGACGAAGATAAATGGTATTTTCTAATAATTTAGAGTTACTTATCAACGAATAAATGTTTGTTTGTAAGGCTATTGCAGTTTTACTAGGGTTTAAACGTGCTGTTTCATTTTCATAACTTTCAATTTCCCTATCAAAACGAGTAATGGAACGATACTTTCCTAAACTCAGTAACTCTATTTCAGATGCACTTAGACCTTTACTTCTTTTAATCGTAATATCAGGAATAATTCTACTAAATTGGTTTTTTTCTTGACTAAACCAAACTGGAGTTAAGTCTTCTATGTTTTTGACCCAATTTTCCGATTTTAAAATAGATTTTACAGCATTTTCAAGAGAAACTAAACTATCGAAATCACACTGAAATTTGAATAAAAAATTAGTGAAATCCGTTTCAATAAATACGTTCGAAATCCCCTTCTTTTCTTCAAAAAGTTTTTCAACTCGATTTATTTCATTTTGAATTTCAATAATGGACGGAACTTTTTTTCCATCTAAACTATCTAATGCTAATATTGAATTGATTTTTAGTTTACTAGCACTTAAATTAACGCTGTATTTATAAGTTCCTGTACCATCGTTATGAATAGTTAAATCATCAAAAATATCAATACAAGATACCAAAGAGAAAAACAGTACGAATAAGAAAAAAATCATTCTAAATTTCATGGTGCAAAATTATGTAAAGCAGCTTTTAAATACTAAATATTTCTTTTGTTTTTCAATAATTATTCCAAAGGTTGGATCAAACAAGAATTAATTATAGAACTTAAAACCCAATTATATATTTCACTTTCTCTGATCTAAAGGTTATCTTTGTTATACAATCTTTAATAATTGAAAAAATGGTAAAGCACACGTTAAAAAGACATACTTCTGAAGCACTTTTCGAAAAATCAAAAAATTATTTTCCTGGTGGTGTCAATTCTCCTGTAAGGGCTTTTAAGTCGGTTGAAGGTGCTCCATTGTTCATCAAAAAAGGAGATGGTTGCCATATTTGGGATGAAGACGATAATAAATTTATTGATTTTTGTGGAAGTTGGGGACCTCTAATTTTAGGACATAACCATCCAAAAGTCTTTGAAGGCGTTGTAGAAACCATGAAAAATGGTTCTAGTTTTGGAGCTCCAACCAGAAAAGAAAATGAATTAGCTGAACTAATATTAGATAAAAATCCATTTATCGATAAAATTCGTTTTGTAAGTTCTGGAACAGAGGCTGTAATGTCAGCTATACGTTTGGCTAGAGGTTATACGAAGAAAAATAAGGTTTTGAAATTTGAAGGATGCTACCATGGTCACGTTGATTCTATGCTAGTAAAAGCAGGTTCAGGAATGATTACTTTCGGTACTTCTTCAACAAGTGAAGGTATTCCTGAGAGCTACATCAACGAAACGTTAGTTGTTGAACTAAACGACGTGGATGCTTTAAGAAAATGTTTTGCTGAATATAAAGATGAATTAGCTTGTGCTATTATTGAACCAATCCCAGCAAATAATGGTTTATTATTACAAGAGTTAACTTTCTTGAAGGAATTAAGAAAACTTTGTACTGAAAATGGAGTATTATTATTTTTTGATGAAGTGATTTCTGGTTTCAGAGTTGCTTTCTCAGGTGCTGCTGAACTTTATAACATCACTCCAGACATTGTGACTTACGGTAAAATAATTGGAGGTGGTTTACCTGTTGGTGCTTATGGCGCTAAAAAAGAAATTATGGCTAGTATATCACCAGATGGACCGGTATATCAAGCAGGTACATTATCTGGAAACCCAGTTGCAATGGCTGCAGGAATAGCACAATTAACTGAATTAGCAAAACCAGGGTTTTATGAAGACCAAGAAGAACGCACTAAATTCTTTGTGGATATTATTAATAAACATGCTAAAGCAAAAGGATATAATTTTGAATTAATTACTCTTGCCTCTATCTTCTGGTTATCTTTTGATGGTACCAAACACATTCGAAGAGCTGGAGAAATTAATCCAGACATGACTGGTTTTAGAAAATTACATAGTGTATTATTAGATAAAGGAATTTATCTAGGACCAAGTGGATATGAAGTTGGTTTTATTTCCCAAGCACATACAAAAGATGTTTTAGAAGAGGCTGCGAAAGGTTTCTGTGAAGCATTAGATGAAATATTTTAATTAAGATTACTTCTAGTTTTTAAAGGCTTTCCATTGTGAAAGCCTTTTTTTTGGGTTAAAAATAACATCAATATTCATTTAAAGCTTCTGTTTAGTCATCTAACCAAAATTTTAACCGCATTCTTTTGTATACTATCAATAACACTAAACAATATGAGAAAAAGATTTAATAACCAAAGCTAAAGCTGTTTCATTTGATTTGTACAGCTAAATGGCTGTAAAACTATGAATTATGAAAATAGTAATCTTACTGCTAGGCTTAATGCTCTGCATGCCAAAAAGTTCCTTTAATCAAACCTTACGAACCTATGAAAAAGATAAGTTAATACATTTTTCAACTGGAGTAATGGTATCCGTTATTTGTTCAGAAATCTACTACAAACAAAAGAAAAATAAAAAAGAAGCAATAGTGTTTGGAATGGGTATGGGAATTTTAGCAGGTTTAACAAAAGAACTTTATGACTCAACTGGAAGGGGAAATAGTAACATGAAAGATTTCCTTTGGACAGCAACTGGATCTACCTTGCCCGGATTGTCTTTAATTTTTCATTTGTAAACCATATTCGGATTATTATCGCTTTTATTTTAAAAAAAAGAAAAACTATAAATCTCAGTTAAACTTTTATAGTTTAACTTTATCGAATTGTGAATTTAACAACAAACCAAATGGCATTATTTCAACGCTCTGTATTGAGTAAATTTTTAAAACAACAAGACACTTCGGTTGTTTCAAAAGCATATAAAAAGTTTTCTAAACATTTTCATAATACACAGATTCAAGATAACATTCGAAATTCAAAAGAAGAACAATACCAAGAAGGATTTTTACGTGAATTGTTTGTAGATGTATTGGGTTATACCTTGAATCCACAACCTAAATATAATCTGACAACTGAACTAAAAAATGAAAAAGGTGCTAAAAAAGTAGATGGAGCCATTTTGAATCCTGATAAAAAAGCAGAAGGAAATGCACTTGGAGTGATTGAACTAAAAGGAACGGACACAAAAGATTTAGAAAAGGTTCGTCAACAAGCTTTTGATTATAAGGCCAATCAAACGGGTTGTGTGTATGTGATTACTTCCAACTTTGAGAAATTACGTTTCTACGTGAACAATGCGGTAGAATGGGAAGAATTTGATTTGTTTACGCTTACAGAACAACGCTTTGAATTGCTTTATTTGTGTTTAGCGGCGGAAAATTTATTAAACAACGTACCGCTTCGAATTAAAGAAGCATCTATTGTTGAAGAAGAAAACATTACAAAAAAATTCTACTCAGACTATTCGTTGTTTAAGCGTGAATTGTACCGTGATTTGGTGAAAGAGAACATGCGAAACGAAATCTTTCGAAACGTTTTAGCAGAAGAAGGTTCCATTTCTAGAGCAGATAAAAACATTAAACTAAGACTTTTTAAAAAATCTCAAAAACTAATTGACCGTTTCCTATTCATTTTCTTTGCAGAAGATAGAGGATTATTACCTCCTAACTCTACCTTACAGATTCTGGATGAATACGATAAATTGAAATCAATGGATGCGCATGTACCATTGTACAATCGTTTTAAGTTGTATTTCACTTATTTGGATCAAGGAAGAAAAGGAACACCAGATAAAGCGGAGATATTTGCTTACAACGGTGGTTTGTTTAAACCTGATACGACTCTTGATAGTTTATTGATCGATGATGAATTATTGTACAAACATGCCAGAGCTCTTGCTAAATATGATTTTGAAAGCCAAGTAGATGTAAATATACTTGGACACATTTTTGAAAATTCCTTAAATGAAATTGAAAGTGTAAATGCTGAAATTGAAGGAGTTGATTTTGATAAGCAAAAGACCAAACGTAAAAAAGATGGTGTTTTCTATACGCCAAAATACATCACCAAGTATATTGTTGACAATACAGTTGGAAAATTATGTAAAGAGAAAAAAGCAGAATTAGGGGTAATAGATGAAGAATATACAGCCAACCGTCAAAAAGAAACAAAGAAAAAATTACTCGATAGACTAGAGGCTTACCGTAGTTGGTTGTTAGAAATAACGATTTGTGACCCTGCTTGTGGTTCTGGTGCATTTTTGAATCAAGCCTTAGATTTCTTGATAAACGAACACCGTGCGATTGATGAGTTACAGACTTCTTTACTAGGCGGTGGATTGGTTTTTCCAGATATTGAAAACACCATTTTAGAGAAAAATATCTATGGTGTTGACCTTAACGAAGAGTCAATTGAAATTGCAAAACTTTCACTTTGGTTAAGAACGGCTCAACCAAGAAGAAAACTGAATGACTTGAACAACAACATCAAATGTGGAAACTCATTGATTGACAGTAAAACTGTTGCTGGAGAAAAGGCGTTTAGTTGGGAAAAGGAATTTCCAGAAGTTTTTGAGAAAGGTGGTTTTGACGTGATTATTGGGAATCCGCCATATGTGGATATTAAAGCATTAGATAATGAGCTTGTTAAGGCTTTATTTAAAGCATATAATACAACAGAAAATAGGATAAATCTATATTCTATTTTTATAGAAAAGGGATTTGATATTCTAAAGTCAGGAGGGTATTTAAGTTTCATCAACCCTAACTCCATTCTTGTAAACTCTTCTTACACTAAGATTAGAAAGCTTTTATTGGATCATATGACAACCATAATTAAGTTGCCTGATGGGGTTTTTGAAGATGCTATTGTTGAAACAATAATATTTGAATTTAGAAAAAATTTTAATTCGCAAATAATCAATACCATCGTTTATCCTAAAAATGAAAAAATAACCCATATTGATGATTATAATATAAGAGAGGTTGATAAAAATAATTGGAAGCAGGATGAATCTTGGAATTATAATATATATGTGAGTAATGAACAGTTAAATTTATTACAAAAAGTTAAGGGTGAGTCAATAGATTTGGGAGATATCACAGATTTCACTTTAGGAATAACACCTTATGATAAGTATAAGGGACATTCCTCAGAGTTAATAAAAAATAGGGAATATCATTCTACTGTAAAAATAGATGAGACATATAAACCTTTGATTTCAGGTGCAAATATTCAAAGATATTCAGTAAGTAATTTTGTAAATGAATATATAAAATATGGAGATTGGTTAGGTGCCTCTAGAGAAGAGAGATTTTTCATGAAACCAAGAGTTTTGGTTCGACAAATTGTTTCTGGTAAACCGCCTAGAATTTATGCCGGTTATTCAGATGAAGAATTATATTACACTCAAATTGGTTTTGGAATTATTCCTAAAAAGGATGATATGACTGTTTTTAGTTTACTTGGTTTTATTAATTCTAAATTACTTAATTTTTATCATCAGTATAGCTTTTTAGATTTAGAAAAAGAGTTGTTTCAAAAAATATTAATTGCTAATTGTAAAAAACTGCCAATTAAGAAAGAACTTTTATCAAAAGATCTAATCGATTTTGATAATACTATCGAAAACATAATTCTTTTAACTAAGAAATTTAATGATACAGCTATAAAATTTAATATATTCTTTACTAATGATTTTAAAATTGAATCCACACGCAAACTTGATAATTGGCAAGAACTCAATTTCAAAGACTTTATTAAAGAGCTAAACAAAGCAATTAAAAAAACTGATGGTACACCATTAACCAAACTACAAGAAATGGAATGGATGGAGGTCTTTGAAACCAAGAAAAAAGAAGCATTGGAGCTAAAAGCAGAGATAGATAAAACAGACAAAGAAATAGACCAAATGGTTTATGAACTTTATGGGTTGAATGAAGAAGAGATTAAAATTGTGGAGGGGGTATGAGAAAATTATATAATAATATTAAGATGAAGCATTGGACTTTAGATGATTTAAATAATCTTATTTCAAATGAAATTGAAGAAAATAAGACACTTGAATATAAATCAGCAGAAGGATTAGGGAAGAATGACTCAAAGAAAAATGAAATATCAAAAGATGTTTCTGCTTTTGCAAATTCTAATGGAGGGACATTAATTTATGGAATAAAGGAGTATGATGACCCTTCAAAAAGTCATAAACCTGAAAGAATTGACCCCGTGAATCGAATAGATTTCTCCAAAGAATGGCTAGAACAAATTATAAATAGTAGAGTTCAACCAAAGATTGAAGGTTTAGATGTTCAATGTGTTGATTTCTCGAAAGAAGATAATACTGTAGTTTACTTTATTGAAATACCTAAAAGTACAACTGCACATATGGCAGCTTCTAATAAATATTATAAGAGGTATAATTTTAAGTCAGAAGCAATGGAAGATTACGAGGTAAAGGATGTTATGAATCGAAGTAAATACCCTAGAATTGAACTTGAATTTATGATAGAAAATATAATTCAAAAACACCCCGTAAATCAAGCACCGATGATAGGTATTTTGAGTAATGAAATAAAATATGAAAAAAAAATATCGAATAGATTAAAAATTTCCGCAATAAATAAAGGGGTTGTATTTGCAAATTATGTGAATTTTATAGTAAAAGTGAATAAAAATTTCCTGGATGTAAATGAAGTTGAATCTTTAGAAGAAATAATAGAAGATAATTCTGGTAGAAAATATATTGAATTATATGGCGAGAATACTGTTAGGGATTTATTAGAAGTTGAGCTATCAAACCCTTTAACAGGTAGTATAAAAGAAAAACGGGGTCCTTCTCGTTTTGACCCAATACTTCCAGGGAGAAAATCTAAAGCAGAAATATTCAAAGTAATTGAGGAATTTCAATTATTTAATGAAGAAACAATTTCATGGCAAGTATTTGCCGATAATTCAATTCCTATATCAGGAGAAATTAAGATATCTGATATTGAGGTCAAAACTATTGAATAACTATGGGAAGAATAGCTACAACCACCGCAGAACAAATTTCTCTTTTAAAAAGTAGAGGAATGGATTTAGATATAGAGGAAACTAAAGTGAAAGAACTACTCCATGATATCGGTTACTATCGCTTAGGATTTTATTGGCAGCCTTTTGAGAAAGATGAAGAACATAATTTTATTAAAGGAACAAAATTTTCGCATGTTGTTAATCTTTATTATTTAGATGTTGACTTAAGGCACTTACTAATAAAGACTTTAAATCGTATTGAAATCAATTTCAGGACAAATGTAGTTTACTATGTATCTAACAAATATAAGCATTCACCTACATGGTTTATTGATAATCAAGTTGTGAGCCAAAGTTTCATAAATAATATTGGTTATCAGTATAATGAACAATTTAAACGAGACAATAAGGTTATTCAACTTCATCATAATAAATACATTAATGATAAGTTTGCACCAGCCTGGAAGACATTGGAATTCTTTACTTTCGGCTCAATTTTAAAATTATATTCATCTCTAAAGGATGAAGATATTCAACAAAGAATTAGTCAAAAATATGATGTAAAAAACGTCGATAAGTTTAAGAATCTAATTAACACAATAATTTTTGTAAGAAATGCTTGTGCACATGGTGATGTAATTTTTGATTTAAAAACTCCAAAAGGTATTTCAAAACTTCCTCAATTTGATTTTCATAAAAACAATAGACATAGTTTGGATTCTGCCATAAGAGTAATGTTATTTATATTAGGTCAAATTTCTGAAAGTCGTAAAAATGATTTGATAAATGAACTTAAAGAATTATTTGATTCGCAATTTAAAATTCTAGAAATAAGAAATATAATTGAAGAAAAAATTGGTTATAACTTTGACAATTGAAAATAACATTTGTTTTTTTATTTTGTTGTCTTATCTTTGTATAACAGTGCCCCAATGAACAAGCATTATTGCTGCACTTTAAAATAAGGAACTATAAGCCTTGACTTGCTCAAGGCTTTTTCTTTTCCCTAAACTTTGCTTTCAGTTTAACAATGTTTTCTTGAAATCAATTCATTACCTCTCAATTACAACAGATTAAATGGTTTTTATAGCTGAATTTGAGCATACCCATTTTTTATTCAATCAAAAGCTATATCTTGCTAATATAATTTCAAAAAGAGAATCCCATGCACGAAGATAAATTAGACGATTATTTAGACAAGCATTATATTCATAAAAGTAATTGGTTAAGGGCTGCCGTTCTTGGAGCAAACGATGGGATTTTGTCTACTGCAAGTATTGCTGTTGGTGTAGCTGCTGCAAGTAGTTCTAGAGAACCAATTGTATTGGCAACACTTGCTGGTTTGGTAGCGGGAGCATTATCTATGGCTGCTGGCGAATATGTTTCCGTAAGTTCTCAAACTGATATTGAAGAAGCAGATATTGCAAGGGAAAAACTGGAATTAGCGGAAATGCCTGAAATAGAGCTTCAACGTCTTGCCGATATTTATGAAAGTAGAGGATTGAAAAAAGAGACAGCACTTATTGTTGCTAAAGAACTTACCGAACACGATGCCCTTGGCGCTCATGTTAGAGATGAATTGGGCATCAATGATATCTCACAAGCTAAACCTATGCAAGCTGCTTTTGCTTCTGGAGCCGCTTTTACATTTGGAGGGATATTACCATTTTTAGTTACTCTTTTTCTTCCATTAAATCACATGGAATACACGCTTTATGTTTTCACCATTCTCTTTCTAGCAATTCTTGGTGCTTTAGCAGCTAAAACTGGCGGATCTAGCATTTGGAAAGCTGTCGCAAGAATTACCTTTTGGGGAACTGTGGCAATGGGATTAACGGCATTTGTTGGTTATCTTTTTGGCGTGAACTTAAGCTAATTGGATAACGGTTAATTATGTTAAATCTCTTCGAGATAATTGTTTTTAGCCAAAAAAAAAATCCTTTACTTTATTGAAAAGAATCAATTGCAAATGATAGGGACTAGCCATTTCTTTTGATTTCTTCTTCGAAAGCTTCGCTTTCTCTCTCTTTTGAGCTGAAAAAAGTATCCAAAAACAGCTTTTCAATTTTACAAGGAACTTTTTATGTTCCGTTTCACTCCACAAAAAACCGCGGATAAATGTTGAATTACATGCTTTTTTCCTTACATCTCCATTACATTTCGATGTGGAACGCAATTCCATTCCATTTACCGACTAGTTCTGTGTAAAATTGGAATTACCGCTTCGAAGTTTGAAATTATAGATCTGTTTTTAAATTTCACACCAACTAATTTAAGAACTGATTTGAATTTATGTTAATGTTTTAAATTACTGGAAAAACTTTTCTAATATCCACTAATCAACTCTTTCCCCACATTTTGAGATTGATCCGTTAGAAACGTTAACCTTATTCTTCTATCTACTCACAAACAATTACAAATCCATTACTATTTGCTTTTAAACTAGGTGCATAATTACTTTCTACTGTAGCTGGACCAAAATGAACTTTACCTTTACTTGTAACAAAGAAATCATAAGAATAATTATGGGTTCCTTTCGTTAAAGCATCAATGAAGAAAGAAGTAGAAGCATCTCTTTGAACAAGATAGTAAGCTGATCTGTTCCAACTTTTCCCTGAAAGTGATTTCTGAGCTTCACAACCCATTCCTTTGCTGTCTTTTAAGTGAACAAAATCCATATCACGGTTCGATGTAACACTAATTTTTACAGTGATTTTTGTTCCTATAGAAACGGTATCATTTACTTTTAGTTCTATTTCTTTACCTTCTTTAGATAAGTAGTAGTGCTTTTGAACGCGCAATGCTTCATTCGTTTTTCTGACTTTATCTAGGTCTTCTAGGTATTGTAAGTAGTAACTACCAAAAACAACACCTTCTTCTTTTTTGCTTAATTCTAAATGCGTCTTACTTTTATTTATTGCATCTTTTTTCCATTCAAAAATATTGTTTACTCCTTCTATTACCTTACCAGAAAATTCGTTTTCTCCAATTTTAGCAAAAGTTTGCATCGGTATGGATGTGTTTTCTCCAATAGTAAGAGCGTAACATGCTGCAACGGTTGCCCTATTTGAATTCCATGCAGTTGCTTGTTTTTGTTGTAATAAGAACAATTTCATTGCTTCAATGTTTTTATTCTCTCCTTTAAATTTTGAGAAAAACTCAAGGATACTTGCTTGTGTTGCAATCGTAGATTCACTCCAGTTATACCCTTCCGAATTTCTATTCCAATACATTCCCATGGTTGCATCATATGAAGCTCTGTCTAAAAATGATGCTTTGATTTTATTGGCTAATACAGTATTCTTTGTGGCTAAAGCATTCAATCCGATTAACGCTTGTAAATGCAAATTTCTATTTGTCCATTGATTATTTAAACAAGACTGGTAATAGTCAACTGCATCGTTCGTAGGACTATTGAAATAAGTTCTAGCAAGCAACCATTGGACGCAATAATATGAACAACCTTGGTTTAATTTTTTATTTTGTACTGAAAGTTTTAAGAATTGTTGCTCATAATACTTGTCTAAATATTCAATTGCTTTTAAAGGTATTTCTTTATCAATCGTTATTCCAGCGGCTTTCATTTGCCCTAAACCTAAAAGAATGGCTTGCGTAATAGAAACGTTTGGACGAGTTACATCATACCATCCCCAAGCTCCATTAGCTTGTTGAAGTTTTTTTAATTTTTCAAGACTAAAAGCAATGGTATTTTTAAGGTTATTGGTATTGAACAATTCTACTAATTTTGAGCGCCTTTCTGACTCATTTTGCGCATCTAATAACCAAGGAGTTTCAGATAACAATAATTGTTTTAAGTCTTCATTTTTTGCTAAAGCGGACTCAAATGCTTGAGGATTTTCTACTTTCCAAACTTCTAGCATTTTTTGAAACATTGGGTTCTCTCCAATAATTTTTTGTGCATAACTTGCCGCAAAGTAATTAAAGAAAACTTCTTCCGAAGTTTCTCCTTCGTTCATTAGGGATGGTAGGCTCATCAATGCAGACCACAATGGTTGAGATTGTATCGCTAAATGCAATTTAATTGGTTCGGCAGTATTTCCTAAATCCAATAGTTTTTCTGCATCAATTGATTTGACTTCAGTTGTATTATAAACGAAAGGCATTGTTCTAGTAACCAATATTCTGTTTGATAAAATAGGAATTAACTTTTGTTCCGCATCTTGAAAAGCAGTTCCTTTGGCACTGATGTAATATGCAATAATTTGGTGTTTTTCTGAAGGAACAGTTCCTTGCCATTCAACTAATTCCGTTGAATTTGCTTTTACAGTAATCGTTTTAGGTTCAAACTTTCCAAAATCAGATGAAATATCAGAATCATCTGTTGGGTTTTTAAATTTCAATTTCACTAAAATTTCTTGGTCTTTATCGGAAGTGTTGACCACTTTTGAAGAAAAGACAAAAGTATCTTTTTCTCTTAAAAAACGAGGTGCATTTGGTTGAACGATCACTTCTTTTTTAGCAATAATTTCTTTTGTAAAACTACCTGTACTTAAATCTTTTGAATGAACAAACGCTCTAAATTTCCATGTTGTTAGTGCGTCTGGAGTTGTAAATTCAAAAGTAGCCTCGTTGTTTTCATTAGTAGATAAATGAGGAAAGAAAAAAGCAGTTTCAGAGAAATTGGTTCTTGGAGTTACCTGTTTTTCATCTATAAGAGAAACTTCTTGCCCACTCAGAACATTATTAGAAATAACTAATGCTTTCTCAACAGGATAAGCAAAAGACTCTTCACGTTGAACTCTACCATCATATGATTCATACCTTCTATTATAGTTGTTGTTCCAATTATTATAATTATTTGAAATTTTACTTACATAAACAGTACTCCAATTTTCAGTATATCTTCTATTCTTTTTTATAGAAGTGTCCCAATTGTTGTTTACGAATTTATCCAACGCACTGTCGTACATTGAAACCAACAATTCGGTTTTTTGTTTTTTGTCTTGTTCTTTAATTAGCTTAACGGTCCACTTTTCTTTTTCTCCTGGTGTTAAAAAATCCCTTTCAGAAGCCAATTCAACTTTGATTTCTTTAGAATGATCAATTGGTTGAATAGAAATACTCTCTTGGAAGTGTTCAGAATGATTAGTAGTATAGAAATGAATGGTAAGTCCTTCCTTTTCTTTTTCTGTAACTAACATTTCTATTTCTTGTCTTCCTTTTAATTTAATCCATTTCCCTACTACTTTTCCAGATGGATAAACGTTTTCTTGGTACACATACATTTTCTTGTTTGATGAACCTAAAGTTACTATTACCTTTTCCCCTAGGTTAGGTTTAGTATTGTTACAAGTTACCCAAAAAGAAGCTTGGTGTTGATTTTTCTTAGAAGCAGTAACAACATAGTTAAATGTTTTGGTTAACATCGCTTTCTCTCCATTTGGCTCATCTATTGAAAAACTAAGCTTGTATCTTCCTGGTTTATCGTTTAATAAATTCTTCAAATTGATTTTTCCAGAAGAAACCAAAGAGTCCCACTTTAAAATATTTGGTTTAGATTTAGTTAAATTATAATAGTGTACATCTGGAAATGCTTTTTTAAACTCTTTTTCTGTAAAAGATTTAAATTCACTTTCTTCAACTGAAGTAGGTTTCCAATTTCCTTGATCTATTTTCTCAAGTGTATAATGAATGTATTTCCCTTTTTGAACTACAGATTGACTATTTTCTGCAACTACTTTAAAATCCGTTTGCTTATCATTGGAAACAATTTCAGGAATATTAGAGGTGATTTGATAACTTTCATGACCTATATAAAAGGATTTATCCGCTCCTTGAACTTCCCCGTTTATATCTGTTACATCTGCTTTTATGTTAAAATTAGTTCCAAATAAAAACTTTTCTGATTTTGGTAAAAACTTAAAGTTAAACTCTCCCTGTTCATTGGTTTTAACTTCCGTTGTGAAATAATCTGACTCCCTATCATAATTTACAACACACCACCTTGGATAGTAATTTAACTGAGAAATAGTGATTTTTACCAAAGCATTAGAAATTGGATAACCAGCCAAAGCAGTCGATTTTCCACTTATATTCAATGAATCTCCAATTTTTACGTTCCCAGATAATTCCTCTAACTCCACAGAAAAGGTTGGAATTTTATATTCTTCTACACTAAAATCTGTGGCATATTTTCCGTTTAAATAAACCGATAACCTACCCAATAAAAATCCATTTTTTGGTAAACCGATAGAACCACTAAATGCACCAAATTCATTCGTCGTAAAGGCTTTATTATAAATGACTTTTTGATTTCCATCCTTTACTTCCACCTTTACCATTTGGTTTGGAATCACCCTAGAAGAAGTATCGTTTTGATAAATAATCGCTTTAAAGTTTGCTATTTGTCCAGGACGAAATATTTGCCTATCCAAAAAGAAATTATTGAATGTTGTATTACTATTAGAACGATTACCATAGAAATAAGAATAACCTTCAATTACATCTTCTCCTTTACTGATGGTATAAGTAACTGAAGATTGAATAGGTGTACTTACTTTTCCTTCTTTGTCTGTAAATAAGATAACCTTAGATTTATCTTTAGCTGTAACTTCTATTTTAGCTTTCGAAATTGGTTTACCCGTTAAAGGATTCTTTACTATAAAATTTAAATCATTTCCTCTAATAGAGGTTAATGCAGAAACATTGGAAATTTTATAAATCTTGTAAGAAAATTTAGTTTGTTGATATAAATTTTTGGCTTTAAATAAAGAATCTATCGCTTGCTGGTCTTTCCCAACGATAAAGATATATTTCCCTACGTCTTTTATTTTTGGTAAAATAAAATCCATGTCATGTCGAAGAAATTTCTCTTCCTTTTGAAAGGATAAGGTCTTTGAATAAATAGGGTTAATTGTGTAATTACTTAGTTCATTTTCAGGGTTTTTAAACGATTTTTCTCCTTCTACTTTATAAATACTTAAAAGAACCTTCTCTATATTTCTATACTGAATATTCAATAAACTTGGTTTACCTTGAATCAACTCTGTTTTTAAATAAAAAGCTACCTCATCGTTTTTGATATGATTCTTTAAAACTAATAACTCTTCTAAAAAATCATTATTTGGAAAATGAGCAATTGCATTGTCTATCTTTTTTAAAGCTAAAACATAATTATCTTTTTTACTTTCTGTTACCTCTAAATTTTCAACTTCACTTACGAGGTTTTGAGAAATCAAAAGAGAGAAACGGACAGAAGCTGGATCTCTTTTTAATAATTCTTCATGTAATTGATAACTTTTAATGCGTAACGTTTCTTTATCAAAATCGTTTACTTTTTCATACGAACTTTTCTGGTAAACATTCTCAATTCGTTTATTTGCCCAATATGCAAAATCTTCTAACCTATTTTGCTTGAAAGTTACATTTTCTAATAAAAAGTATAACTGTAACGGAATATCTTTTTCACTAAAAGGATGTGCTTTAAAAGTGTTGAAATAAGACGAATCTGTTATTACTTTCTGATCAGTTAGAAGACTGCTAGAATTATGGATAACATCATTTGCAAGGTATTCAAACAACGATTTTATGGATGCTTGCTTTTTATCCGATTTTTTGGAACTTAAAACAGATACATCTACCTTCATTAAATCTTCTAAGTTTTCAAATATATTCTGTACAATAGCATCTCTAAAAATGGTTAAATCCCGGTTCTTAAAAGTATATTTCTGACCATTAACTTGCCATATTTTACTTTCATCATCCATCCCCAGAGAACCTCTGTAAAACAATCTATTAACTTGTTTACCAACAAACAAATAAGTGATGTTATTAAAAGGAAAAGGCATTTTTTGTGCTTGATCAGCATATTCCCAATAAAAATTTTCTACTTCTTGGTTATCGAATTTCGCTTTGTAAACAACGTTGTTTAGTTCTTCGAAAGACTCTAAATAAGCGACAACATTGTTCTCTTTAATTGCTTTTTCTTGTAACTCTTTTATCGCATCAATTGCTTTTCTAGGTAATCCATTTTTTTTGAATTCCTCCACCCCTTTCCAGTCATATTGAGGTGTGTTTTTGGTTTCAATTTTTGGATAAGATGTTAATGGTTTTAGTTGAGCAAATAAACTTGTGCTAAAAACTAATAAAAAGATAAATAGAGTGTGTTTTTTCATTCTACTAAACATATATTGAACAAATATTATTTTTCTTTTTTGAATTTTTTTGATAAGTAAACCCGATAAGCGATTAACCCTGGTATCCCAACTATGAAAACAGATGCTATGAAATATCCCATAGGAACAAGGTGAAAATCTTTAATACCAACCATGTCTTCTTTATCATATCCCATGCCAATAAAATAGGATAAGCTAATTGGGCGTTTTTCGGTAATGGTAACCAATCCTTTTTGGTAAATTATTTCTCCATCAAATAAATTAATTGGAAATAAAAAGAAGATACACAAAAAGAAAATCACGAGGGAGATAAATAATAATTTTGGATTCGAAAGTATCTTTTTCATTTTATATTAATTCTTGTCTAGTAAATATACGTGTTATATTTTAAAACTTCAGGTCGATCATTATTATATTCACTTCATGACTACTACAAGGTGTAAAATTGCTTATAATTAATAAGACAGTAAATAATATTTGCCAATTTAAATCTAACGAAAAAGAATAGTTGAACTGAGTTTCTTCTTAATATAGCACTTCCCTTATTACTTCTAAGGTCTTTAAATGTTTAAATTGAGGCGTATGCAATTGAAAATATTGTACTAATCGATCTAATGCTTCAGCTCTTAGTTTTTTTGAATGATGGATATTAGAACTTTTTAAAATACAAGCTCTAACCAATTCAACCACTTCACCTTGAACAAATATATCTCCATCAGGTTTAAAGTTACTGATAGTTCCTTCCATCAAATTAAAGAAAACACCATTGTTATCTACTATATGTGGTTGTATTCCAAGGTATTCTGAAAAATCTATTAAGAATTGAATTGGGAATAAAGCAATCTCTTTATTTTGATCTAATTCACTAATTTTTTCTTCTAAAAACTGAAATAATAAATGCTCAGACTCTTCTGTTTGTAAACATTTAGAAAGTACTTCTGCTATAAAAAATGCAATGGTAGATTTAACAGGGTCAAATGGAATTTCGTTGAGTATTTTTGCTGTTTCAGAAGCAGTTACTTTTCCTAAAGAACTATCCGGTCTATTGTAATAAGTGATTTCAGAAATAGAGAGTGGAAATAAATTATTTGCTTTTTTCTTACCTCCTTGAAATAAAAACTTCTGGATACCGTTATTTAATGTGTAATAGGTTATTATTAAACTACTTTCACTGTAATTTATTCGGTTGAGTAGAATTGCTTTATCCGTTGATTTCATTAGTTTACCAAAACAACTTTACCAACTTTTCTACCTTTCCCTTCATTTGGAGAAGTCCAAAATAAATACACTCCTGTACTTGCTCTTTTTCCATCTAGTGTTTTCCCGTTCCAAGTTGCTGTTCCTCCATTAGAAGTTGTCTTATACACTAAATTTCCAGCAACATCGGTTACTTTAATATCTGAATCATATTTTATACCTTGAATAGTAATCAAACCTTCATAAGATGGTAAAACAGGATTAGGAAATACTTTTACATTATCGTAGTTACTCTCTCCTTGTGAAGCATCAATCCTTAATGAAATTAAACCTTGGTCGGTTACGATAAACATTTCTCCAGTAGTATGGTCAATTTCTAAATCTAAAATCACATCTGAAAGTAGTGGGGAGTTTTCAGAGGTATAATTAGCAATAATCTCTGTTCCGTTAGCAGATAATAAGAAAATACCTGTATTTGCAGTCGCTAGCCATTTTCTATTTCCTCCATCTATTTCAATGTCAGTTATATGAGTTGTTCCTAAAAGGTACTCTACGTTGTCTTCAAAATCTAATTTAATTCTTTGTACGTTATATTCTCCAGCAGAAGCATCAAAGATTGAACTTGGATTGTATAAAATAGAAAAACCTGTTTCAGATCCAATCCACAAATCTCCACTTAAATCCAAAGCGATAGAAGTTACATCATTGGAAGGCAAAGCTCCTGAATTGTCTCCACTATTGACTAACTTAAATTGATCATCGCTAATATCTGCAAGTGTACCATTGTCTTTATATCCAATTATTCCAACATCGGCTACTGCCAACCATTTATTATCGTTTTCATCTATTTCTAGTTCTTGAATTACTTTATCAGAAATAGAAGAAGTAAGGCTAATGGTTTGCCAAGTCTTATCTGCTTTTAAAACTTTTAAAGGGTGGTCAGAAAAATTATTAGCCAACCATAAATTGCCATCGTTATCGTATTTTAAATCAGAGATTAAAGTAGATTGATTAGAGGTGTTTACTTGAATGTCTGAATTTTCACTTGTATAAATTTCTGTCACTACTCCATTTTTTACAATAGAAAGAGGTGTAGGAGAATAACAACCAATTGCAATTTCATTTATATCCCTTGGGTTGATGGCAACAGAAACAAAATCCCAAATATCTTTATCGCTCCATAAATCCATGTTGTTTTTGTTTTTCAATTCCCATACTTCATCTTCAAAAACATATACTCCAGATTGGTTGTAGGTCATAAACTTTGAGTCTAATGTTCCTCCTGCTACTACTACTTTTCCCTTATCTGCTTTCACTTTATAAAAATCATTTTTTGGTGGACCACTATTTATGATTCTTGATGCTCCTCCATTTTCGTAACGAAAAACTCCTCCATTGTAGAAATCCCCAGCCCATGCTTTGTTATCTGAAACAATCACCGAGTTAACAACACCAGAACCACCGATAGAAAAATTATTAACCAAGTTATACGTTCCATCTGTAATTTTTTGCCCAAAAAGAATGCCCCCATCAATATTGACAACCAATAAATTTGCATACGTTCCAAGAGAATAAATTTCTAATTGTTCCCCAATGCCTGAAACAAACTCTAAGCCGCTGTTTGTAATACAAAAAACAGAATCTTGTGCATAACCTTGACTACTTTTTTGAAGGACATATTTCTCTTCCTCTACAACTTGAATAGCTTTATAGCTTAAGTAATCCTCTGTTATTTCAGGAACAATTGTATCAATAGTCCATTGCGCAAAATCAGCCAAAATCGTATTGCTTAAATTAGCTTTTAGAACATTTGTTTTCGTCAAAGCATAAATAGAATCTGTTGTAAAGGCAATGTCTTCTATTCCAACTTCCCCATTAGTTGGATAATACGTATCCTTTACTTCTAACTTAACAGGATCTATCACCAAAATAGAAAATCCAGTAGCAAGGTAAACCAACCCATCATGTTCTACTATTTTATTGATGGATTTATTCCCTGGAATATCTGCTAAACGAAGGGCAGGGATATTGGTAATTTGATTGTCTTTTAAAAAGTCTAAATTTCCATTTTCATAACCAATGAATAATGCATTTTGAGTTTCTGAATAAAATAAACTTGTTAAAGAAACATCTGACAATGCATTCACTTTGTTCCAACTGTTGATGTCTCCTGAAGAAATATCGTATTCCATCAAACCATTTTTAAAAGCTGTATACACCACTTCTGAATTAGCAGCCACATCAACAGTAGAGCTACTAGAAACGTGTAATCGCCATTCACCAGTTGCTATTTGGGCAAAGGATGAAAAGGAAATAAGAAATGCGAAAAGAGTTTTCATACTATAGAAAAACGTAAATAATTACATACTATTTCAAAAATACCTAGAATTTATTCATCTTTGATAAACTTCAAATTGAAATGTTTTTATTTCTGCTTCTCCTCCTGAAGGATTCCAGACGTATAGACTAAATTTAGATTGACTTGTTGAGGTTTTTGGTAGATTAAAATATAACTCTACTTCATCAAACTTATTTATTTGATTTATCATATCTGATAAATTATACGTTTGATACAAAGTATTCTTACCATTTTCATCAATTGCAACAACTAACTGTATAGGAATATTGGTTGTTTTTAAGATAGTTGTTGATAGCTTTACTAAACTAGAACTGGAAGATAAAAATTCTAACTGTTTCTTAAAAGTTAATTTAAACTCCTCTTTTTTACTGAGTTTAACTATTTCACCCATTTCATTTTCATACCAATCATTACAATCCAAAAATGGGTTAGACTTAAAAATTGGCGTTGTACTTTCAATTGAAAAGAAACTGTCTAAAGATTGATTTGAATTTTCTAATTTACAAATTGTTATTTTTCCATTCGATGAAATAATTTTCAAATAGTTAATTATTTCAGGAAAATTAGAGTAGATGTCGGAAATGAAAAATTCATTTTGAAAAACAACATAATCTATATCCCATTTTAGTGCATTAATTATATTTTCTTTAGATGTTGTCATGACAACAAATCCTTTTCTATTCATTTTAATAAAAGGAATATTTGGAGCATAAGCATCAAGAACTAGAATTTTTGAGGAGGTTGGAATATTTAATTCATTTAAGAAATCTTCTGACTGACTAAAATTATTATTAGTTGTTTGAATTCTATCCCAACTTCCAGTTTCTCTTTTTAGAATTTGAATTTTTTGAGCGCTTATGATTAATGGAAAAACCGACAAAATAACTGCCCCATTCAATAAAAAAGTAACTCCCCTTTTTTGTATAGAAGTAATGGTAGAAAGTAATACTGAAAATAAAAGTAAAATAGGAAGGAAGAAAGTATCTAAAAAGTAATAGTCATGCTCCTGAAACTGCTGCCCCATGACGATAAAAAATAAAATATTGCCTAAAAACAGCCAGCCGACTAATCTGAACGCTACTTTTTGCAATTTAGAAATCTCTTTATGTTTAACCAACTTAAAATAAAGAAATTGTAGAATAATTAAAAGAAAAATCCAATAATGACTTCTTGAAAAGTAATGAAATAGCCAATTATTTTTGATGGCTGTAACTACATCAATTAAGTGATTCCAGCCATGAATCGGTAAAAGTTGATTTAAAAAAATGGAGCCATATTCTTCTCTTAAGAAATGATTATATAAAAGGTAGGAAAAGAGGATCAGAAAAGAAATCAAAATAGTTTTGAAATAAAACATAACGTTTTCTCTTTCTTTCATACATTTAAAAAAAATGGAACAACATACACTAACCAATAAAACTAAGAAAGTTGTTCTTGAAAGAGCAGCCAAAACAAGAAATATAAAAGAAATGGTTAAATGCTTTTTAAGGGCAAATTTTATATATTTCAAATAAAAATAAACGCCAATTATTCCATTGGACAAAGAAGGAATCGTTGGAAGAAAGCCATTTTGATAGTAGACAAATATTGGGGAGCTTATCCCAATAAAAAGGATTAATATAGCTGATATCCTACTGTTAGTCAACAAACTAACAGTTTTATATAAAAAAGTCATACCAATTATACTATAAATGAAAATATACCCCCTAAAAATCAAAGGTGAATTTGAGTGGAAAATCTTCATAAATAATGCTATTATATACTCATGAATAGGAAAGTCAACTGCTGTAATACTAGTATTAGAAGGAGTTTCCCAGTTATCTGGAAATTGATGGTTTAACACAAATGTTTCCGGTTTGAAAAAGTTAAATCCATTATTCTCAAACCCTAATGCCAAAGCAAAACGATCTGACTGTGCCCAAGCATGTGTGAAAGAAGGAAACTCATTGAAAAAGCTAGCATTTAAAAAAAATCCTATAACAGTAATAATGATGACAACTATTGTAAAATGCTTTTCTTTCATACTATTTCCTATCTCGTAATTGAGTTATTGGATACTCAAAGTATTTGTAAATAAAATAAGAAAGAAAGACGCAAACAACCCAATACAGTATATATACATAAAAGTGATTTACTTCAACCTGCTTCATGATGATTTGAGCTATCAGCAAGTTCACTAAATACAAGGAATATGAAATGTCTGACACAAAAACAATAAATTTATCTATCCAGATATTTCCTAAACTCAAGATTTGAGTTGCTTTTGGAAGAAGAAGCATAACAGAAAAAGATTGAAGTGAAAAATAAAAAGTTTTCAAGTAGAAGGAGTTTGGATGATAATTCATTTGAGATTGAATTATTAATAATAATAAACCAACTATAAGCATTAGACTAGCGTATCTTTTAAAGAAATTATTGTGATATATATTAATAAAAGCCATTAACACACCATACATAATTGCATCTAGTCGCGTTAAAACAGTTTTTCTAAATTCAACGTCCCACCAAAAAGTATCTACTTTGAGACTAGAAATTGAAACTCTGTAAGCAAGAGGCAGTAATATCAACAAAATAATTGAAAATAAAATTGTCTTTTTATTTGAAAATGTTTTCCTAAACAAGAATAATATTACTGGTAAGAAAATATAAAAATATTCTTCAACTGAAAGACTCCAGCTTTCCCAGTAAAATCCAAAAAACCCGTGGGAAAAATTGTGGAAAAAAAAGAGAAAGGATAAGTTAAAATTTTCCATGTTTCCATCAATAACCTCCCAAGAAACGAAACTTAAATTTAGGATTAAAAATAAGTAGTAATTAGGCAATGTTCTAAACCATCTTCTTTTCCAAAAATGAAAGAGTTGTTTGCTACTATTAAGTTTATTGTTGTTTAAAAGCTTAATCAATATTGTTCCTATAAGAAAACCACTTAGAACAAAAAATAATTCAACACCATCAACATTTAAGATGGTTGGAAATTCAAATCCAAAATCTTTTAATAAAAACTTACCGTGACTATGAACAACTAAAATAATCGCTATTGCTCTAAATAAATCTAATCCAAGAATCCTATTGTTTATCGTTCTCATTTCAATACGAAACTAGATATTTTTTTCGAACTTTTACTTCTTACTAAAGCCTAAGGTTTACCATTTAAGAATTAGCTATTACATTTAAGTCAATAATAACAAAGGTGGAAACTTCACTTCTTATACTTTGGTATATTTGCGCCTTGTACTCGAAAATAACAGAATGGTTGATTGCTATTATTGAATTACTTCAAAATTTACCATATTTTCGATAAATAAATTATTTAGAATTATATTTTTTGAAAAAACTATTAAATATTGTAATTCTTTTTCTTGTTTACTGGAACGCATATTCTGTTTTCGGTCAAAAAACACTTAATGCCCTAAGAGTTCATTCCAAAATAACAATCAACGGAGAACTTTCTGAAGAAGAATGGAATACCGCAAAAAATGCTTCGGATTTTATTCAGTCATCCCCAAACGTTGGAGATCCAGCTTCTCAAAAAACAGAAGTTAGTATTTTATACGATGACTTCAACATTTACATTGGTGCTAAATGCTATGATGATATGGCTCTAGTATCGCATGTACTTAGTCAACGTGACGACTTCAATAGCAACACCGATTATTTTACTTTTATCGTTGATACCTATAATGACGATCAAAATGGTTTTGCTTTTGGTGTAAGCAGCATGGGAGTTCAGTACGATGCTAAAATTTTTGTCGCTGAATGGTATGGTGAGTTGGATATGGCATGGAAAAGTGAAGTCAAACTCAATGACGATAATTGGACGGTTGAAATAGTAATTCCTTATTCTGCTTTTCGATTTGCTAAAACCGAAGTTCAAAATTGGGGTGTTAATTTTATTAGACAAATATCTAGAAAAAGAGAATCTTCTTCGTGGAATCCAATTAGACCTGATTTCGACAACGACATGGCACAATGTGGTAATCTATTAGAAGTTAAAGGGATAAAACCTCCTTTTCGACTTTCTCTTATGCCTTATGTTTCCTCTTATGCAGAACATTTTCCATATAATGTGGAGCAAAAAAGTAATTGGGGAAGGGCTATAAATGGTGGAATGGATATTAAATATGGGATCAATGAAGCTTTTACCTTAGACATGACCTTAATACCTGACTTTGGACAAGTACAGTTTGATAATGAAGTACTTAATCTTTCACCTTTTGAAATTCAATTTGCAGATTATCGTCAATTTTTCACAGAAGGAACAGAATTGTTTAATAAAACCAACCTTTTCTATAGTCGAAGAATTGGTGGATCTCCACTTATTGCAAATTCCGTTTCTAGTGAATTAAACGAAAACGAAAAAATAGATATTAACCCTAGAAATACACAACTTCTAAATGCGACAAAAGTATCTGGAAGAACCTCTAAAGGACTTGGAATTGGTGTGTTTAATGGTGTGAGTGCAAATACGTTTGCCAGAATATCCGATACCATTACAGGTTCTTCTAGGCAAGTTAAAACCTCTCCTCTCTCAAATTATAACGTATTGGTGTTAGATAAAAACTTGAAAAACAATAGTTACGTAACGTTTACCAACACCAATGTTTGGCGAGAAGGCGATTTTTATGATGCTAACCTATCTGCCCTTCATACAAAACTGAATACAAAAAACAATAAATATTTTATTGCTTCTAATCTAAACGTTTCCCAACAATACAGAATTTCATCCAGTGATATAGGACATTCTCTTGGTTTTAATGTCGGAAAACAAACGGGAAACTTTACCTATCAATTAGAATACAAAGAAGATTCAGACACTTATAATCAGAACGATCTTGGTTTTTTATTGATGAATAATGTTAGAAGGATAAAACCATCCATGGAATACAATATTTACAAACCTTTCTGGAAATTAAATCGTTTATGGTCGAGCCTTTCGATTGAGAATACTAGCTTATTCAGCACTAAGCAATATATTGGAACGACATTATCAGGAAATATTGGTGTAACTGACACTCGTTTTCACTCTTACAACTTTGAGTTGAGTTCAAATTTAACGGAGTCAAATGACTTTTTTGAACCAAGAGAATCTGGTTACTTTTTTATTCGACCTGCAAACATCAACATAGGAGGTTGGTTATCTAGTAATTATCAGAAACGTTTTGCATTAGATGCTAGTGTTTTCGGTAACTTCTTTAATAGGGACAATTGGCAAGAGTGGACATTTAGGTTAAGTCCCCGTTTTCGACTTTCGGATAGGTTATTTTTAATATTAGATCACCGTCAGGTATACACCTTTAATGAACAAGGTTATGCTTTATTAAATTCAAGTATAAACCCTATCCCTGAGAACATTACTTTCGGAGAACGGGATAAACTTACCGCAACCAACACCGTTAATTTTAACTATACTTTAACCAATCGAATGGGAATAACTTTTCGATTAAGACACTATTGGGCTAGGGTGAATTATTCTTCTTTTTTCAACCTTCAAAACGATGGTTATTTAAATCCAATTGTTTTCAATGGTTTAAACGAAGAAGGACAGTCATATTACAACTTAAATAACAATGCGTTTACAATAGACATGGTGTATCGATGGGTTTTTGCTCCTGCAAGTGAAATAAATATTGTATGGAAAAATTCTATTTTTAACACAAACAATAATGCCACTTTAAATTACTTTAGAAACATAAATGAACTGATGGAGTTAGGTGCTTTAAACAGTATTTCTGTTCGATTTATGTACTTTTTTGATACCATTTATTTAAAGAAATTAAAAAAGAATAGAACCACTATCTAAAATTGAATTGAATAAAAAACTTCAAATTAATTGAAGGATTGAAAATTACACCTTAAATTTGGTTTCAAAATGGCTGCGTGGCGCAACTGAATAGCGCATCAGATTTCGGCTCTGAGGGTTACAGGTTTGAATCCTGTCGCGGTCACACTGATAGAAAGCATCAACCGATAGGTTGGTGCTTTTTTTGATTTTGTACGATTCCATTTGCTGCAGGCAGATGAGGGAGTAGAAAATCAAAAAAAGCACTAAGCGAGTAAAACGAGTGCATGCTTTCTATCCACTGCACGTCTATCGCAAAGGTTCTAAAATCCTGTCGCGGTCACACTTTAGACAAAATTGTCAACGAGAGTGACATTTCTGTCTCTCTTTTTTAAACTTATATGAAAATTGTTATTCGACTATCGTTTCAACGGATCAGTCCTAAAATTTGTGGGATTATAAACCTCTTAATCCATTTAAAATCTTATTAAGTGTCGTATCAAAGGAGAAAGATGCTCCATGAATCATGCTATTTTGCATTTCTTTATAATCTGACCTATAGTTTTCTAATTGCTCTTTAGGAGGAATTATATCTAAGTCTTTCAAAGTCATGTTTTCGTAATTCGTTGTTTTCATCGGTGTCAATACCTTTCTATGCTCAACAATGCTTTCAAACAAAGCTGTGTTTTTCAAGGCTTCCTTTCCATAATCAGATTCTAATATTTCTCCTATGTCATAAAAATGCCTTGACATTCTCAAATACCTAATTTTATCTGCTGGTTTCTGAAATTCTTCATGCAGAAGAATTAATTTTTCTAAGAAAGTTTTTTGAGGATTAGTTGTATGTACATTAAATCCAGGTTCTGAGAAATTAGCATCTGGATATTCAGTATCCAATAATGAGTTTATTTGAATAAGATCATTAGGTTCAATTAATGAACGAGCACTTACTTCAATTAAAACTCTTTTGGGTAAATAGAAAACGTCGTCAAAAAGTGAATTGTACTGTATTTTTATGGTTTCAGGATCTTGATCTGATACTTGAGTGTTTTCAACTAGGATGGTATATAAAGATTCGTCTACGCCATGTTTATCGAGTTGCTGTTTTAATAATGCTGATAAATCATTAGAAACAAAAGTATGACAAGCTCTTCTAAGTTTACGGATTTGACCTTTTGATAAGTCACCTTCAAAACCAAGGTATTTTCTATTGATTCCTAAATCAATATCCTCAGAGAATCGTTGAATCAAACCAAATGCTTTGCTTAGTGATGTTCCTCCTTTAAAAATCAAATGATCGCTTAATTCTGAGGTGAAAATCATACGCAGCATAAGTGTAACCCAAACATCCTTTTCTACTGCTTGGGGAGGTAACCCCACACGGTTAGAAATATCTTGATAGATTTTCTTTTGCTCTGTGGCTGGTATGTTGAGAAATTGAATCATAAAGCTTGTTTCATTATTTTTCTGATCCATACTGGAGCTAATAAAATATCATATTCTAAAGCTTTAAGGTCTTCGGTTCTCAATAATTCAATAATTTTCAATTCTAAGTCTTCTGTTAAGCCTTTTTGTCCTAATTCTCGAAGAGCCTGTATAGCCAAGCCACTTATTTTACCTTTTGCCATTAAGTTTTTAGAAGTTGTTCTTTTTAGTTTGATACTTCGTTTTCCAATTTGTATTTCTCTTGGAGTTCCATCTGTTAGATAGACAAGTTTTAAAGGGATTTGAGTGCTTAATCCAAGAAGGTTTAAGGCGTGTGTACCAGTAGGTACAATTTTAATTTTGTCTCTCTTTGCTATTCCTTGTGCAACTTCTTCTGCACTTGGCATTATTTCCCCAATATATTCACTTACTTGAGGTCTGACATAGATTCCTTGAGCTATTCGTGTGATGACTTTTTTGTTCTTTAAGCGTTGTAAAGCTTGCCTTACAGCTTCAGGAGAACCAAATTCATTAAAATCATCTGCAAACAGCAATGTGCCTCTTTGTTTAGATTTGATTGATTTTTCTATTTTATCTTCAACACTTCCCATTAATACCAATATCGATTTCTTGTCACAAATTAAGCAATTTTTTGTGACAAATAAAAGGTAGAGTATTTAATATCCCCTGAGTTTGTAAAGATTATTTGTCCCAAACATGAATAAATATCGGGACAAATTAACAATCTAAAATTAAGCAGCGATTTCCTTAATTAAAGCCGCTAGAATCAACAAATCTTCCTTAAAAAAGTTCGAACTTTGAGTCCTCGCGGTCACACTGATAGAAAGCATCAACTAATGGTTGGTACTTTTATACAAAGAACATGATTAAATAATAGCATCCAACTACAATAAATACACTACCAATAAAATACCTTACGATTAATTCTAACCGTTGAACTTTATTGAAGTAATTACTCATTTTCCCAACAGAAAAAGCCAGTATATATGCAAAAAAGATAACTGGTAATCCAGTTCCAAAGGCGAAAATAAAAGGGAGATAAAGACCGCTAGTATCTATTATGGCCATTGGTATGAGCACTCCAAAAATAGAGCTCCACTATATGGGCAGAAAGCTAAAGAAAAAATAATTCCAAGGATATAAGAACCAAGATATCCTTTGTCTTTGAAACGCTCCGAAAACTTTTCTTGAAAATTAGATTTTCCTAAAAAATTAAGCTTAATTACATTGAACATAACTAGACCAACTAGTATTAATATTGGTCCAAGTAATCGTTCTCCATATTGACTAAATAATTTTGCAACATGAAATTTACTAGCACCAAAAAATAATATAAACCCTATAAAAGAATAACTTGTTGCTCTGCCAAGGGTGTAAATTAGTCCACTCCAGAAAATCTTTTTAGATTCTTTTATGTTTTTTGAAATATAAGCGGTTGCCGTGATATTTGTAGCCAATGGACAAGGACTAATTGCCGTTAGCAAACCTAATAGAAATGCACTTACTAAGGAAAACACTAAAAAAATGAAAACTGTGAAACTCAAATTTCACAAAATTAAACTCAAAAAAGAGGGTGAATTAAAATATTGTTGTTTTGCAAAGGTCTTATTTATTCTATAATAATTTTCTCAGACTGATTATTTATAATTAGAAAATAAATCCCTTTAGATAAAAAAGATAGATTAATTTTATTATTTTGAAGTTTTCCAGAGAACACTAATTCGCTTAATGAATTAATAACTAGCACATTATCGTTTTCTTCTTTTACTCCATTAATATAAAACTCGCCTGAACTTGGGTTTGGATACACTAAATTTTCTGCCTTTTGAAAATTAACAAGTTTTATATCAGAATAATCAAATTCTCCATCAAAATCTACCTGCTTTAAACGGTAATAAGTTAAACCTCTAAATACATCAAAATCAAAATATTGATATGAAACAGGAATGTTACTTGTACCAGCACCATTTACTTCACCGATTTTAATCCAATTAATACCGTCTACACTTCTTTCAATACTAAAATAATCATTGTTCTTCTCACTTGCTGTTCTCCAATCTAAAATAACATGATCAAATTTCTCATTAAACCTTACATCAAAATATAAAATCCTAATAGGTAGAGGGTTAGCACTACTTCTTGAACCAATTGTAAATGGACTAAATGTTGTAACAGCTGCATCTGATGTAATTGTACCTGAAGAATTGGTGCCAACAGGTGTTGAAGCAATTCCATCCCAGTCTGTTGTACCGTCATAGTGTGCAATGGTTAGATTAGCATAATCATTTACAACTGATCCGGAATGCCATGTTAATTCCATAATTGCATCTGCAGGACTGCCTCCTGATCGATCACAAGTCCAGTATTCCATAGAACTTATATGATCCAAATCTCCTGAAACATCTGTATCTGAGTGTCCTACAGCCGTATAAGCAATCGTCCAAATCGTTGAATTTGTGCTTGAAGGTGTTAACGCTAAGGGACGATAATTTGTTCCATCACCAAGAGGGTAAGTGATTTTAGTCGTTGAAGAATAAGTATCAATAATTGTTGCTGTACCTGAGGTTACAATATGGGTAGAAGCACTTCCGCCAGAAATTCCAGGATCATCAGCATCATCAATGGTTATTGTTTCTCCTGTTTCAACGATTAAGTCTCCTGATGTCATTGTTATTGTGCCACTAACTGTTACATCATCGTTTAGGTTTACATCTCCTGAACTATTATTTATGATAAAATCATGTAATGTTAAGATAGATCCTGCAACTACCTGGTTAGCACCTCCATCAATTTCTAAAGTGGCTGTACCCCAGTTTGCCGTTCCTGAGTTACCTCCATCAGCAGGTATATCTCCACCAGCTTTTACCGTTCCTGAATTAGCGTTAAAAGTTCCTACTCCAGACCCTGTACATCTCAAATCTCCATCCACGTCAAGAGTTCCCGTGTTAAGCGTGAAAGAACACCCCGTTTCATGAGCTAACCAAGCATCACCTGCAATGTTCATATTTGCTGCACCAGTTAAAGTGAAACTGGAGTTCGCTTGTGTGTATATGGTACTGTTTAATGTAAATGTCCGCCCGTCTGCAACAGCAAAGGAATTTACACCTGTGGACATGTAAAACTTATTAATAGTCAAGCTGTTGTTCAAGGTATAACTTGCCCCACTGTTTAAATTAAAGTTTGAGGTGGAACTATTTGCTGCAGTATTCACACTTATTGTTTTTGTGGCTCCATTCAGATCTATCCATCTATTAGTAGCTGTAGAGCTTTGAATACCCGATGTACCATTCATGGTAATAGAACCTGCTATATTTATATCCCCATTTTCTACTGTGGCTTGATGATCGATAATGGCGTCATTATTCATGGTAATATCTCCTGTGAAGGTTGTGGCCGCATCCATTCCAATGTATTTACCATCAGTTAAAGTAGTTGTTCCAGTAACACTGCAATCTGCCAACGTAGGACTTAAAGTTCCTTCTGTAATAACTAGATTACCTGCAACCGTAATATCCGCATCAGCATCATTACAGCTTACCACATCGGCTGTAGCATCTTTATTTATAGTTAAATTGTAAAACTCAATTCCATCTGGGTCATCGATTACGGAATTGGCAGAACCATCGAAAACAACGGTACTAGATCCGTCTGTGAAGGTGTAATTATTGGTAAAATTGTCAGCAATTGAAAGCGTACCCGTATTCATGGTAATAACACTTGAAGAGGTAATTGTGCCATTACAGTCTAGGTTAGCAGCTCCGTTGAAGGTGAAGTTAATGATATTATGGTAGGTGTTTATGTCTCCATCAACTGTTAACGTATTTCCATCTGCAACGACAAAATCTGCTGTCCCTCCTGCTGTGTTACTCATCTGTAAATAAGCTATTTGCCAACTAGAATTTAAACTGTAATCAAATTGATTATTACCCATAACAATCCGCACGCTGGAGCTATTGGCTGGAGTATTACAAGAAATAGTATTAGAGCTAGTTCCTTTCAAACGTAAAAATTTGGTCGCTCCACCAGTATTTCGAACTCCAGAAGTACCGTTCATAGTTAAATTTCCTGATAAAGTAATGTCGTTTGTCGAGGTACTAATAGTCATATAGGCATCATTGTCCATGGTGACATTACCAGTTAATGTCATGGCAGCAGCTCCACCAATTAATTCACCATCGGTAATTGTTGTAGTTCCCGTTACTGATAAATCAGCTAAACTAGGCTGCAGCGTTCCTTCAGTTATAGTTAAATTTCCATTAACAGTAATATCCGCATCGGCATCTTCACAAGTAATAATATCGTCAGTTGCGTCTTTGGCAATAGTCAGGTTATTAAAAGAATAAGAAGTAGCGTTGGATTCAAACTGACTATTCGTACTACCATCCATCACAAAAGTAGATGTCCCATAAGTGAAAGTACCACTGGTCCCCCTCCATAGATCTCCATTACAATACACAGTTCCACTACCCGCATCAAAAGTTCCACCACTAGTAAACAACCTAAGAGTACCAGAAGTGTTATTAAAATCCAATGTCCCGGATCCCATGGTAAACGAAGCTCCAGATCCATGCGACATCCAAGCATCACTTGTGGCATTTATAGTCATATTAGCCGTTCCTGACAAAGTTATAGCACCATTTGCGTTATTATACAGTGTACCTGAAACTGTGGAAGTAACACCAGAAGAAACAGTAAAGCTTCCTGAACCATATACCTCTAAACCTCCAAACGTAAAATCATTATTCAACGAAACCGATGCAGAAGCATTAATTTTAAAAATAGCCCCAGAAAGATCTCCTGTCCCAGATATAGTTTTAGTAGCTCCAGTCATCCTTACTTGACCAGCATTTGAACAAGATATACTTGCCCCTGCACCAATACTCAAATCACCATTAACCTCCATATGATCAGCAGTAGATGAAAGAGTTAAGGTTGCACCTGCTTCAAGTATTAAATCATCAGAATAGATGGTGCCAGCTGTTCCTGAGTAAATAGGCATATTCCCCCCTGTAGGAGAGGTTGGAATCGTTACATTGTCCGAAGAAGTTGGCTTACCACTAGGACTCCAGTTACTTGCAGTTGTCCACCATGGACTTGTTCCAACCCAGGTTTTATCCGTAGCAAAACCAGTCTGGAAAAATAAAAATGATATGAAAAGTATAATTGTAGTTCGCATGTGAGAAATTATAAGAAGAATTCAATTCGAATTTACAGATTAAACTAAAATCACGAAAATCTGGAAAGGAAATCGTAGTTCAATTAAAGGAAAAAAACATTTAAACAAAGGGAAAAGGTTTATTCAAGGGACTTACGGAAAGCAGATGGTGTTTGATTATACTTCTCTTTAAAGTATTTATAGAAAGTAGCTTTAGATTTAAATCCTACCTGTTTTCCTATTTCTTCCACAGATAAAAACTCGTTTGACTTATCTTCCAATAATAGTTTTGCTTTCGCAATCCTCTTAATGTTAATTAAATCTAAAAAAGTAAATCCCTGAGCGTTGATTGCTCTAGATATATATTTGTAATTCGTTCCCATTTCCTTTGCAACATCAACAATGTTTAAAGTTGGATTCAAATACAATGCTTTACATGTAATAAGCGTATCCACTTTTTCATATAAATCCCTTTGCTTCACTGAAGCTTCATTCAAATTGATATTGTATTTACTCAAAACAAGACATTGATTAAAATTCTGTATCGAACAAAATAAAACCAAGCTTTCAATTAAAAAGAGAATAACACTGAGTATAGTGTTTAAATAAAGGAATTAATAGTTTAAATAAAGGAAAAATCTTTATTTAAAAGACTTACGAAACATAGAAGGTGTTTGATTATACTTCTCTTTAAAGTATTTATAGAAAGTAGCTTTAGATTTAAATCCTACCTGTTTTCCTATTTCTTCCACAGATAAAAACTCGTTTGACTTATCTTCTAGCATTAACTTAGCTTTTGTAATTCTCTTAGCGTTGATTAAGTCTAAAAAAGTAAATCCTTGAGCATTTATCTCTTTGGATATATATTTGTAATTAACGCCAACTTCCTTTGCCACATCGGCAATATTTAAAGTAGGGTTTAAGTACATTGCCTTATCAGTTACGATATCATTTACTTTTTCAAATAAATTTTTCTCATTTTCTGAATCAGCTCCGTTCTCTCTATTGTCAGATTCCAAAACAATTAAATCTTCTGATTTGGAAGACTTGAAAACATAATCTAATATCAAGAATGATAAGTAAGCAATAAACAATTGATTAAAGACTATTTGAGATAGATAAAGCTGTAAAGATTCCGTCAGCAATATTAATCCAACCAATGCAAAAAAGGCGTAAGACAACTTAATTACCCATTTGATCTCCATTCCTTCCGTGTAAGAATAGTTATTGATAAGCACATTTCTATACTCTTTAATTATCTTAAATATCTTGATCCCGAAATAAATGGAAGAACAGATAAACAAAACACTTACTAAAACAAGAATTGTTTCTGCTCCATATAACTGATAAGTACTTCCTACCAAAACGAGTAAAGTCATTACTAGCATTAACACTAAAGGAATAATGACATATCTGCTTACCATTTTCTGTGATACTTTCTGAATCTTTGAGAAGATGAATAAATACAAAAATGGAAGGAGCAAAAATATTCCAGAGCAGAAAATCATAAACTCGATACTAGAAAGAATCAAACTAATATTTCCCTCTGAACTAATATCTAATTTTTCAAAGAAGGAAACTCCTTGAATAGAGAATATGGCAACATAAAAGAGATACAGGTATTTAGATCTTTTAGACGTATTTCTCTCAACGAAGAATATTACACCGAAAGAAAATAAGGTAATTATTAAACCTCCAAACTCTATGAAAAGACTAATATTCATTTTTTAAAGATTAAATGATAACTTAGTTTAGAGCTCAAGACCATACGAAGCATTATTATAATCCAAGGGTCTTTTTCTTCTAATTGGAGATGTAGCCCCACACGGATAGAATATCCTAATAGATTTTCTTTTGTTCATTTTGTGGTATATTAAGAATTTTTGAGTGAATTCTGTAATTAAATTTTTACTCTTTAAGCGATCTAAAGTTTGCCCTATAGCTTCAGGAAAATAAAATTCATCGGTAAACAATAATCTACCACTTGGTATAGATTTTTCTATTTTACCTTCAATACTTTCCATTAATACCAATAACGATTTCTTGTCACAAAATAAGTGAATTTTTGTGACAAATAAAAAGATTAAGCATTTCCTTTGTCTTTGAAACGTTCCGAAAACTTTTCTTATATGCTTAATTTTTTTCTATCTTTAGTAGAATTTAGGTGATACTACTCATATTTTATAAACAGATAACGAATAATGAAAAAAATACTTATTATAGTCGGTATATTAATTGTCTTGTTTTTAATATTTCAAATCTACATTACGATGTCTACAAATAAAACAGAAACACAAGCTTATAAAGTGATTCAAAAAGAAAAAGAATTTGAAATAAGGTACTATCCTGCAGCTGTCATGGCAAAAATTTCATCAAATTCGAAATCCTACAAAGACTTAGGTTCTTCCGGATTTAGGAAGTTGGCTCAATATATTTTTGGTGGTAATAGTGAACAAAAACAAATCGCCATGACTTCACCAGTTCATATGGATATCGGAGATTCTGTTTCTACAATGGCTTTTGTAATGCCTTCTGAATATAAGAAAGAAGATTTACCAATACCTTCCAGTAATGATGTAGTGATTGAAAACATTCAATCGGAATATGTAGCAGCGATTCAATTTAGTGGTTTTTCAGATGCAGAAAGTATTGAAAAGAATAAAGTAAAACTTGAAAAAGCACTTAAAGAAAACGGTTTAACTTATTTTGGCAACTTTAGATATTTAGGATATAACCCACCTTATCAATTAGTTGGAAGAAAAAATGAAATAATCGTGTCTTTAAATGCATCAAATTTTGAAAAATAATTATTATATTGTTTTGAGAAAGGTATTTAAAACTGGGCAACAGCAGAACTGAAGGTTTAACCAAATAAAAACAAGAATATGAAAGTTCAATTTAACACCGACAAAACAATAAGTGGCGACCAAAGAAGTACAGAATATTTCACTGATTTTATTTCAGAAGGATTAAGACACCACAGTGATCACATCACAAGAGTAGAAGCTCACCTTTCTGATGAAAATGGAAATAAAGAGGGAGCAAACGATATCAAATGCCTTTTAGAAGCAAGAGTAGAAGGGAAAAAACCAATCGCTGTTAGTTCAAAAGCAGATACCGTTGAAATGGCAGTATCTCATGCTATCGATAAATTAAATGCTTCTTTAGAATCAGTTCTAGGTCGTTTGAAAAGCCATTAAAATTAAAGGAAAAATAATTTTTAAACTAAAAAATAAAGAGAAGTGATAGTCTAAATGATTATCACTTTTTGTTTTTATAAAGGTTTTGATTGAGAAAAGTTGTAATTCAAATTTAGTATTAAGAATAATGAAGAAAAAACATTTTTAATATATAATTAATTAACTTTTCTCCTCAAGTTTTGTTCTTGATCCGAAAAAACTAGAACAATAAAGATTCACCTTGTGAATGGAAGAAGAGAATTAGGCTATTATTCGATGAGTGTTTACTTTCCATATAAAAGGTAAGTATCTTAAAAATCAAATTGGTAACTTGGAAATATTATCTTTTTTAGTAGTTTTGCTTTTAAATAATTAACACATAAATAATATGACCAAATCAATCTCGATTTTTGCAACATTATTTCTTTTTTATGGCATTGGTAATGCTCAAAATCAAAGTATCTCTCCTCAATCCATAAATAGTGCTGGAACAAAAATGAGTCAAACAAATGGTTCTTTAACATTTACAGTTGGAGAGTTAGTGGTGTTGTCAGAAACGGATAATGATGGAAATACATTAGGGGGAGGTTTTTCAGCAGGTGCTACCTTAACAACGTTGAATGTTTCTACTCCAAATAAAAATGTGTTAATTGTAAATGTTTTTCCTAACCCTACAGCTGAGTTAGTAAACGTACAAATTAATCATTCCACAATTGACCAAGTATTTATCTCTATTAGCGATATCCAAGGAAAAGAAGTTTACAATGGAAAATATGCAGGAATTTCAAATACCATTGGAATAAATACAGCATCTTATCCTACAGGTAATTATACTTTATCTATAAAAGATAAAAATAATCAAGTACTAGGTACTTATAAGATCATAAAAAGATAATTTAAACCTAATGACAATGAAACACGAAATATTCACAAATTCAAAAAATAAACCTACAACTTATGAATAAAAAAATAAATTTACTTTTTATATTCTGCTTAGCTATATTAACCTTTGCTACAGCACAAACACCACAAGCTTTTAATTACAGTGCTGTAGCGCGTAATGCTTCAGGTATACCTATAGCAACAACTACAATAGGTATTCAAATATCTATTTTAAAAAGTTCTTCTTTGGGCTCAACTGTTTATTCAGAGAATCATTTTATAAATACAGACGATTTCGGTCTTTTTAACCTAATAGTTGGTGGTGGTTCTGTTCAAAGTGGAGCAATGACTGCTATCGATTGGAGTAACGATGATTATTATTTAAAAGTTGGTATGGATGCTAATGGTGGAACTAATTTCTTAACGATGGGTACAACACAATTATTGAGTGTACCGTATGCGTTACATGCAGCAACTGCTGATAGTATTGTAGGAGGAAATTCAGGTTTTAGTGGTAGTTACAATGATTTAATAGATAAACCAATCACTATCAGTTCAATATCTTCTACTGGTGATACACTTTTCCTAAGTAATGGTCAATTTTTTATTGCTAACAATGGAGGTGGAACTGGTGGAACAGGTACTATTGTTTTACCAACACTTACAACAAGTGCAGTATCAGGTATTACATCTAATTCTGCTACTTTTAGCGGAAGTGTTAGTAATGCTAACGGTAATCAAATTATCGAAAAAGGATTTGTTTATTCTACATCTTCTAACCCTACTACAAATGGAAATAAAATTATTATTGGAAATGGAATAGGAACGTATGATACCATAACTGGATTAGGATATCAATACCCACATTTGTTAGATACAAATACGACCTACTACGTTCGTGCTTATGCCATCAATGAAAATAATATTTCTGCCTATGGAAATGAGGTGAGTTTTACTACCCTTTCTGTTGGTCAAATAGGACCTGGTGGTGGAAAAGTGTTTTTTGACAAAGGAAATTCGTCTGGAGGTTGGCAATATTTGGAGACAGCTCCAAATGACCAAGTTTCTCCACTACGTGCAGATTCATTATTAGGTGTTTCTTGGGGATGTTCTGGAATGTCTACACCAGTTACAGAGTTTACTGTAGGAAGTGGGGAGTCGAATACTACCTTCATTGTTAATGAATGTAATGAGCTAAATTTTGCTGCAAAAGTGTGTCATGATCTTGTTTTAGGAGGACAGAACGATTGGTTTTTACCTTCTCGTGACGAAATGAATTTGCTGCAAAAAAATATAAATATAATTACAGGTAATCAATTATATTATTGGACTAGTTCTAGTTCAGGAAATACAGCTTTTTATTACTATTATTACTATACAAATAGTTATTACTATAATGATCAGAAAAACACACTTCGTGGTGTTCGTGCAGTTAGAGCTTTTTAAATGAATTTAGAAACATTAAAATGATACATATAAATTCATCAATGTTATTACTTCTTCTAGTAATATTATTTAGATTTGATTTAAATGCTCAACAAATAGAAAGCATTACGTTTAGTACAGTAACTTCAACTAATGATAATTTTCAACCAGTTGTTGGTGCTCCTTATAGCGCAACCTTAAGTGGTGCAAATGGGTCGTTAGAAATTAGTTCCTCTTATGGTGATGCCACTTATGAAGAAACAACATTATCTACTGAAGAATTAAAATTACAAAGTTCCATTCGAGTATTTCCTAATCCAACTACTTACCTAGTAAGTATAGATTTAACTCAATTACCTAAAAATGAATATCAATTATTTTTAGTAGATTTTAGTGGTAAAACGGTTTATAAAAAACAAATAGGAAATAGCGTTGAGAGTATAGATATGAGCGTTTATAATGTTGGAACTTATTCCCTTCAAGTTCAAATTAAAGGAGCTAAAGTATTAGATACATTTAAAATAGTAAAGAAATAAAAATGAAGAAAATTTTCAACTTTTTAGCGGCTGGCTTTTTTACAGTTTCAAGTTTTGCCCAAACGAGCATACCTCAGTTAGTTAGTTTTAGTGCAATAGTGAGAGATGCTTCTAATATTCCGATGGTTAACACTTCTGTAAGTATACGTCTTACTTTTAAAGAAGGTGGTCAAAATGGATCTTTAGTATATTGTGCATTACACCAAATCACTACGAATCAAAATGGTTTTATGAGTTTACAACTGAATAGAGATGTATTAGGAACTGGTTGTAACGGAGCTCCAAGCACTGCTTTTGAAAATATTCCTTGGGATAACGGTGACTTTTGGATGGAAGTAGAATATCAAACAACTCCTACTTCTCCTTTTGTTAGTCTTGGACAATTAGAATTAGCTAGTTCATTTTATGCTTTTGCGGCAGGAACGGCAGAAAGATTAGTTGGTTTTGATTTAAATGGTGCTAATGATGGAGATGTATTAACTTACAATATAACTACAAATCAATGGGAACCAATTCCACCTAGTAATGTCGGTAATAACTTTAGTGGTAATTATGCTGATTTAAATAATGCTCCTACTAATGTAAGTGATTTTGCGAACGATGCAGGATATGTAAGTACATTAAATGATGACGATCCAACAAATGAAATCCAACAAATATCAGTCTCTCAAACTGGAGATACACTACATCTTCAAAATGGTGGTTTTGTTATTATTCCAGGTATTAGTGTAGCAAACGGAGGGAGTTTAGTAGTTGGAACTTATCCTTCAGGAAATGTACATTGTAATGGAATACCTACTGAAGTAGTTGATGTAATAAATCCAACTACTGGAAAAACATGGATGGATAGAAATCTAGGAGCAAGTCGAGTAGCTACTGAAAGCACAGACTCACTTTCTTATGGTGATTTATACCAATGGGGTCGTGGGATGGATGGTCATCAATGTAGAAATTCAGCAAATAACACAACTTTAAGCAGTATTGATAAACCTAACCATGGTGAATATATAACCCCAACAACATATCCTACTTCTGATTGGCGTTCCCCTGAGAATGATAATTTATGGCAAGGAGTTAATGGTGTAAACAATCCTTGTCCTAGTGGTTATCGATTACCTACAGATTCAGAGTTAGAAGCAGAACAATTAAGTTGGAGTTCTAACAATTCTACAGGTGCATTTAATTCCCCTCTTAAATTAACTTTAGCAGGATTTAGACGTTACAGTGGTTCAATATTTGACACAGAAAATTTCGCATTTTATTGGAGCAGTACATTTAGCACTGATAACGATTCCAACTCTCAGATGTTACGTTTTAGTAGTTCAGACGCAACGATGATGGAAATGGAAAGATCGTTTGGATTATCTGTTCGTTGTATAAAGGATTAGTCCTTAAACATAGAATGCCTGTTATATTTATATAGTTGATAATAACTGATTTTACAAAAATGTCTAGAAAACTTTTATTGTCTTTATTGGTCATAATTTCTAATGCATTTGTTTTCGCTCAACGTATAAAAGGGAACTTATCTTTATTAAAAAATCAAGAGATTAAATTAGAAGGGTTTAATGGGACAAAAACCTATTTAATAAATACTACTACAATTGATGAAAAAGGTGATTTTGAACTTAATTATTTAAAATCTGATTTTGGTGTTGGTTATTTAATGTCAGTTGATAAAAAAGCTTTTTTTGTAATATTGAGTGGAGAAAATGTTGAAATAATAGGTGAAGCATTAAATTACACTGAAACCATCAAAGTGACAAAGGGAGTCGAAAACCAATTATTCGAAAAATATGCAATTGAATATCCTCTTAGAGAAAAAGCATTAAAAGCATGGGAGTATTTAGAGAAACTATATAATTCTGATTCATTTTTTTCAATTCAAAATACGCCTAAATACGCAATTCAAAGGGAGATAAAACGAATTGAAAAAGAAGACAGCTCTTTTTTAGCACAACTACCTAAGAATAGTTATGTTAGTTGGTTTTTTCCAATCAGAAAGTTAGTAAGTTCTGTTTCAACGATTGCTCAATATAATAAAAGTGAAATACTTGAAACAATAAAAAAATTCAGAAAGTTAGATTATTCTGATCAAAGACTATATAAAAGTGGTTTATTCAAAGAAGCGATAGAAAGCCACTTTTGGTTGTTGGAAAACAGTGGTCGTTCATTGGACTCCATATTTTTCGAGATGAAAACTTCTATTGATTCTATGATGGAAGATTTGATAAAAGATGAGAAAAAACTGAACGAAGTGACTAATTATCTTTTTGACTTACTGGAGAGACATAGTTTATTTCAAGCATCAGAATATTTAGCAATAAAAGTACTCAATGAAACAAGTTGTACCATAGAACCGGATCTTGCTAATCAGTTAGAAAGTTATCGGGCAATGAAAATAGGAAACATTGCGCCAGACATTAATTTTGATGGAGATAATTTTGCTCCAAATTTAGATAGCATACCTAAAGGGTTAATAGATTTTAATAGTAAATATACCGTTGTTGTTTTTGGTGCAAGTTGGTGTCCTAAATGTGTTGAAGAAATCCCTGAAATAGTAAAATTATATCAAAAATGGAAAGAGCAGGGAGTGGAAGTGATTTTCGTATCACTGGATGAAAATAAGGAAGATTATAAAGGTTTTGTTAAAAATTTCCCTTTCTTTTCAACATGTGATTACAAAAAATGGGAAAGTAAAACTGTAAATGATTATTATGTATTCGGAACACCAACAATGTATTTATTAGATAATAAAAGAGAAATTATTTTACGCCCTAATTCAGTGAAACAAATGGATGCATGGGTAGATTGGTATTTAGTTGAAAAAGACAATTAAATTTAATGTTCATTACCATCCTTTTCTTCATAGCTCTATCCTTTCTCCACTTCTTTTTTCAAATCTTCATTCATTTGGCGAAAGCCTTGAACCGTATTAATTTAGATTATTTTTTTACAAGACTCCAAAGTAGGAAGAAATATACTGTTCTAATTCTGACATGTTTTTAATTAATGTTTGTTAATTAAATAGTTTATAGTAAACAAATTACATTACTTTAACACCACAATATTATAAAATTAATGGTAATGAAAATTAGTGTTATCGCTTTTGTTTTAGGTTTATTATCTTTTAGTGTAAAAGCCCAAACAAACAAAACAAACATAGTTGAACATTTTAGTAATACAAGTTGTTCAGCATGTGCTAATAATAATGTTTATGTGTTTAATGCCGTTGACAATAATTCAGGAACTTTACATATAGGATATCATCCAAGCTCTCCATACTCTTCAGACGTTTTTAATCAAACAAATAAAGATGAGAACGATAATAGAACAAAATTTTATAATATTTTTGGATCAACACCTAGAGTTGTTCTAAACGGCGATGTGACATCCATCAGCAATTTGGACAGTGAATTAAATTCATTATCTAATGCTATGACAAATTTTCAATTTGATATAGAACAAACTCAAGAAACTGCCGATAGCTTTAGCGTAAACATTACCATTACTAAATTAGCGGCAGATACTTCTACAGTAGGGTTATTGTTTTTAGGAGCGATGGAAGATACCATCAATCAATTAACAAATAATGGAGAAGCTGTTCATTATAATGTGTTTAGAAAGGCTCTAACAAGTGTAACGGGAGCAGAAGTGAATCTTCCTTTAGTAATAGGGGGAACTTTAGAGCAAAATTTTGGTTATAAAACTTCCTCTAGTTGGAACTCAAGTAGATTGCACACGATTGGTATTTTACAGCACCACACCAAACTATTGATAAATTCTGCTATATCTGACAACAATGAGTCTGAAACGTTAAGTTTAAATGATTTATCCATGGAGAAAAATGTTATTTTCCCTAATCCATCGTCTAATGTTTTTTATATATCAGGTCCTTGTGAAGGCGCTACTGTTTATGACTCCTTTGGAAAATTAGTTTTAGAGACAAAATGGGATGGTTCAGAAGTAAAAAAGATAGACCTTACTATATATAATTCAGGGGTTTATTTTGTAAAGTTGGCCAGTGATTGTAATCCAAAAATGCATAGGTTGATTTTAAATTAAAAATGAATTAATGCAAATATGTATCGAAGTATCTGAAGTGAAACGAGCTGCTTCATATTTTATCAATACAATTATTTGAATCAGTATAGAATAATAAAGTTTATTGAAAGCCTTTTTATATCTCATATATTTTCTTAAATTAGAGTAACAAGTAAAAAAACCTAAATGTCGAATCATCACCTAATTCTTTTCTCAGAAAGATAATTCACTTTTAAGTTAAATAATTTTAATTTTGTTTAACGTAACTTTTAAGTTACATTTGTAATTATATTATGATTCTAAAAATTAGAGAGGTTATTGAATATGAAAGTCATTTCAGTAAGTTCTAAGAAAAGCAACCTCCAAAGGTGCAGAATAAAATATTTAAGATAATTGAAATAATAGAGACGATTGATAGAATTCCATCAACGTATATAAAGTTGATTAAAGGAACAAATGGTCTATATGAGGCAAGAATAAAATTAGGAACTGATATCTGGAGAGTATTTTGTTTTTTTGATGAAGGAAGATTAGTTATTCTATTAAATGGTTTTGTTAAAAAAACACAGAAAACACCTTCATTAGAGTTGAATCGAGCGATTAATTTAAAGCAAAAATATTTTACAGAAAAAAAATCAAATTATGAAAACAAAAAGCTGGAAAGAAATAAAAGATGAGGTTTATGGTAAAAAAGGAACTGAAAGAAGAGATGATTTAGAACGGGAATCTGAATCCTTTAAAATTGGTATTTTATTAAAACAGGCTAGAGAAGAGAAACAATTAACACAGCAACAATTAGGAGATATTATTGACAAAAAAAGAACCTATATTTCCCGAGTAGAAAATGATGGTAGTAACTTAACATTAAAAACTCTTTTTGAAATCGTTGAAAGAGGATTAGGAGGTAAAGTAAATATTTCTATTGAGTTTTAATACCAAACACATTTATATTTTAGTCTAATTGATTATTGTATAATGCCGATACAGTTTGAAAATAGAACAATTTTATTGGTCTATATTGAAAACATAATCGGTATAAGAGTATTTTACTTTAATAAACAGTAATTTTGATAAATAGTTATAATTTAAACTTGGAATACAATTCTTTTAGTATGTTTATATCATAATTAACTGTCTAATGAAATTTATCTTACTAATTTTCTTAACTCCATTATTATCATTTTCACAAAATGACATTAGCGTACTTATCAATGGAAAAAAAATAGAAAACATCTCAGAATGTCCTTTCCATGCTGAATTTAGAGAGCAAAAATATAATCTATTAGATAGCAACTTATTTCAAGTTTTAGTTGCTCAAGACTCTTTTTACATAAGTGGTGTTATTAACGAAATCAACTTTAAATCAAACTCTTTTAAATTGATTAAAAAGGTAAAAGATTCAATCATAGTTAGTCTAAATATGGATGTGAAAAATAGTGAAGATGAAATCCAAATAGCATTTAAAAATTCAATTTACCATAAAATAGAAATCCAGACAATTAGAAACAATAATACATACTACATTAGTTCATTCATCCGATCGTTTTCATGGAGTTTTAAACCAGCATATTATTTAGATGGTAAACCTATTTTTGATGAAGACCCTAAACTAAACAAAGAGTTAATTAAAAAACATAGAAAAGCAAAAAGAAGACATACTTTTAAGCAAAATGTACAATACAATCTATATTAATATACATTATAAACTGTCTTATTCTGTTCTCCTGATTTCTTAAACAATTTTAGTTCAACTCCTTTCTTTAAATCTCTACTAGCAGTTGCAGATGAAATGTCTTTAAATACATTCATATAATCTTTTCGAGTAAATTGATTAGTTGTTATGGAAAGGAAGTATTCTAGTCGATCTGTGTCTTTTAAAATACGGTTATTATAATTCAATTGTTGTTTCAAAGAAAGATCTATTACTTCGAGCATGTACTCAATAAATGGAGTAGATTTTCCAATTTTATCACTATCTGCTAATGCTTTATAATAATTAGTTTGTGTTTTTTGAATCAATGTTTCAAAAGGTGAAAATTCAAAAATTGGAAATTCTTGCATTAAAATTAATGTTTGCCAAAGTCTACCCATTCTTCCATTACCATCAATAAAAGGATGAATGAATTCCATTTCATAATGAAACACGCAGCTTTTAATCAATGTTAATTCATCTGGGTTTTTAAGGTAATTGAACAAATCTTTCATCAGAAAAGGGACATTTTCATAAGGTGGAGCAATATGCTCAATCTGATTTCCTTTCGCTATTCCAACACTTCGTTTACGGTATTTACCAGCTTCAGAAACTAGTCCGTTCATTAAAATTTGATGTGCTTTTAAAAAGCTACTATCTGAAGTTATTTTAAAATTATTCAGCTGATGATACACTTGAATTGCATTTTTAACTTCCAAAATATCTTTTTCGGGACCAATAACTTTTTTATCTTCTAATAAAGCAGTTACATGTTCTTCTGAAAGTGTATTGCCTTCGATTTGTAAGGATGAATGAATCGTTTGAATACGGTTTTGTTTCCTAAGTTGAGGAGATTGCTTTGTAAGGTAATTGGCATCTATTTCTCCTAAACTCTTTGAAATAGAAGCAACTAGTTTCATTATTTTTCCAGTAATATCGTATGGAGGATTCATTAATAGCATCATTTGATAGCATCAAAGGTAATGAAAAATGATAAGAATATGCAACTCAAAAATATAAGATGATAAAGAATTGATTCAACCCACTCTGGGGTTGTATTGATTGTGACTTTAGTTTGTTGTGAGATTTAACCTCGCCTAGGTTGAAACCTGATATTAACCAATTCTCAACCAACACCGAAGTTGCAGTTAGCTGGTGGCTTTAAGCTCCTCTAGCACCTGCAGTAAAAGACCTCAACTAATCGTTATCACTATTACTAATCTAGTGCTTATGACACAACTTAATTTCCTTCATCCATTCACAACGTGAATCTTACTATTTTAAGTTTCTTACTTCCTTCTTTCTCCTTAGTGGTGAAAGAATAATTCCATTTTCGGAAGAGAATATGCTCAAAAACATGATTATCGTCAGTTTTAGCTAAAGCGTGATTTACGTCACATTTTCTAAGAATCTACTGTCATAAATTTGTCTCAGTTATATGAAATAGCCATGACGAAACTCTTCGCAGACACCGATGAATTTAAGACGGCGTATTCCATATGACAGCTAAAAAACAATTAAATACATATGAAACGATTGTGTTTCAATAAATTATTAAAAGACAAATTTAAAAGATAACATTATGGCAGTTTACCAAAAACAAGGGAAAGTACCACATAAGAGACACATTGTGTTTCGAAAACCAAATGGAGAGTTGTATCATGAAGAATTATTTGGAACGGAAGGGTTTGCAGGAGTGTCCTCTCTTCTTTATCATTTGTATCCTCCAACGATGGTGGAAGAAATTAGAGAACCGTACTCTGTAAAACCAGAAATTGCAGTTGAAGATAACATTACGGCAATGAGTTTTTTGAGTTTTGATGTTGCTCCAGAAAGCGATTATATTTCCAGCAGAAAAGTAATGTTTTTTAACAATGACATTGCAGTAGGTGTTGCTGCTCCAACAGAATCCATGAATAGTTATTTTTTCAAAAATGCTGATGCAGATGAATTAATCTTTGTTCATAAAGGTTCTGGAGTGATGAAAACAGCTTATGGTTCTGTAGAATTTGAATATGGAGATTACCTAGTTATTCCAAGAGGAACTGTTTATCAGTTTATTTTCAACGATTCAGAAAACAAATTATTGATCACAGAATCTTATAGTCCAATTAAAACACCAAAAAGATACACGAATGATTCTGGTCAGTATTTAGAACATTCACCATTTTGTGAGCGTGACTTTAAACTACCAACTAATTTAGAAACTCACGACGAAATGGGGCGTTTTGAAATTAGAATTAAAAAGAAAGATGTAATTTATTCAACAGTTTATCAATCTCATCCTTTCGATTTAATTGGTTGGGATGGGTGTAACTATCCTTATGCTTTCTCTATTTTTAATTTCGAACCAATAACAGGTAGAATTCATATGCCACCTCCAATTCACCAAACTTTTGAAGGAGCTGGATTCGTGATTTGTTCATTTGTACCTCGTTTATACGATTATCACCCAGATGCTATTCCAGCACCATACCACCATAGTAATATCGATTCTGATGAATTACTGTATTACGTTGATGGTGACTTCATGAGTAGAAATAATATTCAAAAAGGTCAAATTACTTTACATCCTGCAGGGGTACCTCACGGGCCACACCCAGGTGCTATTGAGAGAAGTATTGGTAAAAAAGAAACGGGTGAATTAGCAGTAATGATTGATCCATTTGCGCCGGTTAACATTACAAAAGAAGCAATGAAAATTGAAGTGAAAGATTACTATAAATCTTGGAGAAAAGAAGGTGAATTAGCATAATTATGAACAGATATTAGAACATTATAAAGAATAGAATATGGAAACAAAAGATTTAACTAAAGTAGAAAACTTTAATTACGGAATTGAAAAAATATTTGATGAAGCAGAAGATTTTTTACCAATTTTAGGAACGGATTACGTTGAACTATATGTTGGAAATGCAAAGCAATCTGCACACTATTATAAAACTGCATTTGGATTTCAAGAGGTAGCTTATTCTGGATTAGAAACAGGAGATAAAGAAAAAGTATCTTATGTTTTAAAACAAGATAAGATTCGTTTAATACTAACAACTCCTTTCAACCCTGATAATGAAATATCTGACCATATCAGAAGACATGGAGATGGAGTTAAAGTAATCGCTCTTTGGGTTGATGATGCTAGAAAAGCGTACGAAGAAACGACAAAAAGGGGTGCTAAATCTTACATGGAGCCAACGGTTATCTCAGATGAAGATGGTGAAGTAGTAAAAGCAGGTATACATACGTATGGAGATACCGTTCACGTTTTTGTAGAGCGTAAAAACTATAAAGGAGTATTCATGCCGGGATTTGTTGCTTCTACATCTGAGTACAACCCAACTCCTACTGGATTGAAATACATCGATCACATGGTTGGTAATGTAGAGTTAGGACAGATGAATGAAGTTTCAAGGTTCTACAACGAAGTAATGGGATTTGCTAATTTAATTACGTTTGACGATAAAGATATTTCTACTAAGTATACAGCTCTTATGAGCAAGGTTATGACAAATGGAAATGGAAGGATCAAATTCCCAATCAACGAACCAGCTGATGGATTAAAAAAATCTCAAATTGAAGAATATTTAGATTTCTATAAAGGAGCTGGTTGTCAACATATTGCTGTAGCTACAGACGATATTGTTTTTACAATTTCTGAAATGCGTAAAAGAGGTGTTGAATTTTTACACGTACCTGGAACGTACTACGATAGTGTAAAAGATCGTGTTGGAGAAATTACAGAAGATCTACAAAAATTAAAAGAATTAGGAATCATGGTGGATAGAGACGATGAAGGTTATTTACTTCAAATCTTTACAAAACCAGTTGAAGATAGACCAACTTTATTCTTTGAAATCATTCAACGTAAAGGAGCAATGTCTTTTGGTAAAGGAAATTTCCAAGCTTTGTTTGAGTCAATCGAGGCTGAACAAGAAAGAAGAGGAACACTTTAAAGTTAAATATCTACTATACAATTTAAGGGTAGACAAATAGTCTACCCCTTTTTCCGTTAAAAAGGAAAATAAAACTTAAACATAAAATGAATACTATACACTTCACAAAAGAAGACAAGAGTCGTGAGACTTTTACTTCGACATTGAAAAAAAATGTCAATAATTATTTCAAAGAAAATAAAATTCCAACTACTGCTAATTCAACCATGGTGATTAAAACAATCGTTATGGTTTCTTTGTATTTAGCTCCTTTTTCTTTAATCCTTATTTATGATCCTAATGTTTGGCTTACAATATTTCTTGTGGTATTAATGGGGATTGGAATAGCTGGAACAGGAATGGGGGTAATGCACGATGCTGTTCACGGGGCATATTCAAAGAAAAAATGGGTGAACCAACTTTTAGGGAGTAGTTTATATCTACTTGGTAGTAATGTGTTAAACTGGAAGATTCAACATAATGTATTACACCATACTTATACTAATATTAACGATTACGATGAAGACATAGATTCCAAAGGTCCAATAAGGTTAGCCGAACAAGCACCTTTAAAGAAAATACATAAATACCAATACATTCACGCGTTTTTCTTTTATGGACTAATGACATTAGTTAAAACGTATAACGATTTTCCTCAATTAGCAAAATACAATAAAATGGGTTTAACTAGAGGACAGAAACTTACACCTTGGATTGAGTACACAAAAATGATTTTCAGAAAGGTTTTATACATGGTTTTAATACTTGGTTTACCACTTTATTTCACTTCTTTTAATTGGTGGCAAGTATTAATTGGCTTCTTTATCATGCATTGGGTAGCTGGGTTTATTTTAGCAGTTATCTTTCAATTGGCACATGTTGTTGAAGGAGCAGATCAACCAAAATTAGACGAAAATGGAGATATTGACAATGAGTTTGCGATTCATCAATTATTAACAACGGCTGATTTTGCAAGAGATAACTGGTTTTTAAATTGGTTTGTTGGTGGGTTAAACTTTCAAGTAGAACATCATTTATTTCCAACAATTTGTCATGTTCATTACAAGAACTTGTCTTATATCGTTGAAAAAACAGCAAAAGAATTCAATTTACCATACAACTTAAAACCATCTTTCACGGCTTCTTTTAAGTCCCATGTGAAGCGTTTAAAAGAATTAGGTCAAGCTTAAAACAATAAATTATGGAACTAACATTAACAGAATTAGCAATTTTTCTACCTGAGACAATAACATTTTTTGAAAAATATAATTTAGACTACTACCAAAATGGTGGGGTAACGTTGAAAAATGCTTGTGAAAAGTCCAATCTAGATTTTTGTCAATTAGATAAAGAATTAAACCAGTGGATAGAAGAAAATCATGAACCTTTGTTGCCAAAATTGCAAGATTTCAGTGTTCAACAATTAATTCAGTATATCGATACTACATTTCACGCGAAAGAAGAAGAAGATCTTGCAAGAGTAAATTCTTTTTTAAAAGAACTTTCAGAAAAAGAAAATTTACCTTCTCGAGTAAACTATTTAACTAAAAATATTGGTTTAGAATTTCATAAACTATCCCATCAACTTATAGAACACTGTAAAAGTGAAGAACAAACTTTTTTCCCATATATCAAAAAAATATTAGATGCTAGTGCATCAAAATCTAATTTTTCAAGTCACCAAATATCATTAATAAAAAATCCTATTCGTGTTCTTGAAACGGAACATAAGGATAGTTTAAACATTATTAATGATATTAAATATTTTACAAATAATTTCGAGCTTTTAGAAGGAGAAATATTGTACAATCAATTAATGGAGGCCCTTACCTCTTTCGATAGAAACCTACATTTACACTTTCATATCGAAAACAACTTATTATTCCAGAAACTATTAGATATAGAAAAGGTTTTGACAGAAAAAGTTAAAGAAAAATATTACTAAAATGCAGAAACCAATGAATATTAGAGTAACTAAGGTTTTTACATTTGATATGGCTCATGCTCTGTTTGGATATGATGGTCCGTGTAAAAACATTCACGGACATACGTATAAATTAAGCGTAACCTTAATTGGAGTCCCTATGGAAGATTCAAGCAATCCAAAAGAAGGAATGGTGATAGACTTTACTGATTTTAAAAAGATTGTAAAAGATGAGGTGATTGATGTTTTTGATCATACTTTAGTTTTAAAAGCGAACACACCTCATGCAAAAATAAAAGGTTTAACGGACAATTTTGAAAGAGTAATGTTTACAAAATATCAACCTTCTTGTGAGAATTTATTAGTGGATATGTTACATCGTATTCAACTGAAACTACCTTCTTATTTAAAACTTAATAATGTTCGTTTAGAGGAAACTCCAACTTCTTATGCAGAATGGTTTAAAGAAGATAATTAGGATTATTGTTTAACTACATGAAAGGTACTAACTTGGTTATCGTTAGAAATAACTTTGACCAAGTACATTCCTTTTTGAAGATCTTGAAAGTTAATTTTAACTTCTTGTTGTAACCCTACAATTTGATTTCTTTTCAATACCTTACCAGAAATATCTATCACATAAATCTCGTTAACCTCAGTCGTATTTTCAATAGTTAACCAATTATTTTCGATAATAGGGTTAGGGTATATTTTGATTTTTTGATTATTTATTTCTTTAACATTTAAGAAATCACTATCCACAAAATTAATTGCTATGCCTGGGGTAATCCCAGATGAAAATCCATTATACCACTGAGGTTGAGGATTCATAAAAGAAATGATCTCAATCGGATTAACACTTTCTGAAAAAACATAATTATTTAAAGTGTAGTCTCTCTTTTTATTATATCCTATTAATAAATCTGGTGTTGAAAAAGGGTTTATACAAAACAAATATTTCATACTGTCTTTAAGGGGAACAAGGCTATTAAATGGTACATAAATATTTTCTTTTTGAAGATTACCATCGATAATATAATACTTTTCGTCTAATAGAGTGAGGTCAGAAAAATTTTCAGTTGTACTTTCTAAGTTACTGTTAAAATTGTTATTCCATTGAAAACAAGAAATTAAAAATTCTTCTTGATCAACACTATATAATTCATTTTCAACAGAAAAATAAATTCCTTCAGCTGCTAACTCACTTGCTTTTGGATTCTCAAATTTAATACACTGAGTAAATGATGATAAATCTGAAATAGCTGTTGTTGTATAATGATTAGAAATAGGTTCACTTTCAGAATCCAAAGGACATAATGAAAACCTATTATTGGTTATCTCAAAATTATACTTAAGGGTATCATAATACGTATCTTGATCTTCATTATCAGAAATATCAGTAAAGTACACCAGTTCATACTTACCTATTTCTAAACTTCCAAAAGAAACATCTGGAAGGTCAAAAAAAACAGTATCTCCTGAAGGAACTGAACGCGTTAAAGAACATTCTGAAAAAACAGAATCTAAATAAATAATTCTTGCATGTAGATTGGCTTCTGAAGCGTCATCAGACCCTCTATTAATAACAAAAGCTCCTAAATCTATCGAATAAGGAGAGTCATCTGAGATCATAGCTTGGGGGGTTGCATACTCTCGGGGTATCAAAGTATAGTCACTTTCGAGGCTAAGATTATATTCAAAATAATTCTGAATGTTTCTCAGTATAACATCTACAGTTGTTTCATTCATGGCATCTCTAAGAATAGCTCCATCACTTTTAGAAATTAAAATCGCTGGGATATTTACAAGATAAGATGTTTCACCTCCAGTCATAAAAAATAGTTCTCCTTCTTCATTATTCACAATAACAACCCCTTTAGCTCCATGTAATTGAGCTTGGTATATTTTATCATAAAAAGAACATTCTCCTCTGTAAATAAATGCAATTTTATTAGACAAATCTTTTGTATAGGAACCACATCCTAAAGTATCTTGCTCAATCAACTCAAGGCTTCCTTCCAAAGAAAAACCTGGTGTCTCAATATCTCCTCCCCATGAATCTGTATAACTTGAATTTGAGGTGTAGGTAAACTCGAAAGGAAAGGCTACTTCAGAGGGAGATATACCTCTAAAATCTAACTGTGCATTTACATTTGAAGTAATTGCTATTAGTACTATTAAAGGTAACTTTTTAAAAAGTATAGATATGTAAGTTAAATAAACAGTCATCACATGATTAAGGTAAAATTAAGTTATTTATTGTGTTATATTACTTCCAATCAATTGATAAGTAGAACACTTTACTATTTATTGTTTCAAATACCTAATTGCAGTACCAAAAATTAAATTTTCAAAATTAAAATTTTCCCACTCTTCTTCGGAAGGTGAAATTGTAATGAATTCCATCTCGTTTTTACTGATGGAAGTAAATAATTTAAAATCGTTAAAAGAAGACGTACCAGTCTCGTAGTCAAATTGCTGAACGTTTAATTGGTTTCCATTAAAAGTTAATAGTGTTGGAACAAAATTGCCGTTTTCTTCATAATTTAAAAGATATTGATTCTTTGAAACCTTCTTAAGAATATGCCTACTTTTCGCCCCAATCAAATGCTCTCTATTTAAAACTCCAAAATGATACCTATTTTTCTCTAAAACACATGGTAAAGAGTCTTTTGTAACACCAAAAATAAAACCATTTCTAACAGTGTACTTTGAATTTTCTCTTATCATCTCTCTTGAAACAGAGGTAAAAGTTGTTGAAATAATACAAATTCCTTTTCCATTTATTTCATATGAAGAATTTGCTGCTTCTGACTTGTAAGTTCCAAAATATTCTTTTTCTACAGAAGCTATTTTTTCTTCTGAAGGTGGTAAAGGAATCGAAAAATCATAAGAAACTTGACTAATACCAAAAAATGTAATAAAAACAGTAATTATAATCACGATTAATTTCATATCTTCAAATAAAATTTACGTAAAGATGCAAAAAAAATGGCTATTGAAAGCCCCACCAAGTCAGTCAAAAATAGAAGAATTAAGATCAGAACTAAAAATTGATAGAATTGTTTCAAGTTTACTTCTGCAAAGAGATATTGCTTCTTTTGAATCTGCACAAGCATTTTTTAGACCAAAACTAGAGGATTTACATGACCCATTCTTGATGAAAGATATGGATCTTGCTATAAATCGAATAGAAAAAGCATTTACGAAAAAAGAAAAAATCTTACTATTTGGTGATTATGATGTTGATGGAACGACTGCTGTTGCACTAATGTATATTTATTTAAAAGAGCATTACCCAAATATTGACTTCTATATACCAAATAGATACTCAGAAGGTTATGGTATTAGTTTTCAAGGAATTGATTACGCAATTAAAGAAGGAATATCACTAATTATTTCTTTAGATTGTGGGGTTAAATCTAACGATAAAATTAGTTACGCAAAAGAAAATAACATAGATTTTATTGTTTGTGACCATCATAACCCCGGAGAAGAACTTCCTAAAGCAATCATTCTTGATCCAAAAAGGAAGGATTGTAATTATCCATATAAAGAACTTTCAGGATGTGGTGTTGGGTTTAAATTACTTCAAGCACTTACTTCCAAATTAAGCTGGAATGAAAAAGAATTATTTAACAATTTAGATTTAGTTGCCATCAGTATAGGAGCAGATATCGTTCAGATAACTGGGGAAAATAGAATACTCTGTTTTCACGGAATGGAAAAACTTAATGAAGTTCCTCGACCAGCTTTTGAAGAATTATTCAAATTAGCAAATAAAACATTTCCAATATCCTTAACTGATGTTGTATTTACTATAGCCCCTAGGATAAATGCTGCTGGAAGATTACGATCAGGCAAACATGCAGTAGAATTGATGATTTCTAGCAATTTAGAAGAAATAACAACAATTGCAAAAGAAATAAACGAAGATAATCTTGAAAGAAGAGAGTTAGACAAAGAAATAACTTCTAACGCATTAGATATAATAGAGTCAAATAACGTTTTTAAATCTAGAAAATCAACGATCGTTTTTAATGAGAGTTGGCACAAAGGAGTTGTCGGTATTGTAGCATCTAGATTGATTGAAAAACACTTTAAACCAACAATTGTTCTTACGGAATCTAATGGAAAAATTACTGGCTCTGCAAGAACAGTTAATGATTTTGATATACACAGTGCCTTAGTTGAATGTGAAGCTTTTTTAGAACAATTTGGAGGGCATAAACATGCAGCAGGAATGACCCTTTCAAAAGAAAAACTAAATGAGTTTATATTAAAATTTGAAGAAGTTGTGTCTAATACAATCGATCCAATAGATTTGATTCCTCAAGAAAATGTTGATTTAGAAATCACATTTGATGAAATTTTTAGTTCTAATGAAAATCGTATGAAAATACCAAGGCTCAAAAGAATCTTGAATCAGTTGGAGCCTCATGGACCAGGTAATATGAAACCGGTTTTTTTGAGTAAAAATGTATTCACTACTGATGTTAGACTCTTAAAAGATGCTCATCTAAAATTATCAATAACTCAGCCTAATACCGACCTTGTTATTGAAGCTATTGGCTTTAATATGGCAGAAAAAATGGATTTAGTAGCTGCTGGTTTGCCTTTTGATATAATCTTTACACTAGAATCTAATAAATGGAAAGAAAAAGAAACGTTACAATTAAATATTAAAGATATTCGACCGACTATTTAAACTATAAAATTTTAGTTAGCCCAACCCCAATTAAATGCCTCATTGAATTGGTTTTAGCTTCAATATTATTAAATTCATTCGTTAAACCTAAGTAAAAGTTATATTGGGGTGCTAAAATCCAATCATTTTGTAATTCGATATCAAAAGACAATCTAGCATTTATACCAAAATATAAATTTCTACGAGTGTCGAGGAAGTCACTATCCATTTTGACCTTTTCTTGGCCTTCATTCGCTCGATATTTAACGTGATCTCCTACTATTGATTGAGCTAATAAATAACTAAACTCACCTCCTAAATTAAACCGAATATTTTTATCAAATTCCATATTAATAGGGAAAATTCCAGCATTCAATACGTATTTATTGGATGTAAAATTAGAGGTACTTCCTCCTAACAAATACCCATCTTCAACAGAAACG
>Ga0228614_1000085_pt1 | contig 56576 bp, 40 predicted proteins | sample 15DmetaG_FD_190531 | JGI IMG/M metagenome (GOLD analysis project Ga0228614, IMG submission 190531) | Seawater microbial communities from Monterey Bay, California, United States - 15D | ecosystem: Environmental > Aquatic > Marine > Coastal | place: USA: California | collected 2016-10-13
CAGCAGAATCGTTCAATGCAAAAATTAAAGCTTTTAGAAGTCAATTTAGAGGAGTAAGATCTAAAAAGTTTTTCTTATATCGATTATCTCAAATTTATGCTTAGTCCCCAACATTTGCACTTGATCCTTTAGCCTAGGATTGTCTTTATTAACATTAACATCTTGTGAAAAAAATTGGACTTGTGATTGTGATCTAGTGATAGATGGAGAAGCAAGTATGGCTTCATACGCAATAATGAACAAGAAAAAGAGTGATGCAAAGCCTGTTTGTTCTGCTACAGAAGATAATTTTAACCGTCAAGCTGGAACATCAGCTTCTTGTGAGTTTAAATAAAATATTTTCCATTACCGATAATCAGGTTTGTTCATGAAAAAGTAGACTACTCTTCTAAATCTAACCCTGGCGTGTCATCTATCAATTTAACACTTTCATTAGTCGGAAGTTCTTCTACTTTTCTAAGTTTGGACAACATCAGACGTGTACGAGTTCCTACAAGGTTGTCTAATTCTTTATTTGCTTCGTTTATTTTCTTTTGAGCCTTTTCTAGTACATCACCAAATTTTCCAAATTCGTTTTTAACAGCACCTAATATTTGCCATACTTCACTACTTCTTTTTTGAATAGCAAGTGTTTTGAATCCCATTTGTAAGCTATTTAACATCGCAGCTAAAGTTGTTGGACCAGTTATGATAATCTTGTACTCTCTTTGTAATAATGCAACAACTTCTGGTTGTCTTACTACTTCTGCAAACAAGCCTTCGATGGGTAAGAACATGATACCGAAATCGGTAGTGTTTGGAGGGTCGATGTATTTATCTCTAATGTCTTTTGCGAATTTTTTAACAGATTGAACTAATGCTTTATTAGCAGATTCAATACCAGCAATATCTCCTTCATCATAAGCAGTCTGAAGTCTAACATAATCTTCTTGTGGAAATTTAGCATCTACTGGAAGATAGACAACATTACCTTCATCGTCTTTACCAGGTAGTTTTATTGCAAATTCAACATGATCGTTGGATCCTTTTTTTGTTTTAACGTTAGCTTCGTATTGTTCAGGTGCCATTATTTGTTCTAAAATATTCCCTAATTGTATTTCACCTAAAACACCTCTGGTTTTTACATTACTCAATACTTTTTTCAAATCACCAACACCATTTGCTAAAGTTTGCATTTCTCCTAAACCTTTTTGAACAGCTTCTAACCTTTCACTTACTAATTTAAAAGATTGGCCGAGGCGTTCTTCTAATGTTTTGTGAAGCTTTTCATCTACGGTTTCTCGCATTTTCTCCAGCTTTTGTTCTGTAGATTTTACTAGCTCATCTTGTTTGGATGACATTACTTCAAATTTTTGTTTTTGAAGTTCATTGAATTCTTTTACATTGTAGGTGAAAATATCCCCAAAGTTTTTCAAGGAAATAGACATTTCTTGTCGATTTTCTTTTGCATTTTTATTTAATCCCTCAGAAATAAGGTTTAACTTTTCTTCTAGACGTTTTGTGAGTTGAGTTATCCCATTAGAAAGTTCTTCTCTGTTTTCTTTTAATGCTGCTGAAAGCTCTAATCTATTTTCCTTTAATTCACTTTGAATGAGTTGCCTCATTGTTTCAATTACTTTATCCTTTTCTTGATTTTTAGACTTGAAAACTAAAACGATAAGTATTGAAAGACTTAAAAAAGATACTACAACTGATATAATTTCCATAGGTATATTGCTTTTGATTTTCTAGTATTTGAAAGAGGTTTTACTCAAAAATAAAGAAATCTTAGTTCTTAAAATCAGAATAGTGAGATTTATTTGAATTAATTTTATCTTTACTAGAAATAGAGATCAATGAAGAAAATTGCTTTAATGACATCTGGAGGAGACTCGCCTGGAATGAATGCTTGTATAAGAGCGATTGTTAAAACAACTATTCATCATAATGTTGTTCCTTTCGGAATTTATGATGGTTTTCAAGGCATGATTGAAAAAAGAGGTTCTGTAATGAATTATCAAGATGTGGATAATATAATTTACAGAGGAGGAACTATTCTTGGTACAGCTAGAAGTGAAGAATTTAGAAGTGTAGAAGGACGAAAAAAAGCAATTGAATATTTAAAAGAACAAGAAATTGATGGTCTAGTTGTGATAGGTGGAGATGGTTCTTTTATGGGGGCTCATTTATTAGGACAAGAAATGGATATTCCTATAATTGGCTTACCTGGAACCATTGATAACGATATTTATGGAACAGATCATACTATTGGTTTTGATACAGCTTTAAATACCGTAGTAGAAGCAATAGATAAGATAAGAGATACTGCAAGTAGTCATCACAGGGTCTTTTTTATTGAAGTAATGGGTAGGAATGCTGGATTCATCGCTTTAAATTCCGCTATTGCTTCTGGAGCTGAGTCAGTTTTAATTCCTGAAGAGGTAACAGATGTTGAAAAATTAGTCAGTCAAATAAAAACTCAAAATAAGGGTAGGAGAAGTACAATAATTGTAGTGGCTGAAGGTGACGATAAAGGAGGAGCCAAGGATATTACAGAAAAAGTAACCCCACATTTACCGGGTTATAATGTTAGATATAGTATTTTAGGACATATACAAAGAGGAGGTAGCCCTTCCGCTATTGATAGAATAATAGCTACTCGAATGGGAGCTCATAGTGTAGAGCTTTTGATGAAAGGAGAATCTAATTTAATGGTTGGTGTTTATGGAGATAAATTATCAACTTGTTCAATTTTCGATAGTATTAATAAAAATGCTGTTCCAGAACTGACAAAATTAGATCTTTTAGAAAAATTAAGAACACAATAATCACCACTATACAGAAACATGACATTAAGCGGAAAAGTATTAAAATCAACAGGTAAGTGGTATATTGTAGAGATGGAGGACGGTTCAATAGTGAATTGCCGAATAAGGGGTAAAATGAGAATGAGTAAACATCGAACAACAAACCCTATCGCTGTTGGAGATGAAGTTATTGTTTCGGATGTTCAAGATGAAGATGGAAACTTAATGATTCTTGATTTTAAAGAGAGAAAGAATTATATCGTAAGAAAATCAACTAATTTGAGTAAGCAAATGCAGATATTAGCTGCAAATGTGGATAAGGCTTACTTATTAGTTACCATAAAATCTCCTTTAACACATTTAGCATTTATAGATCGTTTTTTAGTTGCAGCTGAATCTTTTCGTATTCCAACAACTATTTTATTCAATAAAATAGATATTTATGATGATGACGAATTAGAATACGTAGATGCTTTAAGCTATATGTATGAAAAAGCTGGTTATCCTTGTTTCAAAATAAGTGCAACAAAGGAAGAGGATATTCAGTTTCTGAAAGAGGATATTAAAGGAAAACAAATAATGATTTCTGGGCATAGTGGCGTTGGTAAAAGTACTTTAGTGAATGCCTTGGATGATTCGTTAAGCTTAAGGATAGGAGCGATATCGGAATCAAATGCTCAGGGAAAGCATACAACTACTTTTGCTGAGATGTACAAACTAGAGTCTGGAGGGTATATTATCGATACTCCTGGGATTAGAGCTTTTGGTATTGTGAATTTGGAAAAAGAAGTCATTTCTCATTATTTTCCTGAAATGCGACATTTCCTGAATGAGTGTAAATACAATAACTGTCTGCACATGAATGAACCAAAATGTGCTGTTAAAGCTGCTCTAGAAACTGGAGAGGTTTCAGAAAGTAGGTATACCACCTACGTGCAATTAATGACAGAGGATGAAAATGAAGTACATCGTAAAAAGACAGAGTTTTAAATGAGAGTTGTTTTACAAAGAGTAGAGGAAGCTTCAGTTAAAATAGGAACAAAAATAAAAGGAAGTATTGGAAAAGGCTTCTTAATTTTGTTAGGAATAGAAGAGGAGGATAAAGAAGAAGATATTGATTGGCTCATTCAAAAGATTTGTAAACTTAGAATTTTTGAAGATAATGCGGGAAAAATGAATTTATCTATTCAAGATATTCAAGGGGAAATACTTGTTGTACCTCAGTTTACACTTTTTGCCTCAACTAAAAAAGGAAATCGTCCAAGTTTTATAAAAGCTGCAAAACCTGAAATAGCTGTTTCTTTGTACGATTCTTTTTTATCTAAAATAAAAAAGGAGTCAGGTTTAAAGATTGACTCAGGAGAGTTTGGAGCAGATATGAAAGTTAGCCTTTGTAATGATGGACCTGTTACTATTTGGATAGATTCAAAAAATAGAGAATAAATTACCTATGGAAATTAAAGACGCCCAAAAGATTGTAGATAAGTGGATTAAAGAATATGGAGTTCGGTATTTTGATGAAATGACCAATACTGCTATTCTCATGGAAGAAGTTGGAGAGGTTGCTCGTGTAATGTCCAGAAGATATGGAGAGCAAAGTGAGAAAGAGTCGGATAAAGGAAAAGACCTAGGGGATGAATTAGCAGATGTTATGTTTGTTTTAATCTGTTTAGCAAATCAAACTGGGATTAATTTGGAAGAAGCACTTCAGAAAAATTTAGATAAAAAAACTAACAGAGACAAAGACCGTCACCATAATAATGAAAAATTAAAAAACTGAGTTTGATTGATGTTTTGCTTTTAGATTTGAATTGTTAAAAAAGGCTATAATAGCTTAATCAGTTACTTTCTGTTCTAAGCGATCGATTAATTCAGAGAATTCCTCATGTTTTTTCCATGGGGTTAGTAATACATTAAAAGAGGTGATAAGCTCTTCTTGTTTGTAAAAATGATAAATGGTTTGTTCCCCCATAACTTTACCTTTTTTTATCTCTTTCTTAATCTTTAAATTTGAATAAGGAATACTTACTTTTTTAGGCGTTCCATTTAACGTATTAATAATGATTAAGTTTAAAACCTGATCTTTCCCGTTAAACTCAAAATCAGTAATTAATCCTTGTTTGTATTTTTTGAATTGAGATTTACTAAAAAAGTAAATGATAATTCCAGAAGCTATAAGGTGTAAAATATAATAGTCATTTAAGAACACTAAGTTAGGAGGGTATTTATCACCATTCCAAGCAAGACAAGGATAGGTACAAACAGCAATAATTCCAACCATCCATCCAATCAGGATTAAAACACTTAATTTCAGTCCTAATGTGAAATAACCATCCGTTAATTCATGTGTTGGTTCTTGAATTTGAAACTGCATACTTTGATTTAAAATTTAAATAAAACATAAATATTTGAATTTAAACTCTAGGAATGAATATAACTATCTGATTAATTATTATTTAGAATCTTAGTTCGATTGTTGTTTTACCTTCAGAGTTGAATTCTGATATTGATTTATACTTTTCTTTAACTACCTTTGTAACCATTATTTATTATTATATCAGAAATGTCTCTCAAGAAGTTTAGCGAAGTATTACAAACAGCCATCAAGTTAGCGGGCTTTGAAAATCAAACTGAATTTCAGAAAAAAGCAATTTCCAAATACAAAGAGGGTAAAGACTTTATAGCTATTGGCCCGGATGGATGTGGAAAAACAACTTCCATTGTAACTGGAGTGATTCAAAAGTTAGGAGATGCTTCAGATGATGATGCGCCAAGAGCTGTTATTGTAGTAAAAGATAAAGAAAGTGCATTACTTTTAGAAGAAGAATTTGCACGCTTAGGTCGCAGAACTGAATTGCGAGTGGTTGTGACACATGATAAAGGTAAAAAAGTGCACCAGAGAATTGATTTATATTTAGGTGCAGATATCGTTATAGGAACAGGTAAAAGATTGTTTGAAATGTACCATCAAAATGGATTAAACATGGCAAATGTTAAAATCTTTGTAATTGATGATGCGGAAGAAATTTTTAAAGCTGGATTAGCTGTTCAAATAAAAAGATTGTCTGAAAGCATTCAAAAATGTCAGTATGTTGTACTGAATAATAAATTGACGGATAGAGTAAAGAAGGCTACAGAGTCATTTATGTTTTTACCTTCTACAATTATTATAAAAGAGCAAGATCAAGAGTCTTCTGATAATTAAATTTGATAATTTTCAGCCATTTCTTCTAATCGAAATGTGATTTCATCTCTTAACTCCATTGGTTCGATAACTTCAATTCCTCCTCCATAACTCAATATTGATCGGATAAACTCTTCTGAAATAAGAACATTTAATTCAAAGGTCGTTTTATTCTTTCCTTCTTTAACTATTCTTTGAGAAGAATGGAAGGGTTGAGAATTAATATACCTAGCAGAAACTTTATCTGTTTTGAGGATTACTTTAACAGGGTCTTCTTCACTACTAGTAATACCTACTGCATGTTTGAAAAAAAGTTCTGGATCAAAGTTTAAAGGCTTTTCTCCAGTTTCTGCCGTAACAACAAGGTTTTCTATCCTTTCTAATGCGTAAGTAATAATTTGAGATTTAGATAAATCAAAACTTAGCAAGTACCAACGGTTTCTATACTCTTTTAAAAGAAGTGGAACCACCTTACGCTCCTTTTTCTTTGATGTAATGAAACTTGTATATTCAAAAGTTGAGATGAAACTATTCTTAATAGCTTCTAAAAGAGGGGCTAAATACTCGTTTCCTTGAGAAGAAAGAGAGGTTTCAAATTGCACATAATTTGCAATTTCTTTATCCCTAGGATCTTGTGAAATTGTAAACCTATCAACGATTTTATCAATAGCATTTCCAAACTGCTTGAACATATCTACCTCTCTGAATTGACTCAAGGTATTTACAGCAAATTTAATGGATTCAATATCATCATTTGTTAAAGGGATATCGTTTATAGAAAAATCTTTTTCAGTGTAAAAATAGCCGCCTTCTCTTTTATTGTACTTAATTGGAGCATCATGATCCATTCGCATAGCAAATAAATCTTTTTCAATTGTGGAATCACAAATGTTTGCTCCATCAATACTCCCAAAAAGAGCTTCTTCACATAATTCTCTTAAGTCACGTTTTGAAGGAAATGGTCGATAATCATTTCTTAAAGCACGGTCAATAATTCGGTAGCGAATAAGAGCATTTTTAATGTGAGGCATGTTATTAAATTTTTTCTTTTACTTTTTGAAATCCAAATAAATTATAGAATTTGATTGCTTTTACAACTTGTTCAGGAACTTCTTCTTCCCAATTCATTGCGTTAGCTTTAATTTTTGCTAAAACATCATCCGACATAATAGATAAAAGTTTTGGATTAAATTCTTTGATAGCTTCCAATTTGTTGTTATCCAACATGAAGCTTAATAATCCTAATAAATGCTTTGGAATTCTAATGTTTTCTAGCTCATATAAATCACCATTTTCAACATCCAAAGCAGGATAAACAAATAGTTTTACGTTGTGACCGAAACCTCTACCAAAAGCCTCTAACATTCCTCCAGGTAGATTATCATAATAACGTTCATCAAATATTGTATGTAGGTTGTAAATACCAAGTATTACACCCATTTTCTTTTCTTTGGCAATGGAGGATAAATAATCTACCATTTTGTAATGTTTCAAATAATTTGAAATCATCACTGTGTATCCCAATGATCCTAAAAGTTCAGCACGATCAACAAAATCTTTGTCTAAAATTTTACCATCTGCTGTTAAGTCTTTTAATGTCAACTCAAAAACAACCTTCATGTTTTCTTCATCCACACCATCTTCTTTAAGGTAATGATCAACTCCTGTTTCGATCATATCAATATGAACTTTTGTAACAGGTCTGAACCTACCTCTCATTAAAAGTATGTTTTTTTTGTAAAGAGCTGTTGCTGGTTGGAGTACATTTCCAGTTAGGTCAAACATTGTTGCGTCCGTCATCCCTCTTTTAACGAGGTTAAGAGCAATTATTCTATTGTCCATACTTTCAAAACTAGGACCAGATACACGTAACATATCTATTTCCATTCGATCTCTAGGAAGCCTGTAGGTAAGTCCGTTTAAGAAATCGTCTAAGTCGGAATGAAAAAATGCAGCATGTATAAGGTTAACTCCTAATATTCCCAACGATTCTTGTTGCGCTTTATTACTAATATCATGCATTTTTATATGCAGAATAATATCATTTGGAGCTTCGCCAACTTTACTTTGAAACCTAATACCTACCCAACCTTGTCCTTGGTTGGTTTTGTGGTAGTTTAAAGATTCGACAGTATTACAAAAAGCGAAAAAACGAGATTCTTTATATTTTTCAGGAAGTCTGAATTTCATTGTCTCAAATTCAGTATCTAACATGGTTAAAAGTCTCTCTTCACATACATATCTAGAAGCTTCTCCGTACATAGAATCGGAAACCTTCATGTCATATGCTGATTGAGAGAAAGCGATTGTACCTGAACTTCCACCAGCTCTAAAAAAATTAGCTACTGTTTCTTGTCCTGCTCCTATTTCCGCAAAACATCCGTATATGTCTCTTGTTAGGTTAACTTTTAAAGCCTTCTCTTCAGTTGTATACTTAGTTCCCGTAGCCATATTGTATCTGTTTATACAAACTTATGAAAAAATGTATTAAAAGTATAATTTAATAAGTATTTAGTTCGATATAGTTTCCCTGCAGAGAAGTTCAGGTTTTGTAATCCTTAAGCAGTTTTTTTATTATTGATTAAATGATCTTTTATATTTTATTTTTTTGTAAATTTCATCATGGAAAAAAAAGAATTAGATAAAGTAACTTTAAGTCAACTTTTGGGGATAAAATATCCGATAATAATGGCTCCTATGTTCTTAGTTTCAAATAATGAGATGGTTATTTCAGCTCTTAACTCCGGTATAACAGCTTGTATTCCAGCTTTAAATTATAGAACTACTGACGAACTTAGAAAAGCAATTCAATTCATAAAGTCCAAAAGTGACAAACCATTTGGAATAAATTTAATTGTAAATAAATCTAATTTTCTTTATAAAGAACAATTAATGATATGTTGTGAAGAAGGTGTAGAATATATAATAACTTCATTAGGTTCTCCAGAGGAAACAATCAAACAAGCGCATCTTAAAGGTATAAAAGTCTTTTGTGATGTAACTGATATTAAATATGCTAAAAAAGTAGAAGAGCTAGGGGCGGATGCTGTAATCGCAGTTAATAAAGAGGCTGGAGGACATGCAGGAAATATTCCTTTTAAAGAGTTAATCCCTTCTTTGAAAGAAAAAGTTAATATTCCTGTCATTTCAGCAGGAGGAGTTGGAACAGGTAAAGGGATCTTTGATGTCCTTTCCCTAGGCGCAGATGGTTTATCTATGGGGAGTCTTTTTATAGCATCAGAAGAATCTTCTGTTTCCAATGATTACAAAAAAGCATGTGTTGATTTTGGATCAAAAGATATTGTTATGACTACCAAGCTATCAGGTACTCCTTGTTCTGTTATAAAAACTCCATATGTAGAAAAAATCGGTACATCTCAGAACTGGTTAGAGAAAATTTTAAATAAAAATAAAAGACTTAAAAAGTGGTTTAAAGCTTTTACATTTTACAAAGGAATGAAAAACCTTGAAAAAGCTGCTTTTGGAGCAACCTATAAAACGGTTTGGTGTGCTGGTCCAAGTATTGAACATGTAAAAGCTATTGAGAATGTTGAAGATATCGTTAATAGGTTAATTAGAGAATATAATGACATCAAATAGAGGTTTAAAAAAACTTAAATGGCAGCTTTTTCTTCTTAGTGTTTTTAAAATACCAATGATTGGTTTTGTTCGTCCAAGGCTAGTTGAAATAAATGATTCTACAGTTAAAGTAAAAGTAAAACTAAATAGAAGAACAAAAAATCATTTAAAATCGATGTATTTTGGAGCGTTGACTGTTGGTGCTGATATTGCAGGTGGGATTTATACTTTTTATTATGGAGATATAAAGTCAGTTAAGCTATCTTTCTCTTTTAAAGATATGAAGGCTGATTTTATAAAACGAGCTGAAACAGATATCTTATTTGTTTGTAATGATGGGGTTATTATCAACCAAATGATTGAGAATAGTATTAAAACCAAAGAAAGACAAAATCAAAAGGTAACAGTAACAGCTTTTAACGAAAAACAAGAGGTTGTTGCTTTATTTGAATTAGGAGTTTCTTTAAAAGTGAAATAAGTTAAGCTTCTTCTTTTAATTTTAACTGCCAATTCCAAGCAGATGAAATCATCTCTTCAATGCCTCTTTTAGCTTCCCATCCCAATTCATTTTTTGATTTCGTAGTATCTGAATAAATTGCTTCTACATCTCCTTCTCTTCTAGGACCAACTTCGTAGTTCAATTTTTTATTAGTAACTTCTTCAAAAACACTAATGGCTTCTTTAACACTAATACCTTCTCCAGTTCCTAAATTAAAAATTGTATTGACGTTTTTGTTTTTTTTATCAATTAAATAAAATAGTGCTGTTACATGTGCTGAAGCAATGTCTGAAACATGAATGTAATCTCTTACACAAGAACCATCTCGAGTATCATAATCATTTCCATGAACAAACATTTTACCTCTTAATCCAATAGCTGTTTGAGTGATGATTGGAAGTAAACTAGTAGGAGGGTTTATTGGAGATTCTCCTATTAAACCAGAGGTATGAGCTCCTACAGGATTAAAGTATCTTAAGGAAATAGTTTTGAGTTTCTCAAATTTCTTTGCATAATCTTTAATGATTGTCTCACCTACCTGTTTTGTATATGCATAAGGAGATTCTGCTAAACTAAAAGGGGTGCTTTCACTTACTGGTAAAGTTGAAATATTTCCATAAACGGAACAAGACGAAGAAAAAATAAAATTTCTTATGTTATGTTTTAAACACCCTTCTAAAGTATTTAATAGAGATTCTATATTGTTGTGATAATAAAGATATGGATTATTTACAGACTCAGGAACAGATTTAAAAGCTGCAAAGTGAATTACTCCAATACAATTAGAAATGGAAGAAAGTACTTCATCGAAAGCCATTTTATCACAAAGGTTAACATCAAAATTCTTTACCCTTTTACCTGTAACTTGTTCAATTCTATCGAATGTTAATGGAGAAGAATTAGAGAAATTATCTATCGATACCACATCAAAATCAGTGTTTTCAATTATGTCTATAATCGTATGAGAACCAATATATCCAGCTCCTCCAGTTACAATGATTGTTTTTTTATTTTTCATAAACTTCTTTATAAACTTCAGCGTATTTTTTCACACCTTCTTCTAATCCATAAAACTCTTTAGCTCCTTCTTTCATTTGATCCATATCTATCAACTCCGGATACTTTACGGATGATTTATACGCATCTTTATCAAATCTAGTTATTACAGATCCAGCTTTATACTTATCTACAACAAAATCAGTATCGCCAACTCCTGAGTTACACACAAGAGGAATTCCCATCGCCATTATTTCACCTTGCTTAGTTGGAGATGAAGCTTTTTTTGAAAAAGTTGGACGAATAAAAAAGATTGATTTTGTAAAAAGTGAAATATTTAAAGGAACGTCTTTGTGTAAACATGAAGTAACAATTACGTCTTCTTTTTTTATCTCCTTTTCTTTTACTGATGAATAAATAGTTTCTTCTTTTTCTCCAGTAACAAATAGAAATTTAGAATTCTGGTTAAATTCTTTTAAAACTTTAAAATAGTCTAACATTTCAGAAAGCATATACCATGTTCCTATGGAGCCAACATAACCTAATACGTAATCATTTTTTTTAAGACCTAATGTTTTCCTAAGTTCTTCTTTTGAACTTTCTTCAACTTTTTTTGGATCAAACAAATTCAAATCTACACAGCAAGGTATTATTTGAATTTTAGGTGGTTTAGTTTTGAAGATATCCCAATTTTTAATCTCATTTTTTCCATTTTTTGTAAGGGAAATAGTATAGTCAGCTTCTTTTAAGTACTGTATCTCTTTCTTTTTAAAAAAATGATACACAACTTTAAAAATAGGATGTTTGAGGTCCCATATACCACCATCGACTCTTTCATCTGCCCAAAAACCTCGCATATCAAATATAAATTTGACATTGTGTTCTTTTTTCATTTGCATACCAACTAAAGCTGAAATGTAACTACGACAATGAACTATATCAAAATGAACTTTTTTATGAAGTTGTTTAGTTAGCTTTTTCATTTTTGAAATATCCCACAAAGTTGATATTATAGGAGATTTTTGCGAGTATTTGATTGGATGCCAAATGATTTTTTGTTCATCGCAAATGGATTGTATGTGATCTTTAAATTGTTTGAATCTAGTTTGTTTCTCAAAACTAATAATATGAAAGGAATAGCCTATTTTTGTTAGGCCAATTAAATAAGGGAGAACCTGAGATTGTCCCAATGGATCTGTCATACCATCATAAGATAAGTATAGCACATTTTTGTTTTCAATTTCTAATATTTTATCTAACTCATCCATCGGTCATACCATGTTTGAAACATTAACAAATACCACATTTTAACATCGTATTCTTTTTTTCCATTATAAAAGTCGGTTTTGATTTTGTTAACATAATTCCAGTTAAAAATACCTTGACTCTCAATTTTCTTTTGATTAATAAAAGATTCAACATAATCCCTTAAATCATTTGTCATCCAACTTGCAATAGGGATAGCAAATCCCATTTTGGGCCTGTTCATCATCTCTTTAGGAATATATTGATGTACAATTTCTTTTACAATATGCTTTTTATCTCCATTTTTGTATTTGTAGTGATTTGGAAGAGTAGCAGCCCATTCAATTATGCGGTGATCTAAAAATGGTTCTCTTCCTTCCAGACTAACAGTCATTGCGGCTCTATCCACTTTTTGAAGAATGTCATCAACTAAATAAGTTTGATAGTCAATTGCCATCATGTAAGACAATGGACTAAAATGCTCATCTTTAAGTTCTTTACTTGTATATGCTGTGTTTGTTTTTTCAATTTCAAATTGAAGTAGGTTTTTAAGTTGTGTATCTGTAAATTGTTCACTTAAACTTAACATGATACGTTCAGAAGAAGGATCTTTTAATATGTTTTTAAGCTTTTCGTATCTGTTATGAAAGTTATATTTATTTCGTAAAATAGGCAATGAGTTTGAAGGTATATAATCCATTAAACCAGCAGCTATTTTTCTAGCGAAACTTGGTATTTGTTCCATTTTTTTACCGTATCGCATTAAATAGTCATATCTATTATATCCTGCAAATATTTCATCTCCAGCATCTGCACTTAAAGCAACAGTTACTTCTTTTCTAGCTAATTTACAGACTAAAGTTGTAGGTAAAGCGCTACTATCTGCAAATGGTTCATCGTAATAGTAGGGAAGGTCTGGAATTAAATCCATTGCTTCTTTTTCTGTGCAATATATCTCTGTATGATCGGTATTTAAATGTTTAGCAACATCTTTTGCATAAGGAGCTTCATTTAAACCAATATCAGGAACTCCAATTGTGAATGTTTTTAATTTTTTGGAACTTTCTTTTTGTAAAAGTGCAGTAACACAAGCGCTATCGTACCCTCCACTTAAAAATACTCCTACTGGAACATCTGAAACCATTCGATAATCACAAGCGGATTGTATTATTTTTTCTGTTTCTTTTTTAGCCTCTTCAAAAGGTAAAATAATTTTTTTCCTATTGTAAGCGTTGTAAACATTCCAATATTGTTTACTTTCTATTTTTTTTGAATCCAGATCAATTTTTAAAAAGTGCCCAGGTAGAAGTTTGTGTGTGTTTTCAAATATACATTGATTAGATGGGATATTTCCATATTGCATAAATGAAGAAACGGCTTGGAGGTTTATCTTTTTATCAAAACCTGGATGTTTATGAAACGGTTTTAATTCGGAACCAAACAAGAATAATTCATTCTTAAAATGATAATAAAAAGGTTTGACACCAGCTCTATCTCTAGCTGCAAATATAGTTTGCTCATCTTTGTTTAATATTACAAAAGCAAACATACCAATAAATTGATCTAAACAATCTTCCTTCCATTCTTCGTATGCATGAATTATAACCTCTGTATCAGAGTTTCCAATAAATGAGTGACCTAGTTTTTGAAGTTTGTTTTTTATTTCATTGAAGTTATACACTTCTCCATTATAGGTGATGGAAAGGTGCTTATAATGCATCGGTTGTTTTCCATTTTCACTTATATCAATAATGGCTAATCTTTTATGACCAAAGCCAACATGACAGTTTTTAAATTCATAAATTTCTTCATCTCCACTATCTGGTCCTCTATGATATAGAGTACTATTCATCTCTTTTAAAAGAGATAATTGAGATTTTTTTTCCCAATCAATAAAACCACTTATCCCACACATACTCCAAAGAAAGTCATAATTTTGGAAATATTACTCCTTAAGATTAAAGAATTAATCTTGTATTTTACTCTGAAACAGCTGTATTCCTTTCTAATGCAAAAATAAAAATGTGATTTTTATTAAAAAAAAATATAGTTGTCTGCAAATATAAAATAGACTACTCCTGAAATTATTTCGAAGTAGTCTATTTTTGTTTCACTTAAATATTATTAGAATCAATCATTAGTAAAGATCTGAAATGGTATGACAACTATCCAGTCTGAATAATAATGAAACAACTATGGTTATAAGGTACCTCTTTTGGCTTGTTCTCTTTCAATAGATTCGAAAAGAGCTTTGAAGTTTCCAGCTCCAAAACCTTTCGCCCCCATTCTTTGGATAATTTCAAAGAAAAGTGTTGGCCTATCTTCAACTGGTTTTGTGAAGATTTGTAAAAGGTAACCTTCTTCATCAGCATCGACTAAAATAGATAATTTTTGAAGTTCTTTAATATCTTCTTTCATTATGTCCATATGGGCTCCAAGTCGAGCAGGTATTTCATCATAATATGCTTGTGGAGGAGGAGGTAAAAATTCAATACCTCTTGCTTTTAATTCTCCAACTGTTTTAATTATGTCATCTGTAGCAACAGCTATGTGTTGAACTCCTGGGCCTTCATAAAAGTCTAAGTACTCTTCGATTTGAGATCTTTTGTTTCCTTTTGCTGGCTCATTGATAGGGAATTTGATTCGGCCATTTCCGTTACTCATTACTTTACTCATCAAGGCAGAGTATTCTGTATGAATCTGTTTATCGTCAAAAGACAGGAAGTTAACAAATCCCATTACATCTTCATACCATTTAACCCATGTATTCATTTCTCCCCATCCAACATTTCCGACCATGTGATCAATAAACTTTAAACCAACCGGGGAGGGATTGTAATCTGATTCCCATTTTTTAAAACCTGGTAAAAATTCACCTTTATAATTTTTACGTTCAATAAACATATGAACAGTTTCTCCGTAAGTATAGATTCCGGCTTTTACTACCTCACCATTTTCATCTTTTTCAGTTATTGGTTCTTGGTATGATTTAGCACCTCTTTTAATTGTTTCTTCATAAGCTTTAGTAGCATCTTCTACCCACAAAGCAACAACTTTAACTCCGTCACCATGTTTCTTAACGTGTTCTCCTATTGGAGAATCGCTTTTTAAAGCTGTAGTTAAAACTAATCTTATCTTATCTTGTTTTAGAACATAAGATACCTTGTCTTTCATGCCGGTTTCCAATCCAGCATATGCGAAAGATTGAAAACCAAATGCTGTTTTATAAAAATGTGCAGCTTGTTTAGCGTTACCTACATAAAATTCTACGTAATCGGTACCTAATAACGGAAGAAAATCTTGCGCGCCATCAAATATTTTTTCCAATCCGTACTCAACGTTTTTTATTTCTTTTGACATATTTATTTTTTATATTTTATAACCAGCTTTTTAGATATTCAGGATCTTGCATATCTAAAGCATCTTGAGTTAATTTTAAAGGTTTAAAAGTATCCACCATAACAGCAAGTTCCGATGTCTCTTTCTGACCAATGCTTCTCTCCATCGCTCCCGGATGAGGACCATGAGGGATACCGCCTGGATGTAAAGAAATGTAACCCTTTTCAACATGGTTTCGACTCATGAAGTCACCATCAACATAATATAAAACTTCATCAGAATCTATATTGCTATGGTTATAAGGAGCAGGTATAGATTTAGGATGATAATCATAAAGTCTTGGGCAAAACGAACAAATAACAAAATTGTTTGCCTCAAATGTTTGATGAACAGGTGGTGGTTGGTGAACCCTTCCAGTAATTGGTTCAAAGTCATGTATACTAAAAGCATAAGGGAAGTTAAATCCGTCCCAGCCAACAACATCAAATGGATGCGAAGCATAAACTACATCGTGTAAAACATTTTCTTTCTTTATTTTTACCAAGAAATCGCCATTTTCATCATGAGTTTCTAATTCGCTAGGTGGTCTTAAGTCTCTTTCACAGAAAGGGGAGTGCTCAAGTAATTGACCAAAATTATTCCTGTAGTTCCTAGGAGTAAGAACTGGGCTAAAAGATTCTACAATGAATAATCGATTTTTTTCTGTTTCAAAATTTATTTGATAAATCATTCCTCGAGGAATAACTAAATAATCTCCGTATTCAAAATCTATATTTCCAACTAGGGTTCTTAACTTTCCTTTACCTTCATGGATGAATATAACTTCATCTGCATCAGCATTCTTATAGTAATATTCTGTTAAAGATTTTTGAGGAGCAGCTAAAGCAATGTTTAAATCATTATTAAATAAAACAATTTTACGACTTTCTAAAAAATCTTTAACAGGTTGTATATCAAAACCTTTTAACATTCTAGAAGAGATGTTTTTCCCAACAGCTTCTTTCGGAGATATATCTTTAGGTTCAGAAACTGATTTAACCTGAGTAGGTCTTTGGACGTGGTAAAGAAGAGATGAGAATCCGTTAAAGCCTTCGGTTCCAAATAACTGTTCGTAATACATTCCACCTTTTTCTTTTTCAAAAATGGTGTGTCTTTTGTGAGGTATTGATCCTAATTTGTGATAAAAAGGCATATTTATAACGTGTTTTATCTTTTAATCTATATTATTACTTCTTTACAGCTTGTTTGAAGTTATACAAATATAATTATTATGTGAAGGAAATGAAATAAAGCTATTAAATCGAAAACTATAATTATAGTTTTTTATTAAAACTTTAGTCTTTGTAAAAGCAAAAAATTAACTTTGTATTTACATTATATAATAAATGATGAAAAAGATACTAGTTATTGGTGCTGGAGGTCAAATTGGCTCGGAGTTAGTTTTAGCTTTGAGAGATAAGTTTAGCAACGAGCAAGTTATAGCATCTGATATAAAATCAGACTGTCCAAAAATTTTAAATGATGGTCCTTATTTTCAATTAGATATTTTAGATAGAGATACTGTTAGAAAATATGTAATCGAAAATAAAATTACGGATGTTTATTTATTAGCTGCTTTACTTTCTGCAACTGCTGAAAAGAACCCTAGTTTCGCTTGGGAATTAAATATGGAAGGATTGTTTACAATTTTAGACCTAGCAAAAGAAGGATATATAAATAAAGTTTTTTGGCCTAGTTCTATTGCTGTTTTTGGACCTACCTCTCCTAAAGTAAAAACACCTCAAGTGACTATCATGGAGCCTTCCACTGTTTATGGAATATCGAAACTTTCTGGAGAAAGATGGTGCGAATATTATGCTAATAACTATAATGTTGACGTTAGAAGTATACGATACCCAGGTCTAATCTCTTATACAAGTTTGCCGGGTGGAGGTACTACTGATTATGCGGTAGATATTTTTTATAAAGCAAAAATTGAGAATAAATTTGAATGTTTTTTATCTGAAGAAACAGAGTTGCCGATGATGTATATGAAAGATGCTATTCGTGCTACAATAGAATTAATGGAAGCTCCTATTGAAAATATTAATGTTCGTTCATCTTACAATCTTTCAGGTTGTAGTTTTACTCCTAAAGAACTTGCTTTAAAAATTGCCGACAAGTCTAAAGGGTTCGAAATAGTTTATAATCCTGATTTTAGGCAAGATATTGCGAATAGTTGGCCGAAATCTATAGATGATTCTCAAGCTTCAAAAGATTGGGGTTGGAAATCTTCTTTTGATGTAGATAAAATTGTAGATGTAATGTATGATAATGTAGATATACAGCTCTATAATAAAGACACCTCAAATTAGTTTAGTGGGTGCTAATTTTGTGTTAGTCGATTTTTTTTAATAGTTATTTTAAAGTTCAACTTTTCTTTGTACATTGTAAGTTGATAATAAATTATATAAAAGTTTATAGATGGTTTATAAATTGTTTTTAAGTCTTATATTTCTTACAACATTTCTTGTTTCTAAGGATTCTTTAGGAATTAATCTTCAGGATGAAAAGAAAAATCTTGTAGATGCAAAGGGAGAGAAACAAGGTTATTGGGTTTATTATGGTAAGGATAGGCCTGATTTAGGTTACCCAATGGAAGGAAAAATTGAAGAGGGAGCTTACAAAGATAATAGGAAAGAAGGAGAATGGATTAAGTACCATCATGATGGAGTTACACCTAGACTTAAAGGATTTTATATAAACAACAGACCTCAAGGTGAATACATTAAATATCATCCAAATGGTAAAGTAAAAGAAAAAGGGTCTTTTGAAAGAAATAAATATATTGATTCACTTTCTCGATATACTTCTTCTGGTCAACTGGTCTATCAAGCAGTTTATAACGAAGAAGGTAAAGAAGATGGCGCTGTTAAATACTACTACCCAAACGGTCAATTGGAATTTGAATATACTTCCAATAATGGAAATCCAGAAGGAGAAGCTGTTAGGTATTATGAAAATGGCGATGTAAAAGAAATTTTAGAGTTTGGGCCTGGAGGATCAGTATTAAAACGTGAAGAAAAAGAGATGGTAAATCCTATTGTTAAGGTTGAAGACCCTAATGCTTCAAAGGAAACTGCTCCAAAAGCAGAAAAACCAAGAACTAAAGGAGTTCCATTTTTACCTGAAGGTTACAATAAAGTCTACAACGATAATGATGAGATATGGCTAGATGGGATTTTCAAAAATGGTAACCTTTGGGAAGGTAAAGTATATGAATACGATAAGGATGGTATACTGTTAAAAGTGAAAGTTTTTAAAGAAGGGGTTTATCATTCAGATGGACAGTTGTAAATTTTTTTTACTGTATTAGATTTACCATATTTCTTTAAATCAATTAAAAAACAATATTTCTTTTTATCTACTTTGAGTTTTGTCCATCTAATTCGTTTTGGTAATGCAAAGTAGTTCGGTAATTACTAAAATAATATTAGAACCCTACTTATAATAAGAATCAAATTAAGTTGTATGGTTTGATTATTGTTTCGATTACTTATTTTAAGTGTAATTAAATTCAGTAGGTTATTAATTGAAGTGATTTTCTTTATTAAGCTTTTAAAAGATAAGGTTGATATAGCTCTTAATATGTTTTAATATTTTACTTTTCAATGTGAAATACAAGCTTTAAAATTCAACTATTTTATTATTGATCGTATTATTCTCTCAATAGTTAACAATTGTTTTTTGTTTTGTATTATTTAATACTTCTAAGTTTTTTAATGTTCTCGTATGCTTCTTGAATTTTTTGAAACTTCTCTTGAGCTCCTTTAACATATTCTTCACCAAGAGAAGCAACTTTGTCAGGATGGTATTTGATGGCCATTTTTCTGTATGCTTTTTTAATTTCTTCATCAGTTGCAGAAGATTCAATACCCAAAATTTTATAGTCTGAATCGGGGTTTCGGTAGAACATGTTTTTAACACTTTCAAAATCAACTGATGAAACTCCCATTAACGATGCTATACGATTAATTTCGTTTAATTCTTGAGTAGATACAGAACCATCAGCTTTTGCTATTCCAAATAAATAATGAAGCAATTGAATTCTTACTTCAAGTTTCATCCTTAAACTGATGTCTCTACAGATTTCATTTAAAGGAATGTTTCCTCCTTCTAAAAAGTGTTTAAGTGTTTGTAAATGATTTACAGAAAATTGATTTCCAAATTGATTTCTAAGAAATTGTTTCACAAAATCAAGTTCAGCTTTTAATACTTTCCCATCTGCTTTCATTACAGCAGCAGATAAAGCCATCAACATGGTTGGAACATCATTTTGAGAAGTTCTTTGTTGATAGTACTGAAATAAATCTTCTGATGAAAAAGACCTACCCTCAGCTTTAGCTTGTTCTTTAGCTTTATTTATAACCGTTTGATAATTATCAATAAAACTTCCAATTACAAAACCTAGTATAGCCCCAGAAAAACTTTTGTTAAAAAGAATAAAACCTCCAACTCCTAAAATCCACTTAAACAAATCTCTAATTTTTTAATAAAAAAATAGCGGAACCACCTTAAATGGTTCCGCATAAACCTATATAAACTGAGTTAAACTAACTCTACACTTCTTTCGATAAACTTGCTTAAAGCTTCTCCTTTTAACATCCCTTGAGCTAAGAGAGCTAGATCTGTTAATTGTTTAACTTTATTCGTTTTATCTTCTTTTGAATTTGCTTTCAAAACCTCGTCAATTTTAGCATGGTTTCCATTTACTACAAGGTTATAAGTTTCAGGGAAAGCCCCCATAAATCCAGCTCCTCCCATTTTTTGTTGCTCCATCATACGACGAATAAACTCTGGTTGAGTAATAATGATCGGACCTTCTTCTGAATTCATACTTTCAAAAGATACTTTAAATTTATTTTTATTTACAGTTCCTTCAAAGATAGGTAGTAAAGCTTCTTCATCCTCTTTAGATAATTTAGATGGTAACTCTTCATCTTTCTTAATCAATTTGTCTAAAGTGTCAGAGTCAACGCGAACGAATGAAATGTTTTCAAAATCTTGCTCCATTTTAGAAACCCAGTGAGGAATTAAAGGACCGTCTAATGTCAAGACGTCATAGCCTCTATCTTTAGCTTTTTTCACAAAAGAAAACTGTTCATCTGGACTATTTGTGTAAAGAACAACTGCTTTACCATCTTTGTCTGTTTGTAGTGCAGCTATTTTTTCTTTGTATTCATCAATAGTAAAGAATTTCCCATCTGTATTTTTAACTAATGAAAAGGATTTTGCTTTTTCTGCGAATTTATCATCCGATAAAGCTCCATATTGAGCAAAAACTTGTAAGTCTTCCCATTTTTCTTCAAAATCTTTACGATCTTTTTTGAACATTTCAGCAAGCTTATCAGCAACTTTTTTAGTTATATGAGCTGAAATTTTCTTTACATTTCCATCACTTTGTAAATAAGATCTTGAAACGTTTAATGGAATATCTGGTGAGTCAATAACACCATGTAATAATGTTAAAAATTCAGGTACAATCTCCGCAACACTATCTGTGATAAAAACTTGGTTGGAATATAAGTTAATTTTATTTCTTTGTACTTCTACATTTTCCTTAATTTTTGGGAAATAAAGGATTCCAGTAAGATTAAATGGATAGTCAACGTTCAAGTGAATATGAAACAAAGGGCTATCAAATGTTGAAGGATAAAGCTCTCTATAAAAAGCATCATAATCATCTTTACTTAAATCAACTGGTGCTTTTGTCCAAGCTGGTTCAGGATTATTAACTTGATTAGGTACTTCAATCGCCTCTTTTTTAATTTCTCCTTTATCGTCTTTTTCACCTGTAGGACTATCAATATATTCTGTCTTATCCCCAAAAATAACAGGTACTGGTAAAAATTTACAATATTTATCAAGAATACCTGAAATTCTAGCTTTCTCTATAAACTCAATTGACTCTTCAGAAATAAATAAAACAATATCAGTTCCTCTATCTTCTTTTTCTATTTCAGTTATTGTAAACTCTGGAGAACCATTACTTTCCCATTGAACTGCTTTTGCTCCTTCTCTTCTTGATAATGTTCTAATTTGAACCTTCTCAGCAACCATGAAAGCAGAGTAAAAACCTAACCCGAAATGACCGATTATTTGTTCAGCTCCTTCTTGTCCTTTATATTGTTGAAGGAATTCTTCTGCTCCTGAAAAAGCAATTTGATTGATGTATTTGTCAATCTCATCCTCAGTCATACCAATTCCTCTATCTCTTATTGTAAGAGTTTTGGCTTCAGCATCTAATAAAACATCCACTTTTAGGTCTCCTAGTTCCCCTTTAAATTCTCCATTTGCAGCAAAAAACTTTAATTTTTGTGATGCATCCACTGCGTTAGAAACTAATTCTCTTAAAAAGATCTCGTGATCTGAGTACAAGAATTTCTTGATAATTGGAAAAATATTTTCCGTTTGTACATTAATTTGACCTGTTCTCATAATATGAATTCTATGTGTTAAATATTAAAAACTACAATTCCAATTAATCAATGTTTATGCCACTAACAAAAAAAGACAATCTGTCAGTTTAAACAATATTTATCTGACAGATAGTACATAGATGATTTTTGTTAATTTTGATGAAAAGATTCAAAGTGCTTCTAATAGAGATACTATATTTCATAGTTATTATTTTTCTGATAAATCGCTTTAAGGTGTTTCATATTAAAGGATTGGCTTCTTGGGTCATGCCATTAGGATTCACTATTAAGGTTTTAGTAGGAATTATTTTTCTTCTTATATATTCCTATCCTGATTCGAATAATAGTGTTCCCTCAGATACGATGCGTTTCATGAATGAAAGTAAGGTACTTAATCGTGTTTTTTATCAATCTCCAAAAGATTATTTCACGTTGCTTTTTAGTCTTACGGAAGAGAAAGAGTTAATCAATAAGTATTTGAGTGAAACATTTTTATGGGATGCCGGAAGCTATACTTTAGTTAATGATTCTCGCAACTTAATTCGTTTTAATAGCTTAATTCATTTTGTTTCATTTGGTTCAGCTTTCATTCATAATTTATTTATGTGCCTTATAGGTTTGATAGGAGTTAAAAATATTTATTTAAGTTTTGAAAAATTTACCAAACTGAACAAAACATTTTTCGTTTTCATTTTATTGTGTGTGCCTAGCTTAATTTTTTGGACTTCAGGAATATTAAAAGAGCCAATATTGTTTTTAGGAATAGGTCTTTTTACTAGGACAATTTTAGCAAAGGATAGATTATGGATAAGAGTAGTGTTTGGGTTAATAGGCTTATTGATTCTTTTGAGTTTCAAACCGTATAATTTAATTTGTACAATTCCTGCTCTTCTTTTCGCAGTATACAATTTAACAGTTTTCAAGAAATCTATTTTAAAATCAGTACTCGCTTCTTTAGTTACAATCTGTATAGGTATTTTAATACTGCCTCAACAAAGAGATAAAACAGTAAAATACCTATCCAGAAAACAGTTTGATTTTGACCATGTTGGTAAAGGAGGGATTTTTACAGATTTTAATGATACTTCTCTTTTGTATTTTCACATGAAAGACTATGAGCATTTAAGTATCAATTTAAAAGACTCTACATTAAAAATTATCGAAAAGACAAATATTCAAATTGTATCTAAAAAACATAGTTTTAAAACAGTTGATAGTTTTAAAGAAGCTAGTGAGGATAAATTGAAAATAGTTTATAATGTCGGTGGGGCGCTTAGTTATATAAAAACAACTCCCATCAATAATTCCTTTTTTCAATTAATTAAAAATATTCCAGAAGCACTTATAAATAGTTTATTAAGACCTTTTCCTAATGATCCAGGGAGTGCGTTGAAATTTATTGCACTAGTTGAATTATGGATGGTTTTAGCATTACTAATGTTTTCAATTGTACATGCTAGAAAAATAAATCTTCTAGAAAAAAGAATCATTTTCTCATTAATCATTTTTATTATCTCACTTTCACTGGTTATAGGATTTACTACACCAGTTTTAGGAGCTATTTTCAGGTATCGTTTTTTAAATATATTAGCAATTGTAATTGTTTCTTCTATAATTTTTAATCCTAAAAAACTGAAAGTAAAAGAATGATATTTTCGATTTTACTGTTCATTTCTATCCTCTTTTTATTGAGGTTCAACTCTTTTTTTCGACTAAAAGACTGCTCACGTTGGACATTAAGCATTGCTTTTTTTATCAAAATTTCAGTAGCTTTCTTATTTTATTATATATATGTATATAAAATTGGTCAAAATCAAGCACCTTCCGATGCAATCAGGTTTATGCAAGAAAGTAAAATGCTTTTTAATGTTTTCACCTCTTCAAAAAGCGACTATTTATCTTTGCTTACAGGAATAGGAGATAATATTGAAATGCATAATAGCTACATGAAGGAAAGTTTTATTTGGGATGCAGGAAACTTTACTGTTATAAATGACTCAAGAAATACCATTAGAGTTCATAGTTTAATACAATTCATTTCTCAAAATCAAATAGCAATTCATTTTATTCTTATTAACCTAATAGCTCTTGTTGGAGTTGTACAATTATTTTTATCAATAAGGAAATTTTCAACCTTAAATCCTCATTTGCTCTTTTATCTACTCTTGTTACTTCCTAGTGTTTTATTCTGGAGTTCAAGTATTCTTAAAGAACCATTCTTATTATTTGGAGTTGGTTTATTTATGAGAGGGTTATTTTCTAATTTTAGTTTATCAAAAAATATATTAATTACAATAATTGGTTTACTAATACTTATTGGTTTTAAACCTTATATATTAATCTGTATTGTTCCTGTAATTATATTTTATATAACTTTCAAGTACTTATATAAATTTCAATTATTAAAAACATTTATTTTTCTTTTTTCTATCTTAACCCTTACCCTATTTATATTCCCTGAGAAAAGACAAAAACTAACAGAATACATTTCAAGAAAACAATTTGACCTTGAAAATGTAGGTGAAGGTGGTGTTCATGCTTATATTGATGAATACGTTAACAATGGATATTACTATTTTAAACCAAGTCATTACAAGAATATAAAATTAATAGGCGATTCTGTATTATTAATTCATCCTTCTGAGGCTTATTTCTTATCAGTAGATACTAAAAAAGTTCCAACAAAAGTTTACATTCAACCAACTGGAAAAAGATGGAAGATTCACAACATTATGCCAGGAACCAAAAGTTATTTTAAATCAACATTAATTGATAATTCATTTAAACAGTTATTACTGAATATTCCAGAAGCAATAATAAATGCTATTTTAAGACCGTTTCCATTTGACACAGGAAGTATATTAAAACTACCGACAATGTTGGAAGCATGGGGAGTGTTTTTATTTCTCATTTTATCCTTAATTTTCAAAAAGAAAAACATACAAAAAAAGGAAGTTGGAATTATATTATCACTCCTAATATTTGCAACACTATTATTCCTATTAATTGGTTGGACTACTCCTATTAGTGGAGCAATTGTAAGGTTTAGGTTTCCAGCTCAATTAGCGATGGTTATTACTGCAGCAATTTTAATAGATTATAAACGAATAAAATTTTGGAAAAATGAATAAATACATTTTAATTACAGGAGCAACATCTGGTTTTGGGAAAGCTTGTGCTGAACTATATGCGAAAAATAGTTGGAATCTAATCTTAACAGGTAGGAGAAAAGAACGACTAATCTCTATTGCAAGTGATTTAAAATTAAAGTTCAAGATTGAAGTTATAATCTTAAATTTTGACATTCGAAATGAAAAAGAAGTTATTGATGCTTTGTTAACTATTCCTGAAGAAGTTCAAAATAAAGTTGAGATTCTAATAAATAATGCAGGTCTAGCTGTTGGTAGAGGTTCCATTGAAAATGGGGTAACGGATGATTGGGAAAGAATGATAGACACAAATGTTAAAGGTTTATTGTATGTTTCTAAACAGGTAATTCCATGGCTAAAACATAAAAAATCTGGGCACATAGTAAACATAGGTAGTATTGCTGGTAAAGAAGTATATCCTGGTGGAAATGTTTATTGTGCTTCAAAACATGCTGTTGATGCATTATCAAAAGCAATGCGTATTGATTTAGTTGACCACTCTATAAAAGTGACTAACATAGCGCCTGGTGCAGCTGAAACAGAATTCTCTCTTGTGAGATTTAAAGGGGATGAAGAGATAGCTAATTCAGTTTATGATGGATATAAAGCACTGGAAGCAATTGATATTGCTGAAACAATTTACTTTGTAACGAATATGCCAAAACATGTTACCATTAATGACTTAACTATAATGCCAACTGCTCAGGCTTCAGCGACTGTATTTCATAAAGAATAGTCTAATTGTCTTATTTATATTCATTTATAAATAATGGTTTAAAATCTTTAACCATTATTTGATAACGATGTAAATAAAATGTATTCTACTATTAACATAACTATTAAGAAAAGATTAAACTAAAAAGAGCTAATTATTATCCTTTTACTTTTGTAACATAACCACTAACTTCAAATGGGGTAAGATCTTTGATTGTTCCAACTACTTTGAAGAAGTATACTCCGTCTGAACATTCGTTCCCATCATCGTGTGTGCCATTCCAGATATAAGTACCAGTAACACCTTTCTTATCGTAAACGATATTTCCCCATCTGTTTAATATTAATACATCATAAGATTCAAATATATCCTCATCAAATTCAAATAAATCATTAATCCCATCATTATTAGGAGTGAAAACATTAGCTGTCTCAAAATCGCCATTAACTTTAACTAAAACAGTATCGGAAGATGTACACCCAAACTTATCAGTTACTGTCAATACTGATTTGTATGTGAAAGGGTACTTGTAAGAAAATTGTTGGCTACTATTTGTTGAATTCTCTACACTGTAATTATTAAAATCACCAAACTCCCAAAACCAACTTATGATAGAATCTTTAAACAAAGATTGATCACTAAAAGTAATAGATTCTTTTGTTTCTCCTGGATTTGGACTTGCTGTGTGAATTGCAGTTAACTCATTTAAAACACTTATTGTATCGGTATTATATTGTACGGAACAATTAGCCTGATCATAAACCGTTAAAACAGGGTAATAGGTACCTTCTAGGGGGTAACCATGTTCAATTGAATCCAATATGGAACTTGTGTTATCTCCGAAATCCCATAAATAAGAATCAACTTGAGAAGTGTCTTCAACAGAGAATATAAATAGGTTTTTACAAAAGTCTAGAGGTGGAGTGACAACTGGTGTTGCTTTTGGCCCACCAATAGTTACATAGTCAACCAGCATAGTGTCATCTGTACACCCAAATTGATTAATAATATCTAGCTCTAATGTATATGTTCCCGGAACATAGTAAGCAAATGAAGGGCTGTTATTATTCCCGCTATTTCCATTTCCATATGTCCAATTGCTAATGTTTGGACTAGTAGAGTTGTTGACCGTCTCAACAAAAACAGGAGGACAAGTAAATTCATTACTTGAACTTTGATTCTCTCCTGTCAAAGAATAAGTAAAGTCTGCTAATGGTGCGGAGAGATTAATCTGAAGGTCTGTACTGTCTTGACATCCATTAATATCACTGGCGATAAGTGTTAATTTGTAATCAAAAGCTGTAGATGAATTATTAGTTTCGTTTATGGTGTAAGTTAAATCTTCTTCAGTTGAAATTTCACTGTTGTCTAAAGTCCATTGATAGCTAACACCTCCATTTGTAGTTGTGTTTAGAACGTTAAAGGATACACTATTACAAAGTGTTCCTGGATTGTTAAAATTAGCTATTGGTTTCGATACTGTAATTATCGAAGTTGCAGTATCTGAAACACACCCAAAATCATCTGTAACGTAAAGTGTAGTAACAAATGTACCTTGAGTCGCTATTGAAAATGGAACAGCTTCTGTTGCATTATTTATTGTTGAACCATCTGGTAAGTCCCAAACTGAACTTACAATACTTGTTGCGTGTGTATTTCCAGAAAAGCTTGAATTGTTTGAATAGGTAATGACTTGAGGAGCACATGGGGTTTGGTCATCAGGAATTATACTTGCTACTGGAAGCGAAAAAACAGTTGCTTGAAGTGTTGTATCTCCTGAGCAGCCATTTTCATCAGTAGCAGTTAACGTAACATCTTTAATACCACTATTTATGAAGGTATAATTCGTTACTCCATTTACGTTTCCTGAGATTGAACTTTCTGTTGCCATTGCATAAGAAATATCAATTATATTTCCCACAATAGATGTTGATAAATCGTTTAAAGATAGCGAAGAACCAAGACAAACAGTATCCGGATTAAAAGTGAAATCGGCTGCCACTTTACTAATTGTAACTTGTTGGCTAGTTGAATCTATACAACCTGTAGTATTATTACTAACAATTTGCCATATCGTATACGTCCCATAATTTGTATAATTAAAATTGGAAGACCATTTATCTGTAATTGTATCATAGTCAAAACTACTAAAATTAGTAGTTGAATTTAGTGGATCTCCCCATTTGTAGACCATTTCAACATTGTCTCCAAGTCTACCTATTTTTGAACTATCTGTAATATCAAATTGAACAGGGAAAGAACTTGGTGAGCATTTGTCATCAGAGTCTGCTGTGAATTTACTTATAGGAGACCAAGCAAAAACAGCACTGTCAATCCTGAATGAATCAATACACCCTCGGAAAGTAACTGTTAAAGAAACATCGAAAGAGCCAGTATCTTGTGGGTAATTATAAGTTGGGTTTTTAACCGAAGACCTACCTGGTTCACTATCTCCAAAATTCCAGTCATAAACTATTTCAGAAGGATCATGAGGAACAGTTATTAAAGTTAAATCAGTAAAGGAAGCAGTACCTCCTTTGGCACAAATTGTATCTGGAGTATTTGAAAAACCTACTGAGTCAATAGCTCCAACTTGAATATATTCAGAAACACTTTTTGTTGCTACACATCCGTTTTGGGTTGTTATTGTTAAACTAATATCATATTTCCCAGAAGTGTAGGTTTCAATTGGCGGAGATGGAGAGTTTGAGGTGTTTCCATTCCCTAAATCCCAATTCCAAGAAACTATTGGGTCATCACTCTGATTTGCAGCGATAGATAAGTCATTAAACTGAACATTGATTGGAGAACATCCGTTAACTATATTACTTTCAAAATCAGAAATTGCTGGAGTGACTTCTATTAATGAAGCTGTCCCTTGTCTTGCGCAGCCAAAATTATTTGTTACATCAAGTGAAACAGTGTAGTTTCCATCGTTATTATAAGTGTGAATTGGAGGTGTTTCTCCTGAAAAGGTAGGGGAACCATCACCAAAATCCCAAACATAAGCATCTCCATTAGTTGAGTTATTTGTAAATGTTACATCAAGTGGAGAACAACCTATAGAAGGATTGGATAAAACATCAATAACAGGTCTAGGGTGAACAGTTATTGATTTAGTTTCTTGATCAGTACATCCATTAGAACTGTTTGTAGCTGTTAGAGTAATAACATAGCTACCAGCTGAAGAATAAGAAAAAGTTGGGTTTTGATTAGTTGAAGTATTATTGTTTCCATTGTTCCAAGACCAATTTGTTGATCCGATTGAGTTATCTGAAATAGTTAAAAATTCGTTTTCACAAATTTCGTTTGAAGATAACGTGAAGTCAGCTATAAATTCATTAATAATAACATCGTTTGATTTATTTGAAAAACATCCAGTTAAGTTGTTTGTAACTGTTAAAGAGATAGAATATGTATCAGAGGAACTGTAAGAAATTCCTGAAGGAACATAATCACTAGAAGTCTGTCCGTTGTCAAAATCCCAATCATATGAATAATTTCCACTTGACGAAGAGTTGGTAATGTCTATAGTGGTAGGCAGTGAACAACTATTGGAGACAACACTGAAGTTTACAATAGGATTAGAGCTTACCGTAACTTCAACAACGTATGCAACATCGTTTGTTCCATTTGAGTTTGTTGCAAAGAAAAAAACTTGTTTTACCCCTGAGCTTGAATATGAATGCGTTATAGAATTATTTGCTCCATTTACTTCGGTTAATGTTCCATCACCAAAATCCCAACTTTCTTTTATAATAGGTAAACCAGAACTTCCAGGAGTAGAAGTGCTTGTAAAAGTAATTTCCTCTCCTACACAAGCATTTGTTTTGGAGACAGTGAAAGTATTGTTTGGGTAACTTTGTGAAAATGTTAATATAGATATTAAAACAAAGCTTATGGTGATGATATTTTTTAACATAAATATGATTTTTTTGGAGTAGATAGTTCTAGAAAATTATATTTTACTTTGACTTAATCCAATTAAAAACATCGTAGGGTATTTTTCTAAGTCAAATGCTTTTTCTCTCCATTCTTTTACAGTATATGTTCTAACTGATGCATTTGGAAGAGTTAAATTGTGTGCGATACAAATCATTGTTTGGTCTGCAAGTTCATTTAATAGGTCTTCCAAAACATTCATGTTTCTGAAAGGAGTGTCCATGAATATATGAGTTCGATTATTTCTTCGCGCATCTCCTTCAAAATCTTTTAACTTTTTAATTCGCTCTTTACGTTCTTTAGGTAAATAACCACTAAAAGTAAAATTTTGACCATTAAACCCACTTCCCATTAAAGCTAAAAGAATAGAAGATGGTCCAACAAAAGGGGTAACATGAATTTCCTGTTCATGAGCAAATGCAACTAACTCTGCACCTGGGTCAGCAACTCCTGGACATCCTGCATCTGATAGTACACCAATATCATTTCCTTGAAGAACAAAGTTTATTATTTTTTGAATATCGTCAATTTTTGATTTTTTGTTTAAAATAAAAAATTTAGAGTCGTCAATTGGAAACTCACGATCTAGTTTTCTTAGAAACCTTCTAGCAGCTTTTATATCCTCAACGGCAAAACTTCTCAAGGAAGTTGTTTTTTGTGATACATCTTGAGGTATAATGTCGTTTATTGTTTCCCCTCCTAGTGTACTAGGTATTAAATAAATTTTTCCTTTTGATATGTGTGACATATTGTTCTTTTAATTATTTATTTTAGATAAAACTTTATCTGTTGCTTCATCTAGTAATTTGTATACGTTTACAAATCCTTCCTCACCTCCATAATATGGGTCAGGCACTTCGTTAATGGTTTTGTTTTCTGAAAATTCAAGAATTAAATGAACTTTCTCTTTGTCTTCTTGAGATCTAGCCATTTGACGGATATTCTGATAATTACTTTTATCCATCGCAAGTATTAAGTCAAATTGGTCAAAATCTTCTACGACAAATTTTCTAGATTTTAAATTATCAATTGGAGTATTAAAATCTTTAGCAATTTTTTGCATTCTTATATCTGGAGCTTCTCCAGAATGAATTCCAGATGTTCCAGCAGAGTCTACTTCAATTGTAAGATTCTGATCTTTTACTTTTTTTCTAAGAAGACCATCTGCTAAAGGAGATCTACAAATATTTCCAAGACAGACCATTAATATTTTCATAATACTATTTTATATGATTTGTTATACAAATTTAGTTAAAGATTTCTAGTTCTGTAGATGGAATTCAAATGCTTTTAATGATAATTATGTTTTTAACCTTGGTTTTATTGTTATTTTATTCACTTAGTGGCTAATAATTGGTGTTAGAACACTTTAAATGAGCAATCTAGGAATTACAAGAATGAAGAATAAAGAATTATTTTGATTGATTTTAATGAAGTCTATACTTTATTGACAGCGGTAATAAAATTTGCTTTTTAATTATTAAAATTCTTCATCGTTTCATTTTCAAGTTTTATCTAAAAATTAAAATTTGAGGGGAAAATATCAATCGAAATCAGTATTTAGTTAAATTTTCAATGAAACATAGAGTTTAAAATATGGTTTCATACAGTTTGCTCATTTACAATTATAAATTGTTATAAAGTGATATAAATTCAGTATATTAAAAGGTATGAGGAAAAGATGATTATTAATTTATAAAATTGAAGAGCTATGAGACAACTAAAAATTATGAAGCAAGTAACAAATAGAGAAACAGCTTCTCTTGATAAGTACTTACAAGAAATTGGTCGTGTTGACATGATTTCAGCTGATGAAGAAGTCGAATTAGCGAAAAGAATCAAAAATGGGGATAGGGCGGCATTGGATAAATTGACGAAAGCTAATTTAAGGTTTGTTGTTTCTGTTTCTAAGCAATATCAAAATCAAGGTTTAGCTTTACCTGACCTTATCAATGAAGGTAATGTTGGTTTAATGAAAGCAGCTCAAAGGTTTGATGAAACTAGAGGGTTTAAGTTTATTTCTTATGCTGTTTGGTGGATTCGTCAATCTATTTTACAAGCTCTAGCGGAACAGGCAAGAATTGTGAGGCTACCATTAAATAAAATAGGAGTTATAAATAAGATAAATAAAGCATACTCAGAACTTGAACAAATGTATGAAAGACCACCTTCAGCTGCTGAGCTGGCAGATGCTTTAGAGTGTTCGGTTGAAGAGGTAAGGCAGTCTTTAAAAAATAATGGACGTCATGTATCAATGGATGCATCATTAGTTGAGGGGGAAGATTCTTCATTTAATATGTATGATTTATTACCTAACGACAGCCTTCCAGGTCCGGAAAGTGAACTAACAAAAGATTCTTTAAGAAAAGATATTGAACGATCTCTAAGGACTTTAACGATGAGAGAAGGGGAGATTGTAAGGTTATATTTCGGTTTAAATGGAAAATATCCTCTTACATTAGAAGAAATAGGAGATCAATTTGAACTTACAAGAGAAAGGGTAAGGCAAATTAAGGAAAAGGCAATTAGAAGGTTGAAAAAGACTTCTAGAAGTAATATCCTTAAAACCTATTTAGGATAATAAATGGTAATTGGAAGAGATAAAGTCTCTTCCTTTTTTTATGCTGGGTCAACATCAACTACAATTCTAATGTTCTTGTTAGAAGGTGAGATATAAAATTCATTTATAATCTGTTGCAGCTTTTCCTTTACTTTTCTCTCTGGAGCTTCTCTTTCAATTTTCAAAGTGATTTTTTTGAGGTACATATTTTTCACTCGTCTTACAACTGGGTATTCTGGACCTAATACTCGTTCTTTAAATACTTCTTTTAATTTACCAGCAAGCTCTATTGACGAAACATCTAATGCGTTCTCTTCTTTATGTTTAAGGGTAATATCAATTATTTTATAAAATGGTGGGTAGAAGAAGTTCTTACGTTCAATAATTTCACTATTGTAAAATCCTTCATAATCATGATCTATTATTTTTTGAATAACCCAATGGTCTGGATCTCCAGTTTGAATGATTACTTGTCCTCTTTTGTGTTTTCTTCCAGATCTACCTGCTACTTGTGACATTAAATGGTAAGAACGTTCAAATGCTCTAAAGTCAGCCCTATTTAAAAGCATATCAGCATCTAATATTCCAACTAAAGATACATTGTCAAAATCTAAACCTTTAGTAACCATTTGAGTACCAATAAGAATGTCTATTTGTCTGTTTTCGAATTCGTTGATGATATTAGAATATGCATTTTTAGAACGTGTACTATCAAGGTCCATTCTTTTTATTACTTTGTCTGGTAGCATTATGGAGAGTTCGTCTTCAATTTTCTCAGTTCCAAAGCCAAGCATTTTAAGTCTGTTACTTCCACATGCTGAACATGTTCCGATAGGAGGAGAGTGATGCCCACAGTAATGACATTTGAGGGAGTTTGTTTGTTTGTGGTAAGTTAAAGAGACATCACAGTTTTTACACTTTGGTGTCCAGTTACAAATTTCACACTGCCACATTGGAGTATAGCCTCTTCTGTTTTGAAATAAGATGATTTGTTCCCCTTTGTTTAAGACATCCCGCATAGTGTCTACTAAAAAAGATGAAAAATGGGAATTCATACTTTTTTGTCTCCTTTCTTTTTTTAAATCGGCACAAAAAATTTCTGGTAATTGAATCCCTCCAAATCGCTCTTTTAGAGATACAAATCCATATTTGCCATTTTGAGCATTATAAAAACTCTCTAAACTAGGTGTGGCAGAACCTAGAAGAACTTTTGCTTTGTACATGTGGCCTAAAACAATAGCACAATCTCTAGCATTATACCTTGGACTAGGATCATATTGTTTGAATGAACTTTCATGTTCTTCATCCACTATAATTAAACCTAAATCTGAGAAAGGTAAAAAAATAGAAGAACGAGCTCCTAGTATAATTCTAAATCTTTTTGGGTTGTTTCGAAGAACATTATTCCAGATTTCAACTCTTTCATTTTGATTAAACTTAGAATGATAAATACCAATTAAATCGCCAAAATAGGCAGAAAGGCGTTGTATTAGTTGAGTTGTAAGCGCAATCTCAGGAAGAAGAAACAAAACTTGTTTTCCTTTTTCAAGTTGTTCCTTTATAAGTTCAACGTATATTTCTGTTTTTCCAGAACCGGTTACCCCATGTAAAAGGGTTACTTGTTTATCCTTAAAAGAAGTTTTTATCTCTTCAAGTGCAACTTCTTGCGATGGGGCAAGTGTTTTAAAAGTTGATAAATTTTGTTCAGAAGCATCAAATCTTGATATTTCGTAACGTCTTTGGATAAGGATGTTGTTTTTTTCTAGAGTATTTAAAGAAGATAGAGAAGCTCCTTTTTCTTCTAAAGTTTTTCTTAAAACAGGCTCAAAATAGTTCTCTTTAAAATTACCTTCACTAAGAAGTAATAATAAACTTTCTAGCTGTTTGGAAGCACTTTTCCGTTGTTCTAAAGAATGAATTAGTTGTTCTATTTGATCAATATTCAAGTACTTTTCCGAAAGCTCAATATATAATGCCGTTTTTGGAGTGAATTTTTCATTCATCTCTTCTTGAGATAAAACAATTTTTAGGTCAATCATTTTTTTTATGATTGGATGAATTGTTTTTATCTCAAGTATTTCTGAAATTTCTTTTAAATCTAAAACCTCTTTAATTTCTAAAGCTTCAACAATTTGATAATGTCTATCTTCTAGTTTATTTAGATTTTTATCAAAATCAGGATGTAAAACAATCTTTGTTTCACTAGCAAGCTTAAAATTAGAAGGTAGTGCAGCATTCATGACATCACCCAATGGAGACATATAATAATTGGATATCCATTGCCATAAAAGAAATTGATTCTTTGTGATTATCGGTGTTTCATCTAAAACATGTTCAATGTATTTCGCTTGGTATCCATTAGGTACAACTTCATGTACTTTAGTAATAATGCCTGTAATAAGTTTTGACCTCCCAAAAGGAACAATAACTCGAACTCCAGGTTGAACAAGTTCATTTACTTCAAAAGGTACCCTGTATGTAAATACCTGATGAACTGGTACAGGAAGAATTACATCCGCGAATAAAGTTTTTCTATCACTCATAAATCAATACCTTCAAATAGATTTATCTCGAAGATAATGATTTTAATAGATTAGACTTATCAAGGACAAGAATAATTTTTTAGAGCATCTGAGTTATGATCGCTACAAAATAAAAGGTTACCAGTGATAGAACCAGTACATAATTCTTGTCTAGATTTAGTATCTAAACAACTTGCTGAAAATGCACCTATTGAGTTATTACTGAACAGTTTTGTTATAGTTAAAGTCTGTCGTGAAGAAAATATTCCTATTACATTATTGTCTTTAGTCGCACTTAGGTTGGTGAAGTTTGGTTTTGACTGTGTTAGCGAACTACTTGGTTTATTAGAGCTTATAAAAGTATTAAAATCTTCTGAACCTCCAGTAATAATTATATCAATTGATTTCAATCTTCTTTGAATAATATCTTCATCTTCAGTAACGTTTTCACTTATTAGTTCATAGAAACGTTGACCTTGTATCACTGAACTATAGCTTCCTGAAACTTCAGATTCTGCAACATTCCAAATAAAATTAACTTTGTTAGTGTCGTTATTTGTTTTGTATTCTTCAAAATTAATGTCAAGGGAGATATTGACTAATTTTGCATTTCCAACACTATTTACACTAAGTGCAAAGGCTTTTAATTCGTTTTGATTATTTATAAACTGAAACGAAGAGTTGATATTACTTTGTCCAGAAGATAAGCCATTTACAAGATTAGTTTCACCAGTTATAACAAACTCAGAACTTTGTCCTTCATTTGCAATTATTTCAATACTGTATGTTGCTTCAGAGTTTAGAATTTCTTCATCAGACATGCCATGTTTAAAATAATAGAGCTTTTGAGTAGGAGCGTAAAAAATTCCATTTTCATCTTTATTATCTAGGAGTGTATCTCTTAACTCCCATGTTCGAAGAGTTTGGTTCCCAACTTTTTCAGTAACAGAAGCGGATAAATTTTGAAAGTAACTGGAGTCAGGAATTTGTGCAAACTCCTCTGCATTACCAGGACCAATAAATGCGCGGTTTATTTTAATGTAATGTATAGAGTCTGCTTGGTCTAACAATCCATGAATAACAGCTGTTTCTTTAAACTCTCCAACTAAATTAATTTCATCTTCACAACTAAAAAGAATAGATGTGAGAATTAAAATTAATGATATGTGTTTTAATTTCATGTAATAGTTTTAATCAAAAATAGTTTATTAAATCCAAAGAATAGGTTCACTTGAATAAATGAAATCAGGTCTCCAATAAATAAAGTAAATTTATTAATCTTTAATTTTATTTAAGCCCATAGTTTTTATCATCCATTTAGGTAGATCTTTTTCAGGTTTTCTATTTTTTAAATTAAGGTACCATCCAAACTTTTTCATTACAGGAACTTTATGGGTTTCAACAAATTCAATTAGAGTTCCATCAGGGTCTTCTATGTAAGAAAATCTTCCAGCTGCTTCTCCCATATCAAATGAGTTTGAACTATCAACCGTAAATGGAAAACCTTTAGAGGCACATTCTTTCATTAATGCATCCATTCCTCTAACATCAAAGCATAAATGAATAAATCCCCAGTCTCCCCAAAATCTATCTTTGAATATTTTTTTACAATCAGTCCTTTCGATTGATTGAATCAGTTCAATTTGACTATTACCTAATAATTTTGAAAAAGGACCTTTCCTTTCTTTAGAATGGGTAAGTAGAACTCTTCTGAATTTAGTTTCACCAGATTTTAACCCTTGAAGATCTTTAAATACTCCAGTCTCATCAGATAAAACTTTATCGTATCCAAGAATGTCTTGGTATACTTTTAATGATTTATCGATGTCACTAACTCCTATAACGCTTCCATATACACCTCCACAATGAGATGGGTGAGTAGTATTTGAAAAGAAGTTGTCACTTTCAACAATGTTGAAAATGTTTCCATTAGGGTCTTTAACATAAAAGTGTTTTAGCCCTGAAGGTGAAGTGTGAATTTCCGAAATAAGATCTGCACCATTCGTTTTCATGTGCTGAAAACTTTTTTGGATATCTCTTGATTTTATTTTGCATGAATATAATCCATAGTCACCAAGTTGGATTTCGAATTTAGCTTTTTCAGTATTTCTAGAAGTATACTGCCAAATTTCGAAACCACCACCTCCGTCCATACTTAAAGCTAATGTTGCTGTTCTTGCTTGAACCTTATCTCCTGTGTAATCTATCATTAATGGAGCTTCTGCAGCTTCTTCAAAAATTCGAACATTTATTCCTAAGAATTTTCTATACCATTTCCATATTTCTTGAACGTTTGGTACGCCAATACCCATTTGTTGAACTCCACAGATTATTTTTTCCATAACATGATAATTTTTCAGAGGGCAAATATAATAAACTCTCTCTCAATAAAGGGTGTCTCAGTTATCTTATTGCTCTTTCGTTAAAGATAACATACCCAAAACTCACCTGAAAAGCGAAAGGTGTCGTTTGGTGTGGGAAATAGTTAACAGTAGCTCTTAATGGACCTAAAAATGAATGATAAATAATTGAACTAGAGGCTAAAAATTCGTTACCCTTAAATGGTTTTGAATATCCAAAATCACCAGTTTCTTCGTTATTGGTTATTTTAACAAATGGTTGGTAGTAGAATCCATCAAATCTAAAATCTACTTTTTTGCGAAGACTAAAGATTGAGTTTATTCCAATTCCAATATGTTGTGGAGACCTATATTCTGGAAGAAAGTAAGTTTCAATGTCTGGTGTTGGAGAAAATGAACTCATAGCTAGTAAACTAGACGTATAGTTAGAGAATAGAGATTGAGTGTTAAAAACCCCTTTCCCATAGACTCCTAGGTGAAAGTTACTTGAGTTAATTATAAAAGATTGGAAGGTAGTATTGAAACTAAACCAATTATGATTTTTAAATATTTCTTGTTCAGAAGTAGAGCTATTAGTTCCCCTTATAAAGTGTTCTTTACCGGTGATATATTTTATTTTAATAGATAAAAACTGCCCACTAGTCGCAAATTGTTTTCGATTTAATGAGTTTTGTAAAAACTCCCATCTAATTGATTGTCCATTAAAGTATGTCTTGTCTGTTGTGTCTTTATTTGAAAAGTTTAAATTTTGATAATAATCATCTTCCAAACTAAAAGCTCTAAAATCTATTGTACTTATTTGGTTGTTTCCAATAGAGTGCTTTAATTTAGCTCCATAGTAAGTTTCATTTTGCACAAGAAAAGATGGTTTTACGCTTTCAAAAAATGTAGAAAAGTTTCTAAAATAATCCCATCTATTCATTACGAAATATCCAGATAAAGTGATTGGAAGTTTCGAAGGTATTTCGATTTCTCCAATTGTTCTAACAGATGCATAAAATTTACCAAAATAGGATTCTGCTTTTAAGGATGTAGCTCTTTTTGATAAGTGTTTATATGTTAAGCCTAAATATCCAGTATTAATAGGCCTAGATGAAAAATGACCTCCAACATGAAGCTTTAGTTCTTTACTTTTTTTTATATTGAGATTCAGATTATAACTGGAATCTTTTATATTTTCTAATGTAGGGAAGATAAAATCAATTTGTTGAGAGTTATACAATCTATAATATCGTTTTTCTATTTCTAAAAGAGTTAAAGATTTTTCTTTTTTGTGATTGAACATTGATTTTCTTACATATTGAATGTTTGATTTAGAGTTGTTTAGGTATGTGTCGATATTAGCTATATTTATATTTTTAGTTTTAGTTCTAAATTTTTCTCTTTTTAATTGAATTAATTCTTTTGTAGATGAAGGTTTAACGGATACTAAAATTGAATCAATTTGTTTTAAGGTTGTTTCATAACCATCTTTTATTGCTTCTTGAACATTTTCAAATTCAAAAGTAGTTACTTTTGTTTGTGGTTCAATTACAATTCCATTTTTACATGGTAAATTAAAATCAGAATGAAAAACCAACATGTTAATAACTTGTCCTATTAAATCATCATCTTTTGGGGGAGGTGCGTTATAGGAAACATTACTTCCAATAATATAATCAGGAATAAATTCAGAATACATAACATCAGCAGGGAAATTATTATAAAGTCCACCATCAAAGAGTAATTTTCCATCAATCTTGATTGGATTTAAATAAAAAGGAAATGTCATAGAAGATCTTACTACTTCATTTAGATTTCCTTTTGAAAAAACAATACTTTGTTTATTTGTTATATCTGATGATACACAGCGAAAAGGAATAAAAAGACTATCAAAATTGTTTTTAGCATAAGCACTTGCAGGAGCAAGTAGTTTAAACATTTCAAAATCTAAATACGAAGAAGAGATTATATTGGTTGGTAGAGATTGTTTTAAAGGTTTTTTTATTGAGAATTCTAAATTAAATAGGTTTGCATCTTTCTCTTCTTCTCGAATAAGAAAACGTTGTTCAGTTTTATGTTTACCTAATGTTATTAGTTGGAAATCTGGATGTAGTACATAGTTTTCAATTTCTTCGGGGCTATAACCAGATGAGTACAATGCTCCTACCAGAGCTCCTGCTGATGTTCCAGTTATATAACTGATTTCAAACCCTTTTTCTTCAAGAGCTTTTAGTACTCCAATATGAGCTAGTCCCGTTGCACCACCACCACTTAGTACCAATCCAATTTTTTGTTGAGATACTGCTTCAGAATTAAAAAATAAGCATGTAAATACAACAATAAAAATATTTCTGATTCTTGGCACCAATTTGATTACTTTTGTACAAAAATACTAATTAGTAATACTTTTTAAGGTAATAACATAAAAAAGATGAAAGAAGATTTAATAGCGAAAGACAATGTAACTATAACGTTAAAAACTTTTTTCGGTTTAGAAGAGGTTTTAAAAGAGGAATTAGAAGAACTTGGCTATTCTGATATTAAAATTTTAAATAGAGCAGTTCAAGTTCAAGGTACTTGGAGAGATGTTTATTTTTTGAACTTAAATATTAGATGCGCAATTACAGTTCTTGTTGAAATAGAAAGTTTTTTCGTTCGTTCTGAAGAAGATTTATTTAAAAAGGCCTCTAAAGTTGATTGGACAAAGTACTTTGATATTGATAAAACATTTGCTGTAAAAGGTGCTGTTTTCTCTGATATATTTAATCATACTCAGTATCCTTTTTTGTTAGTCAAAGATGCAATTGTGGATACATTTAGAGAAAAATATAAGGAAAGGCCAGATGTAAATGTTAAAGCTCCTCAAGTTTTATTTGATGTTTATATAAATGATAAAAATGTCACAATTTCATTAAACACAAGTGGAGTTCCTTTGTTTCAAAGAGGTTATAGACAAACTGCAGGTGAAGCTCCATTAAACGAAGTTGTAGCGGCTTCACTTATTAGAATGTCTGGATGGGATAGGAAATCAAACTTTATTGATCCTTTCTGTGGATCTGGTACCTTATTGATTGAAGCGGGAATGTTAGCAGCAAATATTCCTTCTAATATAGAACGACAACATTATGCCTTTAAAAACTTTTTAAATTACAACCCTAGTGTTTGGAATGAGGTTTATGAAGAGGCAAACAGTAAGTGTAGTTCATTGCCTTGTAATATCATTGGGTACGATATAGATCCTGATATGATTATGAAAGCCAAAAGAAATTTGAGAGGGGTTGCTGTTGGAAGGTTTATTAATGCTGAAATAAGTTCATTTCAAGAAATTAAAAATATCGAAGATGCACCTGGTGTAATGGTAACTAATCCTCCTTATGGTGAGAGAATAGGAGATAATATTGAAGAAATGTATTCTGAATTAGGCGATTTCATGAAAGGTTCTATGAAAGGTTATGTTTGTTGGGTTATTTCAGCAAGTGAAGAGGGGTTTAAGTCAATTGGTTTAAGGCCTGAAAGAAGAATAAAACTTTACAATGGGGATTTAGAATGTAGCTTTAGAAAGTTTTCCATATATGAAGGATCTAAAAGAGCTAAATTTCAAATAAGTACTGAAGAGGAAAACTAATTTTGGTTATTTTAATAAAGGTATTTAGAAAATACAACACATAAAAAAAGCGACCTAATGGTCGCTTTTTTTATGTGTTGTAAACTTATCTTTTATCTAAATCAACATAATCTCTTGTTAATTCTCCAGTGTAAACTTGTCTCGGTCTTCCAATTGGTTCACCCGCTTCAGTCATCTCTTTCCATTGTGCAACCCATCCTGGTAATCTTCCTATCGCAAACATTACAGTAAACATTTCTGTAGGGATGCCAAGCGCTCTGTATATTATTCCTGAATAGAAATCAACATTTGGATATAAGTTTCTTGATTTGAAATAATCATCTTCTAATGCTACTTGTTCTAATTTTTTAGCAATAGTTAATAATGGATCATTAATATTTAATTTTTCTAAAATGTCATCACAAGCTTTTTTGATAATTTTAGCTCTTGGATCAAAGTTTTTATAAACTCTATGACCAAACCCCATTAAACGGAATGAATCATTTTTATCTTTTGCTTTTAAGACCCATTTGTCAACATCTCCTCCATCATTTTGGATTTTCTCAAGCATTTCTAGTACTGCTTGATTTGCACCTCCGTGAAGTGGTCCCCATAAAGCTGAAATACCAGCAGAAACAGATGAGTATAAGTTTGTCTTAGAAGAACCAACAACTCTTACTGTAGCTGTAGAGCAGTTTTGCTCATGGTCAGCATGAAGTATCAATAATTTATTTAAAGCAGAAACAATTACCGGATCAACTGAGTATTCTTCAGTTGGCATAGCAAACATCATATGCATGAAGTTTGCACAATAGTCTAGGTCATTTTTAGGATACATGAATGGGTGACGCATCGCATTTTTGTAAGACCAAGCAGCTAATGTTGGAAGTTTTGCTAATAATCTATGAATAGTAAGATCTTTAGCATCTTGTGTTCTTTCAGCGTCTAATGATTCTGGGTAGAATGTAGATAGAGAAGAAACCATTGATGCTAAAACTCCCATTGGATGAGCTTTTGCTGGGTATGCTTCAAAGAATTGCTTCATGTCTTCATGAACCAAAGTATGCTTTGTTATACTATTTGTAAAGGTGTCTAATTCAGTTTTTGAAGGAAGATTACCATATATCAAAAGATAAGCAACTTCAATAAAACTAGCCTTTTCAGCTAATTGTTCAATTGGGTATCCTCTATATTTTAATATTCCTTGTTCACCGTCTAAGTAGGTTATAGCACTTGTCGTACTACCAGTGTTTTTAAATCCAGGATCAATAGTGATGTAACCTGTTTTTCCTCTTAAAGCACTAATATCAATGGCTTTTTCATTTTCTGTTCCTTCAATTACAGGAAACTCATAAACGACACCATTTAACTCTAACTTAGCAATTTCACCCATTATAGTATGTTTTTATATAAATAAATTCTTATTCGGACACTAAATTAATAAACAAAATCTGTATTTAAAACTGATTGTTCAATAAAAATGAACTTTTTTCAATATATAAAATTTATGGATAATATTTAAACTATTCATAAGTTATCAATCGTAAAGTTAAGCATCATGTTAAATAGATGATTACGAGTATTGCCGCCATATATACTATGGTTTTTATTAGGATATATAAAAGAATCAAATTTTTTATCTGCTTGTACTAATGCTTCAATCATTTCCAATGTGTTTTGAAGATGTACGTTATCATCTGCTGATCCATGTACAATTAGAAACTGACCTTCTAAATTTTCAGCAAAATTAATTGGCGAATTTTCTGAATAACCTACTTTGTTTTCCTTTGGAGTTCGCATAAATCGTTCGGTATAAATATTATCATAAAACTCCCAATTAGTTACAGGAGCAATTGCTATCCCCATTTTAAATAAATTATTTCCTTTTGTCATGGCTAGTGAAGTTAGATAACCTCCAAAACTCCACCCTTGAATTCCAATACGGTTGGAGTCAACAAAATTATTATTATCCTTTGCAAAGTTTTTTGTTGCCACAATTATATCTTCAAGCTCTAGCTTTCCCAGTTGTAAGTATGTTGATTTTTTAAATTCGACTCCTCTATACATTGTTCCTCTTGGGTCAATAGAGATAACAATATAGCCTTTACTAGCTAATAATTGGTGGTACAAATATTCTGCTCCTTTAAACCTATTTAAAACAGTATTACTGCCAGGTCCACCATATACGTGTAGATAGATAGGATATTTCTTACTAGGGTTAAAGTTTTTTGGTTTAATAATGGAAGCATTTAAACTATCTTCTTTCCCTTGTATTTTAAAGAAATGTTTAGGGCTTAAATTATACTTTTCTAAGGAAGATTTCAATTTTTTATTATCCTCCATTACAAATAATTCTTTTCCGTTAGCGTTACAGAGGGAGTATTGATTTGGTGTGTTAGCTGTTGAGTATGTTTTAATAAAAAACTTCATCCCTTTTGAAAAATTAGCCTCTGAGTAGCCTTCTTTAGAAGATATTATTCGTTTCCCTTTTCCATTTATTTTTATTTGATAAATACTCTTATTGATGGTTCCTGTTTCTGAAGAAGTGTAAAAGAGTAAATTACTTTTTTCATCGATACCATAGAAATCTATTACATCCCATTCTCCTTTAGTTATTTGACTAATATCTCCGTTGAAATCTAACTTGTATAAATGTTTAAAGCCACTTTTTTCACTCGTCAAGAGTAAAGAGTTGTCACTCATTATTTCTAAATTATCATCTATTTCAATATAAGTTTCACTTTGTTCAGAATAAAATACTTTAGATGAAAATGCTTCATTTTCTTTCTTTATATGGTGGATTTGTAAATGGTTTTGATGGCGATTAAGTGTTAACGCAATTAGTATGTTTTCTTTTACTGCCCATCGAAACCTTGGAATATATTCATAATCTGCTAGTTGTATAGGTTTGGTTTTATCAGTTGCTAGGTCGTATATGTTTAAAGTAACAAGTGAATTATCTTCTCCGGCTTTAGGGTATTTAAATTTTTCTTGATGAGGGTATAGGGATCCATAAATAGGCATATTAACCTCTTTTACCTTTGATTCATCAAATTTTAAGAAAGCAATGTTTTCAGAATTTGGAGACCAATAATATCCTTTTGTTATAGCAAATTCTTCCTCATAAACCCAATCAGTTGTTCCGTTGATAATTTTGTTTAGTAATCCATCATTTGTAATCTGTACAATTACTTTTGTTTGTAAATTTTTTAAGTAAAGATTATTTTTATAAACAAAAGATATTTGTTTTCCATTAGGTGAATACTCTACTTGTGTTTGAGGTGAATACTTTTCTGATAATGCTTCTAATGAATTGGTGCTAAAATCGTATAGGTAGTGAATAGCAGTGTAACTTCTTCTGTAGATAGACTTTGAAGATGTAGTTATAATTAGCTTATCTTCAGAGTTATTAAATTGATATCCATCAATAGAGTGAGTAGGGATAATTTGAGAGTAACTGGATAGATTAAGTATTGGTTCTCCGATCCCTTTGTAATCAGTGAATTTATGTTTTGATATATATAAAGAGTCTTTATTTTGACTAAGTTTAGTAAAATGAATTCCATCTTTCATGGAGTTGAAACCATTTACATATTTCATCCTAAATTCTTTAGAGTTCCATATCTTTTCATTAGTTAATTCCTGAGAGAAACTAATATTAAGTAAGATAAGGTTAATAATTAATGTAATATTTTTCATGTGTTTCAAGTTTTCAAAGTGTTTTATACCTTTGTGTCATTAAATCAAAAGTCGAAAATAACAAAATAAAGTAATAATCTAACTTCAACTTAAATCGATGTTTAAATTCATATGTATATTCTATGTTTTTATTTTGCCTTCTACCTTTTTAGGACAGGCTAATTTACCAACTTATTATAGTTTTGATTTGCAAAGTCTACCAAGTGGTTGGATGACTAAAAACACTTCCTATTATACTGGGTCAGGAAATACCCCTCCGGCTTTAAAATTTGATAATTCAGCGGATTATTTGGAAATACATTTCGAAGAATCTCCTGGGGTTTTAAGTTACTTTATTGTAGGAAACCTTTTTTCAGGTGGAGATTTTGTGATTGAAGAATCTGTAACTGGAAACAATTGGTCAGTTATTAGAGTCTACAATAACCTACCAACACCTTATACACTATTTCAAGATACTTTAAACGAACAATCTAGGTTTATTCGTTTTAAATATTTAAATAAGGCGATAGGAAATGTTGGTTTAGATGATGTGTCGATTAGTTTAGGGGCTAATCTTCCTTTTCCGAAATTAAGATGTTCAATAGACAATTTGTTTCTGAAGAATGGATCTTCTCAATTTATTTCAGGCCTAGATATAGGGGGATTAGATACGGTAAACTTATTACTAGAGAATATTGGTAATGTTGAACTTTTAATTGATTCAGTGAAAATTATAGGGGATAGTTTAGGTTCGTATTATTTTGCAAACACTTTAGATAATGTAATTGACTCCATGTCTGTTGATACTTTAAAAATTGTTTTTAATCCAACTGTTGAAGGTTCAAACTATGCTTTTCTAAATGTTTATGTACATAATTCAGATGATTTCACTCTTAATTTAAAAGGGATAGCTGGTGAAAAGGCTTCTGCGCCTGAAGGAATTTTATCTAATTTATACTTTTCGGATCTTAAAACGTATTCACTAGAAATGAATTTTCAATACGATCAAGTAGCTGATGGTTTTCTCGTTTTAAAAAGTAATCATAATACACCTTTATCAATTAGTGATAGGGTAAGGTATGTAGTAGGTAACTATATAGGGGATTGGATGGTTGTTTCAGGTGATACTTCTAAATTAATTAGACCTAAATCAATTTTAGCAAATACTAATTATTATTTTAAAGTTGTAGCTTTTAATGGTGAAGGATCTTTTTTGAATTATGATCAATCAAATATTTTAGAAAGCAATGTATTAACCCCATCTTCAATGCAACCTAACGATTATTATTCTAATGTTATTTTGAAAGATGAAAACTTTATAAGCCAATTAAATTCAACGATTTCTAATCATACTTCTTTTCCTTATTCTGATTATGTAGAAAATATATTACAGCCTTTTGAAATGAGAGATACTCTAGATCATCAATATGTAGTTACTTGTGTATATAGTGGAGAAAATGCGATTTTTGATTTGCCTTTCGACTGGTCAGAAATAGGTTTTAGTAGAGAGCATAGTTACTGTCATAATTGGATGCCATCAAATCCAGCGAATAACCCAGAAAAACCTGAATACCAAGATTTACACCATCTTTTTCCCGTAGTCTTTAAAAATGTAAATGAAACGAGGAGTAACTATCCTTTAGGTGAAGTAAAACAAATCGTAACATCTTATAATGAATGTAAGTTTGGTTATAACAATGAAGGTGAACTCGTTTTTGAGCCAAGAGAAGAGCATAAAGGCGATGCTGCAAGGGCAATATTTTACATGTGTATAGCCTATCACTCTAATTTAGGTAGTTGGAATTTAAAACCAATAATTAGTTCCTCCATTCCTTATGGTCAAGATCAAGACATATTAAAAAAATGGAATTTAATGGATCTGCCTAGTAATTGGGAAATGTCAAGAAATGACTATGTCGCGTCCATTCAAGGGAATAGAAATCCCTTTGTGGATCATCCTGAATATGCTTGCGATATTGATTTTTATACTATGGATTACATCGATGGATTAAATTGTTCAGAATTATCAGTTCTTTTTATAGAAGACAATCAAGATATAACACTAAGTCCAAATCCAGCTAGAAACAATTTTACAGTTTCATCTAATAATCTCATTCAAAGGATTTCGATATTCAATGAAATAGGGGTAGAGGTGCATTCTGAAATCATTAAAAAAATGGAATGGGAATACAATGGAAGAGCACTAAGTAAAGGAGTTTATTTTTTGAAAATAGAAACCAAGAATAAGGAGAGTTTTGTTAAGTTAATTATTCATTGATTGGTTATAAATCATCCGTAAAAAAAAGGGATGTTCAAATGAACATCCCTCTTAAAACTGTTAATTGTTTCTTATAAATGAATCACTTCACCGTATGCAGCAGCAGCAGCTTCCATAATTGCTTCTGACATTGTAGGGTGAGGGTGAACCGTTTTAATGATATCGTGACCAGTAGTTTCTAATTTTCTGATAGAAACAATTTCAGCAATCATTTCAGTAACATTAGCACCAATCATGTGAGCTCCTAAAAGTTCACCATATTTAGCGTCGAAAATTAATTTTACAAATCCATCTTTTGCACCTGCAGCACTTGCTTTACCTGATGCAGAGAAAGGGAATTTACCTATTTTAATATCTAATCCTTGTTCTTTAGCAGCTTTTTCAGTGATACCTACTGAAGCAACTTCAGGATTACAATAAGTACATCCTGGGATATTTCCGTAATCTAAAGCTTCTGGAGAATGACCTGCAATTTTTTCAACACAGATAATTCCTTCAGCTGAAGCAACATGTGCTAATGCTGGACCAGGAACGATATCTCCAATTGCATAATATCCTGGGATGTTTGTTTGATAGAAATCATTTACTAAAACTCTTCCTTTATCTACTACAATTCCAACTTCTTCTAATCCTATATTTTCAATGTTTGCTTGAATACCAACAGCAGAAAGAACTACATCACATTCGATTTTTTCTTCTCCTTTAGCTGTTTTAACAGTAACAACACATCCTTTTCCTTTTGTATCAACAGATTCAACTGAAGCATTTGTCATTACATTAACACCTGCTTTTTTGAAAGATTTCTCTAATTGTTTAGAAACGTCATTATCTTCAACAGGAACAATATTAGGAAGGTACTCAACAACTGTTACTTCAGTTCCTATTGCATTATAAAAATAAGCAAATTCAACTCCAATTGCTCCAGAACCAACTACAACAATTTTCTTAGGTTGAGATTTTAAAGTCATTGCCTCTCTATAGCCAATTATTTTTTCGCCATCTTGAGGAAGGTTAGGTAATTGACGAGAACGAGCTCCGGTAGCTATGATAAGTCCTTTATCAGCAGTGTATTCTGTTACTTTACCATCGGCATCAGTAACATCTACTTTTTTTCCAGCTTTAATTTTTCCAGAACCTTTAATGACATCAATTTTATTTTTTTTCATCAAAAATTGAATACCATTACTCATACCACTTGCAACACCACGGCTTCTATCAACCATGGCACTAAAATCAGCTTTAGCATCTTTTACTGTGATACCATAATCATTTGCATGTGATAAATATTCGAAAACGTTAGCACTTTTTAAAAGAGCTTTTGTTGGAATACATCCCCAGTTTAGACAGATACCTCCTAAAGATTCTCTTTCAACAATGGCAGTTTTTAAACCTAATTGTGATGCTCTAATTGCAGTAACGTAACCACCAGGACCACTTCCTATAACTATAATGTCGTAATTCATGCTATTTTTAATTTAATCAGTTGCGAAGATAATGAATAATTATTTAATGGGATTGAATGTTTCGGGAATATTTAACCATAGAATTTTATTTGAGTTTTCACAGAGTTTCACGGAGTTTTTTTGCATTGTAATCAGTTAAATCAAACCAATTATAAAATCTCTGTGATACTCTGTGCCAAAACTCCGTTTACCCTATCTTTAAAATAAACCAATCACATCTCATAACATCTTCTCTGTGAAACTCTGTGCTAAGACTCCGCTAACTCTGTGTTCAAACTAAACAAATAACATCACGCCACATCTTCTTTGTGAAACTCTGTGCTAAAACTCCGCTAACTCTGTGTTCAAACAAAACAAATAACATCACGCCACATCTTCTCTGTGAAACTCTGTACCAAAACTCCGTTTACTCTGTGTTCAAACAAAACCAACCATATCATCTTTGTCAACAATTCTGCTTATCCTGTGGTTAATCTAAACCATCACATCTCATCACATCTTCTCTATGAAACTCTGAGCCTAAACTCCGTTTACTCTGTGGTTAAACTATCCAAACTATTAATATCATCTCTGTGAAACTCTGTGCTAAAACTCCGTTTACTCTGTGGTTAAACTAAACCAATCACATCACACCACATTTTCTCTATGAAACTCTGTGCTAAGACTCCGCTAACTCTGTGGTTAATAAACTATCCAAACCATTAATATCATCTCTGTGGTTAAAAATATAAATCGAAATAAATAATAAATCATCTTCTCACATTCAATAATATTTCTTAAATTAGATATCACTTAACCAAATTAAAACTAAGTCAAAATGCAACTAAATGAGTTAACCCAAATTATCTTAAATTGTTCATATAGAGTCCACACAAATCTAGGTCCAGGATTATTAGAAAGTGCATATGAAGAATGTTTGTTTTATGAATTAAAACTCCTAGGAATTAATGTTCAAAAGCAAAAACCATTACCTTTGATCTATAAAGATGTGAGGTTAGATGCAGGCTATCGTTTAGATTTACTGGTTGAAAATAAGGTGGTTGTTGAAATAAAATCCGTAGAATGTCTTCATGATGTCCATATGGCACAAGTTTTGACATATCTTAAATTATCAAAGTGTAAAATTGGATTATTGATAAACTTCAATGTTAAATCATTAAAGGATGGTATTAAAAGATTGATAAAATGAAAACAATAAAAACTCAGGTAACTCTGTGAATTAACTCTGCGACCTCTGTGTTTAAAAATAGTAAACTAAGAAAAATAAAAAAAAACTCAGTGCGACTCTGTGAATCAACTCCGTGACCTCTGTGTTTTAAAAAAAATAAACTAATAAAAAAACAAATAAAAACTCAGTGTAACTCTGTGAATCAACACCGTGACCTCTGTGTTTAAAAATAGTAAACTAATAAAAATAAAAAAACTCAGTGTAACTCTGTGAATTAACTCCGTGACCTCTGTGTTTAAAAAATATTAAACTAAGAAATAATAAAAAATAAACTCAGTGCGACTCTGTGAATCAACTCCGTGACCTCTGTTTTAAATAAATAGTAAGCTAAGAAAAATAAAAAAACAAACTCAGTGTAACTCTGTGAATTAACTCTGCGACCTCTGTGTTTAAAGATAATAAACAATAAAAATAAACTCAGTGCGACTCTGTGAATCAACACCGTGACCTCTGTGTTTAAAAAATAAAAAAAAACTAAACTATGAGTAAAATATTAATTATAGATGACGAAAAGGCAATTAGAAGAGCGTTAAGAGAGATTTTAGAGTTTGAAGGATTTGAAATTGAAGAAGCTGAAAATGGTAAAGAAGGTTTTGAGAAAGCAACCTCAACAGTTTTTGATTTAATCTTTTGCGATATCAAAATGCCACAAATGGATGGGATGGAAGTGCTAGATGCTTTAATGAAAGCTAATTCTGAAACTCCAATTATCTTAATCAGTGGACACGGAAATATTGAAACGGCTGTTCAAGCGATTAAAAATGGAGCATTTGATTTCATAGAAAAACCACTAGACTTAAATCGTATTTTAATTACTATTCGAAACGCTAAAGAAAAAACACAGTTAGTTCAAGAAACAATTCATCTCAAAAAAACGGTTAAACGCTTCAAAGGTGATTCTATTATTGGAGAAACCGATGGTATTATTCACATCAAAGAAATGATTCAAAAAGTAGCACCTTCAGATGCTCGAGTTATGATTACTGGTGATAATGGAACAGGGAAAGAGTTAGTAGCTCGATCGCTTCACGATAATAGTAATAGAAGTAAAATGCCGTTTATAGAAGTTAACTGTGCCTCTATACCCGGAGAGTTAATCGAAAGCGAATTGTTTGGACATATGAAAGGAGCTTTTACTTCTGCTGTTAAAGACAAAAAAGGAAAATTTGAATTAGCATCAGGTGGAACGTTATTTCTAGATGAAATAGGAGATATGAGTTTAGCAGCTCAAGCCAAAGTTCTTAGAGCTCTTCAAGAGAATGTTATCCAACGAGTAGGAGGGGAGAAAGATATTAAAGTGAATTGTAGAGTTGTAGCTGCTACAAATAAAAACCTTCAAAAAGAAATAAAAGAAGGAAGGTTTAGAGAAGATTTATACCATCGATTAGCTGTGATTTTAATTCATGTTCCTTCATTAAATGATCGAAAAGAAGATATTGCTTTACTAGCTGAACACTTCTTAACTCAAATTTGTAACGATCAAGGAATTGTTAGAAAAGCATTTTCAGATAAAGCTATTTTAGAATTACAGAAAATTAATTGGACAGGTAACATTCGGGAATTGAGAAATATTATTGAACGATTAGTGATTTTGTGTGATAATAAGATCTCAGATGAAGATGTGAAAATGTATAGCAATAAGAAGTAGTTTGACTTTCTTATAAATTAGTCTTTAATAGTTTATACAATTCTTTAGTAGTATTGGCTCTAGAATAATTATTGATATTGGTGTTAAGTTGAATTGCTTTGCGAGGTAAGTTATAAAGATCTTTTACTTTGGTGGTTAAACTATTTACATCGTTTGGTTCGAAGATAAATGCATTTTCAACGGTAGACATAATTTTAGCTGCATCTCCGTCGGTTGGCCCAATGACTATCGTGTGATTTCCAGAGGCTAGATATTCCATTAGTTTTCCTGAAATAAGCAGCTTTGAGTTTGGAAGTATTGCTAAACAGTTTAAAAGTAAATCAGCGTTGACCATTTCAGTTAAGGCTTCTTCATGACTGACTTTACCTTTTATATCTAGTATAAGATGAGGTATTTGTTCTAATTCTTGAACGATTTCAGGAGCTATATTACCGACTAAAACAAATCTAATTTTTAAGCTGGAGTTTTCTGGTAATAGCGTTTTTAATGTTTCGACAATTTCAGAATGAGCTTGATTTAAAGACCAAAGTCCAATATGTGCGATGGTAAATTCGGTATATCTTGTTCCTTTAATCGTGGCAAATTTTGTTTCGTCAAACCCATTTAAAATGAATTTGACTTTGCTTTTATTCGAACTTAATTTGTTTTGTAATAGCTCAGCCATTGAAGGTCCAACTGTTAAAACAATATCAGCTTTTTGTAGTACTTCTGTTTCAAGTTTTAGGTCTTTTTTATCCGCCCATTTCGTTTTTTTGAAAAGAGTATTGTAATAAACCTCTCTCCAAGGATCACGAAAGTCAGCTAACCATTTAATACCATACTCTTTTTGAATTTCTAAACCAATTAAATGAGTAGAGTGGGGAGGACCAGTTGTAATAATGTAGTCAAATTTGTTTTTTGAAATCAACTCTTTTATAATTGGTAACGCTTGCTTGTTCCATCCAATACGTGCATCTGGTATAAATAAATTTGCTCTAATTTGACTAGCAATCGAATCAAAAGTTGACTTCTTTTTATTACCTAAATTACCAACAGGTATACTTGATTTAGTGTTTCCTGACTTTAGAAAAGAATATAATTTAAGTAGCTGAAATCCTCCTTTCGTTTTATGCGTTGAAATATCGTCTACTAATTGAGTGAGTGAATTATCGATTACACTATAAGCGGCTTCGTCAGGATCAATCGTCACCACTTCAGCTTGTACACCTAAGCTTTTTAGATGACGTGTAAAATACATCCATCTTTGTACTCCAGAACCTCCACTTGGTGGCCAATAATAAGAAACAATTAAAACCTTCAATTCACATTCATTTTTTCTTTTATTTCAGCTATAGCAAGAGGTAGTCCTTGAGCATTTTTTCCCCCAGCTGTAGCGAAGAATGCTTGTCCGCCTCCACCACCTTGGATGTGTTTCGATACTTCTCGAATCATTTTACCAGCATCCAGTTTTAAATCTGAAACTACTGATTCTGATATAATAATGCTTAATGTACACTTATCCTCATTTTTACCTCCTAGTACTCCAACAAAATTTTCTTGTTCACCTTTTAGTTGGAATAAAATATCTTTTATTGAACCGCCGTCCAATTCTACAGATTCTCCTAAGAAACTAATGTTTCCAATTGTTTGAATTTTATCTTTAAGAGATGTCTTGATATTTTTTGCTTTTTCAGCCTGGAATTTTTCAACCTCTTTTGTTAATTTTTGATTATTAGCTAAAGTATCAGCAATCTGTTTAACAATATCTTTTGGGTTTTTCAATAGCGAATTAATTTCATCCAAAAGTGCTTCTTTTTCTTTAAAGTAATTAATCGCTGTTTCTCCAGTTATAGCTTCAATTCTTCTTATTCCAGCAGCAACTGCAGTTTCTGTAGTTATTTTAAAAACACCAATATCACTTGTGTTAGCAACATGACATCCTCCACATAATTCTATTGATTTACCAAATTGGATCACCCTTACTTCTTCACCATACTTCTCTCCGAATAATGCTTTTGCTCCCATTGTTTTTGCTTCTTCAATTGGGGTGTTCCTTTTTTCGTGTAAAGCTATTTTTTCTTGAATGTCTTTATTAACTATTTGTTCAATCTGTTTTAATTCTTCATCAGTAACTTTTGAGAAATGAGAAAAATCAAACCTTAAATATTTACTGTTAACCAAAGAACCTTTTTGTTCAACGTGATCTCCAAGTACAGATCTTAAAGCTTCATGCATAAGGTGGGTAGCTGAATGGTTTTTTGCCGTACTAATCCTATTAGAAAAATTAATTTGAGCATCAAAAGTGGAGTTGATTGAGGTCGGTAATTTTTCGGTTAGGTGAATAATTAAATTGTTCTCCTTTTTAGTGTTAAATATTTGAACTTTCTCCTCATTTGCAGAAATAAATCCTTGGTCACCGACTTGACCACCACCTTCAGGGTAGAAAGGAGTTTTATCGAAAACCAATTGATAGAATTCTTTCTTTTTTTGACTTACTTTTCTATATTTTATGATGTTAACTTTTAAATGGTAATCATCATATCCCAAAAACTCTGTAGAAACATCACTGTTCACCTGAACCCAATCATCAGTCTGAAAAGATGTAGCCGCTCTAGACCTGTCTTTTTGTTTTTGTAGTTCAATATCGAAAGCAACTTCATCGATAGTTAATCCATTTTCTCTAGCAATTAAAGAGGTTAAATCAATAGGGAAACCGAATGTATCATAAAGTTCAAATACAGCAACTCCGTCAATAACTGACTTCTTATTTTCTTTTGTTGAAGCAATGATTCCTTCTATGCGTTTAATTCCTAATTCTAATGTTCTGAAAAAACTGATTTCTTCTTCTTTAATTACTTTGTATATAATATCTTTTTGATTGATGAGTTCTTCAAATGGATTACCCATTACTTCTCTTAAAACGTTAGATAATTCACACATAAAGGGCTCTTTTAACCCTAGTGTTTGGTACCCGTAACGTATTGCTCTTCTCAAAATCCTTCTGATTACATATCCTGCCCCTGTGTTTGAAGGTAATTGTCCATCAGCTATGGAGAAAGCAATAGCTCTAATGTGATCCGAAATAACCCTTAATGCAATATCTGTTTCTTCGTTTGTTCCATATTTTTTACCTGATACTTTTTCGAGGCTTTTAATTAATGTTTGGAATAAATCGGTATCATAATTAGATTGTTTTCCTTGAAGCGCCATTGCTAAACGTTCGAGTCCCATACCAGTATCAACATGTTTGTTAGGCAAAGGCTCTAAGCTTCCATTTGCTTTACGGTTAAATTCCATGAAAACATTGTTCCAAATTTCTATAACCTGAGGGTGATCTTGGTTAACCAAATCTTTTCCTGAAGTTTTTTGCCTTTCTTCTAAAGAGCGGATGTCAATGTGGATTTCTGTGCATGGACCGCATGGTCCTGTTTCTCCCATTTCCCAAAAATTATCTTTTTTGGAAGCAGGAATAATCCTATCCTCTGGAATATATTTTTTCCAAATGTTTAAGCTTTCTTCATCAATAGCTAAACCATCTGCTTTATCTCCTTCATAAATGGTAATGTAGAGTTGGTCTACAGGTATTTTATATACTTCAGTTAGGAGTTCCCAAGCCCAAGATATTGCTTCTTCTTTGAAGTAATCTCCAAATGACCAATTTCCTAGCATTTCAAACATGGTATGATGGTAGGTGTCCACTCCAACTTCTTCTAAATCATTGTGTTTCCCTGAAACGCGAAGGCATTTCTGAGAATTTGCAATTCTTACGTGTTTAGGTTCTGAATTCCCAAGGAAATAATCTTTAAATTGATTCATTCCTGCGTTTGTGAACATCAAAGTAGGGTCGTTTTTTAAAACCATCGGAGCTGAAGGAACAATTGTATGTACTTTTGACTCAAAAAACTCAAAGAATTTAGATCTTATTTCCTTTACTTTCATGTTATATTTTTTTTGGATTACAAATGTAAATTAAAAAATATGAATTATTAAGCATATTCTTTGTTGATTTTTCTTTCAGTATTTTATGTTAAATCAAAAATTCACTCTATGGTAACTTATCACCTATTTAATACGTAGTTAATGGAGAAATTGTGTGTGTAATTTAAAATAAAGTGTTATTATTGCAAGATGTTTACTGTATTAGGCTTAACTCGATTAAGTTGAATCTAGTAGAGTTCGATTTTAAATATTGCTTTTTAAAATAATGATTATGAGAAAGTTATTAGCGTTCTTTAGCGTTTTTTTGTTGTTGAATTCAAGCTTTGGGCAAGATGTAGGGGCGAAAGCTTTAATAGCACCTTCTTCACCTGCTTGTCCAAGTGCGGCAGAAACAATTACAATTAAAATACAAAATTATGATGTAGCTATAATTGATTTTAGTTTGAATCCGGTAACAGTAACTTTAGATATTACTGGTGCTAGTATTCAAACAATCACCCATGTCATAGATTCAGGTACTTTAAATGCGGGTTCAACTAAGAATTACACCTTCACTTCAACTTGTGATTTATCAGTAGTTGGAACTCATGTTTTTACATACAGGGCTGAAGTTGTTGGTGATGTTGATAATACTAACGATGAAGCTTTACCTGAAAATGTTGATGTTGAAATCCCAACAATATCTTTAACTTCTGCAGTAGGTACTGATGGTCAGACTGTTTGTGCAGGGACAGCAATAACACCTATAACTTATTCAATTGGAGGTAGTGCTAATAATGCTTCTATTACTGTGGGGGCTTTACCTACAGGTGTTACTGGTTCATATTCTGGAGGTGTATTTACTATTTCTGGTACTCCAACAGTTCCTGGTTCATATAATTACACTGTAACTACTTCTGGTGGTTTATGTACTCCTCAAGTTAGTTTAAGTGGAACTATTGATGTTACCGCAGGACCATCTTTAACATTAACATCGGCTGTAGGAACAGACGCACAAGTGTTGTGTGAGAGTACTTTATTAACAGATATTGATTATACAATTGGAGGTACCGCTACAAGTGCTTCTATTACTGCGGGGGCATTGCCAGCTGGAGTAACTGGAAACTTTGCAGCAGGAGTATTTACTATTTCAGGAACACCAACAGTTGCAGGTTCTTATAGTTATACTGTAACTACTTCTGGTGGGGGATGTGCACCGCAAGTCGGATTAAGTGGAACAATTGATGTAGATGCTACACCAACAATTACATTAACATCAGCAGTAGGAACGGATGCGCAAGTATTGTGTGAAAGTACGATGTTAACTAATATAGATTACACAATCGGTGGAGGAGCAACAAGTGCTGCTATTTCAGCAGGAGCTTTGCCAGCGGGGGTAACAGGAAATTTTGCTGCAGGAGTGTTTACTATATCAGGGACACCAACAGCAACAGGATCTTTTTC
>Ga0228614_1000094_pt1 | contig 53444 bp, 45 predicted proteins | sample 15DmetaG_FD_190531 | JGI IMG/M metagenome (GOLD analysis project Ga0228614, IMG submission 190531) | Seawater microbial communities from Monterey Bay, California, United States - 15D | ecosystem: Environmental > Aquatic > Marine > Coastal | place: USA: California | collected 2016-10-13
AAAAACAGTTGAAATATTATCTGAAATTAATAAACTCTAGACCAAGAAAAAGATTACATTATTTATCTCCGATTGAAGTATTTTTTAATAATACATAATAGTCGGATTTCACTTTAGAATCTATCATAAATAAAACTTATATGATAGAAAGATCATATATAAATTTTTCTATTCACAAAACTTTCGTTGAGAATTCTTGTATTTAACACTTTACTTATATATTATCTAAATATACTGATTGAAATAATATCTAATAAACAATATATGGATGTACTCATAGCAAGTGGAGGGATATTTTTCTGAGAATTATATTGAAATATAGTTGGAGGATGAAGCTTGGTTACTCAAATAGTATTACAGAATATTTTAAATATGGATTTAAGGTCCGCAATGGCATTGGATAATTCTGCAGTGATTTGATCGAACATAGGTATGCTATTGTTTATGTTCAGAAAATATAAGCTGCATTATTGGTTCATCATATATATAGTATTTCAATCTATAGGTTCTGTTGTATGAGCACAAATATTAGTCCATATTGATCCTGTATTGTTAAAGATAATATTTATTATTGCCGTAATATTACTGGTTATAAAAAATCTATTTGTAAAAGACAAGGAACATAATGAAAAGTGATTTGAAGTGAATGCAAAAAACTTGATTTGAATATCTTTGGCAGCTACTTTTATAGGTATGTATAACTGAGCATTTGTGATTTGAGATTGGATTGTAGCGATACTCATACTTACAAGTTTATTTGCAATGAAGTATCAAAATGCTATATATCTTTTAGTAGTGTCTATGTTTATCTCACAGCCTGTTGCAGCATATAATTACTATGTGAATGATCTTCTTAATTTACAGTTTTTGTTTCCAATGTTATTGTCTGCTATATCTGCGGGTTTAATCTCTGCATTTATTTTGGGAAAAATACATTCTACGAAATTAAAAAAAATCTTGAAATATCTCAGTGTGTTTTTAGTTATATATTTGGTTTATAGTATTGTGTAGTATGTGAATTATTACATTCAAAAAAGATCTCATATTTATAGAGATCTTTTTTCATTTTTAATGGTACCTGGAGAGGGACTTGAACCCTCACGACCGAAGCCGGGGGATTTTGAGTCCCCTGTGTATACCAATTTCACCATCCAGGCATGTATGGTGGAGCCGCCGTGAAGCGGCCCCATAAATCATAAAGTAAACAGATTATATATAAATCTTTATTTTTGCAAAATTTTAATTCACAGTATACTAGCTTTGAAAGTATTTATAAGCAAAAACAATGGAAAAAAAGAAAATAGAGTGAATATATGCGCAATGAAAATGAGATTTTGGTTTTATTGACGTAGAGTGAGAAAAAAAATGATATTTTGTTCATGGGAAAAACAAGAGTAATGTCCTTCCGTGAGATAGAGTAGAGGCATATCTACAGACTTTTAAAGGAAGAGAAGAAGCGATAGTAATAAAGGTTTTGGAAAGAAAAGAGGCAGTGGTTGTATGAGAATATCAAACCCCCCTCAATCCCCCCTTATCAGGGGGGAAGGAACCCAGTTTTGGTTTCGTAATTCCACAGAATCCTGATATGAGAAATGATATCTTTGTTTCTGCACGAAATAATTTGGGTGCAAAGAATGGAGATATAGTAGCAGTAAAAATTGTTGATTGGACGAAGAAGAATCCACAAGGAAAGGTAATGCAAAAATTATGAAAAAAAGGTGAGAGTGGAATAGGTGCAATAAGTTTACTTTTAGAATGATGAGCGAGATTACAGTTTGATGAAAATATAGATAGAAACCTCTCAAAAATTCATTCGGGAATATCTTCAGGAGATTGGAAAGAAAGAAAAAACCTCACGAAATTATTTACGTTTACCATAGATGGAGAAGATGCAAAAGATTTAGATGATGCGATTAGTGTGAAAGTAAAAGAAAATTGAGACTATAAATTATATGTGCACATCGCAGATGTTTCTCATTATATACAAGAAAACTCTGCACTTGATAGAGAAGCATACAAAAGGGCTACTTCTATTTATGTAGCCGACCGTGTGGTTCCAATGTTACCAGAAAAACTATCGAATGATTTATGTAGCTTGAATGCTGATAGAGAGAAGCTAACACTGACTTGTGAGATGATTTTGTCAAAAACAGGAGAACTTCAAAAAACTATGATATATGAGAGTATAATAAAAAGTGACTTTCGTTTGACCTATAGGGAAGTCGATGAAATATTATGATGAAAGAAAGACATGTGAGATGCTTTATTATTTTGATGAATAGTTACAACTCAACTGTTAGGACATCTAAAAATGGCAGAGGAATTAAAGAAGACTATATCAAGAATGAGAGAAAAGAATGGAGTACTTAACTTTGACTTTCCTGAAACGAAAATTGTATTTGGTAGCGATTGAAAGGTAGAGTGAATCAAAGAATACCCAAAATATGAGTCGAATAAAATGATTGAGAACTTTATGGTCAGTGCAAATGAAGCGGTATCGAGAAAACTCTCTGCATTTCCATTTTTGTATAGAATACATGAAGAACCCAGTGATGAGGATATTTTGAAATTACAAGATGTACTTCATTTATTTGAAATCCAGCATATATTTAAAAGTACTGATACAAAAGATTTTTCTAAACTTTTGGTTAAGATTAATAACCTGGAACCAAAAAAGAAAATGTTCTTAGAAAAAATGGTACTTAGAACTCTTTCAAAAGCAGTATATTCGGATGAAAATGCGGGGCATTTTGGTCTAGGGTTGAAATTTTATAGCCACTTTACTTCTCCAATTAGGAGATATCCAGATTTACAAATTCACAGGATTATCAAGGAGAAACTCCATGGAAAGCTGATTCCAGAAAGAGTGGCACATTATGAGAGTATATTAGAAAAGGTTGCGAACCATACTTCGACCAAGGAGAGAGCTGCTGAGAAGTTAGAGTATAAAGTAAGGGATTATTTTGTTACGCAGTTTTATAAAAATAAGATCGGAGAAGAGTTTGATGGAGTTATTACCACAGTTCTCGCTTCTTGATTCTTTGTATGACTTCCTGATACTACAGAGGGTTTTGTGGAGCTTGATAACTATATATTTGAGGAGAGTTTGCAGGAATTAAAGAATATGTATTCAGGGAAAAAATATAGACTTTGAGATAGTGTGAAAGTGGTATTGACTGAAGCTGATGAAGTGAGGTTGAGACTCGGTTTTGAATGCGTGTAATTTTTGCAATACTTATATAATTATGATACAATGAGCTCTATATACATAGTAACTCATTTTTTATGATATTTTTAGAACAAATAAGGAGAAGTTTTTTACAGTTTTGTTTGCAGACTATTTATCCAGCTGGGCTTGAGCATGGTTGATGATGACAAGATGATTCTGCAAAACAGGTAGAGGAAAGTGTTGTAGGTGAAAATAATCCAGAACAACAAAATACTGAAGAAAGAAAAGAAAAAGTAATTACTCCTGAACAACAGAGAATTATAGATCTAGAAAAAAAACTTGTAGGTTTGAGGGCTGAGATAAAATATAAAAGTAAAAATCAAGAGATTTTATCAAAAAATTTAGAAAATGATATTCCTTCCGAAGAGGATAAAAATAGTAAGGAGCTCAGAGACCTCCAATTTCAAGTGGATAGTCTGGTGAAACAAATACTAGAATTAAAAGAACAAGAGGTTATTTTAGAAGAAAGGTGTAATAGAAATACCATGCCAAAACATCCATTAAGTGAGAATGTGAAAGAAACTTTAGAAAAAATGGATACTCTTTCATTCTCTGAATTTTTAAAGCTGAATATAAATGATAGGCTTGCTTTAGTGACGTATAATAATATTCATGGTGAGAAAGTATTAGAGGGAACCGAAAAGCATTTGGAAATAAACTTCAAGTTTAATGGGAAATATAATAGAGAGGTTTACGATAAGACCACTGCTGGAACTATTCTTCATGAGAGAATTAGAGAGATAGAAATAAAATGAGTTCTATATAAAAGAAGAGAGAATGGTATAAGAGGAGAGTTTTATTCTGCTACTTGAGAAAGAGGTTTGGTGCATGATCATACGAAGATAGAGGTAAAGCAGGTGGTAAGTGCAGCAGAAGTTTTAAAAATAAAAAATGAATCTGATAAACAACTTGCTGGACTAAAAGAATATGACTTGTGAACAAAAGAGTATGCAATAGCAAAAGAGGCACTAAATAGAGGTATTGAACCAAAATTTGCAGTAGCACTTTTATCCAGTAGATCTGATATTATCGAGAAGAGTGACGAGGGAGGTATGCTTATAAACGAAGATCTCTTTATTGAAATAGATAGGCAAATGGGATTCTTTCATAGAGAATTCTGAGTTGAGTATAATGAAAAATGAGAAAAAAATACAGTAAGGGAGTGAGTAGGTAAAAAAGAAAGATATACTATAGAATTCCTTGCTTATGTATCATGAGCTATGAATCCGAAATGATTCGAGAAATGTGTGATAGCATCGTGATACCAATGAGCTGAACTCACAGAAGCGTTAAAAGCCTGAAATGATTTTCTTACCAACAAGACAAATTTGACGTATGTATGATCATTAAAATCTGAGAAAATTGCTGAAAGATCAAATATAACTGTTGCAGAAGTAGAGAGGATTAGAAGCTTAAAAAGATTTCCACCAAATAGTACAGATGCAAAATTACTTCTAAAGATAGCAGCTCAGAGCGCTAATATTGATATAAGTTGGTCAGAAAATAAAAAAATACACGAAATCATGGGGAAAGAATCATGGGGTGGTCAAGTAGGTATACTCAATTATACCGTAAAATGAATGTCTGGAAGTGAGTTTAAAAGAAGGGCTTTGGCGAGTAAAAAAGATAATCCAATAGGAAGTTATTCTACTGCTTCTTGACTCGGGCAGTTACTACTTTGTAACGTTGATCTCTACTATCCAAGTTGAAGACATGGTATTTGAGATCCTATCGAAGAAGCAATTTGATTCTTAAAGTATGTAAAAGATAGATATGGTACTCCAGATGAAGCGAGTCGTATATATGGGGTAACTGGATACTATACAGTTCGTGGTCAGCAAAAATATAAATCATTTAAAGAATGATATTAGTTTTATTTTGTTCTTTATTTCTTGCAAATATCTAAAAACTCTTAGAATATATTATAATATATTCTAAGAGTTTTTTTTATGACAAAACTACAAGATTTTTTTATAAGTTTATGGACGAAGAAGTTTTTTAAAAAGTTTTCTGCGTATATTCTTCTTATATTTATATTCTATTTTTTTAGAAATTTCTTATGAATATTCCTTCTTACTTTTATATTTTCATATCTCTTTTATAGTTTTTGAAAGTACCTGAAAAAGAGGTTCGATGAATTGATAGATAAATCTTCTTTTCCTACGAAAACAGCAAAATTGATAAAAAGATTCGTTCCTTTGAATAGTATAATTATACTCGAATATATTGGTTTTGTTTGACTGATAGTATTTGTTATATCAAGCTTGATTCCTCAGTTACTAGGGGAGTTGTATGAAATATCGAAAACAGTACCTCTTGTTACTGATCAAGTAAATACTATAGCTCTACGCTTAGAAGAAGTAAAAACACTAAACACTGAAATATGACTGACGGTGAATGAGATTATGAGTGATAGTGATATGAACGTTATAAAAACTGTGTTTGATAAACTTCAGGCTTTTTGAATCGTATTTTTACAGTTTGTGTTATCACTTATTCTTTCTTTTGTATTTATATTAGATAGGAAAACCCTTAGGAAATATTTTTATGGTGTAAAATCATCTAATTTTTGATTTTTATATAAAGAGTATGCTGTTATTTTTAACAAAATAGTAAAAAGCTTTTGATTGATTCTCAAAGCTCAATCCATGATTGCACTTATTAATACCGCAATAACCATCACTGGTTTTTATATAATTTGATTACTGTATGGAGGTTTTCCATACCTTCTTACGATGGCACTTATAGTATTCTTTGCTTCCTTTATACCAATTTTATGAATGTGGCTTTCAGCTATTCCATTAACTATTATAGCTTATTTAAATGGTTGATTCAATGCAATGGTACTTGTGTTTCTTATGATTATCTTTACGACTGCATTTGAGGCATACTTTCTGAATCCGAAGATAGTTTCTCACCTTTTTAAACTTCCTGTTTCTCTTACTTTTGTTATTCTCTTTGTATCGGAACAGTTTTTCGGAATTGCAGGGCTTTTGATAGGAGTGAGCTTATTCTATTTTATCGTGTCACTTTTTTGAGATTTTGATAAACTTATAACTCAGGGGCAGAAAAAGAAGACATAGGATATTTTTGACAAATCATCTTAAATATATAATATCTAGACTATATATTCTAACCAAGGATTTATGAGCCTCGCACAACTTGAAACCACTGTAATATTTACTATTCTTATAAAGTAGGTTTTTGTTGTCACTAAAATATTAACACAAATATTCTATTTTATAAAAAGATAGAATATTTTTTATTTTGTAATTATGCACGATACTATGATACCAATTGAAACAAAGAGACATTCACTCGCACATATCCTAGCTCAAGCAGTGAAAGATTTATATCCTGATGTAAAGGTGGCTATTGGCCCTGATACAGAAGATGGATTTTATTATGATTTTGATTTCGGAGATTTTGATTTCTCTGATAAAGAACTGAAAGCAGTTGAGAAAAAAATGAAGAAAATTATTTCTCAGAATCAGAAATTTGAACAGTTTGATTTACCAATCGATGAAGCTATTTCCACTATAGAAAATGAGGGTGAAATATATAAGCTTGAATTAGCTCAGAAGCTAAAAAAAGAAGGGGAAATTCAGCTATCTTTTTATAAGAATGTATCCCAACAAGGGGATGAAAAGTTCCTTGATATGTGTAGGTGACCTCATGTTGATAAAATGTCTTTTCTTGATGCAAATTCATTTAAGCTCGCAAGAGTTGCTGGAGCATATTGGCTCGGAAATAGTGACAATAAGCAATTAACAAGAATTTATGCGTATGCATTTGATACAAAGGATGAACTCGACGTGCATTTGAAAATGCTAGATGAAGCAAAAAAAAGAGATCATAGAATACTTGGAGCAAAACTCAAATTATTTACTATTTCAGAACTTATTGGACCTGGTTTACCTCTCTTACAACCAGCAGGTATGGTAATCAGGCAAGAGATAGAAGATTACTTATGGGAGCTTCATAAACAGGTTGGGTACCAAAGAGTTTGGTCTCCACATATCGCGAAAGAACATTTATACGAGACTTCAGGTCATGCTGCAAAATTTTGAGATGAATTATTTAATGTGCAATGAAAAGAAGATAAATTTATTCTCAAGCCTATGAATTGTCCTCATCATATGCAAATTTTTGCTGATAATCAGTTTAGTTATAGAGATATGCCTATTAGGTATTTCGAACCGGCTACAGTCTATAGAGATGAAAAATCTGGACAACTCTCAGGTCTTACCAGAGTGAGAGCCATTACTCAAGATGATGGACATTTATTTTGTAGAATTGACCAAATTAAGGATGAGGTAAAAGTAATTACTGATATCATAAAAGAGTTCTATACTACTATGGGAATGACCAATGACTATTGGGTTTCTCTTTCAGTAAGATGAGAAGATAGATCAAAATATTTATGAGAAGATGATGTATGGGAAAAAGCTGAGAACGCACTCGAATCTGCAGCAGATGAGAATAAACTTCCATATAAAAGAATAGAGTGAGAGGCTGCTTTCTACGGTCCAAAGCTTGATTTTATGTTTAAGGATGCCATAGGAAGAGAGTGGCAATTAGCGACTATTCAGTGTGATTTCAATCTTCCTGTGAGATTTGATCTTGGGTTTACGAATAGTGAATGAGAAAAGGAAAGGCCAGTAGTTATTCATAGAGCAATTTCTGGTTCACTTGAGAGGTGAATGTGAGTTTTTATAGAACACTTTGCTGGGACTTTCCCACTCTGGATGTCTCCAAGACAAGTAAGAATCGTTCCAGTTGCAGAAACTTTTAATGAGTATGCTCAAATAGTGGAAGCTGAATTAAAGAAAGTATGAGTAAGAGTAACTGGTGACTATTCTACTGATGGTCTAAATAAAAAAGTAAGAAATGCTGAGAAGATGCATAATAATTATATATTGGTACTTGGTGAACAAGAGCAGACAGATGGAAGTGTTTCTGTAAGAAACTATAAGACAAAAGAACAAACATCAGAGAAGAGAGAAGATTTCGTTGAGAGAGTTTTGGAGGAGATCAAAAATAGATCACTTTAATATATTTGACAAAATTATATAAATACTTAATATATCAAGCCTCTATATCTATTACGGATATATGGGGCTTGTTATTTAACATTTTTTCAACTTAAATTTATACGGTAGTTATGACAAAAAATAAAGGACCAAAAAAATCTTTTTCATTCAATAATCTTTTAAAGAATGTACAAGATCATATTCCTAAAGATCTGAAAGAAGTGCAAAAGCATATTCCTAAAGATGTTAAAAAAATAGGGAAAAGTATTGGAAAAGTATCAAAAGTAGTATTTGATGAAGGTAGGGAAGTATATAAAGAAGTACTTGATCAGGCTGATAAGGGTATTGAGAAAGGTATTGATAAAGGCTATGACTATCTGAATGAAAAATTCACTGAAGAAAAAGCTATTTTTCTCAAGTCTTTAGCAAAAGAAGGAGCCGATACAGCACAGCTATTTACTGATCTATTTCAAAGAATTCGAGGAAGAAGATTTGCAGCTGTCTATTATCCAAAAGTGTCTGAGTATTTAGATTTCATTGAGAAAGATAGAAAACTAAAAGTAGTTTTTAAAGACTTCTTAATTAAAAATAAAGACTCTATTTACGAACATATTACAAATATTAAGAATAAGAAAATTTTGGAAAAGATATTATTAGCTGCTCCTGCAGATACGGATAGTATTCCAAATAGTAAAGATTTACAGCAAATTAGTAAACATCTTAATAAAATTGATAAGAGTTTATCTGAACTGTATCTGAAAAATCTTCGTAAACATTATTTCCAGAGTATAGAAGGTCTCGTACCTGTTAAAAAAACTTCCAAAGGGAAAAAAATAAAAAAGGAAAATAACTCTCAAAAAGACGATGTTATTATTCTGGCAGATTCACGTAATTTTCCATCAAGGAATGATTCTTGAACAAAATGGAAACACCCCAAGTATTACTTGGGGTGTTTTAATGCCTATTTCTTTAAATCTATTTTTAATTGATTTTGTTTTTTTTCTATCTCTTTTATAGCATATGGGAGATTATATTTATTTTCTTCCCCAGGGAAATTATTTTTTATATATCTATACATGTTTATTACATTTTGATAGTTTCTAATTGCATTTTGGCTCTCTTTTCTTGTTTTTTTATCTTTATAAAAATCAATATTTCCGAGTATTTCATTTATTCTTATAACATTAAATGCAATTCAAAAATGAAATATTTCTCCAGTGAATCTGTACTGTATCATCCTTTTATAGTCATATTTTAGTGCGTTTCATATATGTCTATTAAATTGATTTCAATGTAATGCAGCATGTTCCAGATCTTTTTCTTTTATATATATATCAAATAATTGAGAATATGCATCAGCAGATTCTATACTACTTTTTACATCACTGGGGTCTTTTTGGAGCGCTTTTTCAAAGGATAGTATTCCATTATATAAGTTATCAATATATTTTTGCCTGTTTCAGAGGCTATTCATAACGGATGCTTTTTGTTTGTATATATTTCCTATATTGTTGTAATGTTCATTATGTCATTCATTTACAAGTTTATTATAAAGATATAATTTTTTATCCAATATTTTTATTTTTCCTTTTTTTCCACTCTTTACTTTATCTTTACTTAGAGTAGCAATGTTATGAAGTAATAAAAAACGTATTGATTCTTCTATATCTCACATTTCTTTAAATTTTATAACTACATCCCCAACCTTGTTTCCTTTTACATTAATTTTTTTATATTCTCCAATATTTCATTGTATTCATATTTCTGCTATTTCTGATGCAATGGTAGGGTCAAAGTAATACTCTTTTTTATCTTTTGTAATAACTTTAAGTGCTATATGGAGTGGTATATTTAGAAAACTATGTTGGATTCATAACTCTCTTAGGAATGAAGAAGCTATCATTGTTTTTCATAGACAATGGAGTTTTTTTTCTTTTAAAAGCCTTTGAGGTAGTGATTGTCCTGGTTCTCATCAGAGAATACTTTCATTAAAATATGGATACAGGTAGAGCTCATATATGATTTTTTGAAGTATATCTCTTTGTATTTCAGCCTCTTTATCTGCATTCTCATTATTTCGAGCAATAGAGAGCTTTGTTTTATAATAGTTAATTTGCAGCTTATCTCTTATTTTTATTTCATTTTTATATATATACTTTGTTGTCAAATCAAGCTCTTTTTTTTCTTCTTCATTAAAATTATTTAAGTCTTTAGGAGTAAAGAGGGTCATATATTTTGAGATATTACTCATTCCTTCTTCCAAAAATACTTCTTTAAATTGTTTGTTTATTTTTGTTGCCAACTCATTCTCTATTTCTTCTAGGTTCTCATCAAGGTCGTTAGATTCTTGTTGTTGAATATTTCTCATGTATTCAGAACTCGATTCACATTTTTTAATTTCAGTTTTATTTATTTTATTTTCAAATTCAGTAAAGTATTTAAATTCACATTGAGGGAAATGAACTTTGTATTCACGAATGTATTTTTGTATTTCTTTCAGTGAAGCATAATCTGGAATATTATTTCAAAAAGTGAGTGTATTTATTTGCTCAACTATTTTGGGTACTTCCTTTATTTTAAGGTCGTGTGGCAAATAGAGATTGTATCATGTAATTTCATTAAAGTCTTTTCCATTTTTTTCTAATATAGTATCAGAATGGTTTTTATAGAGATCTTTTCTATCTATATATTTTACTACAAAATTTGTATTCATTCATACCCATTCTGATAGCTTCCTTTTTTCTTTTCCATTTGAAAACACTTTAGATTCTAGCTGTAGATTTTTATTTTTCTCTTGCTCCACTTTTTTTCTTTTTTATGTATTTAATATTATGTTTAATTATATCATAGATTACTATAGAATTCAAAAACTCTATATCATAATTAAAAGGCTAATATACAATTTGTATATTAGCCTTTCTTTTTGGACCGTAATATGTGAACTCGTTAATTTTTCTTTTTATCAACGAGTTTATTTTTTGCAATCCAAGGCATCAATTCGCGAAGTTGAGTGCCAACTTCTTCGATTTGATGAACCTCACCTTTCTGACGTAGTTTATTAAAGTTTTTATTTCCATTTTTATGTTCTTCCATAAATTCTTTAACAAAGGTACCGTCTTGGATTTCGATAAGAATTTTTTTCATTTCCTTCTTTACATCAGAGCTTATTACTCTTGGACCACGAGTTACATCTCCATACTCTGCAGTATTCGAAATTGAGTATCTCATGTTCGCTATTCCACCTTCATAGAGTAAATCTACTATCAGTTTCATTTCATGTAAACATTCGAAATATGCCATTTGAGGAGCATATCCTGCTTCAACAAGGGTTTCATAACCGGCTTTTATAAGCGCAGTTACTCCTCCACAAAGGACAGCTTGCTCACCAAATAAGTCAGTTTCACATTCTTCTTTGAATGTTGTTCCAATAATTCCAGATTTTCCTCCTCCTATAGCAGAAGCATATGAAAGAGCAATGTCAAGTGCAATGCCACTTGGGTTTTTTTCTATTGCTACTAAACAAGGAACTCCACCACCTTTTACATATTCTCCTCTTACCGTATGACCAGGTCCTTTTGGAGCGATCATGAATACATCAAGATCTTTTCTTGGTTCTATGAGTTTGAAGTGAATATTTAAACCATGAGCAAATACAAGAGAAGAACCTTTTTGAAGGTTATCCTTTAGATTTTTTTCATAAATATCAGCTTGTAGTTCATCTGGAACTAAAACCATTGTAAGACCTGCCCATTGAGCAGCTTCTTTGTTTGTTACTACACTGAAGCCATCATTCTGAGCTTTTTGAATAGAATTAGAACCTTTTTTAAGTCCAATTCGAATTTCTTCTACTCCACTTTCTTTTAAATTCAGAGCATGTGCACGAGCTTGTGAACCATATCCAATAATGGCTACTTTAGTCGCTTGAATAATTTCAAGACGAGCGTCTTCATCGTAATATACATTAAATGTTTTCATAATTAATTACCTATTTTAAATTGATTTTTATTTTAAGATTTACTCCACCGTGGAATAAAACTATATGACTATATATTATTTTGAATTATAGTCAAGAAAATATAGATTTTTTTAGAGGGTGTTATTTATTTTCTGTCCCATATATCTTGCCATTTCTACGAGTCTTTGTGCATATCCCCATTCATTGTCATACCAAGCTGATATGCTGAGCATACCATCAGGAGTCAACTGAGTCATAGTTGGATCAAATATAGCAGAGTGCGGGTTTCATTTAAAATCAACAGAAACTAGTTTTTTATCATTATATTCTAGGTACTTAGATGCATTTTGCTTAAATAGGTTGTTGAGTTTTTCAAGACTTTCAGGTTTATTCTTTGTATTAGCAGTAAGTGTTACGAGTGAAACAGTATCAGTAGGAACCCTTATGGCTGATCCTATAAGCTTTCATTTCAGGTTTGGAAGTACTTGTCCAATAGCTTTTGCTGCTCAGGTTGAGCTTGGTACCATGGAACTATAAGCAGCTCTTGCTCTTCTTAGGTCTTTATGTGAGCTATCTACTATATTTTGATCTCAGGTTACTGCATGGGTAGTTACCATAATTCAAGAAATTATTTGGTAGGTTTCATCAAGTATTTTTGCAATAGTAGCTAAACATGTAGTGGTACATGAGGCATTTGATACTACTTGGTGTGACTTCGGATCAAATTCGTTATGGTTGACTCATTTCACAAAGGTAGCATCTACATTTTTCCCAGGAGCTGATATGATTACTCCCTTTGGTCATTGTTTGAGATGTCACTGTGCCGTATCTCTTGATGTAAATTTACCAGATGATTCTATGATAATATCTGCTCAAACTGATCACCAATCAATATCTTCTGGAGCATTCTTTTGGAATACTTTTATTTTTTTCCCATTTATTATTATGTTTTCCACATCATTTGATACCTCTTCTTTCCAGTTTCAGTAGATACTATCATATTTGAGAAGATGAGCATGTGAATCTGGTTTGGTTCTTCCATTTATACCTACGAGTTCTATGTGTTCTTCTTCCTGCATTATTCTTGCTGCGAGTCTTCCTATACGACCGAAACCATTGACTCAGACCTTTATACTATTTTCCATTTTTTCATTAGGGTTATATTATAATATATATAACTATATATTTGTTTAAATAATAGTCAATTTACTTTTGACTTTTTATGTTTTTCGAGTATATATAATACATTAATTATTTAATTTGTATATACATGAATTTAGCACAGACGTATGAGTATAAAACTACGAGTTTACCATCGATTGAGAAATTTCCAATTGCGGATGTAAAAAAAATGGAAGAACACTTGCAAAATTTTAGTGATAAAAATATTGATGAAGATCAGAAAGAGGGTTGAAAGAATGATCTTAAAAAGAAGATAGAATTAGTTCAATATTTTAACGATGGAATTGCTGGTGTTGAGTTTTTACCAAAGATTGTTGATGATTTTTTGGAAAAATTTAGAGTAGCTATAAAAGAAAAGCTAGATATAAACTTTGTTATTAGTAATGAAAATATTGATCTTGGTTCAGTAAGAAGATTGAAAAATCCTACTCAGGCTGCTAATGATAACATGTATCAAGGTCTTGATAAGACAGTAAAAAATAGAGGATGAATCCTTAAGAAAAATCCAACAACAACTATTAAGAGAGAAAAATTAGAAGAACTTATGGACCATTTTCCTTCTTTTTTTACTTTTCTTGATGAGCTAGAAATTTCTCGTGAAGAATATATAGAGTTACAATGTAAGTCTCCAAATGCCTTTATAAGAAAATTATTGTGATTTAATGTTCTTGTGAGACCTTTTACTCATGCGGATTATCAGAAACCAAATCTTACAAAAAACCTTCATCTCTTTACTTCTAAAATAAATAAAGATTTATTCGAACTAAAAGATAATAAGATAGTTAAAAGGTTAGATTATAAAAGTTTAGATGTTCTTGCTGATAATATTATTAATAAGGCAAAAAGGCTTTGAAAAAAGACTGTTTTCATTGCAACTAAAAATACTATTTCTAAGTTTGATGCAGAGTTTGTTGATTATTTAAAAGAGAAGTTAGAAGCTGCAAAATTAGAAGTAGAAGATCCTCTTTTCGATAGTTTTCTCCCAACTCTTATTAATGGTAAATATAGTGGTGAAATCGTTGTATGTCCGCCAGATCAAGCAGAAATGCTCGATTTCTTGAAGGAAGTTGATCGTGATAAAATTCCTGAAAATGTTGATAATAATAAAATAAAAGATGTAAAAGTTTTCAGAGTTTCTACTGGTAGTGGGTACGGTGAACAAATGAAGAAGAATAGTGATGGTACTTTTGAAGAGACATATACTCTTAATGATAAAGATGTTGAAGTTTCTGCAAAAAGAGCTTGGCAAGAAGCAAGAAATAGATGAGAAAAACTCGTTGTGGTTGCTGCCAGTAGTAAGGAAAACGTAGTTGATACAAAATTTCAAGAAATGGTATCACGTGTTGTTCCAGAAGAAGACTTTGTAGTAAAGAGCATCTCAGATGTTATGAGGGATAAGATTATGCATCCTACAAATAACGATACGGTTTTCTTAACGGCAAATAATACTTGAGACTATCTTACTGATTTCTTTCCTCAATTCTTCTATGGAAAATTATGAAAGGCATCTCTATGAGTTGGGTATGAGATTGCAATTGCAGAGGATGATGAAGGAAATATTGTATCAACTATGGTAGCTCCTTCTACGGGAACAGCACCAGATATTGACCATATTGATCAGGTAAATCCAGCTGGGGCATTGTTATGAGTGGTAGAATCTGTAATAATGGATCCAAAAGCTCCAGAAGCAGTAAAAAATGCTATGAGGGGAGTACATGAAAGTATTTTTGAAGTACTCAAAGGTGTTTCAAATGGAAACTATCACTGATTTAATGATAGAATTATTGAAAAAGTTTTTTGAGATAATGATAATAAAAAAAATCAACCTATAGTTCAAGTTGCTTAATACTTTTGCTTTTTTATAAGAATACTTTATATTAATATTATATTTAAAAAATTATATTGATGAAACATATTATTTTACATACTTGGCAAAGAGTGGGAGTCTGGCATACCAGTTTCTCATTTCTTGTGATGTCTTAAAATAGTATCCAAGTCTTTTAGAAAACTGTTATTCCAGAAGGAGTAGCAGTTTTTTTTATTTGTTTTAAAAATTAATATATGAAAAATATACAAAATATATGAGAAAAAAATTATTCTTTGATTGAGAGAAATGGGAAAGTGAATCTTTCTACTTGAAGAGTACATGAATTAGAAAGTCTTTCAGAACTTTTCTCTCTTCAAAAGTTTACTCAAAATAAAATCAATTTTATTACTCCGTTTTCACTTGTGAAAAAAGAGAAATGATATGATGCAATTTGAGATGAAAAAATACTCGCACTTGAGGTACAAAATGAGTCAGAGTTTACCAGAGAAGAATTATTATCTCTTCTTTCAAAAAGAAATATACCATTATGAAAAATAGAAAAGTCTATGAGTGATGAAGATTTTTGAAAAAAAGTTTCTCAGATTTTAGATGAGATAAAAAATGGGAATTTATGCCAGTGTATTATATCCCGAAAATTCTTTTGAAATATAAATGTAAGTGATGAAGTGATTTTAAGTATCTTTAAAAAATTACTTATTATGAGAGGGCAATATATGACTTTTTCCTTTCAGAGCAATGATAAAGTATTTTTGTGAGCATCTCCAGAAAGGCATTTAACCGTGCAAAATGGTATGGTTCTTATGGAGCCTATTGCAGGTACGATGCCGAAGTGATGGGTATGAAATTTTTATGAAAGGTTATTAGATTTTTTGTGAAATGCGAAAGAACAAAATGAACTTGATATGGTAGAAGATGAAACTTTAAAAAGGGTTTTAAAAAAATGTGCTTCTGGAAGAATTGAAGGGCCATCTTTGAAAGAAATTTGAGCAGTGATTCATACAAAAGCTGATTTAATATGAAAACTTAATCTTGGTGTATCTATTGAAGAAGTTTTTAGAGAAACTTTGTATGCGCCCACTTTGGTTTGAGGTCCGTTGCAATCTGCATTTTCTCGTATTGCTCAATACGAAGAAGAATCAAGAGGATATTATGGTGGAGCATTTTGAGTACTTGGTAAAGATTTTTTAGACACTTGTATAGTCATTCGTACGGCTATGATTGATAGGGTAAAAAATACTTTATCAGTTCAATCATGAGCTTGAATTGTTCAAGGTTCAACTCTTGAATGAGAGATACAAGAAACAGTAAAAAAGTCTCAATGATTTTTCTGAGTGTTACAAAATCAGAACCAGAACTATAAAGATTATCTTTCTGTATTAAGTAAAAGTGAGAAAAGAAATATAGAGAAGCTTCTTCAAAAAAAGGCTTCGCAGCTATCGCAGTTTTACTTTCTTGATAATCAAAAACGAAATTTAGAAGTTCCAAGAATAAAAGGAAAGAAGTTTTTGCTCCTTAATAATGAGGATGATTTTATTTTTATGCTTGGCTTTATGATTCGTAAAATGTGATGACAAACTGAGGTGAAAAATACTCTTGATTATGTTTCTTGAGATCAGAAAAATTATGATGTGGTTGTTCTTGGACCATGACCCTGAGATATTAATAATCACTCTCACCCGACTATGAAAAAATTTTTAAGTGTTACCGAGTCTCTTATAAAGGAAAATAAAAAGCTTCTCTGAGTTTGTTTGTGACATCAGGCTATTTGTAAAAATAAGTGATTTGAGGTAAAGAGGCAAGAGGAGATTACTCAATGAGCAGTAAAGGGTGTTTCTGTAGATGGAAAAGAATATAAACTTGGTTTTTATAATTCTTTCTCTCCAGTTATTAAAGATTGATTCAGTTGAGATACTTTTTTCTGAGATAGGGTACTGACATATTCCGAAGAAAATATTGTTTCTATGCAGTTTCACCCAGAGTCTATTTTGAGTAGGGATGGTTTTGATGTGTTGAAGCGCCAGGTTTTGAAGTTGTTTTAAACTTTACAAAATCTAAAATAATCTTAAAATTGCTTTTATATTTAAGGATAATAATATTATATGAAAAAAATACTCACGTGAGTGAAGCCAACTGGAAATGGGATGCATCTTGGAAATTACTTGGGAATGTATAAGCCGTTCATAGAAAATAGTAAATGAAAAGAAGGATTTTTGTTTATTCCTGATTTCCATTCTTTGACTTCGGTACACGATAAAGAGACGATGCAAAAAAATAAAAGGAGACTTCTTATAGAGGTATTTTCACTCCTTCCTGAAGAGAGTGATATCGTTGTTTTTGAGCAATCAAAAGTGAGAAGAATTAATGATATTACATGGGTGCTTTCGAGTGTCACTCCATATTCACTTATGCTTAGGGCACACAGTTTCAAAGATAGTAAGAATAAAAATAGTGATACGAATATGGCAGTCTTTAATTATCCAATACTCATGACAGCTGACATCATCACTTATGACGTAGAACTTGTGCCAGTTGGGAATGATCAGAAACAGCATATTGAGTTTGCTCGTGATATTGCTGAGAATTTTAATAAAACATATAAGAAAGAAGTATTTAAGCTCCCGGAAGAACATATAGAAAAAGAGGTTTGAATTATCCCATGAACCGATGGGAAAAAAATGAGTAAATCATATGATAATTTTATTGGAGTATTTGATGATGAAAAACTGCTTAAGAAAAAAATAATGAGTATTCAGACGGATGACACCCCACTCGAAGAACCAAAGAATCCAGACACTTGTAATGTATTTGCCCTTATCAAGTTCTTCGCTTCAGAGCAGAGAAAAGAGGAAGTAAGAAATAAATATTTAGCAGGGAATTATGGGTATGGTCATGCGAAGCTTGAGCTCCTTGAAATACTTCTTGAATACTTCAAGAAACCAAGAGAAAAATATGCAGAGTTAGAAAAGAATTTTGAATATATTGAAAAAAAATTAGCTTCTTGAAATATAAAAGCGAATGAAATCGCTGATAGAAAGTATGAAGAAATTTTGAAAGTGATAGGGCTCTAATAAAATATTATAAAATTTTTTTGACAAAAGTCTTGTATCTTATACTATTACATTTATGTAATAGTATTTTTTTAACTTCATTTTATGAATAATAACTCTTGTAAAGAAAAATTGTGATCTTTTGATATATATAACATTAAAAAATTTGGTGTAAATGTGGATACTCTTCCATTTTCGATTAGAGTATTATTTGAGAATGTAATAAGAAATTCTAATAATATATTAGAAGATGAAAATGTGAGTAACATAGCGTTTTGGAAACCAGAGATGTCAGGGGATCAGAAATTTATTGACTATAAGCCTGCAAGAGTACTGATGCAGGATTTTACATGAGTACCAGCATTAGTTGACCTTGCTATGCTCAGAGATGAATTTTCTGAACGTGGTGGAGATCCAAAACTTATTAATCCTCAAGTGCCTGTTGAGATGGTTATTGATCATTCTGTGCAAATAGATTTCTATGGTACTCAGCAAGCACGTAAACAGAACACAGATCTAGAGTTTTCAAGAAACGAAGAGAGGTATAATTTTCTTAAATGGTGACAATGAGCGTTTGATAACTTTACTATCGTTCCACCAGGAAAGTGAATCGTTCATCAAGTAAACATAGAAAGACTCGCGAGAGTAGTGATGCAAAATGATAAGAAAAATGAGCTATATCCAGATACAGTCGTTGGTACGGATTCACATACGACTATGGTTAATGGTCTTTGAGTTATTTGATATGGTGTATGATGAATTGAAGCAGAGGCGGTTATGTTAGGAAAATCATGTAATATTAAAGTACCTGAAGTGGTAGGAGTGAAATTAGTGAATATACCTAATGAGAGGATAAATACTACCGATATTGTTTTATATATTACTCAAACATTAAGAAAGAAGTGAGTGGTTGATAAATTTGTTGAATTTTTTGGTGAGTGATATAAAAATATGTCAGTTCCTGAAAGAGCCACCATAGCAAATATGGCACCCGAATATGGGGCAACCGTATGATACTGTCCTATTGATGAAAAAACAATATCATATTTAAAGTATACAAGAGGTATTGATAAGGCAGCAATAGTAGAAGAGTATTCAAAAGCTGTATGACTCTTTTATTATGGAAATGAATCTGGGAGTTCAGATAATGAGAGTAAGAAGTATAGTGATGTGGTTGAAATAGATCTATCAAAATTAAAGCCTTCTGTAGCTGGGCCAGATAAACCTCAAGATAGAGTAGATGTGGATAACCTGAAAAAATCTTTTGAGAAGACCCTAGAAGAATGAAAAAAGAAAACAGTAAACGTACGTATCGGTGATAATGACTTGGAGTTATCAGATGGATCAGTGGTACTGGCATCGATTACGTCTTGTACCAATACTTCAAATCCTTCGGTGCTCATATGAGCATGACTTATAGCAAAAAAGGCGGCAGAACTTTGACTTACAGTGCCAAAGTTTGTGAAGACTTCTTTTGCACCTGGTTCACAAGTAGTTACTGAATACTTAGAAAATATGTGACTTCAAAAGTATCTGAATGACTTATCATTTAATGTAGTATGATATGGTTGTGCAACTTGTATCTGAAATAGTGGACCACTTAATAAGAGTGTGGAAATTGCTATTAATGAGAATCAATTGAATGTTGCTTCAGCGACTTCTGGGAATAGAAATTTTAAAGGAAGGATTCAACCGTATATACAATCAAACTACCTTACTTCACCTATGCGGGTTATTGTTTATGCCTTATTTGGAAGGGTAGATGTAGATGTAGAAAATACTCCTCTTGGAATTGGAGAGGATGGGAAAGATATTTTCTTACGTGATATTTGGCCAAAAAAATCAGAAATTGAAGCACTTTTGAAACTTACGGAAAATAAAGAAATATATGATCAAGCATATAGTGATCTATCAAAGGGAGATGAAAATTGGGAAAATATAGATATTGGAGATTCATCAGAACTATATCAGTGGGATGAGAAATCTACTTATATCAGAAGACCGAATTTTTTAGATAATATGAATGAGAAGATTGGTGATGTTGTTGGAGCAAGGTGTCTACTTCTTTTATGAGATTCGGTTACTACCGATCATATTTCTCCAGCATGAAAGTTCTTTCCAGAAAATCCAGCTGGTAAATATTTAATTGATAGAAAAATTTCAGAATCAAACTTTAATTCATATGGTTCGAGAAGATGAAATCATGAAGTTATGGAAAAAGGAACCTTTGCGAATATTAAAATTGAAAATAAGCTTATTCCTGAGAAAAAAGGTTGATACACTTATCATATTCCTAGTGAAAAGGAAATGTCTGTATATGATGCTGCAGTTGAATATAAAAAAGAAGATACTCCTCTTGTAGTCATTGCTGGGAAAGAGTATGGAACTGGTTCATCACGTGATTGGGCAGCAAAGGGGACTCAATTATTGGGAGTGAAAGCAGTTATCGCTCAAAGTTTTGAAAGAATCCATAGATCAAATCTTATTGGTATGTGAGTACTTCCATTACAATTTAGTGAATGACAGAGTGCAGAAAGTCTTGGGATCGATGGAACCGAAGAGTTTGATATACTTTGAATATCTGAGGTATGACCAAATAAAAAACTAAAATTGAATGTAAAGAAAGACGGGAAAGAGAGAATATATACTCTAGAATCTAGAATTGATTCTGATGAGGAAAAAGAAATGTATGGTGAGGGATGAATATTTCCTTCGTTTATAAAAGAAAACTTTTAATGGGAAGTAAAAAAATACTCTGAAGCTTTCGCTTCAGAGTATTTTTTGTTAGAATAATTAAAAGATATTTATTCAAGTGGCAGAAGCTATAAAATAGAGGATTATAATTGCTCATACTACCATTGCAGTTACTTTTGTTTCGCTGATTGCATTTATTTTTGCAAGTGATTTTGAAAGAAGAACGAGTGACCATATTATAAAGATATATATAGCGTATAGTCCAAAAATTCATAATACCTTTATTGCTACTAAGTTGGTTATAACAGTACCTATAGTATAAATAAGAGTAGAAAGTTCGAAGAAAAAGAAAGTATCTAAGAAGCTTGATTTTCATTTAAATAGTATTTTCCCAATTAGAAAAATGAAAGCTACTATTACGAGATTTATAGCTATGGTTATAAAAACACTGGTTATTAATGTGATTATATTAGGGGTGATGATAATTCAAAGAGGGTTTGTAAATGTTGCTGCAAGATATGAAAGGATAATAAGAACTCATGCTATAATTCACTTTTTTTGAGGACTGAGTTTCTGTAATGTTTCGGTATTAGAGGTTGGTTTTACAAGAAACCCTAGAATATTTTTACACATAAACAAAAGATTTAAAAAATAAGTACTATCATTATATAGTACTTATTTTTTAAATCAATTATTTCTAACAACTGAATTCTCATTGTATTTCACATCCTCATCCATTTTTAGATTTTACACCTATTTTTATTCCTCCAATATTTTTTCAGGACTCAATAAACTTCTCTGTTTCATCTTTTTCGTGAGGGTAGTTCCATAGATTCCAATGGTACCTCCATTCGTTCCATCATACAGTTAAATGTTTTACATATACTCAGTTCTCAGCAAGGAATTTTCCTATTTTTTTACTGGTCATGCAGTAGGCACTGTAGCAGTAGGTAATAATCTCTTTTTCGCTTCAGAGCTTCTGAAATGCTTCTAATATTCTTGTCTCTGACGTGTGTTCTGAATTGTCTTTATTGGTATAGGCAGGTATATTAATAGCTCAAATTATGTGTTCATTTATATACTCTTCTTCACTTCTTACATCAACGAGTATAAAGTTTTTTTCAGGATTGAGCATTTTTTTCCTGAGACCATGTGCACTAATATTTGTTGCTACTTCGGTATTATAGTATTCTTGAATCAGTTTATTCTCAGAATTTTTTTTATTATTGGATAGTCAAAAAACTATTGAAAAGACTATGAATATAATGAGACCAAGGATAATATTGTTATTTCAGTTTTGTTTTTTTTCAGGTATATTTGTCATATTATTTTTTAGTAGTTAATTTTTTCTTATATATTCTATATTACAATTTTCTCATGTAAATTCAAATATATCTGAGGCTTTGAGGTAGTTTTCTGAACTTTGTGTTCATAGTATTTTAATAGTTCATTTATTAATAAAATACTCAAATACTTTTTCTAACTCTTTTTTTTCATATATTTCTGGTTGTTTTGACAGATTGGCACTCGTGAGAAAGATAGGCCCTATTTTTTTTATGAGTTTTTTTTGTTCTTTATTATGTGCCACACGGAATGCTATTTTTTCATATACTTCTTTATTATCAAACTTCATTTCTTCATCTTCGAATTCTAACATGTGCTTGATAGAATTACATTCAGTGAGAATAGTAAAAGGTTTTTCATAATTTTTTAGAAACTCTATTTGTTCTGTGCTTAGTGTTGTATATTTTTCTAACCAATCAAAATTTTCTACCATAATTGCAAGAGGCTTGCTCCAGTCTCTCTTTTTTATAGAGTAGATTTTTTCATAACTTTTAGAGTCAGTTATTTCACAAGCTATTCCATAGCAGGTATCAGTTGGGATTAGGTATATCATAAATATTGTTTTTTATTTTATATTATATTTTTCTTTAAAACTTTCTTGCAGAGGCATAGACTGAGTGATAGTTTGTATATCATTCTTATCTAGCGTTCAGAAGTGAAGTGCTCCTTGTGATATTTCTTTGTTTTCTATACTCTCTCAATATGGATTTACCATAGCGCTACTTCAGGTGTATCAAGTATTTGGATCTTTTCATTCTCTGTCTATTGATATAACAAAGCATTGATTTTCATGTGCTCTTGCAATCGAAAATGCTTGAAACAGTTCTTTTTTATTTCTTCATTCTAACCAATTATAGAGTCAAAAGAGACATTCTACTCATTGTTCTTTATATGCTTCAAAGAGTCTTGGGAAGCGTACATCAAAACAGATGAAGAGTCAGCATTTCCATCAGTCGAGTTCAAAAATACTTAAATGTTCTCAAGGGGAGTAGATGTTTTGTTCTCATACAGATGTGAAGAGATGATTTTTACTATAGGTACTTATAAGTTCTCATTTTTTATTTACAACAAAACCTGAATTGAGAGGTTTTTCATTATCACTTTTTTCTATAAAACCAGCAATAATATTAATGGCATTTTCTTTCGCTATTCTTTGTATTTCAGTTACACACAAACCGTCAATATTTTCAGCCAATTCTTTGTTACTTTCATCACATATAAATCATGTGAAGCTGAGCTCAGGGAAAACAATAGTGTCTACTGCTTTATTTATTTCTAAAGCTTGTTTAATGAGTATTTCTTTTTTTTCTAAGTTTGCTTTTGGATTTTTCCAAACGGTATCGAAATTGATGGTGCAGATTTGCATGATTTTGAGAATTTAATAGTTTAAAGTGGTTTTGAAAGAGGGACTCATACGTTTCTCGGGTACTTTATATTGGTTTCTTTTATCTTTTCTATGAGTACTATGGTTCTTTTTTGATCTGCGAGGTTATAGTTCTTTACTTTCATTATTTTCGCTCAGAGTCTTATGAGGGCTCTTTTTGCTGACTTGAGTTCTTCTTTGTCATCAAGTTTATAGGCTGCGAATATTCATCATACTTTGAGGAGTGGGATGGTATATTCTAGGAGAGTTGGAAAGTAGGCAGTTGCTCTGGATACGACGAAATCAAATTGTTCTCTATACTTTATGTTGTTTCAGATTTCTTCCGCTCTTCCATTAAGGGTTGTTATATTTTTTAGTTCTAATTGTTCTGCGAAATCATCTATTGCTTTTAATTTTTTTCAGACAGAGTCTATGAGAGTAAATTTTATTTCAGGGTTTATTATTGCAAGTGGTATACCAGGGAATCATCCTCCGGTGCCAAGATCTGCTACTTTTCCTTCGAGCTCTAAGTATATGTTGAGCATAATAGAATCTATAAAATGTTTCTCAATAATTGCGTCATCTTCTCTTATGGCAGAGAGATTTATTTGTGAATTTTTCTCTTTAAAAATCTCCAGAAATTTCTCAAATTTTTCTAGTTCTAACTCTGATAGTTCTATGTCATATTTTTTTAGGAGTTCTTTCATTGTATTTTCTTAAAATATTATTTTATTTATTGTACTTTAAATTATGAAAAAGCAAGTGGGAATAAAAAAAGAGCTTTCAATACATATATGTATTGAAAGCTCTTAACATCTTTCTAAGCTAATGCAAAAAAAATTTTCCCTTTTTTGGTACAAACTATAAAGTAGTTTAATAATATCAAAGAGAATGATATTATGTAATAAATAGTAAAATCCATATATAAGCTTTCTGCAAGTTTTAAAAATGTTAGTATACATAGTGTGAATAGAAGCAATGCTGTAAGTATTATATATATCACTGCAAATAATTCTTTTAAACACTTCTGCATTAATCCTATTGTTAATACGATACTGCATATTGCAAGTATTGCTAATATTGCTCCAAAAGTTCCGTATACTCCTATTCCTATTGAAAGCCATAGAAGTATAGACGCTGGCATTGCTATGATGTCTATATCAAATTCAGAGTATACCTCTCTTTTTTGATATTTTCTTAACTCTATTAACATATCTTTCATAAAAATACCACTTGTAGTATAAAAGAAAAATAGGAATCCATATATCATATAGACAGGTTCATTTATTGGAGGCTTTAGTGTAGGAACAATTGTATATTTATGTAATATGGTAATTGTTAATGATACTAATACTGCCATAAGAAAACCTAATTTTATATTATATTGTTTCATTTTTATATTTATTTTAGTTAACAAAAAGACAACGATATAACTATTATTTTGATAGTTATATCTTGAGTATATTTAATCCATAAAAACATATTTGTCAAAAAAATCTTTTCCTTCTATTTTGATAAAATGAAGTTTTGTTTATAATTGGTATATATTAGAGTTTATTTTGAAATCTATGCTCTCTACGAAACTAACAAAATCTATTCTACATACTACCGATAACTATATCAAAGCCTTAGGAAAGGCTGGTATTTTGACGGTGGGGGATTTGTTGAATCAGTTCCCGAGAGACTATGAGGATAGGACTGATGTACTCGATAGCTTTTCTCTCGTTAATGTGAAGGATAAGAATACCATTCTTGTGAAATTATTATCACTTAATAATCAAAAAACAGCGAATAATAAACTATTAACAAAAGCAGTACTAGAAGACAAGAATGGTTTTTTAAGCGAAGCAGTTTGGTTTAACAGAAAGTACTTAGCAACGCAGTTGAAATCAAGTGAATGAAAAAAAGTGATCGTTTCAGGGAAAGTGAAATATGCTTTTTGAAAAGTAACATTCCAGTCACCAGATATAGAAACAGATCTTTCAAAGGTATGAGGAGAAATAGTGCCTATTTATTCAGACTTGAATTATATCCCAACAAAGTGGACCAGTGGAAAAATAGAACACTTAAAGAAATATATTGGTGATATCGATGAAGTGTTACCGCTTGAAATTATAGAAAAATATAACTTTCTTCCTAGAAAAGATGCCTATTATAAAGTTCATTTTCCAAAAAATAAAGATGATATTGAAGTTGCTAGATACAGGCTTGCCTATGAGGAATTATTTGAGATTAATTATAAAGCAATTCGTACGAAATATGAGAATTTTGATAAATCAGAAGGAAAGAGTATAGCGATTTCATTGAATCCAGATTTGATGAAAGATATTATTTCAAACTTGGAATTTGATCTTACTGATCATCAAAAAATTGTACTTTTTCAAGCTCTTAAGGATATGGAAAAGAATCATGGGATGCAGAGGCTTTTAGAGTGAGATGTGTGAACAGGGAAAACGGTAGTTGCTCTGATTGCTAGTATTCATGCTATTTTGGAGAGTGAAAAACAGCCCTCAGTCCCTTTCCTAAATCCCCCTCCCCAACCCTCCCCCAAGGGAGAGGGAGTAGAACAAAGAATAGGTCTAGAAACATCATCTTTTGTTGAGCAGGTTCCTGACTACATTATAGATTTAGCTAGAGATTTACGAAAAAAATGAACAAAAGAGGAGGAGTTTATGTGGGAATTATTAAGAAAAAAACAGCTGAATTGATTAAAGTTTAGAAGACAACACCCATTTTGAAGGTACATTGCAGATTTTTATTGTGATGAACTAAAATTAGTTATTGAGCTTGATGGAAAAATACATGAATTACAGAAGGAATATGATGAAATAAGAGATGAAACTATAAATAATTATTGAGTTGAAATATTAAGGATAACTAATGAAGAGTTACATTCCAATATAGAATGAGTTATGCAACAGATTATCCATTATATTCCCTCTCCCTTTGGGGGAGGGTTAGGGAGGGGGATTTGCGAGGAATGAGCCTGAAGGCTTCAAGTTGCCATAATGGCACCAACAGAAATACTTGCTCGTCAGCATTTTGCCTCTATTCAGGCACTGCTTTTAAAATATAAGATTAGCTCTCATCTTCTCGTTTGAAGTACGACGGCAAAACAGAAACATGCAGTAAAAGCAGATATAAAAAATGGAAATATTGATGTAGTGGTATGAACTCATGCCTTGGTTCAAGACGATGTTATTTTCCACAATCTTTGATTGGTGATTATTGATGAACAGCATAGATTTGGTGTAAAACAGAGAGAGGTTCTTGAATCTGGTTTAGGAAATAGAAGTGGAGTGATTCCACATTCATTAAATATGACAGCGACTCCTATTCCAAGAACTCTGGCTCTTACACTGTACGGTGATCAAGACCTATCTATTATTTCTGAGTATCCTAAAGGAAGGAAAGATATTTTTACAAAGGTTTCAAAAACTGATAATAATAGACATGATATTGAACTCTTTGTACGAAGCGAACTTGAAAAAGGAAGGCAGGTTTTTTGGATATCTCCACTGGTAGAGGAGTCAGAGAAAATTGATCTTGCTAATGCCGTGAATACCTATGAGTCTTTAGTTGGTATATTTTCACCATTTCAGGTTTGATTGCTTCATGGGAAAATGAAACCAAAAGAAAAAGATCAGATTATGCAAGACTTTAAGGATAATAAAATTCAGGTATTATCAAGTACTTCAGTAGTTGAAGTCTGAGTGGATGTTCCAAATTCTACCATTATGTGTATTGAATGAGCTGAGAGGTTTGGTCTTTCACAGTTGCATCAGTTTAGATGAAGAGTATGAAGATGACAACACCAGTCATACTGTTATTTATTTCCTTCAAAATGAAACTATACTGATAGATTGAAGGCAATGGAGAGAACGAATAATGGTTTTGAACTGGCAGAGATTGATTTAGAAATTAGATGACCGTGAGAGGTATATGGTTTGAGGCAGAGTTGAGTACCTGACCTTAAGGTCGCTTCTCTTACAGATTTAGAATTAATTAGTCAGATCAGAGAAGATATAGAAAAAATGTTTGAAACAAAAAAATAAGAGCAGTTTGTAATAAACTGCTCTTATAACTTTCTCATTCTTTGGTATATGTTTTACCATTTATGAGTAAGTCATTAAAAATATTTACGATAGAAGATATATCATCCTTCTTTTTTTTAAAATATTTCTTGTGTATGCTTCTCGCATTTTTAGTATTTTTTTCTATACATTCAATAAGTGAAAAATGGCTTATAGTATAACCAAGTGACTTATTGAAATATATCATTAGATATTCCTTCTCATTTTGTTTTTGGAAGTTTAGATGACATATTATGTCATTTATTTTTATTTTAAATCGAATATCACTTTTCTTTGTATCTTCACTTGATAAGTGTTTTCTTACAAGCTTGAAAAAGATATCTCTTGGTTTTTTGTTAATATTTTTCATAAGAACCTACTAATAATTTGAGTGTAAAAAGAACAAGAAGTAAATTTTAGAACTTTACTTCTATTCAATATTAGTCAAATATTTTTTTTGTCAATAGTATGTTTTTCAAGTAAAAGAAATATGGATATTTAAAGGAAAAAATATTTGTGAAATTGGCTTTTGTTTCTATAATGATATCTATAATTTTATACTTGATTGTTAGGGGCATGAATTTATTACAGGTTTTTTTTATAATTTCATGAATTATTATATTAATTCTTGCATTTGATGTTGCAAGAAAACAAAAGTTTAACGCACTTCATTTCCTTGTATTTATATGAGTGTGAGCAGGGCTTTTAGTTTTTACTTTTAATCATAGTGTTCTTGAATTTATTTGAGATATTTTTTGATTACAGAGGTGAGCAGATGTTTTGGTATATGCTTCTATTATATTTCTTATATATTTTGTTCTGTTACTTTTGAATAGAAATGTTGCGAATCAAGATTCTTTGACATCTTTGATACGTGCTATTGCCATCGATAATAGTAAAAAGGTTTCTATAAAATGAAATGAGGTTTTTTTAGTGAGAGTATATAATGAAAAAGAAGTAATTTTAGATGTGTTACAGGAGATTATTGATGCAGGGTATAAAAATATTTTAGTAGTAAATGATGGCTCTACTGATGGAAGTCGAGAGATTTTAGAAACACTATGAGATAAAATTATTTTACTCAATCATTATCAAAATAGGTGAGGTGGTGCTGCACTTGAAACTGGTTTCAGCTATTTGAGAAAGTTTTCACAGTGTAGGTATACGGTATGTTTTGATGCTGATGGTCAGCATCATATTAATGATGTGAAAAAGTTTTTTGCAGAGTTTGAGAAAGATAAGAATTTAGATATTGTGCTGGGTTCGAGATTTATTACTAAGACAAAGACGAATGTACCATTCTTGAGGAGAATTATTCTATTTCTAGGGAGGATTTTTACTTTTTTTATTAGTAATATAAAACTTACTGATTCTCATAATGGGTATAGAGTAATTAGAAAAGAGGCTTTGGATAAAATACGATTAACTATGGATGGAATGGAATATGCGTCTGAATTGATAGAAAATATTTATGTTCATAATTTGAAGTTTAGTGAGGTTCCAGTTGATATTCTCTATACTGAATACTCTTTGAGAAAGTGACAGAAAAGTATGAATTCTATTAATATTGGTTTTAAGGTGATTTGGAATAAGTTTTTTAGGTAGTGAGATTTTTTAGTTTATAATTTTCCTCCATGAAGGTATTAACATTTTGAGTATGAGCATTTGGGTTTGCTATGTTGAAACATATTTGAGAAAATAATCCCAAAAAAAAGTTTTATGCTTATGAAGTAAATGAAACTATTACATCAAGCATACGTACGAATAGAGAACACCCTTTCTTTTTTCCATGACATAAACTCCCAGAAAATGTAAAATTGTTGAAGGAATATGAAAGTATTTTATGAAAAGTGGAGGTGCTCATCATTGCTGTGCCAGCTCAATATATAAAGTGACTTATAGAGTCTATTGCCCCAAAGCTTCCTTCTGGAATCATTATACTCAATCTTGCGAAGTGAATTGATATCGAACATAATAAAACTATCTCTTCTCTCTTAGAAGACTCTCTCAAAAGTATTAAGTTTGAATATTGTGTTTTTTCAGGTTGAGTTTTTGCAGCAGAGTTAATAGAGGGAAAACAGTTATGAGCAGATTTATGAGTAACTAATAGAAAGATTTGAAATGAGGTGAAAAAACTTCTCACAAGTCATAATTTGGATGTCAGAGTTCAGGATCATTATTTAGATATTGAACTGTATGGAAGTTTTAAGAATATTATTGCTATTATGGTTTGATACTACCAGTGAAAAGAAGAAGGTCTTTCTACTATTTCATATTATATTTTTGCTTTCTTAGAGGAGTTGAAAGAGGTGGTGAAACTCTATGGATGAGATGCTAATAATATAGATTTTTCATCGTATTCTCTTGGTTGAGATCTTATTACTACTTGCTTCTGAGATTCTAGGAATAGGTATCTAGGAAGGCTTTTAGGTTCTTGAAAATCTATTGATGATGCTCTTATGATTCTGAAATCTGAGAATAAACATTCAGAGTGATATGAAACAATAAAAGCAATTCATAAAACAATAGGGAATAGGTGATGATTTAAGATAACGAAGTTTTTTTATGATTTAATGTATTAATAGATATGTCGAAAAAGGTTATATTAGTGACGTGATGAATGTGATATATTTGATCCCACTGAGTGGTTGCTTTTGAACAAGCTGGTTATAAAACGGTCATAGTTGATAACTTGAGTAATTCACAATTATCTGCGTTAGACGGAATAGAACAAATACTTGGATATAAACCAGATTTTTTTGAGTTAGATTTAAGAAATAAAAAATGATTAGAAGAAGTATTTAAAAAATATGATTTTCATGGAGTATTGCATTTCGCAGGCGCAAAGTCTCCTTTTGAGTCACAACAAGATCCTTTACACTATTATGATAACAATATTTCAGGGAGTCTTCATTTATTTGACATTATGAATCGCTATAATGTAAAAAATATTATATTTTCGTCAAGTGCTAATGTTTATTCTTCTGCAAATATATCACCAGTAGATGAAAACTGAACTCTTTGACCAAATAATCCTTATGGTAGAACGAAGTATTTATTGGAACAGATATTAGAGGATCTTCATAAATTTTCTTCATTTAATGTCATACACTTGAGATACTTCAATCCTATAGGTTCTCATACTTCAGGTTTTATATGAGAACATTTAGATGGGATACCGAATAATATTTTTCCATATATTATGAAAGTGGCAGCAAAGAAAATTGAAAAATTAAAGGTCTTTGGATGAGATTATAATACAGTAGATGGTTCTTGAGTAAGGGACTATATAGATATTAATGATTTAGTTCATGGCCATCTATTGGCTTATAATTTTCTTACTAAAAGGGATGAGCCTATTATAGATATATTTAATTTATGAACTTGATCTTGATTGTCAGTTTTAGAATTAATAGGTTCTATCGAAAAAGAATTAGATATGAAAATAAATTATGAAATGGTGTGAAGAAGGGATTGAGATTTAGCAGAAGTATATTGTGATACCTCGAAAGCAAATAAAATTTTATGATTTCAATCAAGATTTACTTTGAAAGAAAGCATTACAAATACTTGGAAGTTTTATAACGAAGAGCTCTATGAAAAATAAAATAAATATTATTCAATTTACTCCGTACTTTCCACCTCACAAATGATGACTAGAAACTGTAGCAGAGGAAATATGAGAATATTGGGTAGTGAAAAACCTTGGAGTATTTATTAATATTACTCTTTCTGTTGGACAGGAGAATTTAGCTTCTGAGTACGGAAAAGATGGATATAGGGTTTTTGTAATTCCTGCTTTTGATATCGTTCCAAATTTTCCTATTCCAAAAATTTGGGATAAAAATTTTTGGAGTACTTTGAAAAAAATAAAAGATATTATTTGAGATAAAAAAGAAGATTTTAGAGTTATGACTCATACGAGATTTTTTTTATCGAGTTTTATATGATGAATATTTGCTATTAAAAATAAAGTGAGTTGGATTCATTTAGAGCATGGAAGTGGATATGTGAAATTGAGTAGCAAATTTAAATCAAAGGTTGCCTACCTCTATGATAGATTGATATGAAAATGGATTTTTAAAAGTGCTAATAAAATTTTAGTAATTAGTAAAGCGTGTGAGAAATTTATCCATAAAGAATTCGTAGAAAGAGAAGTAGAGGTTTTTTACAGAGGGCTTGATTTTCCAGAGGCACTGAGAGAAAAAAAAGGGGATATAAGAATAGTATTTGTTTGACGTTTAGTTTGACTGAAGTGAGTTAATCATTTGATTGAAGCTTACAAGAAGTATGAAATTCAGAATGATTTAATTATCATATGAGATGGTGAAGAAAAAAAGAGTTTAGAAATACACGCTGAAGAGAATAGAAATATTTCATTCCTATGATTTAAGAATAGAGATTTTGTTCTCGATTATCTAAAAAAGAATAATTGTCTTTTTATAAATCCAAGTTATCAAGAGGGTATGCCGACTACCGTTATGGAAGCTTTATTTTACGGAAATGTTTCTATTGCAACTGATGTATGAGGAACAAGAGAAATTTCAGATAAAGGGGACTTAATTATTATTCAACCTTGAAATGAAGATGAAATTTGAAAGAGTATAGAAAATGCTTTAGATGAATATAAGGACCTTGCTTGAAAAAGTAGAAATACTATTAATGAGAGATTTTCTCGGGATAGCAATATTAAGAAACTTTATGAGTTAATAAAATAGAAATGAAGAAAAAGAAAATCCTTGTTTTTAATCTCACTCCAAGGGGATGAATGCTACACTATTCATCTCAGTTTTGTAATGAATTAAATAAATGAAATAATTTAAAATTAAAGGTTGCTATTGCTTCTTATCATGACTCTATTCTCTATGATTCTAATATTGGTTTTATAAAAATTAGAACCAACCCAAATTTGTACAGCTTTCTTTTAGACTCTTTAAATATATTTTATCATATCTATTTTCTTTATAAGGTTTTTAAATACTCTCCTGATATAGTGCATTTTCTAGATAATCATCCTTGGTATAGTTTCTATATAAAAATATTTAAATTACTTTGATATAAAGTATATGTAACTCAGCATGATCCGACACTTCATTCTTGAGAGTCCTCAAGCTTACTTTGAAAAATAGCAGCGTATACGAATAGAGTTCTGAGAAGTGCATCTGATAAACTATTTGTGCATTGAGATGTTTTGAGGGAAGAGGTAATCAAGCAACATAAAATTTCAGAGAAAAAAGTTTTTTCTATCAAGCATGGAGCCTACACTTTCTTTAACAGGTGGGCAAAGTGACTGGCAGTTCAAAGAAATACATTTTTATTTTTTGGAAGAATCCTGGATTATAAATGACTTGATACTTTATTGTCAGCTTTGAAACAAGTAAAAAACAGTTTCCCAGATTTTCAGTTGATTATTGCCTGACCTTGAGATATGAGTTCATATAAGAAAGATTTAGATGCTTTTAAGGATAATATTAAAATATATAATTATAATATAGAACCAGAAGAAGCATACAAATATTTTGAAATATGTGAATTTGTAGTTCTTCCTTATAAAGATGCAACAGGGAGCTGAGTTATTCCAGTTTCTTATAGCTTTTCAAAAGCAGTACTTGCTACAAAGGTTTGAGAACTTATTTCAGTGGTAGAAGAATGAAAAACTTGATATTTGGTAGAGGCGAATAATTCTCAAATTTTATGACAAAAAATTATTGAAATGTTGCAAGAAAAAGATAGAATAAGGAGTATGTGAAAGGAGTGAAAAATATTCTCGGATATGGAATTATCTTGGGGTAGTATAATTAGTAATGTTTATAGATAAGTATGAAAAAATACAAAAATTTTGTATCTATTATATGGTGATATCATGGACAGATCTTTTCTTTTGAAAAAGAACAGAACTATCACATGCTTCCTCTTGAGGTAATGAAAGAGGAGTGATTTTATTGTGAAATTTTTGCTATTGATGCTTGAGTAAAAATAGAGGATGATCCAAATTTTGTAACTGGAGTAAAAGTAATATATTATAAAAATATTTTTCAGTATTTATTGTTTTTATGGAGAAGAAGAAATGCTATTATGTACTCTAATACTTTAACTCTCAAAACACTGGTAGTGTGATTGATATGAAAAAGAGCTATTTTCTTTGCTCATGATCAGGCGCTTCCTCTGAAAGAAAAGGTTTTGAAAAATATAGTGGTTGCTTTTTTTTACAGATTTTTTTCTTTTATAAGATGTATTAACTCAGGAGAAAAAGAACTTCTTATGGAAAAATGTATTGAATCCTATGTTTTGCCTCTATCAGTTTCTGATAATTTTTATAATGATAATTTAGGATGAAGGTCAGGAGGGTTTTTTATAGGAAATTTATATCATGATAAGGACCCAGAATTTCTTATAAGAACATGTAAAATACTACAAGATAAAAAAATAGACTTTGTAATAGAAATTGCTTGAGAAGATAGGTACGATAAAGATGGAAAGAATTTTTCAGATTTAATCAAAGAAAATAATCTAGAGAATTATATTAAAATATTAGGATTTATTCCTCATAAAGAATTACAAAAAAAACTCAACACAAGTTTATTGTTTATCAATACCTCTATTTCCGAATGACAATGTCTAGCCGCTTATGAAGCAGCGTTAGCTGGCTGTTCGTTATGTCTGGCAAATATATTGAGTTTTCCATCTGTATTTAAAAAGAATGCTTTATATCATAATGTACCAGAACAGTTAGCAAGCAATATAGAGTATATAATTGAAAACCCAGATGAAAGGAAAGATATGATTCAGAAAAATAGCAAAATGATCTTAAAAGATTATAGTTTTAATAAGATCAAAAAAAATACAAAAGAAATGTTTTTGAGTTTAGAGAAATAATTTTATGAATATGAATTTAAAGGAAGGATTTAATTCTGATGCATCTATAAAAACATATGCTGGAAAAAATATGCTTTTTGATATAGAGGAAAGAATTTTCGAGACTTTAAAGTTTAAGAAAGATATTAAAATACTTGATTTATGATGTGGAGCAGGAAGAACAACATTTGCTCTTCTCGAAAAAGGTTTTACAGATATTACTGCTATAGACTTTTCTGATAGACTTATTGAAGTAGCTCAAAAAAAAGATTCTCGTACTTGAAATATATTTTCAGTTTGAGATGCTTCTAATCTTGGTTTTGACGATGAGAAATTTGATTTGGTCTTTTTCTCTTACAATGGTATAGATTACCTACCAAATAGAGAACTAAGATTAAAAGCTTTTTCAGAAACACAAAGAGTTCTGAAAAAAGGGGGCAGTTTTTTATTTTCTTCTCATAATAGGCTCTGTCTTCCGGTGAATAGAAATCTACTTTTTACTCAAATAAAGAATTTTTATCGTATTTTTTCAGAGTATTGGTATACGAAACAAAGTTTTTGAAATATAAAGACATATTATAGTAATCCATATAGATTAGAAAAAGAATTAATTCAGTTTTGATTTCAGAAGGAAAAAGTATTTTGTAATAGTGATTTTTTTTACCCATTCTTACAAACATTCCCTTATTATTTATATAAAAAAAATTAAATGAAAAATATTTTATTTTTTGCTCAAAGAATTCATGCACCTTGGATAGAGTGAGTAAAAAATAACGCCATAGAAATTTGTGAGTGACTCAATAAAAAAATAAAGGTACATATCATTAGTCATAGATGACCAGAAAATAATCTTGATTCAGATACCCTTAGATGAGTTGATGTTCATTATTTATTAAAACTTCATAGCAATAAAGTTCTTCAATTATTTTTTCTTATTGTCTGATGATTTCAGAGTCTGTTTTTTATTCTGAAAACCAAACCAGAGAAAATATTTGTCCAGTACTTAGATACCTCATATCTGTTTCCACTTCTACTTATTAAAATTTTTCGACCAAAGTTAGAGGTTTTTCTTACGCTTTATTCAACTGATGAGGTGAATATCTGATATAAAAAAGTCTTTTTAAAATACTTTTCTTTTAAAAAGATAATTATTACTTCAGAATATTTGAGAACATCAGTTCTAGAGTTATGATATGAAGATACTGATATTATTTTTATACCATTATCTTATGATAAAGAAAGATTTTTGAAATACTGAGATTTTAAAAAAAGAGATAAGAAGGTGATACTTTTTTCAGCTGGAATTGTAAAAGAAGCAGGAAGTTTTTTTATGATTGATCTAGCAAAAAAAATGCCGGAATACAAGTTTATATTTACTATGAGAAAATTTGATAAAAAAAGTGAAGGTGAATTTGATACCCTTACAAAGTATATAAAAGAAAAAAATGTGAAAAATATAGATTTAATGAGAAATATCAGTAATATGGAGGAACTTCTTTGAAAGATAAGTGCATATGTACTCCCGCTCCAAGATATTCATATTAAAATGTTGATTCCTATAGCTCTGCTCGAAGCAATGTGAAGATGAAATACGTGTTTTGTATCAAATCTTGAACACTTAAGGCATCTAGTAGCAGATTGAAAGAATGCTATAGTATTTGATAGAGATAATATAGAAGATTTAAAAGAAAAAATAGAAAAAAATATTGAAAAACAAGACTTGTGAAAACAGGCGTATGAATTTGCAAAATGCTACCCAAGTTTTGAAAATACATATGAAAAATATTATAATCTAATAGAGTGCTAATGAATATATTTATTGATATATACTGAATAAAAGTAAAAGTGTTTACAAAAAATACTTCACTTGCTACTATAGTACGAAAATATTATAGTATTTTTTTAGTAGATACTCTTTCGAATATAGATGTAGATATAGACTTAGAAAGGAACGGTTATTTCTCTTGATTTGATACTTATTATTTAGATGAAGATTTTGTAACTTTTTGAGATTACATAAAAATTAATAAAGGATTAAATAAATATTTTTTTGAGAATCAAGAAATATTTTGTCTTTGTGAATTTGGAAAAACTACAAAAGTAAAGTGAATATTAACTCCAGGAAAAATCAGGCATTTTATAAATATTGCTTTACAGGGTTTTACAAGAATTGATAAATATTACAATAGATTTCTTATAAAGACCTGTATTCATGATATCATATTTATTTTATTAGAAAAGAAATTACAAAGTTGTTTGCTCCATGCTACTGCCGTTACCAATGGAGAAAATACTTATGTTTTTACTTGATTATGAGGTTCTGGTAAATCTACTCTTGCATCTGCATTTTCAAAATTAAAATGATATAAAATCCTTTCAGATAATTATGCTCTGGTATCAAACAATAGATTATATGCTTTTCCTGAACTTCCGAGAATTACAAAAGATACACAAAAATTACTTCAAATAAAACTGACTAAAAAAGCAGACGGTATTAAACACTATTTAGAAAATGATTTAAGTGAATATAAAAAAGAATATAAAATTGATAAAGTTTTTATCTGTTCTTATGGGAATGATTTTAAAATAAAAAAAATAGATAAGAAAGATTATTTATTTGAAGTGTTATCTTCTATTAATCATTATACAAAAGAGTTTCCAGAATATTTAAACTTCTCTCTTGCTTCCATAATAAATAAATTTAATACCAATAATCAAAGAATAGAGTCTTTAAAAAAAGTAATAGAAAATAATGATTTTTATTTATTACAAAATAATTCAAACTTAGAAGATAATCTTAATAAAATTATACATGTATAAATTTACAAATTTTCCAAAAACAATCGAAAAAGAGGAGTATGAGTTACAACAAGATTTACTCCTTGATCTTTGTGAGCAGGATGAAAATATTATTGGAGTATATTCAATTTGAGAATGTGATCTTTTAGGAGTATCTGATTTAGATTATCTTATTATTTTTCAGAGATATATTGATAAGGAAAAGATAAGCAATCTAGCGAAAAGGTACCAATTAATAGATACTGTTTTATTTTTGAATGAAGAGAATATTAAAAGTGTGAACTATCTTTCACATCACTTTTCTTATAATCTTGTATATGGAAAAGATTTTTGATTGGAGTTTCCAAAAGAGAATAAAAATTTGAATATAATATATGCTTGGAAGGTTTGTTTTTTTTCACTTTTGAGAAATTTTTATACTTATAAACAGAATCAATATATCGATGTAAAAAAACTTTTATCTCAAATAAATGATATCAGGTACCCCATATATTTTCTAGAAAACTTAGGAATCGAGAAAGCTGAATATAGAGATTTTTTAAATGAGTTTTCAGATTTTAGGAGAAGCTATTTTTCGCATCAGAACTATGAAAAACTTGAATATTTTTTAATAGAATCTATACGATTATCTTGGGAAATTATCTTTGATCTCAATCAATTTTTAGAATGAAATAATGATAATACGAATTATATATATGGAAGATTTCCGACACTCTTTTCTGATTTTGATGATGAACAAAAGTACAAGATTTATACACAAAGGCTTCTAGCAAATATTTGAAAATGGAGTCGAGTACTTTATCTTCCAAGAGGATTTGATTATTGATCTTGGAAGGGAAGTTTAAAAGAGGATTTAAATGTAATACTCTCTAATAATAATGATTTTTTAAACTTCTGATTTAAGAATATATTTTTAAACATTGTTTTAACTATTAAAAAAATATTAGACTTTATAACTCTGAGAACTTTATGAAAAAGAAAATAGATAAAATATCATATCTAGTAAATTGATTTACTTTATTTGCAAAATATATAGAAAAATATGGACCTTTTGATATATCCATATTATCTTTTAAATCACATAAATTTGATACCATTACTAATTTTCTAAATTATTTTTTCAAACAAATTCAATGAAAACTAAAGAAGTATAATGTAATACATATTAATAATTGGGAAAATTTTTTGAATGCAAAAAAGGTAAAATGACAAATACTTATTTGAGAAAGTCATTGATTTCATTTCTGATTGAACTTCAAGGATACATCAAAACATTTCAGTTGATTCAAAAAATATCTTTCTAAATGAATAGATTTTTTATTATGATGATTCATTAGATATAAGATTAAGAAGTTTGATATATATTATGTTTCAACACCGAATATGCTAGATGTTGCTAAGAAAATAAGATTATCAGCTATGTGGTTACCAAATCCTGTTAATGTTGATATATTTAATTTGAAATGAGAAAAGAAGATGATGGAATGAAACCCTGTAATTTTTCAACCAACGAGACTTCATAGCTTTAAGAATCCAAAATTCGGAATAGATTTATTTTACAAAATTAAAAAGAAATATCCGGAAGCAACTCTCCACTTAATTGAATACCCAAATGGAGGAGATTATTATGAAGAGTATTATAAAAAAACACTTACAGATGATAAAACTTTTTTTTGGCATTGATTTAAATCAAAAAATGAATTGGCTGAAATGTATAGATGAGCAGATATAGTTTTATGACATTTTCATAAAGACTTATGAATGATGAGCTGAGTAGAACTAGAGGCAACATTATGTTGAACCGCTGTAATATCATATGATAAATTTGAAATGAAAACGAACTTAGATCAACTTGAAAATATTACATTTGATGTATTGAAGGATAAAGATTCATATGATAGATTTGTATCAAAAAATATAGATATAGTTTTAAAGAATCATAGCCCAGATAATGTAGCTAATAAACTAGTCAAAGATATAGAGTTTCAAAAACTAAATATAAATATAAAACCACTATCTGAGAAAATAATTTTAAAGTATGAGCATGAACTATGAGATATAGAAAATGAATACTTTAGTAATATCTGAACTTGGAATATAGAAAATTTTTTATACAAATTAGAGAATAAATTCGAAAATAGTTTTCTTTTATTCAAATGAGATCTATTAATTTGATATATTATATGATCTTATAATGATAGTTTTTGATATGTGAATAGATTTGCTGTAGATAATAATTATAAGTGATTATGACTCGGGAAGTATCTGCTTGATTACTTTTCTGATAATCTTAAATATAGTACCCAAGTTAAAATTATTGAGTTAGTGACACATATTAATTTAAATATTGATGGTTTTTATTTAAAAAATGGTTATAATCAATATACTGATTGAAAAGATATAGAAAAATTTTTAAAAAGAAAAAATAAAATTGATGAATTAGATAACTATATTTGAAAGAATAAAAAACTTATATCTTATTATAAAATAATATAAATGAAAAAAATACTTGCAATATGACCACATCCTGATGATATAGAGCTCGGATGTTTTGGAACTATGTGTAGATATGCTGATGAATGATATGATGTACATTTTTTAGTACTATCTAAATGAGAATGATGAGCTGACACTTGAAATAGACTAAAAGAAGCTCGTGAGTCATCTAACTTATTAAAATGTAATTTACATATAGAAGATTTACCAGATAGATATATGTCTGATGGTCATGAGACTATAGGTATAATAGAAAAATACATAAGTGAAATAGAACCAGATATAGTATTTATACCATCTGGTAATGATACCCATCAAGATCATAGAGCTGTTTATTTAGCCTCTATAGTAGCAACAAGATTAATAGATGAAGTATATATATATCAAGCACCAAGCACAACTACTAACTTTAAGCCGACTTTGTACTTTGATATAAGTAAGTATATTGATACGAAACTGGAAGCAGTTAGGATTCACACATCTCAGTCGTGAAAAATATATATGGCTGATAGGGCAGTAAAGTGATTGGCAGAATACAGAGCTTTTGATGTTTTAAAAAATAATAAATACATGGAAGCTTTTGAAGTTTATAGAATAATTAAATAATAAATATATGATTTGTTCCATACATCAGCCAAACTATATTCCTTATATTGGATTATTTCATAAAATAAATAAAAGTGATATATTTATTTTTTATGATAATGCTCAGTATACAAAATGAGACTATCATAATAGAAACAAAATTAAGTGATCAAATTGAGAGATACTATTAACCATCCCTGTTCATGTATCGTTATGAGATACAATAAATAGTGTTACATTTCATTGAAAAATCTTAACGAAACACTTGAAAACTATTGATCAAAGCTATAAAAAATCTGAATTTTATGAAGATTTTTTTCCAGTATTAAAAGAAATCTTTGAATACAATTGAAATAATTTATCAGAATTTAATATAAAATTTATTACAAAAATATCTGATTATCTTTGAATTGATACTCAGTTCAAAACTTTATCAGGAATGGATTTCAAGCTTGATAATTCAAGTACAGATGCGCTTGTTGATATTTGTAAGCTTGTATGAGCAGATGAATATATTTCTTGATCTTGATGAAAGAGTTATGTTGAAGGAGATAAATTTATGGATGCTTGAATAGAATTATCATTTCAAGATTTCACTCATCCAGAATATACACAACAATGGTGAGAATTTATTCCATATATGAGTATTATAGATCTTATATTTAATGAGTGAAAAAGAAGTATAGATTTTTTAAATTAGAAAGATGAGAAAAGATATCTTAATATGAAATGTAATTAAAGTTTTATCAATTCCTAAAATAATATTTTTCAGATTACTTTATGGAGTAAAGTTTCCATTTGGAAGTATTCTTTTTTGATTCCCAAAAATTAGATATGGAGAAAAAATGAAGATCTGAAAAAGGTTTCAACTATGAAGGCTTTGTAGACTGAACGGAGATATTCGCATCGGGAATAATTTTTTTATGAATGAATTTTGAACTCTATCTGCTTGAAGTAATGGGAATGGTAAAATCTTGATTTGAGATAATGTCATGATATGACCACTCTGTTATATGATAACGTGAGATCATTGATTTAATTCTTCTGAAAAATTTAATACTTCAAATAGTTGAAAATTCTCTGATATAAAAATAGGGAATAATGTATGGATCTGAGCAAGAGTAACGATTCTAAAATGAGTGAATATTTGAGATAACACTGTTATATGAGCTGGGAGTGTGGTAACAAAATCTATTCCAAATAATTCAGTGGCAGTAGGGAATCCATGTAAAGTGATGAAGAAGTTATAAGTTCATCATATAAGTATGTATTTAGTGAATGAAAAACAGAGAGTTTTCTATATAAATTTGACTTAATATTATTTTATATATATAATATTAAAAGTATTTATTTAAAATACTTTTTTGTTCTTCTCAACCTCAATTAAAAATAAAAATGAATAACAAAATTGAAACTAATCTTTTGTATACAGAAGATCAAGAATGGCTAAAAATTGAAGGAAATATTGTTACTATTGGAATTACTGAATTTGCTTCAAAAGCTTTAGGAGATTTAGTTACTATTGATTTACCTGAAATAAATAAAGAAATTATAAAAGGTGATGAATTAGCAATAATTGATTCAGTAAAAGCTGCATCTGATATTTACGCTCCTGTTTCAGGAAAAATTGTGGAAATCAATAATTCTTTGGCTGATCAACCTGAATTGGTAACTAATTCACCATATGAAGATGGTTGGTTTATGAAGATAGAGTTCACAGATGAAAGTGAACTGAGTGACTATATGGATAAAATACAATACGACGAATTTTGTAAAATAGGATAACTGGTTGTTGTATCTTATGCCGATAGTTATAGAAAATATTTTAAATGGGTTGGTAATATTACCAACCCATTTTTACTTTGTTTTAAGTTTTTTTATTTCTCAAATAAAACCTTTAAATTCTTTCCAGTTTATCATTCAAAAAATAGTGAACCAGATAACTGAAACTATTCACATGAAGAAGAAACTGTTTAACCTTGTTAGTCATTCAAAAATTGGTGTAACAAAATAGTAGAATAAGATTCATAGGAGTCATACGAATACTATATTTTTTATAAGAAAGGGATAGTTTGTCTGAGTAAAGTATTTTTTTCATAGACTCATTTCAGATAGTACCCATATAAATATCCATCCAATTCAAGTAGCTAGAGCAGCTCAAGAAACTCATATCAAATAAATCAAAGCAATATTAAGTATCGTATTAAGGATAACAGCAAAAAGTGTAATTTTCATTCTCTCTTTTACCTTTCAAACTCAGGCAAGTATATTGAAATTGATTTGTAAAAGAAAGTTGAATACAAGAAATAAAATTGAGTATTGTAATATTACTCAAGACTTAATAAACTTTTCTCCGAATAATACAAATGCAATAGTTTCAGCAAACACAAAAAATAATACATTAAAGGCAATAGCAATAGCAGTAAAGTTTTTCTGAAAAATCTGTTTGATAAGTGTAATTTTTTCGTATTGTTTTTTGGAATGGAGTTCAGAAAATACAGGAAATAAAAGAGCAAATATTGGACCTATAAGGAGAAATGGAATTCAAATAATACTGAGGTAGTTGGTATAGTATCAAGCATCAGTAGTTCACAGAATATATATAACCATTTGCATATCGACTTGAGAAAGAATAGTCGCTGCCTGTGCTCAAATGAAAACTATGATGGCATAAGAAAAAATATTTTTAAATAATTCTTTTGACCATATTACTTTTTCTCATCTGAGATATTTTTTATAGTATTTTGTGTAAAAGAAATAGAGGACAAATAGAATTCAAAAATAAAGTCATCCTATCCAAGGAAGTGAATATGTGATAATACTTCAGAGATCAAGAAAGAATATTGATAGTATAAAGAATAAAATAAATAACATTCTTAGGAGTTCACTTAACTTGTTATAGAAAGTATTTTGAATCACCAGAAAGAAACTATTAAAGACTTGAAAGACATTAATTCATAAAAAATAGAGTGAGAATATTTGTATAACACTCTTGGAAGTTTCAGATTCAAAATAATATTTACTGAGAAAATCTGCTCAAAAGAAAAAGAATCAAGCAATGATAATTCAAGTAATAGTTTGTGCTAAAAATGCATATGCAAGTATTGATTTTACTTTGTCATATTTTTTTTCGGTGATGAATTTTGGAATAAAATAACTGAGACTCTCTGTCATTCAGAAATCGTTAAAACTGGAAAGTAGTATGATTAAACTGAGTACTCAATAGAGTATTCATACTTCATCTACTGAAAGGTCTCATGATATAATGATTTTAATAATATATCATATCGGTGCGATAATAAAAGAAAAAAGGTATAACCATACACCTTTTTTTATGAATTTTTCTGTTAATGAAGCGTGTTGTTCAATCATGTTTTTCTTCAGTTTCTAAAATTATTTATTGAGATCTTCAAGTGCTTCTTTGTAATCATCAGTAATAGTAACCATATTGGTTATTCCTACCAGTTCAAGGGTATCTTTTACTGTATCACTACAATTACTAATAAATATACCTCCATCATTATCTTCTACGTGAGATATAATATCTGCAGTATATCATATTGATTTTGAATTAAGATAAGTGAGTCCAGCGAGGTTGAAAATTACTTTGGTATCTTTATTGAAATCTCATATTTCATCATTTATTTTTTCAAATACTTGAGATGCATTCGTTTCATCTAGATAACCATTTATTTCAAAAATGGTTACTCCTGATTCTTTTCTTATATTGAGAGAATTTTCCATATACTGTATATATTTATAAAATAAAAAATATTATCTTCGGTATTATAGCAAATATTTTCTAAAAATAAAATTATTTTATCACCTTTGCTATTACATTTGCTACTTTCTTATCAAGAGCACTTGGAATAATCTTATTAACCGTTGGATTTTCTACATATTCTGCAAGTGCAATAGCAGCTTCTATTTTCATTTCATCAGTTATTTTTGATACTCTATTCTCGAGTGCACCTTTGAATATACCAGGAAATACGAGTACATTGTTGATTTGATTTGGAAAGTCAGATCTCCCAGTTGCTACTATTTTTGCTCAAGCTTTTTTTGCTTCGTCTGGCATTATTTCTGGAACTGGATTTGCCATAGCAAATATTATAGGATCTACGTTCATTAACTGCACCATTTGACTGGTAAGTACTCCAGGAGCTGATACTCATATAAATACATCTCTTCCAATGACTGCTTGATCGAGTCATCATCTTATGCATTGCTTTGAAGTTGGGTCAAGAACACAGGCAGTATTGGTTATGTTTGTGAGCATTTCTTTTGTAGGGTTGAGTCCTTCTCTTTCTTTGTGAATGGTTCATTTTGAATCAACCATAACTATATCTTTTACTCCATAGAGTAGGAGGAGTTTTGTAATGGCTACTCAAGCTGCTCAGACTCAGTTTACTACTACTTTTATATCTTCTTTCTTTTTTCCTGTAATTTTAAGTGAGTTGATCAGTCCCGCAAGACATACAATAGCAGTTCCATGTTGGTCGTCATGGAATACTGGTATATCGAGCTCTTCTTTGAGTCTATCTTCTATTTCAAAACAAGCAGGTGCAGCAAAGTCTTCTAGATTTATTCATCAGAATGTAGGAGCAATATTTTTGATAGTTTTTATAGTCGCTTCAATATTTTGTGAATCAAGGATAATGGGAAAAGCGTTCACTCATGCAAACTCTTTAAAGAGAACACATTTTCATTCCATTACTGGGAGTCCAGCAAGTCATCCAATATTACCAAGACCAAGTACAGCGCTTCCATCTGAAACTACGGCTACTGTATTTCATTTAATAGTATATTTATAAGCATTTTCGATATCTTCTGCAATGGCTTTACAAGGTGCTGCTACTCCAGGAGTATATGCAAGTGATAGGTCCTCTTTTGTATTGAGTGCTAATTTTGAATTCATATCTACCTTTCCTTGTATTTTTTCGTGTAGTTTTAAGCTTTCAGTGAAATAGTCCATTTTCTTATTGTTTATAAAATATTATTATATGGAATAATATACAGATAACTTAAAAAAAACTAAATTTTTATTTTTTATTTTTTCTTTACAAAATAATATAAAAAGTAGAATGGGAATATATTTTTAGATTTATAAACTTTTTCTATGGTACATTATCTTTTTAAAGTTCTCATTCTTGTAGTTTTTAGTGCTTTTATTATATTTTCGTACTACTACTGAAATCCTTCACATATTGAGAGTTTTGATTGATATTTACCATATATCATTGTGATGATTTTTTCCTATGGTGCTTATAAAACTATTCAAGTATTATTTACTCAAGAAAATGGAAAGGTACAATTTAATCCTTTGATAGTTTTTTCATTTTTCTTATTTCATTTATTTATATTGTGTTCTTTATTCTTTTATATGAATGGGAATCCTCTTATTTGAGGTTTTATACTATTTTTTAAGATTCTCTTTTTCTCTTTTCTTCCTTTCTCCATTATCATTATAAGTACTGCATTTTGAAAAAAAGTACTGAGTATGTTGTTTGCTCGTTATAATTTTTTACAATTTTTAAGAGAAGAAAAAGTATTTTTTCTATTAGGAGGTATTGGAGTTTGATTCTTTTCTTTTCTCTTTTTCATTGCTTGTTTTTGAGTACTATGATTTTATAATTTATGGGTGTTATTTGCTATACTCATTTGATTTTCTTATTTTGCGAGGAGAGAGCTTTTAGATATTATTATATCTTTTGTAGATACTAAATATAGCTTTGAAGTGAAAGAAGGGAGCTATTTTCATTTACTTTCGGTAGAATTCTTATTTCTGATTGCAGCATTTCTTTTGAGTGTAAATCTTATTTCTATTGTAAGGCCATTTCCAATTGGTTGGGATGATCTGGGTATTTATATGAATAATCCTCATTTATTTGCGGATGCAAAAAGCTTGGTTGCTTTTTGAGGTATGTACGCATGGCAAACCTTTACTTGAATTTGATATTTATTTGGTTCAGCAACTCAAGCTTTTTTCTTTAATGTTGTATGAAGCTTCTTAAGTTTTTTTGTTCTCACATACATAGTTTCAGATTTATTGAGATCAGTTAAAAAAACTTTTATAAATATTCCTTTATTGGTTGGAACGCTGTTTATTTCTCTCCCTATGATTGTTTTTCAGCAAGCAAAGGATATGAAACTAGATTCGGGATTATTTTTTGTCAGTATTATTGTTGTATATTTGTTATATAAGGTATATATACTATTTTGAGATACTCAGAAAAATGACTGAGAGTGTATTGAGTCAAAAAAAGAAGAAGTGAAAATAACGACACCTAATAATAACGGTTTATTTATATCACTATTTCTTGTAATTTGAATTTTAGCTTGATTCGCTTTTACGATTAAATTTACTTCTCTTCTTCTTATATCAGCTATTATTGGAGTAATATTTTTTGCTTCATTTGGAGTATTGGCATTTCTTTGATATATATTAATATTCTTTTCAATATTTACTATTGGAGATCTTTGGAGCTATATGAATGTTATTGTAAATCCAACGAATATACCAAATTTTGAAATAATATTCTCTCTTATATCTGGTTCTATTTGATTTTTACTTTTTGTTTTATCTATTCGTTTTTCTCAAAAAAATCAATGAGTAGATCATATAAAAAAGTTTTTTGTTCAGTTAGGAGTATTTTTACTTGGGGTATTTATTACTTTAATTCCATGGGTGGGGAAGAATATAGTTGTATCCTATCCTGATATTTCTATTGGTACTATGTTATCAGGGAAATCTGATAGTTTTCAATTAGATACGACTAAAATTTATTCAGAGGATGAATTAAAAATCAAGAAGGAGTCAATAAAGAGTAGATCACTTTCTTCTACCGGAACGACTGCTGATGAAGATTTATGAAGATATTTTGGTTATGATAAGGGGATAAATAATTACGTAAGACTTCCTTGGAATTTAACCATGCAAACAAATCAGTGATGAGAGTTTACTAATATTTGATTCTTCTTTTTGGCATTATTACCGGTGGTACTTTTGTTTTTGCCTTATAGGAGGAAATATATGGGATATGGAGTTTTACTCTTACTTGCTTTGGAAGTATGAGTTTTTAGGTTTGATTTTCTTTCCTCATTTTTAAGTAATCTAAGTCTTCCTCTTTGATATGCAGTAATTTTATGATTTTTCTTACTTCCACTTATCTATTTTCTATATGCTCTTGATAGCTCTAAGAAGTTTATTCGTTTATTTCAATTGAACCTTATATTTGCAACTTTTTACACATTTCTATGGACGATATCAGCTTTTGGGATTGTATGGTATGGTATAGTGATGTACTTCTCTTTGCTTCTTATGATTGCTATATCTGCTTATTATATTGTTTCTTATGATAAAATCATAGATCTATCAAGTAAAGAATTTTTAATAAAGTGACTTGGTGGTATTTGTTTCTTTTGAGTTTTGTTTACTCACTTTTCTCAGTCAGTTATTCCTCATACTTTCACGAATTTAAAATGAGCTGGTTATGCAAAGTATAAGCTTTCCCAGATTAATAAATATGAAGCTCCATTTCTTTATCATAAAGAATATCTTCCTATGTTATTTGAATTAAATATTACTCCGGAGAAGAGAAAAGAGTTCATTGATACTCGTCTTGTTTCTGACGCGGTAAAAGAATTTGTTTCAAGAAATAATGGAGGGGAAGATATTGCTTTTATTGTATGAATGCTCAATCAATTAAAAGTATCAGATAAGCTTCCAGTAGAGGTAAGAAAATCAGCGAATAAATCTATATATAATATATATAAGTGAATTTCAAAACCGGAGGATCAATATAGGAATCGTGAGGGTATTTATAGAATAGGAACTTTTTTGAAGTATCATATACTTGAAAACAATAAGAGGCTTTTAGAGGATAGTTTGATATTTAATTTCGATGATTATATTTATAATCCTGATCCATCAGTAACGGTTGATAATATGAAGAAGCTGTGACTCAAATACCTTTTAGTAGATTTGAATGCTGCTACTATTGATAAAGATGCAAGACATAATCTAACAAGAAGATACGAATGATTACTTTCTACTTTTCATTCTGACAAGCTTGAACTCGTGGATACTGATAGTATGTGTCTCAAGGTTGCTTTAGAGAAATATTCTCAGGATGGTAATTTAGATGATTATATGACGTTTGCAGGTATAAATTTTGATTCTTATGTTGTTGAGAATGGAGTTGAAAAAAAGATTGAAAGGTGAGAGAAGCTTATAAAATGTTATAAATATATTAATACTCTTGTAAAAACAAATCAGATAACGAACGATAGTTACCAATATCTATTACCACATGCTGACTATATTCGTACCAATACAGGGTTACTAGATAATGATAATAAGATTCATTCATTTTTACACACACAAATATGAAAGAGTTTTAAGGTATTGTTTAAAATAAAAGAATAACCAAGCGAAAGCTTGGTTATTCTTTTATAAATTTTTCTAATTTTTTTGTAATTTTTTTATCAATTAAGTGTTCAATTTTACAGGCATTTATAGTTGCTATTTTTTCATCTATTCCTAATTGTTTTATAAAAAATTTTCTGAATATATTTCTAGTTTTTTTCGTTTCTTCTATGGTTTCTTCTCATAGTTCAGAGAGCTTTATGAACTTACTTTCATCTTCAATAACAAATCATTTTTTGAGGAGTCATTTAATACCAGTCGAACAGCTACCTGCAGTGATATCAAGCTGTTTGGCAATGTCTACTGCTCTTGCGTATCAGTTTTCTTTATGAAGTGCTTTGATGGCAAAAAGATAATGGACTACAGAGTGGGTTACTTTGTTTTCATCAAATTCTTTCCATACTGAACTGGTAGAGTATTTCATGTTTATATTTTTATTATATAAAAGATTATCGCTATGATAATAATTTTTTCTTAATAGTCTAATAATTTTATATGTATGAAAAAAGTTTGACATATAAAACTATTTTCATACAGTGCTAATATGTAGAGCTTTTTAGAAGCATTTTATTTTTTTAATCATCTACTATGACCAGTTTTATTATTACTTTTAGGGAAACTTTGGAGGCAGCATTGGTTGTTGGTTTACTTCTTTCTTTGGTGAATGCTTTTTACAAACAATTTGGAAAGGCTCATTTGTATATTATATACTGAGTAATTGCATGAATAGTTTTTAGTTTTATATTTTCATACGCTTTTAATAGCTTTTTATGAGGTTTTGGTTGAAAGACTGAGAAAGTCTATGAATGAATTTTGATGATAGCAGCATTTCTTATGATTTCTCACTTGCTTTTATGGACGAATAAGAATAGTAAGAAAATTTCTGAACAAATAAAAACAAAAGTTGAGTCAGCACTTCTAAAGAGTGAACTATGGGTTATTGCAACTATCGCATTTTTTAGTGTAGTCAGGGAATGAGTAGAAACTGTTATTTTTTTAAATGCTTTGAATGTTTCTGCAGATGAGGGGTCAATATTATTATGAATACTTGGTATAATAATAGCAATTATTCTTTCAGTGATTCTCTTTTTCTCTCTTAAGAAAATAAATATTACTGCAATTTTTAAAACGACGAATGTATTACTTCTCTTGATCGCAGCTTGATTACTAGCTCATGGTATTGTAGAGTTCCAGGGTGCTGGATGGCTACCAACTTTCGTAAAACCTCTTTTTGATTTATCAGGAGTATTGAGTGAAAAGGAATGACTTGGTTCTTTCCTCAAAGCTATGTTTTGATATGATGCAAACCCATCCTTGATTGCTGTAATTGCATATTTCACTTATCTTATATCTTTTCCATTTGTATTGAAAAAGGTTCATAAATAATGTTTTGTTTTTTCTAGTATTAATTTCTCAAAAACTAAAAAAGACTCATAGAGTCTTTTTTAGTTGTCTTTAATAAGAGATGATTTATATTTTAGTTCTTTGTAAGGATCAATTCTTATAACTTTTACGTTTAGTTTTCTTTGCTTTATATGATTTTTGAGTGCTTCAGAAAATCATACTTGGTCATATCAGAGACACACTACTTTTGGATGATAGAGCTCGAGCCACTTGAGCGGATTTGTGGTGTCTCATACGTGTACGATATCTGCAATTCAGAGTTCACGCATTTTTTGTACTCTTTCTTCATTATCATATTTCGGTGCATGCCCTTTGAATTTTTCTATATTTGTAGAGTTTGCTACTACGGTTACGAGCCTGTCTCAATATGTTTTTGCAGTTTCTAGGTAGAATTCATGTCACTTGTGAAGCTCATCAAAACTTCAAAATGTAAGTACATAATGGAGATCTTTTTTAATTGCAGTTACATCTTTATTTATTCTTTCTTTGAGCCATTCAAGATCTTTAAACGGTTCTCTTTCTCTCATTTTCTCTAATAATAATACTTTGATTTCTTGCCCATAGAGATCTCCACTAAAATCAAATATATTTGCTTCGAATACTCATTTTGCTGTTACGAATGCTCATGCTCAATTATACAGATCATATCCAGTAATACGTTTGTCATTTTTTATGAGTATATTGATCTTATATGCCCCATCTCAGTATATATCTAATATATGTTCTGGAAGCTGGACATTAGCAGTTGGGAATCATATTTCAGTACCGATGTGATTTCCATGTATAACGGGTCCTTGTATAGTTTTAATCATAGATTCTATTTTGTTAGTTTTATATCTTTTTATATTCTCTGAGTGTTTTGAGTCATGAGATAGCATATACATTTTTAATTCTTTCTTTTACTTGTTGCTCATTGTGGCAGGTTAGTATACCATTTATTATTGGTGTAGTGTATTTGATTGTTAGGTCCATAATTCCTTTTGAAGATTCTCTACATACATGCTCAAAATGAGGGGTTGTTCATTCTATAACTACTCATAAACATATCACAAGATCTACTTTTATTTCTGATAAAATCTTATTGGTACATCATGGTATTTCTAGTGCTCACGGTACGAGGAATTTTTCTATATTTTCAAAACCTTTTTTTTCTAGAAGTTCTATGTTTTTATCTTCTAGAGCCTTTGTGTATTCTTCATTGAACTCTGCTCTCACAATTACTATTTTTATATCTTTACTGAGTTCAGAGAAATCCTCTTCTTGTATTTGGTAATCAGACATTTTATTTATTATTAAGTTGTATTTTATTTATATATTTTCAGAGTATATCAAACTCAAGATTTACTAGTTCTCACTCTTTTAAATCTCATAGATTTGTAACCTCCTGTGTGAGAGGTATAATAGAGACCGATAGAGAGTTCTCTTGGTCTTCAACTACGGTAAGACTTACTCAGGATATGGTTATACTTCCTTTGGAGATTATAAGATTTTTAAATTTTTTATCAAAAGAAATATGTATATAAATAGAGCCGTCTTTATTTTCAATAATTTCTGTTATTTTTCAAGTAGTATCTATATGCCCTGATACAAAATGCCCATCTAGGCTATCTGATAATTTAAGGCTTTTTTCAACATTAAAAGTATCTCATACTTTTTTATTTTGAAAGTTTGTTTTTTTAATAGATTCTTCCATTACAAAAAAACTATATTTTTTTTCATCCGACTGTGTAATAGTCATGCAAGCTCAGTCATGTGCTATGCTTTGTCATATCTGCAATGATTCATTCCATATATTTTCTACGGTGTATGTTCCATTTTCTATGTCGAGTATTTTAGCTTTTTTTTCTATAATTCCTGAGAACATGTTATTTATATATTATATACTATAATTCTTTCCCCCTTCCTTTCGTATGAAAGGAAGGGGTTAGGGGATGGATTATTTTTTAGGATATTTTTTCCAAAAATCCTCTCTAAAAGCGTCATATCTATTTTCTAGTATTGCTTGTCTTGCTCTCTTGGTAAGCTGAACAAGAAAGTATAAGTTATGGTAGCTGAGCAGCTGAGCTCAGAGCATTTCATTTTCAGATATGAGGTGTCTGATATATCATTTTGTATAATTTTTACAAGTCTTGCAATAACACTCTGGATCTATTGGTGAAGTATCGAGTTTGTATTTTAAATTCGTAATTTTTATATTTCATATACCACTGAAAGCAACTCAGTGTCTTCATAGTCTAGTTGGAAGTACACAGTCGAACATATCCATTCCTCTATAAATTGCTTCTATGAGGTCTTCTGGAGTTCCTACTCACATGAGATATCTTGGTTTGTTTTCTGGTAGGTGGTCTTTTAATAGGTCAAGAATTCTATAAGTACTTTCTTTTGTTTCTCATACAGCTAGTCACCCTATTGCAATTCCTGGTGTATCGAGCTTCGACATAAAACGAGCTGATTCTAGTCTGAGGTCATCATAGGTTACTCATTGAATAATAGGGAAGAGGGCTTGTTGATATGTGTTATTTTTCTTCCTTATTTCATTGTTTTCTTTCCGTCTTTTTACACATCTGAGAGCCCAATCATGAGTTCTATACATGGCTTGTTTTGCATATCAGTGAGGTGATCCTCATGGAGCGCACTCGTCAAATGCCATTATAATATCAGCTCATATATTTGATTGAATATCCATAACATTTTCAGAGTTGAAGAAATGACTTGATCCATCTATGAAGCTTTTGAAGTGGACTCCATCTTCATTTATTTTTACGAGTTTTTCAGTGAGACCAGGTCTTCCAGTATTTTTATCTTGTCTGAGGTTTCATAAAGAAAATACTTGGAATCATCAAGAGTCTGTAAGTATTGGTTTGTGATAGTTCATAAATTTATGACATCATCAGAAGTGCTTTACTACTTCATCTCATGGCCTGAGGTAGAGATGGTAGGTATTATTAAGAATAATCTCTGCTCATATTTCATCAAGTTCAGTATTTTGTACTCATTTTACAGTTGCTTTGGTTCACACTGGCATAAATATAGGAGTTTTGAAACTCCCATGCTCGGTTTGGAACTCTCAAGCTCTTGCATATCAATCTTGATTTTCTAGTGTGTACTCAAACATTTTTTTATAGTTAA
>Ga0228614_1000095_pt1 | contig 53406 bp, 69 predicted proteins | sample 15DmetaG_FD_190531 | JGI IMG/M metagenome (GOLD analysis project Ga0228614, IMG submission 190531) | Seawater microbial communities from Monterey Bay, California, United States - 15D | ecosystem: Environmental > Aquatic > Marine > Coastal | place: USA: California | collected 2016-10-13
GATAGTAAAATAAATTCACTTCCCTTTATTGAAGATAACCATAACAACAAAAAAACTACAACTAATACTAAACTAAATCCTTTAAACATAATATTCATTTTTAATTACTAACTAATATAGTAAACACTTTTCAAACTAATCAAAAGAATGGTAAAACTTTTTCTAAATAAGAATTGAAATCTTGGATACTCAGAAGGAAGCTGGGGGGTGAGTTTATTGTTTTTGGTTATACAATAATAAAACTATATTTTCCAAAAAGTTTATGATTATTTTTCGGAAAAAAAACTTTATTTATTGTATATATTAAATTCTAATATGTGAAGCTGTGGATTTGGTCCCGGGATGGGAAGTTCGAGTGTCTTGCTGTGAAATCTTTCTTAAAAACAAATCCCCCCTCCAGCAAAAATAAAGAACAAAAAAAAAGAGTGACTATCTCTAATCACTCTCTTTCAAACTAATCAAACAAAACTTATTTTAACTTACCAACATACTCAATAAAGAACTTACACCACAACAAAAGCCAATACATATAAAAGATATAATACTTACTAAAGAAAATACTTTAACAAAATTACTAAATCTACGATTTTCAACAAAAATATCTACAAACAAAAGTACAAAAGTTAATAACAAATGAATAATAAAAAAAGTAAACATATCTCTAAATTTTAAGTTACACTATAATATAGTAAAGTCATTTCAAACTAATCAAAAGAATGGTAGTTTTTTTGAGGGGGGTAGTTATGAAGAACACCACCAGATTCCAGCAGCCGTCTTCTGGACAGTGGACAAAAATTACACATTATAGATATACAATAACAAAACGATATTTTCCGAAAAGTTTTTATTTATTTTTCGGAAAATAATTAACTTTTATTGTATATATTGTTTTGATAGTATTGAGTTTGAGTCATCCTTCAGACGCTGAGATGGCAAATCTTCTACAGGAAAAACTGCACAAAAAAAAGGCAACCATTTCTGATTGCCTTTCTTCAAGTTCGCTATTTTGTTTATTTTTTATTGTTAACCTCTTAATGATTTTATTATTCCGATTACTATTGCACCCAAGAGTACTGAAACAATAACTATTGAAGGGACTAACCATAATGGCGAAGTTACCCACCACCAACTCCAATTTGCTACTACTCCAACTTTGGCTAACTTTAAAGTGAGAAATATAATAAATAGCACCATTCCTATACTTATACCCCCTTTTGATTTTTCATTACTCATATTAATTATTTATTTGTAAGTTACATTGTAATATAGTAAAGTTATTTCAAATTAGTCAAAAAGCCAAATATTTTTTTCAAGAACAGTTCTGGCTGCTGGAAGGTTGTCTGGGGGGTGGATTTATTGTTTATAGTTATACAATAACAAAACGATATTTTCCGAAAAGTTTTTATTTATTTTTCGGAAAATAATTAAATTTTATTGTATATCTTAATTTTAGATTTTTATTGAGTTACGGTTCACCAGGATTCATCCAGGAAATCTTACCCTCCAAACAAAACCTCTCCCCAGCAAAAACAAAAAAAAGCATACCTATAATAGATACGCTTTATGAAGTAATATAATAATTAATTTCATTCTTTACATAGCCACTTTCGATTTAGCATCACTATATAAATTTATAATTTTAGCAAACAACATTATAGAACTAACATATAAATTTGTCGCTACTCTAATAGCACTAATTTTATCTAAATCCCCCTTTGAACCTTTTGAAGTTTCATAACCTATATTTAATGCAAAAAAACCACTAACCAAATAATCCCAAATAGTCAAGTTTAATGAAGGTATATAAAAATGTAAAATTGGAAATACTATAAAACATATAATTGAAGTTATACATAAAATCCCACTTATTTTTGAATAAAATTTTGGAAACATCAAACCACTAATAGACATTAATAAAGTAATTAAAGTAACTAAAATTGAAACATTTAAAATAACATCATTTTCAACCCCTCTCAAAATAGGAGATATAAATAATCCTAATGTTATGGATAACAATAAAAATCCTATTATTGCTCTTTTGTATCTTAAAGAATTAATAAGAATTACTGAAATGATAACACCTATAATTGAACAAAAAAACATTGTTAAACCACTTAAACCTAAGTCTATTTTATTTGTTATAGCACTCGTTGTAGCAGTTAATGTTAAACCTAACATAATCCATAAACCTACTCTTGTAAAAAATTCTCTTAAAGCTTTCATAATATTTGTTTTTAAGTTACACTATAATATAGTAAAGTTATTTCAAATTAATCAAAAAGACAAACACTTTTTTTCAAGAACAATTCTGGCTACTGGAAGGTTGTCTGGGGGGTGGGTTTATTGTTTATAGTTATACAATAACAAAACGATATTTTCCGAAAAGTTTTTATTTATTTTTCGGAAAATAATTAAATTTTATTGTATATATTCTATTGAAAGTATTGAGCTTGAGTCATCCTTCAAGCAGCTGGGACGGTAAATCTTCTACAAGAAAAACTGCACACAAAAAAAGGCAACCATTTCTGATTGCCTTATGAAAATTAACTTTTCATCTTGAGGAATTTGCTAAAGAGATTTTTAGCATGTCTCCAATCTTTCACCTTAGCTTCAAGTACCCAAGATGGTATATAGAACTTGTGGTTCACTTCACCACAACTAGAGCCATATTCATTGTAACGATGAACAATCCATCCAACATACTTGCTGTTGGACTTCTCTTCAATGTCATAGACATTGTGGTCACACCATTGGTGCGATGCATCTATTCTGTTACCACAGATTTCAACATACTCATAAGAGCCTAAAACGTTAAAAAAAGCAAGTTTTAATAATCCTTGTCCATCTAAATCTAAGTAATATGCTAAAGCTTTCATAATATTTGTTTTTAAGTTACACTATAATATAGTAAAGTTATTTTAAACTAATCAAAAAAAACGAAAAAATATTTTCAAAAACAATTCCCTACCCCAAGGTTCCTGATTGTTCCTGGGGGTTCCTTGAATGGTAATTTATTGTATACAATAATCATTTTGTATTTTCCGATTTTTTGATAATAAAATAAATTAATTGTTTTTTCGGAAAATAATTAACTTTTATTGTATAACTCACAAATCAAATTATTGTGCGAAGTTGTCCTTCGAGCAGCTTCAGGTAACACCAGGCCTTCTTACTGTGAAGTCTTTCTTAAAAACAAATCCCCCCTCCAGAAAAAAACAAACACACAAAACAAACAATACTTACAACCCCAAACTTGCTTATCTAAAATAAATAACATACCTTTGACTAATACAATTATTATCACTATACTATAATATATATATTAAAATATTAAACCCATTAATAAATTATTATAGTATGTTAAAAATAACAATAAACAATGTAATACACTTAATACACACAATTAGACCCCCTAATCTTTTAAGAACCCTATATACAAGATTAGGACACTAATACTTATTTTAAGAGGCTAAATAACAAAAAACCCTATTTAGACCCCTAATTTAAAGCCCTATTTTCGTATCAAAAATTAACCCCTAAAACTAAGCGTTGGGGGGTGGGGGGCTGATGTCCGTGCAATTTCTGCCCAATTTTTTTCCCAAATTTTATCAACCAATATCTCTATAAACAGAAAGACTATAGAACTATAAAATCCCCCCAGAAACACACTATGATACACTATAATCAAAAGGATTAATCAAAATACTACCCCAAAAACCTTTTAGTAATAAAAAATCGCTCCCAAAAAAAATTTCCCCCCCCAAATTTTTTAACCAAAATTAAAGGATGTTATAAATCTTTTAAAATTATAAGTAAGATGTGTGCGTGATGCGACAGTTATAAAGTTCTATTTTTTTTCAACCAATGACCCAAAAACCTTTTGTCAATAAAAAATCGCTCCCAAAAAAAATTTTTTCCCCCCAAATTTTTTCTTCAAAATATAGAATCTATTTTATAAAATTTATCATATAGTGGGGGGGTTTGCTTACAATTAAATATTTTTATGGAAATCCTATATATTATAGAATAATTGCTAGAGATACAGAAATTGATTTAACTTTTTTAAGTTGTGGTCAATATATATTTAAAATAAATAATGATAAAGCTACAAGATGGCAAATTATTGAAGTTAAATAAAAAACCTCTCCAGACCTTTATAAATATTTTCAATACTAAATTTATTGAAACAATAAACCTTGAGTAAAAAGATTATTTAGAGTTTCAATAGAAATGTTACCATTTTTATTTTCATACTCTTCTTTATCAGATAAAGTTACTTTATAAGGTTTTTCTTTATTTTTTACATCTATACTATTTATTGATATAACATATCTATCATTAATCTTATAATAATGATTTAAATTTACTTTTAGCTTTTTTAAGTTTTCTTTTGCTTTAATAAATGAAACAAAATCAATACCAGTCTTCGATTCATAATCATAGCCAATTTCAGTTAAATGTTCAATTATTCTAAAAAGCACTTCTTCGTCTATTTCTTCTAATTCATAAAAGTCATAACTTGATATATTTGAGGGGTCTTTCTCTAAGATAAAACCACAATAAACTAAATCCTCATTATATTTTGCAGGTCTCATATCGCTCAAAAACTTCTCTTTAGTATTATCGTCAATATAATCTCCACTAAAAACATCATTTAAAACTTCGAAAAACAATTCACTATACCCACCTTCTGAAAGGTCGTCAATTCCTTTATCTAATATAAAAGTGTGAAAATCTTTTTTATTTTCTTTTTCAAAAAAACTTACCAATTCACCATCTGATACATAATCAAAAAAATGTAAAACATCTATTGTTCTGTTTTTTTCATCGTTCAACTCTTTTCTTTGTAGGTGAATTTGATATTTTTTATTATTACCTTTATCTACGATGACATATAGGGGTCCATCTTCATTGTAATCATCAAACATATTATCCTCTTCCCCAGAAGTACACCATTTTGTTCCTTTACCTACAAGGCAAGAAGCTCTTTCTGTTAGAGGAACATAAATAGCCCAATCCCCAGCCTCATAAACTTTTTTAATTTCTTTTTCTTTAATTTGTTTTAATTCTTGAGTTTTGCTGGTTGGAATTTCATCTTCTCTACCCTCAAACTCTTTTACTATATCATACAAATCATCTATAGATTTAAAATTATTAATATCTCTTTTATCTTGTGGTATAAGATTAATAAATTTCTTAAACAATGTTAAATAATTTTTTATATCATTTAAATCATTTAAAGCAAATTTATTATTTGCATACATTCTGTATAACCATTCAAAATATCCCCTATTGAATTGATTGTTGTCTTGGGGGATTATTTGATTGATTTGATTAAATAAATTTTCATCTGCATTCAAAGTAGGAAATTTTTCTTTATTACTATAAAATTTATCAAAAGCTTCTTTTGAAGAAATTTCTAATAATATACCAGATAATTTTAAGATTCTATTTTTATATGATTCTGTTAACATATTTTTTTATATATAAATATTAATATTTTTGTTATTTTTATTTAAAAATATTAAATTTGCATTTACTATGATTTTATATGTAATAAACAATTTAAAAAATAATAATATGAAATTTTTTATTTTACTTTTTTCTAGTTTAAGTTTTTTTATAATATTATTTTTATTATTAAAATTTTCAATAAATTTAACAAAAAAATTAAAAATAATAATATTCAAAAAATAAAAAAAATAATTTAACTATATGCAAATATATATTCCTTTAGAAGATTTACTTAATTTAGTAAAAGGTGACACTTATAATTTTAGGGGTATGAGTTTTGTATTTTTAGGAACTAATGATTTAATTAGATATTCTCCACATACTTTTTGTCCAACTGTAATTTCATATTTGAATTTTAATGATAAATTTATAGTTAGCATTTCAAAGAGTGATAAGATTTTTGTCGAAGGAGAAGAGGAAGATGCTTTTCAAAAACTAGAGAACATATACTTAACACTCAAAAACATTAAACATAGTAAATCATTATTAATAGAGAAGAAAATTGATAAATCAGAAAAAAATATCTTATACGATTTAGAAGAATTAAAAAATAAAAACTACAATTATACAATATAAGATTAATCAAAATTATAATAATAAGCAACTTATGGAAATAGGATTACAGGAAAAAACAAAAGTTATAAATTCATTAGACAGAGTAGTTATGAGTTCTTTTGGGGGGATATATTTTGAACCAAAAGAACAATTATCCACTCCAGAGTTCAAACCAAAAGGTTTATGGTACGGAATAGGAACATCTTGGATAGATTGGGTAAGAAATGAAATGCCAGAATGGGAAAAGGATAATTTATTTAAATTACATATAGATGAATCTAAAATATTAAAAATAACAAATGATAAAGAGTTATTAGATTTTTCAGATAAATTTTCCATAAAACTTTTAAAATCTAGTTATATAACAGCTATAAAGTGGAATGAAGTTTCTAAAGAATATGGAGGTATAGAAATAACTCCCTATCTACATTCTATGAGAATGGATAATAGAGTATTTTGGTATTACAGTTGGGATGTTGCTTCAGGTTGTATTTGGGGGGAAGATGTTATTAAAGAAATTAAAAAAGTATTTTAACATTTAATTTACATTTTTATTTTTTAATTTATAATAAATAGAATAAAATCGGGTTGTTATTAGTATTGGTAACAATAACAAAATAATTTTTAAAATATATTAATAATATGGAAACAGTAATTTTAGTAACAGTTTTATCAACACTAGGTGTAGTTGCAATGCTTACAGCAATTGTGGTTATGGCTTTTAAGTTGAGAAATAAGGTTGATGTTAATAGTTTCGAAAAAGAAGTAAGAACTATTTATAATGAACATGACAGAAGATTTTCTGAATTAGAATCGAGAACAGGTAGTGAAATTCAACACATACATCTAGAGTTTGATGAAAAGTTCGATAACGTTAATAGGGAACTTGATATGAGAGTTGAAGAAATGCATAGACACATAAATAATGAAAGTGAAGAAATTAGGAGACTAATTGATTCAAGACTTGATAAGTTAGACACTAAGTTTGTGACTTCTATAAATTATTTGAAGAAGGAGTTACAACAAGATAAAGTCTTAAATTGATAGTAGATAAATAAATAAATTAATAACCCGATTTTAGAGTGAGGATTTCGAAAGATTTCCTCATTTTTTTTATTAATAATTTAATAACGTTTTAATAATATAACATAAGTTGAGTTAATACTATTTTTGAATATGTATTATACAAAAATATATTATATTATGAGAAAAATTTTATTAAGTTTAAGTTTAGTTTTACCCTTAGCTATGTCATGTAAAAAAGAAGGGTGTACAGATTCAACAGCGATTAATTATAATGTTGAAGCGAAAAAGGATGATGGTACTTGTAAGTATTCATCAACAGATGAGAGTTTAATTGAGATTAGTTCGAACATTACATCAGATACAACTTGGGAGTCTGGGAGGATTTATGTATTAAAGTCAAGAGTTTCAGTTGTTGATGGTGTTACTTTAACTATTGAACCAGGGACAGTTATTAAAGGTGATGTTGGAACTGGGGCAAATGCAACAGCATTAATTATTGCTCAAGGTGGTAAGATTATGGCTGAAGGGACAGTTACATCTCCAATAATTTTCACATCTACAGCTGACAATATTCAGCCTGGTGACATTTTAAGTCCAAATTTATCAGAAGAATTAAATGGTTTGTGGGGTGGATTGATTGTGTTAGGTAAAGCTCCTATTTCAGCAGACGCAATATTATCACAAATAGAAGGTATTCCACCATCAGACCCCAATGGTTTATATGGAGGTTCAGATGCTGAGGATAATTCAGGTGTTATAAAATATATCTCTATTAGACATGGTGGAGCTAACATTGGAGAGGGAAATGAGATTAATGGTTTAACTTTAGGTGGTGTTGGTAATGGTACAACTATTGAAAACGTGGAAGTTTTATCTAACCAAGATGATGGAATTGAATGGTTTGGTGGAACTGTAAGTGTTAAAAATGCTATTGTAGTTAATGCTGGTGATGATGCTATTGATACAGACCAAGCTTGGGCTGGTACATTAGATAATTTTATTGTTATTAACCCCTCAGATGAATGTTTTGAATTGGATGGACCAGAAGGTGTTAGAGACGGTAAGCATACAATAAAAAATGGTTCGATTAAAGCACAAGACGCTGATGGATTAGTAGACAACGATGCTAATTCTCATGTAGATATGGATAACATCTATTTCTTTGATTTAACCATTGGACAAGATTTTGACCAATTACCAACAGATTATAGTTGTACATTCTCAAATATAGAAGCAACTTTACCAACTAATACATTGTTAACAGATTTCTTTAAAGGAGGTTCAGATGTTTTTGTAACATCAGTAGATACCCCAACAATAGGTGCTGACAAATCAGTTTTTGATGGTTGGTCTTATTCTTCTGTATCAGGATTGTTAACTGATTTCTAACAATTAAAAGAAAATATTTATTTTGGCCCACTTTTTCATTAAGAGGTGGGCTTTTTTATTTATCAAATTTTATTTACCTTTAAATTGATAATATATTAAAATTTTATTGCAACCAACCTCTTACTGCAACGATATGACCTTTTTCATTACGGATTGCTGTAGAATCAGTTTTTGGCGAGATAACATCAGAACGTGTACCTTTAAGTGCTGATAACACCATAGCTGATACAATGTAGAAAGTACCCTCTTCCTCTTTAGGTTTGGTATTATATTATTTTAAAAAAAATTTAATTTATATAACAAAGATTTTAAAGATATTTTATGTTATTTTAATTAGGTATTTGTTTTTTTGTGTGTATCTGGGTTAGTTTTTGGTTGTGGGGGGTGTTTTATTATTGTATTTTAAGGGTAAAAATTTAAAAAAAATCGGGAATCGAGAATTTCTAAAAAAATTTATATCGGATGTTTAAAAAAAAAATTTGCGAATTAAATTAAAACTCATTAATTTTAATAAAAAAAAATATGAGAATTGGTTACGCTTGCATAAATATGACTTTAAATTCTTTAAAACCAAAAGTAACGACTAATCGTGGTATGGTTAAAAAGACATTTGAATCTAAGGGTTTAAAATATGTTTCCGAACTATCTTTAGAGAACATTAAAGATTTAATAACAATAATAAAGTGGAATAAAGAAAATGGCATTGATTTTTATCGTATGTCTTCAGATATGTTTCCTTGGATGTCAGAATATGAATTTAGCGATTTGCCAGATTATAATGAAATAAAAAAAATATTGTTAATTGCTGGTGATTTATCAAAAGAATATAATCAAAGATTAACTTTTCATCCTGGGCCTTTTAATGTGTTGTGTTCCCCCAAAAAAGATGTGGTAAACAAAACTATTAAAGAATTAAACAAACATTCTGAAATAATGGATATGATGGGTTTATCTGCAAGTCCTTACAATAAAATAAATATACACGTTGGAGGGGTTTATGGAGATAAAGAGAGTGCTTTAAAGAGGTGGTGTGATAATTTTAATTTACTTAATAACAACACTAAGTCTCGTTTAACTTTGGAGAATGATGATAAAGAATCTTGTTATACTGTAAAAGATTTGCTTTTTATATATAACAAATTAAATGTACCTATAGTTTTTGACATACATCATCACAATTGTCATTCTGGGGGTATTAGTCAAAAAGAAGCTATGAGTATAGCTTATAATACTTGGTCACATACAAATGTAACTCCAATCATACACGTTTCTGAGCCTCGTGATGAAAAAAATATTAGGGCTCATCATGATTATGTTAAAAGTGAAATAGAAACTTTTGGTTTTGATGTTGATATTATGATGGAAGCTAAAGCTAAAGAATTAGCTGTATTAGAATATGAGAAAAAATATAAAGAATTAATTGTTTTATGATTAAGGGAAATAAGCTAGATTTACACGGAATTAAACACGCTGATGTTTATAGGGTTGTTGATGTTTTTTTGTATGAAAACATTAAGAAGGGTAGTGATGAAGTTTATATCATAACTGGTTATAGTAGTAAGATGAAATTAATTGTAAATGAAGTTCTTTCAGATTATAAATTATCATCGATTGAAGATTGGGGAAATTATGGTAAATTAATTGTGAAAATATAAAAAATAAATTATTTATGAAGAAATATAAAAAAAAAATCAACAAAAGGTTTACAAGTTGAATCATTTTATTATATTTGTTAATAATATAAAACAAAGAATAAAAAACAGTTAATTTATGGGATTATTAAACACAATTAAAAGTGATTTCAATTTTGATTCAAAAGAGATGACTATGAGTCAATATCTAAAGCTTTGCAAGAAAGACTCTAAGAATTATTCTACTCCTGCTGAAAGGGTGTTAGAAGCTATAGGGGAACCAGAATTGATAGAAACTAAAAATGATGAAAGATTAAGTAGAATTCATTCTAACAAAGTAATTAAAAGATATCCATCATTTAGTGATTTTTACGGTATGGAAGAAACAGTTGAACAAATTGTATCTTTTTTCAAACATGCAGCTCAAGGGCTAGAAGAGAAAAAGCAAGTATTATATTTATTAGGTCCTGTAGGGGGTGGTAAATCTTCTTTAGCAGAAAGATTGAAACAACTTATAGAAAGAACTGAAATTTATGTATTGGTTGCAAATGGAGAGATGTCTCCAGTTTTAGAGAACCCTTTAGGTTTGTTTGCTGGTTATACTTCTGAATTAGAAGAAGAATATGGTATATCAAAAAGATATATACCATCTTGTGCTTCACCTTGGGCAACAAAGAGGTTAAGTGAATTTGAAGGAGATATTAGCAAGTTTTCTGTAAAAAAAGTAAAACTTTCTATTGCTTCTCAGTTAGGTATTTCAAAAACTGAACCAGGTGATGAAAATAATCAAGACATTTCTGCTTTAGTTGGTAAGGTAGATATTAGAAAGTTAGCAGAATACACTCAAGATGATGCTGATGCTTATAGTTATTCTGGGGCATTATGTAAGTCTAATCAAGGGTTAATGGAATTCGTTGAGATGTTTAAAGCACCAATTAAGGTATTACACCCCTTATTAACTGCTACACAAGAGGGGAATTTTAATGGTACAGAAAATTTACCAGCTATTCCTTTTCAAGGGATTATTTTAGCTCATTCAAATGAATCTGAATGGGAAACTTTTTCAAATGATAAGAAAAATGAAGCTTTTTTAGATAGGGTTTATATCGTAAGAGTTCCTTATTGTTTAAGAGTAGATGAAGAAGTTAAGATTTATGAAAAATTGTTAGCACACTCTTCATTATCTGAAGCACCTTGTGCACCTAAGACGTTAGAGTTATTATCACAATTTTGTGTTTTAACAAGAATGAAAGAGCCAGAGAATTCTATTTTACACTCTAAAATGAGGATTTATAATGGAGAGAACTTAAAAGAAGTAGACCCTAGAGCAAAATCTTTACAAGAATACAAAGATGATGCTGGTATTACTGAAGGTATGAATGGTATTTCTACTCGTTTTGCTTTTAAAGTTTTATCTAAAGTATTTAATCACGATTCTGAGGAGGTTGCTGCAAACCCTGTTCATTTATTTTATGTTCTTGAGCAAGAAATTATCAAATTACAATTACCTAGTGATTTAGAAGATTATTATTTAAATATACTTAAGTCAACAATTTCTAAAAAATATTCTGAATTTGTGGGTGAAGAAATTCAAAAAGCTTATGTAGACTCTTATAGTGAGTTTGGTCAAAATTTATTTGAGAGATATATTACTTATGCTGACCACTGGTGTCAAGATAATGACTATAGAGACCCTGATACTGGTGAGCAATTTGACAGAAGTGATTTAAATGATGAGTTAGAAAAAATAGAAAAATCTGCTGGAATTTCTAATCCTAAAGATTTCAGAAATGACATTGTACAATTTTACTTAAGACATAAAGCTAAGAATGGCGAATCTCCTAAATGGGATTCTTATGCTAAAATTAAAAATGTAATTGAAAAGAGAATTTTTTCTAATACTGAAGATTTAATTCCTGTTATTTCTTTTTCTACTAAGACTTCTAAGGAAGATGAGAAGAAACATTCAGAATTCATTGAAAGAATGAAGAGTAGAGGTTACACTAATAGACAAATAAAACTATTAACAGATTGGTATTTAAGAGTTAGAAAGAGTAATTAATAAGATTTAAGTTATGGGTATAAATATCATAGACAAAAGAAACAACCCTAAAGGAAAATCTTCTAAAAATAGACATAAACTTTTAAAAAGAATTTCTGGGAAGATTAAAAAGGCTATACCAAATATCGTTAAAGATAATAACGTAAAAGACCTTACTTCTTCTAAGAAAGGTGTTAAAATACCTATAAAAGGTATTGGTGAACCTCAATTTAGTTATGACCATGAAAGTGGAGATAAAAAAAAGGTTTATCCTGGCAATAAAAAATATAGTACTGGAGACAAAATAAGAAAGCCTAAAAATAATGGAGAAGGTGGTGGAGGCAAAAAAGCCTCCAACGACCCTTCAGTTACTGAAGATGATTTTGTCATAAACATTAGCAGAGAGGAGTTTTTAGAATATTTTTTTGATGATTTAGAATTGCCTGATATGGTCAAACAACATTTAAATGCTGTAGTTGACTTCAAACAGAAAAGAGCGGGTTTTTCTAATCAAGGAACGCCTAATAGGTTAAATGTGGTTAAATCTTTTAAGAACTCTTTATCTAGGAAGATGGCTACATCTATTTTTTTTGATAAAAAAATCAAAGATTTAGAAGAAAAGTTAAAAGACAAAACTTTATCAAAAAATGAAACTGATGAAATCAATAAGGAAATTGATAAGTTGAAGAAAATGAAACTATCCATTTCTTTTATGGAAGAAGTTGATTTACAATACAATAACTTTGAGAAATATCCTGTACCAGTAACTTCTGCGGTTATGTTTTGTATTATGGATGTTTCTGGTTCTATGGGTGAAAAAGAAAAAGATATTGCTAAAAGATTTTTTATGTTATTATATTTGTTTTTAACAAAACAATACGAAAGAATTGAATTAGTATTTATTAGACATCATACAGCTGCAAAAGAAGTTAATGAAGAAGAGTTTTTTAACTCTAGAGAAAGTGGAGGTACTATAGTTTTACCAGCATTAGAGTTGATGAATGAAATAATAGAAAAAAGGTATTCTGGGTGGAATATTTATGCTTCTCAAATTTCAGATGGAGATGTTTGGAGTCAAGAGGATTCTAGTGCTTGTAAAAATATTTTAGATTCTGAATTGTTAGCTAAAATACAATATATGATTTATGTTGAAGTTACCAGAGGTAGTCAAGGGCAAGGAGATTTATGGGAGGATTATAAAAATCTTTCTGAACAAAGGAGTAATTTTGCAGTTGGTCAAATTAGAGAAGTGACTGAGATATGGAATGTATTCAAAGATTTTTTTAAAAAGAAAGTAGGATAAAATGGGTAAGACAAAAATAGAATTAAAAAAAATGTTTTCTAAATCCGAATGGGACTCAGAAACAATTTTAGAAGCAGATAAAGTTATTAGTAAAATTGCTCGTGAACATTTAGGTTTAGATACTTATCCGAATCAATTCGAAATTGTTACATCTGAACAAATGTTAGATGCATATTCTTTGGTGGGTTTACCCATTTCATATAATCACTGGAAATTTGGTAAAGACTTTGTAATTAACAAAAACAATTATAAAAAAGGTAGAATGGGACTTGCTTATGAGCTTGTTATAAATTCTGACCCTTGTATTTCTTATAATATGGAAGATAATACAACTTGTTTAATGTTATTAGTTTTAGCTCACGCAGCTTATGGTCACAATCACTTCTTTAAAAATAATTATTTATTTAAACAGTGGACTCACGCAGATGCCATAGTTGACTATATGTTGTTTGCTAGAGAATACATAAATAAATGTGAAGAAAAGTATGGCTATGAGGCTGTAGAGAATGTTTTAGACGCTTGTCATATGATAATGAATTATGGCGTAGATAAATATAAAAAACCAAGTAAAATTTCTCCACAAGAAGAACAAGAAAGGTTAAAAAAGAAAATAGAAGATGATAGGATTTTAGTTAATGAATTGTGGAGAACAATTCCTACTGATAAAGAAAAAAAGGAAAAGAAAAATAGATTTCCAAATCAACCAGAAGAAAACATCTTATATTTTATTGAGAAAAATTCTCCAAAATTGAAAGAATGGCAAAAGGAAATAGTGAGAATAGTTAGAAAAGTATCTCAATATTTTTATCCTCAAGGACAAACTAAGGTAATCAATGAAGGAACGGCCACTTTCTCACACTATGAAATTATTAATAAAATGTATGATGAAGGCTATTTAACTGATGGTTTTATGGCTGAATTTTTACACAATCATTCTAATGTAATTTTTCAACCAGGATTTGATTCTAAATATTTTTCTGGTATAAACCCATATACTTTAGGTTTTAATATTTTTAAAGACTTAAAAAGAATGTCTTTAGAACCTACAAAAGAAGATAAAGAATGGTTTCCAGATATAGCTGGTAAAGGTGATTGGGTTAGTAATTTTAGATATATTGTAGAAAACTTTAAAGATGAAACTTTTGTGTTGCAATACCTTTCACCAAAAGTGATTAGAGATATGAAATTATTTGAAATTGCTGATAGTTCAAAAAATCACTTTTATTTAGTTGATTCTATTCATAATGAGTATGGTTATCAAAACATTAGAGAAAGTTTGTCTAAAAGCTATAATAGAGAAAATTATGTACCAGATATACAAGTTTTTGATGTTGATATATATGGAGATAGGACTTTAACTTTAAACTACACAAGCGTAGATAATAAAGAGATAGATGAGAAAGATTTAGAAACAATTTTGTATAACATCTCTTCTCTCTGGGGTTTCCCAGTAAAGATGATTGGAGATGGTGATGAAGAAAATACAATTCAAACCCCAATAAATGCTGTATAAATAAATAAAGAAAAGGTATTACAAAAAGTGATACCTTTTTTTTATATACATTCAACTTTTTCTATTAAAAGAATTTTTGACTTTAATAAATATTCTTTTTCTATAAATAAAAATACACCTTCTCCTATTGAAATCCAAAGTTTATTATAATTACTTTTTTTAGTTTCTAAATCTGAATATATAAAACCATATTCAACTGAATAGTTAGGAATGTCTTTTTTAATTTTTATAGTATCTCCTTGTTTAAAGTGAACAATCATTTTTTTAAAATTACTATTTATACTAATAAATATGTAACTATTAGTTTATGATGGATAATAGAAATTTTAATAAAAAAATAATAAAAGGCAAAGAATTAATTGAAATGGGAAAGTACTTTGATGATAATCAAAAAGAAATAGACCCAAACAAAGATTATGAAGTTAAAATTGATGTTTTTAAAAATAAAATCTCTATACTAACTATAGAAGATAGTGAATATATAATTTTTGAAGATTATTTTGAAAGAATAAAAGAACAAGGAGGACTTTTAAATTATGCTATTATATATCAAGATTTAGGTATAATATATTCATTTTCAGAGCTTTTTACTGAAGCTGAAACTATTATTAATTTCTTTGGAGAAAAAGAGGAGTTTGAAAAAGCTATATATTTAAGAGATGAGTTAAAAAAATTAAAGGAATATTATGAAAGTGATAAAGATTAAGCAAAAGTAAAATTACTTAAAAACTCTCTTAACTTTACATTTTGTTCTCCCCCTAAATAATCTACCCAACAATCATAATAGTTTTTCATATTTTCATATTCAAAATCACCATGTTGATAAGCATCAAAAAATTCTAAGATTAAAATTGGACTAAGTGTAGTATGCTCTTTCATATATTCTTTAAATCCCAAGAATTCTCTTTTATTATAAACTTCTTTGCTTACTAAAAAGCATATAGCAGTTAATTGTTCTCCTAGGTCTGGTTCATAAAATTTTGCTAAAGTAACACCTAACTCTTCAAGTTTAATTGCATATTGATTTAAGGAGCCGAATGGCAAATCTTTTATAACTCTATTATTTGTTGTGCCTCCATTTAATAATATAAAAGTTTTTCCAAACTTTCTCCAAGAATCAAAAGATTCTAGTTGTTTATCATTTGGATATTCTGACATCATTAAATTATTGTATTCTTGTAATGCATGTCCAAACTGAATACCTTGCTGTATAGAGCTTAAATTGTAAGGGACTAACCCATACATTCTCCAGTCGTCTTTATGTTCTAATATTAAATCTTTCATATTACTTTTCTTGTGTCAATCTTTTATTTTTGTCTTGAGTTATATAAACAATAACTCTTGGGTCTTCTTTTTTTGAACCTATACCTCTATATGTTAAATAACTTCCATCATATAAAGTGTCTGTTATTCTGATTGAAAAAGGATATATATCATTACCTTTCATAAATAAAGATATTTCTTCTCTTATAATTTCTTTATTTAAAGCAATGAATTGATTATTTTCTTTATCCCAGTGTCCAATTATTCTTTGAGACTGATAACCTAATACTGATATATTATTATTATTCATTTTAAAAATTTTATTACAAATATAAGAAAATTTATTTAATTTTAAAAAAAAATATGTATTTTTACAGTATGTGTAATAATATGAAGATATATGTAAATTATGTTACTGATAATCCTATAGAAGGTGATGCTCCAAAAGTTTATTTAATTGATGGAGACCCAAATGAGATTTATAGGGTAGAGTTTATAGATAGCAATAAAAAAAAAGTGTTGTACAGTATTTTAAGTAATACGAATAATTTATTATATGGAAAAGTTCAATGGTGTATTAACTGGGAGATAAAAGTATATAAGAATAATAGTAATGAATTAATATACATTAATAGATATGATGCTAAAAATAAAGTTGTTTTCATAAAAATTGACGGATATGCTTTAGGGGATAATATAGCTTGGATTCCGTATGTTGAAGAGTTTAGGAAAAAACATAATTGTACTGTTATATGTTCTACTTTTTATAATTATATTTTTAAAAACATATACCCAGAAATATTATTTGTTCAACCTAACATAAGTATAGATAATATTTATTCTCAACATTATATTGGAGCTTCATCAAACAATAGAACATATTCACCTATAAACTATAAAGATAATCCCCTACAGAAAGTTGCTTCTTCTATCTTAGGCTTAGAACATAGAGAAGTTAGACCAAAACTTGAAAATAACATTTTAAATAGCAAACCTAGAATAGAAGGAAAATATGTTTGTATTTCAGAACATGCAAGTCACGAAAAAAAACACTGGAAAGAAGTGCAAGGTTGGCAAAAAGTTGTTAACTTACTAAAAAGTGAAGGGTATAAAGTTGCTGTTATATCAAGAGAGCCAACTAATCTTGAAGGCGTTATAGATTTGACTGGGGATAGGGATTTGTTTGAAAGGATGATTGATTTATATCATTCGGATTTCTATATTGGTGTTTCTAGTGGTTTGTCTTGGCTTGCTTGGTCTTTAAATAAGAAAGTTATTATGATTAGTGATTGCACTCCTTCTTGGTGTGAGTTTAAAGAGAATAATTTTAGAGTAATTAAAAATGAAATATCTGAAATAAATTATGAAATAAAAGAAAATTCGAGTTTTAAAAGTGTTTCAAATGTAATTTATAATGTTATTAATGGCTGATTTTTAGTTTTTGTTTTAATATTTATTATTAAGGAATTATTAACAACAAATTTAGAGATATGGAAAATATCAACAATAATGAAAATAATGAAGATTTTACTTTATTGTATTCAGAAGAAATAGATGCTTGGATTTTACAATTAGAAGACGAAGAAGAAGAGGAAATTGGAAGACTTAAAGGTATTGTTATTTATATGGGGGACAACAAAACTAAAAAAGAAAAAGAGGATGAATTAATAGATTTAATTTTATTAAATGATAACAATAGACCTTATTATGAAGAAATAATACGTATAATAAATAGTGGTAAATTAGACGTTTAAATTAAATAATATGTATGATTTAGGAGATACAATATCAAATAACAAAAAACAAAATTTAATTATTTTTATGACTTTTTTTGCTTCTCCCAAAGAAGATGGTTTAAAAAAAATAAAAGGCTTTTGGACTTTTGATGAATCGATAAAAACAGTAAGGCCTTACTATATAAATAAAGAAAAATATTTTACTAATGAAAAATTTGAACCTAATGAATTTAAGAGGTCTAAAGTTTTGTTGATTGAAAAAGATTTTAATAAAATTTTAAATAAAGAAGTTGCTAATAAATACATTTCTATACTTCTCACACATCTCTAAAAAAAATAAAGCCCCTATTTCTAGAGGCTTTATTTTGAACATATAGTCCACAAACAACAAAAACGAGACAATATAAATATTGTGTATTCAATATATAAATATCAAAAATAAAGTAAATAGATTTTTAATAAAAAAAAAAAATAAAAAAAAATATTTTAAAATATATTTATTAGTATATAAAAAAAAACAGAAATGAATAAAGAAAATTTAAGAAAAATAATAAGAGAATCATTTTTAGAATCTAATTTAAAGATGGAAGAAACTTCAAAAGTTCATAGTGTAAAAATATATAATATTTTGCCAGATGAAGAGGCAACTGTTGAATTTTCTTATTATCCATATGATGAAATTAATTATATGAATTATGAAGAGTTTAATAAGACTTTTCCTAATGCTATAAGAGATTGGACTTCTAAAAACGGTGAAGAAGCTTTTTCTGAAGAAGAAATAGATGAATCTAATGTAAGAAATCAAACTAATTTAAGAGGGAAAAATTTAAAACCTTCAAATTATCCTTGGGTAAAAGACGTAAATGAATCTATTGAGTTTGAATTGGTGACTGAAGATGAAGATAAAGAAAAGACTGATAGATATATGTTTATTTCAAATTTAAAACAAATGTGTAGACAAGCAGAGTTGATTTTAAAACAAGACGTAGAACAAATTGAATCTTTACTAGATGATGGTCATGATTGGGCACAAGACCATGTTGCTGTTGCAAAAGAAAATTTAGACCAAGTTTTCGATTTTTTAATGAATAAAATTAAAAATAAAAAAGAAGAAGAATTAGAGATGGACTCAGATTTAAGTTCAGATGATGAATTAGAAGAAGGTAGTTCGAGAAATCTTACTAACAAAAAAGGAATGAATCAAAAGCCTTACGGTCTAAAATAAAAAAAACTAAAATATATTTTTAAGAAAAGCTCGTATTATCGAGCTTTTTTTTGTTTTATCTTCTCTATTATAACTTCTCTATAATTTCCACTTTTAAAGTAATTAAATAAGTTATCTGATTCGCTTAAAAAGTTTTTTATAAAAAAGGTGTTGTTATGTTCTCCTTCTGAAAGAACTATAATTCTACAAATCCAATCAAACCATTCTATTAGGTTGCTAAGTTCGTTTTTGGTTATAAAAACAAAATTTTCAGTTCTTTCTAATATTTTGATGTTGATACTAAAAGCAAATTCTTCCCATTCATTTGATTTTACTAATCCAGACTCTATCAACATAAGGTGTAATATATAACTAAATTCTATCATTTGGATTAAGGGTGAATTATCATTAATCATAAACATCCCTTCTGATATCTCTTCTAACAAAATTAATTTATTTGTCATAATGTAAGATTTTTTATTATAAATATAAAAATCTTAAAAAACATAAATGACTTATTTTATAATTTTTAAACAATATCTGTTATGGTGTTCTGGGGGGTGGTTTATGTTTAAAACATTTTAAAAAAATAAGTGGAGATGGAGGGAATCGAACCCTCGTCCATTTAAATTCCATTTTAAACTTTTTTACAGGTTTAGTATAATATTTTTCTAAATATTCCAAAAATATAGAGTTCCCTTATTATACTGTTCGTTTTACTCAAAACCAATCTTCAGACTTTCATTTTCACACAAGAGAAATAGAAATATTAACTAAACGCTACTTCCTTTAACATCTTAACTAACTACAAGTATAATCATTAGTATGATGTGCATTAGAGTCTAATATACTAGGCTGCTAAAGCAAAACTTGATTCTCCATTTAAGAGTTTTGATGGTAAGTCATCACCTATTACCTGAGTTTAAAACTTACATTTTAAATGTCAAATCCAGACCATCCCCATTTTATTTAATAAGTACAAATTTAAAACTTATTATTTGAATTTAAAAAAATTTTTACAATTAATATTTATACAACCATTCATTTTTTTGAATGGTATAATTTTTAATAAAAATTTTCTCTTAATTGAAGAGCCACACTCTTCACATAAACAACTTACACAATTTGGTTTATCAAAAGAATAGATTACTCTTATTTTTTTATTTTCAAACCATTTTTTAGATTTATTATTAATATTTTCCATTTCTTAATAAAGTTATAAGAACCATAAAATTTCCAAAATCTTCATCAGAAAATTTATTTATATTTTCTTGCATCCAATTTAATACATTTGGATTTATTTTATTTTTTAATTTTGTTATCTTTTTTTCACTTTCTCTACTTACATTTAAATTGTTAAAAATGTTGAAATTTATAGAGTTATGTTCATATAGTTTTCTAGACTCTTCTTCAAGAGCATCTATTTCATTATATAAATTTTCTTCTTTTATACTGAAGGTATTTTCCAATTCAACACTCATTCTATAATTGATGTTGTTTTTAGTTGGATTTAAATCGCTATCTAATTCAAAGAAGCACTCATCTAAAACTCCTTCTTCTATTATGTGAAGAGAAAATTCCTTATAAATTCCACCACATAAAATTAAATCCTTTAATGTAGACCACAATGCCTCAAAATCTTTTTCATTTAATTGTTGTATTATTTGGTTATATCCCATAGTTTGATTATAACCTTTTTTTCTTAAATTACTTTCACTTCCCAGTATATCACAAGACTGGTCTATTCTTCTAATAATAATATTACTATTCATAATTATTGTTTTTCACATTCTATAACTGCTAAATTTTGAGATAAATTAACTTTAACAGAAAATCCAATTTCATTCAATTCATTTGCTAACGAATTATAATCATCTATTAATATAAGTTGTGAAAAAAATGAACTATATACATTTCCTTCATCATCTTGATATGACCAAAAATCGTTACGATGTTGATTGTGTTCTGAAATTAAGAAATTATTAAATATAAATTTACCAGATTTTTTAAGTTTTTTATAAATATCTAAATAATAAGAACTTCTTTGATTTTTACTCATGTGATTAAATGTTCCAAATGAAAATATTAAATCAAAATCTTGACCCACTTCTTTAGGGATTGATTTACCATCACACTCATAAAGGCCATCGTAATAGAATAATTTATTTATATCTACAGCATAGTAATTAAGGTTATTATATCTATCTGTTAAATCTTTAAATAAATTACCATACCCAGGACCTATCTCTAATACTTTTGAGTTTGGTTTATTAAATAACAACAAATCTATTTTAGAATAGAATCCAGTCCACTTACAAGCATTTAAATTTGACTTATTAACATCTTCTTCTGTTTTACATTCTGGGTATTGACTTATAGAATATAAAGGAAAAGCCTTATTGATATATTCCCAGAAAAACTTTACATCTATTTTATCTGGGTCCAACAAATCTATATTTTCTTTTTTTAAAACTTCATATGGTTTTGAAAAAAAGTTATGATTAGTGCTTACAATGTCTGTTTTTATTTTGTTGATTTTATTTGTTTTTAAATCAATGACATTAACATCAATTTTCTCTTTTAGTTGCAATTTATATTCATCGTTTTCCATTTTGTTCAAATGATATAAATCAATTATTTCTTCTATTTTTTCATTTTCCATAATGCACAAATATACATAAAAAAAATGATTTTTTCAATATATTTATTTATATGAAAAAAGAAAATTTTTTATATACACAAAAGTTAGCAGGTTTAATTTTAGAGGGGAAGTATTCTGATACAATTAATAAAAAGATAGGCTTACCAAAAGATATATCTGATGATTTAGAAGAAAGATATGGTAAATACTCTATATGGTTTTCGAATATACTTTTTAATTCAATAGAAAATAAATATATATATGAAAAAGAAGACCCAAAAATTAATGTAAAAAATTTAATTAACAATGAAAATAAAGAAATTATTGATTTTTCAAACCAAGAATATATAGAAAAACAAAGTGCTTTCAATTATATATTAGATTGGCTTAAAGGAAGAAATTCTGAACCAGTTATAGAAAATGACAAAATAGATTTTAAAAATTTAAGCTTCAAAGAAGCTGTAGGAAGAAGTGTAAAATGGCATAAAGAAATATCTAAAATTGCAAGTGGAACAATAAAAGATGAGCAGGGCGAAATTGTTATGACCTTTCCTGATGGTTATTATTGGATTAATTTAAACTCTAAAAATTGTGAAGATGAAGCAAAAGCTATGGGTCACTGTGGAAGAGGTAGTGGAGTTTTATATTCTTTAAGACAAAATAAAAAACCTGTTGTAACAACAGATATAGAAAATGGTTCAGTTAAACAAATGAGAGGTAAAGCAAACACTAAACCTAAAAAAGAATACCATCGTTACATATTAGATTTTATACTTTCTGATTTAGTTAAAAAATTTGAATATAATTCTTATAATTCTCAAGACAATTTTTACATCACTGATTTAAGTGAGAAAGATATAAATAAGGTAATTAAAGTCAAGCCAAGTTTATTTGAAAATCAAAAATTAGATTTACTTGAAGATTATCAAATTCAAGAATTGTTAAAATTAGAACCAGACATTTTCCCAATAAAAAAATATTTTAAAAACTTTTCAAATATAGAAGATTTTCAACAAGAAATTATGAATATCTTTCAAGATTTGGATAGTTTTTATTTAGAAGATGTTATTAAAAAAGTAAAAAGTAGTGGTAAAATCTTTGAATATGCATTTGTAAATACTATTCAAAATGAAGATTTACTAATGAAATTAACAAAAGTGTACCCAGATAAGTTTGGTGTAAAAGTTAAAGTGATAATAAAAACATTACTAGATGAGTTTCCAAATTTAAAAAATTATATAAAAACAAAAATACTTAAAGATAAAGAGTTTTTGAGTTCATTTATGAATAACTCTGAAAATATAATGAAACTAGTAGAAATTTTAGTTTTAAAAAATCACTTTGAAAATGAAGGTTTAAATTTAGCTATTAAAGTATTAAAAAACCCAAAAATTAAAGAAAAAATAATCAATAATTATGGAGAAGATTTTTATGATGTGATTATGCAAGAAATATCTAAAAAATAAAAAAAGCTCCATTAGGAGCTTTTAATTAGAAAGGCAAATCATCATCAACATCATTGTTTAAATTTTCACTTTTATCCAAATGAACTCTTTGAGTTAAATCTTCTTTGTTGTATGTTTGAATGGTTTGATTTTCTATTTTATTAATTTTATAAACAGATAAAGTATTGAAAAATTTAACTTCACCAGATGGACTAGTCCATTCTTTGCCTTGTAAATTAAAATCAACTTCTACCTCTTCCCCAGTTGAAAAACTTTCAATCTCATCTACTTTATCCATAATTAAAGTGAAAAGAACTTTTTGTACATAAGCTTCATTATTTTTAATTTCTAGTACAAAATCTCTTTTTCTGAATTTTTCACTAACATTTTGAGTTTCTTCAATTTTGTATATAATTCCTTGTGTTTTCATATAAAAAAAATTTAAATTTCAACAAATTAAAGAAACTTTCATTTAAAAAACAAATAAACTTTATTTTTTTTTTATTTTTAATAATTTTAAAATAAAAACATTATGGAAAACCAAGGAAAAGACACTTTATCTTTTATACAACTTATTAAATGTATTTTAGAATATTATGGGACAACAAAAAAAAATGAACAAAAAAACATTTTAAAAGAATTTTCTAATGAATTAGAAGAAGCAGAATCTTTAATAGAAGATTTCAATAGATACACTAATTCTTTAGGTGATTTTGATTTAAATAATATGTTTGTTGAAGTTCCTAATGATTTAGAATCAGAAATTAAAAAAACATTTATATCTCAATTGCGTTCTTATCAAGTGAAAGAATAATTTATTTTTTGTAACTATTTATAGAATGTGACTATTAAAAATAAAACAGAATGAAAGATTTAGAATTTGAAAAATTTATATTAAAAGAAATTAATTCTATTTGTAAGGAAGAAAAAATAAACTTACAATTAAAATCAAGTGATAATTCTTTTTTAGAGGATGAACAAATAAATAAAGAAGTATTTGAAGAAGATGCAAAAGAACTAAAGTCATTAACTGAAGAAATTTCTAGAATGAAAGAATTATTAAATTTTAAAAGTCCTTTATTAGAAAAATAATCAAAAATACTTTTATTAAACGTATTTTTGTTTTAAATTGCCAGTATGGATAATTTAAAAGAACACTCATACACACATAAATCATATGAAGATTTTAATAATGTAGAATCTCAAAAAAACTTTTCTAAAGATATAGACATAGGAGAAGATGGTGAAGATTTTATAAAAAAATTCTTAATAAACAAAGGTTATAATTTCATATCTGACAATAAAGATTATAGATATGATTTGTTGATGTCTTATAAAGATAAAAATTATACATATGAAATAAAAACTGACGTTTATGTAAGTCCTGGGAAAGATACTGGGAATTTAGTTGTAGAATTTGAAAGTAGAGGTAAGCCATCTGGAATAAGCGTTACGGAAGCAGATTTTTATGTTTACTTTATGCCCAAATTAAATGAAGTGTGGAATATAAGAGTGGATGAGCTTAAAAAATTAATAAAATCAAATAACTTTAAAAAAGTCAGCGGTGGAGATGAAGGTAGTGAAACTAAAATGTATCTAATAAAAAGAAATTTATACAAAAATCACTTTAGGATACATAATCTCTAAAAATTAAATTCAAACAATATACTTTTTATAATAAAAACGCTTTTTCTATCTATTTATATTTGATATAAAGTATAATAAAATATTTAAAATGTCTAATATTAAAAATAATAAAGGTGTCATAAAAAACAATTCTTTAGAAGAGATTTCTTTAGACAAAATAAAACTACCTTCAAAGTATGTTCACAATGAATTAAACCAAGAAATTTGGAATGGAGATAAAATAAAAAAAAATATTTCAAAAGTTTTAAAAGTTATTGCTAAAGATTTTTATGATTTTTTAAAAATAGATGCACCAATAGAAGGGATTTGGTTTACTGGAAGTTTAGCTAATTATAATTGGACTAAATTTAGTGATATAGATTTACATATATTAGTAGATTATTCGAAAATAAACAAAGATGAATCTTTAGTTCTTGAATATTTAAGTTCCAAAAAAGATAATTGGATGAACATACATAATATTGAAATTAAAAATTTTGATGTTGAAGTTTATGCTCAAGACATAAATGAAAAACATAGTTCTACTGGAGTTTATGATATTATGAATGATGAGTGGATTAGAAAGCCATCTAAAGAAAAACCTTCTATAAATAAAAGTTCTATTAAGAAGAAAATAAAAAAAATAATAAATAAAATAGAAAATTTAAGTTCTATAAAAAATTTAGACAAAATACAAGAAGAAGGAAATAAGATAAAAGATAATCTGAAGAAAATGAGAAAAGCAGGTTTACAAACTGTTGGAGAGTTTTCTGAGGAAAATTTAGTTTTTAAATACTTAAGAAATAATGGCTATATTGAAGAGTTATTTAATATCATAAGAAACGCATATGACAAATCTTTAACGGTAAACGAGGAGGAAAAAACTTCGACTTTTGATTACAATGAAGAAATTAATATAATTAATTCTGATGAAGTTTTAAAAATATGTAGAGAATTAAATAGAAAAAATAAAAATTTCGATGAAAGTGATATACCAGGAAAAATACTGAAATATCAAAAATACGCACTCAAAAGAATTCCAGTATCTACTTTAGATTTGAATGATGTACAATTTAATAGAGAAATTTTAGACAAATACAAAGAAATAATAAAAACAAATCCAGATTATTCACCTATAATAATTAATTCAGAAAATAATGAAATAATAGACGGTAAACATAGAGCTAAAGCTTTAGAAGAAATGGGTTATGATTCAGTTAGAGGTTATGTAAGTGTTTTAGATACAGAAAATAATGTGAATACAAATGAATCTGTTAGAAAATTAGTTAGAAGTTATATAAATGAATTTTTTACTTCTGCTGGTTTTCACACTTCTATGGAAGATTGGATTAAAAAGTGGGGAAAAAAAGGTGTTGAAGTAGACCAAGACAATTATGGTTATGGAATGGATATGGGATTTAATAAAATAAATTTATTATCTGAAGATGAAGTTACAGCTAAAACTTATTCTGAATTAAGCCCTAGTGATTATGATGTTAGAGAAGTTGAAATAGGTAAGATAGTTGAACTGGAACATACTAATGACCCAAAGGAAGCATTAAAAATTGCTTTAGACCATTTAGAAGAAAGAGGAGATTACTACTCTCAAGCTGTTGAATGTGGTATTGTGGATGAGCCAGAAGCTTTAAAAGTTTATGAAAAGTATTTTGGTGACAATTCAATAGATGAATCTTTTAAAAGTAAAAAACAACAAAGATATTTTTATGCTATGGCTAATAAGCCAGGAAAAAAAGGTAAAAAATTCAAGAAATGGGCAAAAGAATTCTCAGATGATACTGATTATGAAAATTTACCTGAGAAAATAGAAGAAGATAGTAAGTTTTATAACTCAATAGATGCTAGTGAGTTAAGGGTTGAAAGTGGAATTGAAAATGAGCATGAGAAAAATGTAGAAGATTTTAAAAATTTTATTTCATTTTGTTGTAAAGAAGGTGGGATAGATGTTCCAACTATAATACACTTAAGATGTACAAGAGATGAAAATATAGGAACTACAGCTGCATATCACCCTTCAAATCATCATATTCATATTTATTGTAAAGGAAGACATAAAGTTGATATAATGAGAAGTATAGCACATGAACTTATGCATATGATTCAAAATTTAGAAAATAGACTTTATGATAATTCTGGTGATGATGGTTCTAACGAAGAAAATGAAGCACATTCTTTTTCTGGACTTATGATTAGAAGGTTTGGAAAAATCAAACCAGAAATTTATGAAAATTACAAAATAAATAAAAATATAATATAAAAAAAAAGAGGACTTAAATCCTCTTTTTTTATTTTTAAATCAAATCTTTCATTGCTTTATTTCCAAATTCTTCTGGATAAAAAACAATATTATTGCAAAATTCAGATAAATCTTCATAATTCATATCAGACATCTTTCTAATAATTGGAATTAAATCTTCACTCCCCACATTTGCTGTATTTAATAGAGCTCTCCATAAAGTTGGTCCAAAAAAGTAATGCCACTGTTCATGAGAGTATTTATCTGCTTCTTCATAAATATATTTAAGTTCTTGAGAATTAACACCATCATCTTCCAAATTAGGAACTCCAGCAGTAGTAATATAATCAATAACACCCTTAGATAGTTCGTGAATTAAAACAGGAAAATTAATGGCGTATGCGTCTATTTTTTGTTCAGAAACACTAACTTTATTAACTCCTTGAGTTATTGGCATTTGACCCATATCAAACATTGGCTCAAAATAAATCATCCAGTTAAAATAATTAACTAAAGCTGCTATTTTGTTATATTTACTTAATAATTCAGGGTTTATTTTATTTAACTCATCTTGAACTAAATAATAAGCACTAGTCCATTGATGAATGGCACAGCCATGAACTAAAGAGTTTAATATTCTTCTTTTTTCTATAAACGGAATTAACTCTAATTTTCTTTCATTTGAAATTTCTAAATTATCATCTTCTTCCTCATCATCAACACCTTCTCCATCTAAATCTTGAGGGTTATTTTTTGCTTCTAAAAAGGCTTTTAAATCTATAGAATCTGGTACATTATACATATTTCTTACTAAACTTATAGCAAGTTCTTGTAGTTCCTCTTTGTTAGGTTCTTCTGTTAACATAATTTCCTGCATTAACATCATTGCAGTCATTAGATTTTCTCCTTCTTGACATCTTCTTTCAAACAACTCTACACACCTCTTAAATTCATCTGCTGCTAAAGCAGAAGGGTTATGAGAGAAAAATGTATTGTTATTAAAAGGATGTTCATTATTATTAAGTTTATATAATATTTCTCTATCAGGTAAATGATTTGTGTTATCTAAATTTTCCTGAAAATTTCTTACTTCTCTTAATTCTACTACGTTCATAATTATGCTTTTGGAGTTGGTTCAACTTGAGGTGCTGGTACTTTCCAAGGGTCGTTTCCAGTATCTGGCTCTGTATTCGGTTCTGTTTTGGGTTTAGTTTTAGGTTCAATTGTTGGATTTGGTTCAACTGATGGCTCAGGCCACTTATTTATTATTAACATATTTTAATTTTTTTTTAATTATTAATAAAATTTTTATTAAAAAGTCAATATCTTATTAGGTTTATTGACTAACCTCAATTTAATCGATATTATGAGATTTAACCACTTCGTCATATTAGCTTGATACGAGAGGCTAGGCGGTTTTAATTATTTCAAACTTCTAACAATCTATTCTTTTTCGATTTTATTTTTGATTTTTTTTGTTAATTCCCATTTTTTAATATTATCTTCATGGTCATTATTCCAAACATCCCAATATTGGTCAAATGTCTCCAATATAAAATCTACTTCTTTTTGCGTTAATTCAACCTTCATAATTAATTTTTTGTTATTCTAGTTATAACAATATCACCTGAAACTTCAACGTTACAACCACATTTTTCATCTCTAAAATAATAACCATCACTATGTTTCGATGATTCAACTTTGCCTGTTGATTCCCATGTTCTAACTAATCCTCCTCCAGAATATAATTCAACTAAATGCTTATCACCATAACCACCAATCTGCGATTGATATGCATCAGTACAAGAAAACAAACTAAAAGTAGATAAACCTAAAATTATTAACTTTTTATTCATATTTTTTTATTTTAAACAAATATAATGTTTTATATTTTAAAAAACAATTTTTTATTTAATTGCTTTTTCATAAGGGAAAATATACAATATTATAATGTGAATATATAAAGCAATTGAACCTAATGTAACATTTACATCAAAAAATAACTTATCAACTAAAGACATTAAAATGTTGAAAATAACAAAAGTTAAAATTAACAAAGTATTCTTTTTCATTTTATATAGTTTTATTCAAATTTATTAATATTTATTTAAAAAACAATAAAATATTATAAAAATAAAAAATGGCGAAAAAAAGAGTAGGAATAAGAAATGGTGCGTTGTTTAATCAAACAAGTACCTTATGGAATAATTTATTAGCGTATTATACTGGTGATGGAACACCTGATGACGCTTTAGGTAATTACAATGGAACATTGGTTAATGGTGCTACATATGGAACTGGAAAAATCAACCAAGGTTTTTCATTTGATGGGGTGAACGATTATGTTAATTTAGGTAATAATTTAGATTTTGATGGTAGTACCCCTTTCTCTATTAGTACTTGGGTATATGTCAATACATCAAAACAACAAGCGATTATATCAAAAGAAAGTGCTGGTAATAATTTTACGGGTTATATCGCTCAAATACAATCATCCAATCAAGTACTTTTTTACTTTGGTTCTAACTATGGGGGTGGTGATTATTTGTCTTGTCAAACAACAAATACATTAACAACTAATACTTGGCAAATGGTTACAATTACATATGATGGTAGTAAGAGTGTTGCTGGTATTAATATTTTTTTAAATGGGGTTTCCAGTACACTTTCAATATTTAGAAATACGTTAGTTGGTTCCACATCTAACTCTATTAACACTAACATAGGTGCTGCTGTATCATCTGGTGCAGCTAGATATTTCAATGGTTTATTAGACGAAGTAGGTATTTGGGATAGAGAATTATCAGAGAGTGAAGTAACAGAATTATATAACTCAGGTAATGGAAAACAATACACACCACCAGTGGTTAGTACTCCTAGTATTATAACTGATGGATTAGTGTTGAACTTAGATGCTGGAGATACATCATCTTACCCAGGAACAGGAACTGATTGGTTCGATTTAACAAGTAATGATAATGATGGAGTATTAGTTAATGGACCAACATATTTAACAGATAATGGTGGTGTTATATCATTTGATGGTGTGAATGATTACGTTGATTTCAATAATGAATTTAATGTTGTAAATAATGTAACAGTATGTGCTTGGGTTAAATCAGATAACACAACTCAAACAACTATAATCGGTAAATATGAATACTCTACCAACAATAGAAGTTGGTATATGGGTACTTATACAAATGGTAGTTCATTACAAGTTATATTAAGTTCTAATGGTTCTACATTTAATAGGTATTTGGGTGGTAACATTAGTGACGGTCAGTGGCACCATGTATCATTTTCTTTTAGTTCAGGTGATGTTAAGTTATATATTGACTCAGTAGAACAATCTATAACTCAAATTGGTACAAATATAATAAACTCTTTACATTCATTTAGTGGTGGTATTGAAGTTGGTTCAGTATCTGGTGGTGTTGGTAATTTCTTTAATGGTGAAATTTCAAATACGAAAGTATATAGTAAAGTGTTAACCAACAACGAAATACAACAAAACTATAACTCAACCAAAAGTAGATTTGGTTTATAATAATTAAAAAATAAAAATAAAAATGGCAAAAAAAAGAGTAGGAATAAGAAATGGTGCGTTGTTTAATCAAACAAGTACCTTATGGAATAATTTGGTAGCGTATTATACGGGAGATGACACTCCTAATGACTCTGTTGGTTCAAATCACGCATCATTGTTTAATGGAACAACATATGGTGATGGTGTGATTAATAAAGGTTTTCAGTTTGATGGGATTAATGATTATGTAGACCTACCAACCAATACATTTAAACCAAATGGTGATTTTACTGTTAGTTGTTGGTTGAAAGATATTACGTCAACTAGTGGATGGTTTATACAAATTGGTGATTGGACAATAAATACTGGTTTTGTTTTATACTTTTCTGGTGGTATTATGAGATTTACATTTGGTACAAATCCAGGTTATTATATAACAAGTGGTCCTTCATTAAAAAGTGGTTTAAATCATTATGTTTTTAGTTATACGAATGGTGAAACTAAAATATATGAGAATGGTGTTTTATTTAGTACAGGTAACCCTTCTCCATCACAAATACCTATATACCCACAAGAATGTCCAGTAAGATTTGGTTCTAGAAGTAATAACTTATCAAATTTACTTCAAGGAACATTAGATGAAGTTGGTTTTTGGGATAGAGTATTATCAGAGAGTGAAGTAACAGAATTATATAATGGTGGTAATGGTAAACAATATACACCACCAGTGGTTAGTACTCCTAGTATTATAACAGATGGGTTGGTGTTAAACTTAGACGCTGGTAACACATTATCTTACCCAGGAACAGGAACTGATTGGTTCGATTTAACAAGTAATAATAATGATGGTGTTTTAGTTAATGGTGTTAGTTACTTAACAGATAATGGTGGTGTTATGTCGTTTGATAGTATAAATGATTATGTGTCAATTACTAACTCACCTGACTTAGATTTACCAATTAATACGACATTGGAATTTTGGGTTAAACCATCTGCGTTAAATAATAACGATTTAATAACACATAGATTTAATTGTTATGGTATGGGTTACAATCCAACATTTACTAACGGTTATGTAACATCCAAATTCTCTGTTTATTTTGTTATTGGCGGTTGGAAATCAGTTAGTACGACAACAACACCTTTAATAAATAGTTGGTATCATATTGTCGGAACTTACGATGGTTCAACTATGAAGATATACTTAAATGGTGTTTTAGAGAACACTAGAAGTGTTGTTGGTAATATTACACAAAACGAAGCTGATTTGGGTATTGGGTCTTATATAGGTGCACCTGGTACATATTCTTTTGATGGTGAAATTCCTATAGGTAGAATATACCACAAAACATTAACTGATTCAGAGGTATTACAAAACTATAACGCAACCAAAGGTAGATTTGGTTTATAAAAATTAAAAAATAAAAATAAAAAATGGCGAAAAAAAGAGTAGGAATAAGAAATGGTGCGTTGTTTAATCAAACAAGTACCTTATGGAATAATTTATTGGCGTATTATACGGGAGACAATACACCTGATGATAGTTTAGGAAACTACAATGGAACATTGGTTAACGGAACAACTTATGGTACTGGTAAAATCAATCAAAGTTTTTCATTTGATGGAGTAAATGATTATATAAATTTTGGTAATGTATTAGATTTTGATGGTAGTACACCTTTCAGTTTTTCATTTTGGTTAAACCCTAACTCAGTAGGGAATAGAAACCTTTTACAAAAATGGACACTATCCAATACAGGTTGGATAATTTATTTTTATAACAATAAATTAGAATTTGGTTTATCAAGTAATAGGTCAAATAATTGGTTAGGTGTTAGAACTAATAACACATACTCAACAGGTATGCAACATTTTATTTGTACATATGATGGTTCTAAAGATGCTAGTGGTATTAATATTTATCATAATGGTGTGAATCAATCATTAACAACTTTAAATAATAGTTTAACAGGTAGTATTTCTACCACTGCGAGTTTTGAAATAGGTAGAAATTTATCTAGTGTTGGTTGGTATAACGGTATCGTAGATGAAGTAGGTATTTGGGATAGAGAATTAACACCAACAGAAGTAACAGAATTATATAATAATGGTAATGGAAAACAATATACTCCACCAGTGGTTAATACTCCTAGTATTATAACTGATGGATTGGTATTGAACTTAGATGCTGGTAACACATCATCTTACTTAGGAACTGGAACTGATTGGTTCGATTTAACGAGTAATGATAATGATGGGGTTTTAACTAATGGTGCATCATACTCAACTGATGGGGGTGGAAGTATATTATTTGATGGTGTGAATGATTTTATAAATTTAGGTATTACTGATTCTTTAAATTTACCAAATAATATCACAGTTTCAGTATGGCACAAATTAGGAACACCTTCTGGAATAGATGTTTTATATGGTAATGGTTCTGGTTCAGGTGGTAGGGGTATTATATCTTTTAATGGGTCTACTAATAAATATACATGGTATCAAAACGGAAGTGATTTTGGTAACAAATCAACATTATCTACATATACAACAGGCGTTTGGAGAAACATTACCGTTACAAGGGAGTTTAATGGTACTGGTTGGTTAATAAGTTTTTACATAAATGGTGTATTGGAATCATCATCAATTTCAACAAGTTCGTTAGGGTTAAATGCTTCTAGTGCTGTTGGTAGGTTTGGTGGGTTTGGTGGACACTATTACAGTGGTAATATATCAATAGTCAACCTTTATCACAACGTTCTTACAGAATCACAAATACAACAAAACTATAACGCAACTAAAGGTAGATTTGGTTTATAATAATTAAAAAATAAAAATAAAAAATGGCGAAAAAAAGAGTGGGAATAAGAAATGGTGCGTTGTTTAATCAAACAAGTACCTTATGGAATAATTTATTGGCGTATTATACGGGAGATGGTACACCTGATGATGCTTTAGGAAACTACAATGGAACATTGGTTAATGGTACAACTTATGGGACTGGTAAAATCAATCAGGGGTTTAGTTTTGATGGTGTGAATGATTATGTTAATATGGGTAATGTATTAGACTTTGATGGTAGTACACCTTTTAGTATTTCAACTTGGGTTAAATTTGATGTTTTAGGGAATATTGAATTTCTTATTAATAAAAGAGATACGACATCATCAGTTAGAGGTTATAGTTTACAAAAAAGAAATACAAATGAAATAGAATTTCAAGTTGTTAATAACGCACAAGCTGGACAAAATAGATTAGCTCTTTACACATCTACACAATTAACAAATAATACTTTTTACCATTGTGTGGTAACATATGATGGTAGTAGAAATCCAAATGGGGTTAAAATATATTTAGATGGTGTAAGTGACACTTTAGTCACTAGGTCCAATACCTTAACAGATACTATATCTAATAGTGGTAATTTATGGTTTGGTAATTTAGCATACCAAAACTTACCATTAAACGGTTTATTAGACGAAGTAGGTATTTGGGACAGAGTATTAACACCATCAGAAGTAACAGAACTATATAATAGTGGTAGTGGAAAACAATACACACCACCAGCGGTTAGTACTCCTAGTATTATAACAGATGGGTTGGTATTAAACTTAGACGCTGGTAACACATTATCATATCCAGGAAGTGGAACAGATTGGTTTGATTTAACGAGTAATGATAATGATGGTGTTTTATTAAATGGTGCATCATACATTACTGATGGAGGTGGAAGTATTTCATTTGATGGTGTGAATGATTACGCTTTAATATATAACTCAAACACCATAAACACAGTGTCTGTAACAGTATCTATGTGGATTAAATTTAACATGGTTAGTAATGATAAAGTTTTATTAAGTAAAGGTTCTGGAGGAGCTAGGAAATATTGGCTTTATGAGAATGCTGGGATACAATTTTTTTATGTAAATAATAGTACACCTAAAATACCTAAAGAAACACTATTAGATGGTAATTGGCATAATATAGTTGGGACTTACGATGGTTCATCTACATTAAGTCTATACCATAATGGTGTTTTATTTGGTACAGGTGGTTGTACAGACACAACACAAAACACTCAACATTTAGGGATAAACGCATATAATAACGGTGGCTATATTGCTGGTGATAAGTATTTACCAACTATTACAATGTACAACAGAGCATTAACAGATTCAGAAGTATTACAAAACTATAACGCAACCAAAGGTAGATTTGGTTTATAATAATTAAATAAATAAAAATAAATAAATATGAACAAAGAACAAGTATTAGGTATTGTAAGACACGGATTAACCTTTTTTGGTGGCGTTTTACTTACAAAAGGATTAGTTGATGAACAAATGTGGTCTGAGATTTCAGGTTCATTAATCACATTAATTGGTGGAGTTTGGTCCATCGTAATTAAATCTAAAGGTACAAAGATTTAAAAACAAAAAAAAATAAGGGTAGACATTTAATCTACCCTTTTTTTATTCCATACATCATCAATAATGGTTTTATCATAACCTTTATATTCAACATATTCTTTCAGTAATAAAATATTATTTGAAATATTTGTTAATAAACCACGTTTATTTTTACCACCCAAATACTTTTCCAATTTTTCATGACCTTCTCTAAGGCTTTCAACAGCCTCCACTAAATCTCTCTCATTAAAACTCATAATATTATTTAATATATCTAAAATCTTGTCCATCTTTAATAGACAATAATGTATGATAAATAAGTTTGATAACTTCTTTAACATCACTCTCATGTACTGTTTCAACGGTTGTGTGCATATATTTCAATGGTAATGATATCAACTGACAAGCTACACCACCATTTGCCTTATAGAATGCTCCAGTATCCGTTCCAGAGTTTCCATTATAACTCCCTCTTTGAAACTTTACCTTCTTTTTCTTTGCTACATCCAAAACTTGTTTATGTAAGTTAAGTTGAATATCAGCTCCTCTAAATAAAACTGGACCTTCACCGCACCTAGTATCTCCAGCTTCAACTGGATTCATCAGTGGTGTTGATGTATCGTGACATACATCTGTAATAATCGCAACATCTGGCTTAATTGAATGTGCAATCATATGTGCCCCAACCAAACCAATCTCTTCTTGTACTGCGTTTACAATATATAAAGAGTATGGTAGTTTGTCTCCTTTATCTTTTAATTTCTTTGCAACTTGCGAAATCATATAACCGCCTATCCTATTGTCTAAAGCTCTTGAGATAAACCTTCCGTTTCTTTCCTTAAACTCTGTGTCATATACAATTGGTGTCCCAACATATATACCCATTTCTTCAACTTCTTCTTTTGATGTTGCTTCAATATCAATGAATAGTTTATCAACCTCTGGTGTCAATTTAGCTTTACCACCTTTTCTTTCATGAATTGCTAACCAACCAAAGTGACCTTTAACAACACCCTTATCACCTAATATTTGCACTGGCGTTCCTGGTGCGATATGATGGTCAGAACCACCATTTCTTACCACTCTAATAAAACCATTATTGTCAATGTGTGATACAGTCCAACCAATTTCATCAGCGTGTGCTTCAATAACAACCTTATATTTCTTACCAGGATTTATAACACCTACGGCAGTACCATAAATGTCTGTATATGTTTCATCAACATATGGTTTAATATAATCCAACCATATTTTCTGTCCAGCAGTTTCCATCCCAGTTGGGGATGTTGCGTTTAAATAATTCTTTAAAAATTCTTTTTTCTTCATATAACTTTATTTATTTCTTTTATTTCCCACCTTCTAATTTCTTCAATAACCATTTAACTTTATCTGTTATAGTTGGTGTGTCACTATTCACTTTAACGTATTTAGTGTAAAACTCTAATAATGAAATATCAATTCCATTTTTATGTTTTTCTTTACTCATCTTTGTTTATTTTAAGTATTTTTCAACATACATTCCAATTAATGTTTGATACTACAATATACGAAAAGTATTTTAAGTTCTACCGTTTTTAATTTGTCTTTTTTTAACTTCTCCTTTTCCTGTAGGTATAACACCTGGTGTATAATTTCCATAAGAGTAACACCCTGTTAATGATGTTATCATCAGTATTAGTAACATTTTTTTACCCACCATAAACCTGTCTTTACTTTTTATTGAACCTACCAAACAATTGATACCAAATATCAATGATAAACCCATCATAAGACATAAAAATGTTAAATACTTAATATCCATATTTACTTTTTATTTAATTTTTCTTTTATTTACTAAATCATCACCACTTTCATCCAACTCAATAGATTTTTCAACAATATGATTAAACCATTCTGTGAAATAAGTTCTAGTATTAGTATCTCTTAAATTAGATAATAACATCGCATTTTTAAAATCATCGAGTCTATCTATTTGTTCCTCCAATAATGTTTTGTAATCTTTTTTACTCATCTTTTTTCATACCTATTTTCTTTCAAATGTATATTTATCAACATAAAAATTATCACTAATGAAACCATATTTAATTTTAGCCTGTTCAGCGTCTTCTTCTGAAAAATAAGGGCCCATAATAACACCATTAGGTGTTGGTCCTTTTTGAGGTTCCCTTTCAAATACAGCGTATTGTTCTCTATCTTTAAAATATTTACTCATAATCTATTCATCTTTTTGTTTTGGTTTATCAAAATATGGTTTTTCACCTTTAAAGGATTTTCCTTCTTCATATGCTCTCCATTGACCTAATCTATACACTTTTTGATATTTCTTTGGGTATTTTTTATCTTCATCCCAAACATGGTCTAATACAGGGTAGCCCCAACATTTATCATCATATCCTTTTTGTTCCCAATATTCTTCTTTTTTAGTCATATCACTTTATTCATTTTTCTATTAGAAACAAACTTAACAATGTGAGAAAAAATGTTGTAAACATTAGAGTTGATGTAAACATATTTATACCCACCATAAACCTATCTTTACTTTTTATTGAACCAACCAAACAGTGAATACCAAATGTTAATGATAGTCCCATCATAAAACATAAAAATGTTAAATACTTAATATCCATATTATTCACTGATATACCTGACTAATAACTTACCATCCATCTCAGGATAATAATCAGCATCTCCCATATCATCCACAGGAACTTCAAATCTAATAGCGTATGTTTGACCTTCAAACTTTATTGTTGTTGTGTAATACGCAACCCCTTTTCTAATAAAAAGGATGTTAGCAATTGGTTTTTGTTTGTATAATTCTTTTTTGATGTCGTTCTTTTCCATATTTATTTATTTTTTTATTTAAAAATAGATTTACCTAATCTTAAAACTTTTTCATAAAACTCTTCATAAGTATCATTGTTTTCAATGATAATATCAGCACAACTCTTATCAATATTAAATGATGTTGCTGGTTCTTCTGGCAATCTATCAGATGCATCAACCCATACAATTAAATCAAATAAACCTTGTTTGATACATTCTTTGATTTCTTCTCTATCTCTCATACCAACATAACATCCAGTACTTTCTAGTATTCCTTTAGCTAACCTAGCCTTATCATCTTTGTTATATTCACATATAGCTTCATACCACTCTTTTCTATGATTCATTCTATCATCGTAACATTCTTCTGGTGTAGTGTAACCATATTTATCTTTTAATAAATTATATAGGAAAATATCTGATGCGGATTGTGATGATGATTCGAATGTCATTCCAAACTCATCTCTAAAGATTTCAGCCATACTATCTTTTCCATGCCTTGCAGAACCAACAATACACAATGTTGGTAGGTTTGAATTTATTTTTTTCATTTAAAATTTTTTAATAAAACAAATTTATGTTTTTTTTTATAATAAAACAATATATTGTTATTTATTTTGAAAATTTTCAATAACTTCTACTTCATTATTAGTTTCTATCCAGACACGAGCACCGCAACTTAAAGGTTTATCTGGAGAATATATTATTTTTGCAACTTCTTTTCCATAATCATCTTTAATAATAACTTGATGACCATATTTATTTTCTTTATACGTTTTACAAGTTATAACTGGTTCTCTTTCCCCTGTTTTTGTATTGCTTTTAATAACGTGTTGGTTTATATGTATTATTTTTTTTAACTTGCCCATTTTTGTATCTACTTTATCTTGCTCGCCTAACATGTATGAAGCTTCACATTCAAATAAATCAAATGCAAAATTTTTATTCGAAGCATTTATTTCTGAAAGCAAACCTGTTTCTTTCCACTTATTTAAAGGTTTCATATTATTATTATTATTATTATTATTATTATTATTATTATTTAAAATGGCAATTCATCCTCTCCTTCAATTTCAATAAAATTGTCACGATTATAATGATGTTGTATAATTTCATGATTATAATTATTTAACAAATCTTCCTTTTCTTTATTGATTAAATCATAAGAATTGTAATTTATTTTTATGTTTAAGGAATTTTTAACTAAAAAATTATCTACAAAATCTTGTAATGAATTTATGATTTTATCACTCGCTCTTTTGTTATATTTCGCTTTCAATTGATTAAAAATCCAGAAATCTTCTATATCACTTTCATTTTTATCATTAAAAAATTCTAAAGTTGCTCTATCATTATTTTCTAAGTCTTGAATAGAAAAAATTAAGTGTTTTCCTTCTGACAATCTTTTTGCATAAGTTCTAACACAATGTTTCATTTCTTCCCCCTCTTTACTTAGGGAATCTACATTATCAATTAAATTAAATTGTATATTATTTTTAGAATAAAACTTTATATTTTCATACTTATTTGAAAAATCTTTTATTTTTTTATTAAATTTTTCTATTTTTTTTAAACTTAAAATATATTGATATTTATCATGTAACTCTTTAACTTCATCTTTAGTTTTACAATTAAGAATTATTTTATAATCTTCTTCACTTTCTTTTAAGATATTAATACAATCTTTATAGGTTGATGTTAAATTAAAAAATAAATCATCTTCAAAAGAATCATTATTTTTAAAATTAATTTTTAAATAATGCTTTAAGAGTTCATCATCAAAATCTTTATCAATACTTTTTATATTTCCATAATCTGGTTCATATATATTAAAAAAGTCACTTGTACACTCTGAAAAATTTAAAATTCCATATTTTTTAATAAGATTACAAATTTCTTTTTCATCTAAAACATCGTTATATAATAATGTATAATACATATGTAAAACACTAATTATATCAATATTGGTATTTTGTTTCTTTGAAAACGAAAAAATATCTTTAATTATATATTTTGGTAATTTGTTAGATTTAACAAAATCATAAAATTTATAATTTCTCAACATTTCTAGAACTTCTGGGAATAATCTATCAGAAAAAACGTTATCTTTTATTTTATTTTGTTCGATAAACTTAATTAAATTTGAATAATTAGCATATTTGGGAAAGTTTAGTTTTTCAAACTTGTGAGAATGAAAAATGTTAATTCCCATAAGGATTCTTTTGTTTGAATATCTAATTTTTGACATAAAAACATTACTTAACTCTCCATGAATAGAAGTTTGAGTAATATTGTTAAAATTACTTACAGGGATTAAGTTTTCTAAAAACTTTATATATTGATTGTTTTCTAAATTAAAAAACAAAGAAGAAAAATTAGGATATTGTATCAGACTAATTAATATTGTTAAATTATCATTAGCTTTATTAGTTATAATATTACTCTCACTTTGATAAAGTAATACATTTTTATTATTTACATCAAATAATCTTTTTGACACTCTTTCAATATCTCTGTAATCTATTTCTTTTAATAATAAATTTAAAAATTCATTATAAGGTTTAATATAATTTTTAAAAATATCCCTAATTTTAGGTATATTATTTTGGGGATTATCACAAATAAAGTTATTTAAATTAAACAATTCTAACATTTCTCTTAAAATATGTGAAATATTTTGAATCCCAATCCCTCTCAAATGAGGGCTGTAAGAGTTATCATTTAAATAAAACCTTTTTGTTTTCCTGTTAAAAGATAAAGAAATTTTTTTGGTTTTAACAAATAAATTATTATTTAAACCTACTCCAATATAATCTGAAAATTTAACAAGCTTTATCAAATCTCCATCAATAAATGTCTTATAATTTATTTTAATTTCATTATCATACAATCTAGTATTCAATAAAATTGTTTTTTTCGTCTTTTCTAAGCCTTTACATTTTTCACAAGTAAGTTTTTCTGTTTGTCCTGTATTTATAAGTATATCTTTAAAGATTGTTTTATGACCACAATAACAAAAGTATATATATCTTAATTTTGAGCCTGATACACAAATTAAATCTGACCTTTTTTTTGCGCCAGATGTATATCCAATATAATTATATTTTTTTTCTTTTTTCATATTTTTTTAAATTAATGGTTTAACAAAAAAAATGATTAAATATTATTTGCCCTCTAAAATATCTCTTTCTTTATCTAAATTTCTATTTAAAGCTTTTTCTTGAGAAAACTTATCTGGATATCTAGCTTTTAATTTATCTATATTTCTTTGTAACATTTCTTCTAAATTTATACCTTTAATTCTACATAAATTTGAAATATACCACATAATATCAGCTATTTCTTCTCCAACATTTACAACATCTAACTCTTTTCCATAAGCAAAATGTTTTTTATAAGCATCTAAAAGTTCTCCAGCTTCTGTACTAATACCCATAACCATATGTAGTTCATCAGATAAACCTTCTCTTAGGTTATCACTTAAATTAGGACAAGTTCTTTTACTTTCTTCTTGATAATTTTTATAATTCATAACTTAATAATTTTATTTCAACAAATTTAATTAAAATAATCTATTTATAAAAGTATTTTTATATTTATTATTAATAAACTGTTAATATGCCTTCAAAAAACAAGAAACAATTAAACCTTTTCAAATTAGTAAAATCATATGTAGATAATGGTTTGGAGGGGTTATTTGATGAGTGGAATGAAATATTCCCTAAAAGAAAAATTACACAAAAAGAGATAGAAAAAATAAAAATAATATCTAATAATATTAAATATGAAGATTTAGAAGATTTTGTTTCTGGAATAGAAGGTGATGATGTTTTAGGTTTAAATAATGATGTAAAAGTTGGATATTGGGTTAAATTTAATGCTTATTACGAAAATTCAGAAGGTAGAAAAGTAACAAATCCATTAATTGTAAGAGTGACTCAAGTTTTACCTTCTTTGAAATTAGCAAAATTTAATCCACAAGAAGTATATAATAGAAATGGAGTAAAAACTAATCCAGTAAAATCTCCTAAATATGATATAACAGAAAGAATGTGGTTAGACTATATTATGTTTGACCAAATTATAGAAGTTTCTAAAGATAAAAAAGATTTAATTATGAAAAATGAAATGAAAAAAAGAAATGAACTTTATGAAATAAGAAAAGTGATAAGAGGTTATTTTGATGACTTCTTAAATGAAGCAGAAAAGCAAGATACTGGGGGATTGAAAATTCAAAAAAGAGGAAGTGATGAAATGGTTTCAGTAAAAACTGGTATGTTAGTTCAAAAAAAGAGTGATGAGTCTAAAGGTAAAGTTTTAAATGTTGGGATAGACGATTCAATACCTGCTAAAAATAATATTCATATTGAATGGTATTATGGTGATTTGTCTGGAACTAAACAGACATTATACCCAGAAGATATAATGGCTATTTAATTTTTATTTAAACAATATGAAAAAAGCTCAGTTAATTCTGAGCTTTTTTTTTTCAAACAATTTATATAAATATAAATGTAGCGAGTTGTTTGAAAATAGTGCCCAACCTCGGCTCGACCCGCTAGACCTTTCACTGTTCAGGTGAACGCTCTCTCCATTTGAGCTAACTGGGCATTTATAATTAAGTGGCAAGAGGGGGATTCGAACCATACCTAAAAGGTATACAAGTTTTTCTTCAAAGAGATATACTTGACCCGACACACTGCTGTTCAGGCAGCTGCTCTAACCAGGGCTGAGCTATCTTACCATATTTTTACAACATCAAAATTAAATACTTTTTTTTAAAAAACAAAATAATTTTAATATTTTTTTTAAAAAAACAAAGAACTTTTTTTTTGATGATACAAATGTATATTTTTTATTTTAAAAAACAAATAATACATTGAAAAAAAATAATATTTTTTTTATATTTATAATTAAAAAGATAATTATGGAGTCTTATGATAATTTATTTGGATACTCTGAAAACTTAAGTGAGCAAACGATAAGACTTAAACAATTAGCTGGAATAATTAAATAATATATATTTATAAAATTTTAAAAATATGAAAATTACAAAAGAAGATATACAAAATATGGTTAAAGAAGTCCTTTCAAATTTTCAAGAAAGTGATTTAATAACTAAAAAAACTCAAAAGAGTTGGTCAAAACATAAGCAAGAGTTAAAGGGGAATGTAAGTAAATTAATTAATTACATAGAGAAAGATAAATATTACAAAGAAGGTGGTGTTGATGAAATTTCAGAAGTAATAGATGATACAATAGAAATACTTAAAGACTGGAAACGTAAAATAAAATCTGGTGTTTCTAAAGGTGATGTTTTAGATGAGAATTAAAAAATGTAATATTTTTGTTTTACAGAATTTAATTGTGGATGTTTTTTTAGTATTTTAATCCAATTAGATTCTGTAAATTTCCCCCAATTACAAAAATCTTGGTATCTTTCCAAGTCTTCTTTTATTAAATTCTCCCAGCCTAAAGCAGAAATTTTGTTAGAATTTTTTATTATCAAATAATCTAAATCTGGGAATTTTAATACTAATTTAGTTAACAAATAGCAATCATTATTTTCGAATATAGATAAATCACAATATTCTATGAGCTCTGGATGTTGTTCCAATATTTCAATCCAATCACTTGCTTTTAATTGAGAGATATTTAATTTATCAATATAGTCTATACCTGTTTTACATATTAATTTTCTTGTGGTAAAATGTTCTAATGAATTTAAGTCTAACCTTTCCATTATCTTAGGGGAAAATAAAAACTTTTTAATCATTTCTTGCATATCTTTTTTACTAAAATTATATTTTGACAAATCTATATATTCAATCAAATCTTCGTTGCACTCTAATAATCTTATCGCTTCTAAAGGTGATATATTTTCAAAGTCTTCAACAAATTCTTCTATTAATTCTGGGTGTTGTATGAATATAGGATATAAATCTATTGTTGAAATGTTAATTTTTTTTATGTTAATTCTTTTTAATAAATCTATATCTCTTGCCATAATTCGTATAGCTTTATTTTTTTCTATTATATCCCAATTAATATTTTCATGTAATTCTATGCTTTTTACTAAACCTTTATCTGATATTGTATTTGGATTTATTTTTTTGCTATAAAAATTTATCAAATTAAGAGGCTTAGAGAGGTTTTCTTTATTTTTAAATAAACTTATAGCAATAGAATGAGAAAATGCATCAGAAATTATCTTATTTATATCTTTTTTCATATATAATAGTTAATTTAAAAAATAAAAAAGTGAATAATTGAATTTATATATATTTATAAATATGAGAAATTATAATATTATAATGGAATATGATAAAAATGGTAAATTAATTGAACATAAAATGTTTAATCCCAATATTACCTTTATATATAATTATAATGATGATTATAGTTTGAGGGAAATAACTTGTAAAAGTCCTAATAATAAAAATAACTTTTTAGAAATTATTACTCAAAAAAAAATATTTAATAATTACATAAATATCAAAAAAGAGCAAATAGGTGAAAAGTATGAAACGACAATTTTTTATGATGATTTTGGTTTTGAAAAATCAATAAAGAGAGTCAATAAAGAAAACAACTCAAATTATAATAAAAAAATAATGAGTAATAAACATGGAGAACCAAAAATATGGTTAGAAAAATACAATGAAGAAATAAATATAGGTTTTAAAGTTGATTTAAATAAAATAAAAGTTGATTATTAAAAATAAAATTAATATATTTGTGATTTAAAATTAATAAAAATGACAGAAGAAAGAAAATTAAATGAAATAAATATAGATGATTTAATAAAAAACATTTATAATAAAATAGCTACATGGCACAATGATGATACTACATCTGCTGGACTTAAACATTTAACATTTGAAATAATACAAGATTGTACAAATAACACCTTAAGACAAATTGGATTAAGCGATATTACTACAGATATTAAATTAGACAAAGAAACAAGAGATGAAGCGTTAAGAAAAAAGTACAATCCAGAAACTAAAGAATAAAAGATAAATCAATTATATCATCATTTTTTAAGTTATTAATTTTTGATTCCATCATCTGTTCTCCAGCATACATATATTTATATTTTTTACCTGGATATAGCATAGATGCTCTCTTATTTATACTCTCTAAAGATTCTACATTTTCTTCTTTATTCAATTCTTTAACATTTTTTATTAAAGAATTGAAACCTTGTATTTTATTATCCCACTCTACCTCATCATTCATTCCAAAATAATCATCAGCAGCTTTTTCTGTTTGATTTTTTTCAACAAAATCATCATTTTTAATTCCTGCTAAATTCATCATTCTTTTTTTAAAAATAGGATTCATATTTTAAAATTTTAAAATTGGTTTTGAAATTGAAATACCAACAAATGGTCCTAAACCAAAGTTAATTCCACTATAATATACACCATATCCAGCATTAAAAGATAAATTAATCCCTAGTTTTGATTTAGATATTATTGCACCCTCTAAATTTCTAACAGTAATATTTGTATTTTTTGGAGTTACAAAAATTTCTTCATATTTTGTTTTTTTGTTTTTAACAACTCCAACTGTAAAATCCAACATAAGTTTATCTGTAGTTATACTTGTTAATCCTGGTGTTATATTTAAATGTCCAGAATTTAAATTTGCTTTAAATAAACTATTTCCTTCTAACATTCTAGTAGAATCATTATTTGAATATTTCCATGATAATCTATATTCATCTTTTTTAAGACCTATAGTGTCTATTACTGTATTTGAAATATAAAATGTGTCTACTTCATATAAAGTTTGAAATTTTGTTACAAATATAGGCTTCCTATTTTCTAATTTCTTAATTTCTTCTTTTAATTCCTCACTATAATTACTTAAATCTTTAACTTTACCTTTATAAGCAATTATTGAAGATTGTAATTCTCCATTTTTATTTTTTTCTAATTTTATTTCTTTTTTAATTGCTTCTAAATTTTGATTAAATGTTTTTTTAATTATATTAGATTTTTCACAAGAAGTCCAGTTTGTTATTATAAGAAATATTATAACACCTATCATAATTAATTTTGATAGATTATTATTTATATTAATTTTATCTTTTAACATAAATTATTTTTTGAAATTTTCTCTTAATAAATTTGCAATATATTTTCTGATTTTAGATTCATCTAAAGTATTTGATTTTAAATTATCTAATATTTTTTTATAAGTAACTCCTACTGTTGATTGATATTCTCTAGATTTTTTATATACTATTTCCTTTATTTCTTTAGATTCTAAAAATTTAATCAAACCTTCTCTTAACTCTGTAAAATCCTTTAAATTATTAACATAATTAATAATAATATCATAAGAAGGTGTTTTAATTAATTTTATTAAACTAAATTTATCAAAAATAATTTCATTTAATTCATCTTTAGAAAACGAAGAGAATTTTAAATTATCAAACAATGCAACTATTGCATCTACTAATTTACGTTCTTTTGTTTCGCTATTTGATTTAGATATATAATATTTAAATAATGCTAACATAACTTGAAAATTATTTGAATTCAATTCTTTTTTGTCAAACTTATAAGATTTAACATCATCTGAAAAATTTTTCTGATTTGTTAATTTACCAATTTTAGGATTTATTAAAGTGTTATAATATATAATTCCAGGTATTTTTATTTTTCCATTTTTATATTCTTCATCATAGTAAGAAATAAGTTTTTCTTTTTCTTTTTTTAATGTTGTTCCTCTAGCTTGTTCACTTGAATTAATTAATATGTATCTTAAAAATTTAATTTCTTTTTCTTCTTCTGTACCAGACATGTTAGACTTAATCCAATCTTCATATTTTTTGTAAAAATTTCTAATATTTTTTGAACTTAAAACTTTATCATCTTCTGGTATTTTTATATCTACAAGTTCAACCATTCTATTTCCGTTTGTATCTAAAACTAAATTGCCTTCATCATCTACTTTATCCCTTTCGACACTAGCAACTATTGCTCCATTTTTTTTTCTGAAATTTTGATGTTGTGGCAATCTTGGTGTATCTAAAAAGTTTTGTATAACAGAAAAACCTTTTAATCCACCCCCAAAAGCATAAATAAAATCTGGATACATTTTTTCAAAAACTTTCAAAAAGTTAGCTTGATTTTTATCATATTTATTTCTAATACTTATTAAAATTTCTTTTATTGAACTTTCACTTTTATGAGACAAGATTTCTTTAAAATCTATAAATGGATAAATTTTATCCATAAAAAATTCAATAGGTAACTTTTCTATTAATATATTTAATGCTTGTTTTAAAGAATCTTTTCCTGATTGAGTTTTATAAAAATTTTCAAAATCAAAATCTCTTAATAAATCTTCTAAATCATTTTGTACTTTTGAAATATAAACATTTAATTTATTAAAAAATTTATTTGGGTCACTTTTTAACAAGTTTTCAAAATCTATATTTATATTTTCTAAGAAATCAGGTTTAACATTTCTGATTAAAGGCTCCATATAATCTAATGTTTCTGGAACTCTAGTTATTATTTTTTCAATTATATTTGGTTTTTTATCTAACCAAAAACAAAATGTAGAAGAAGCACCATATGCAGAACCACATTGTTCTGGTATTCTATTGCCGTTCCATTCATAATATTTGTTAATATCACTCAAATTTTGAACTATATAATCTGAAGAAACTTCAGCTAAATCATTCCATCCTTTAACAGCATTTCTACCAGGAGGTATATTTCCTGCATCTTTTATTTCTCTAAAAGATTTAGAGTCATTATCTAATGCTATAGAAACTAATTTACTATAAAATCCATCTTCTATTTTTCCTAATAAAGTAAAAGTTTGAAATGAACCTCCAACAAATTTAGCACCTGGTCCTCTATCTGTTTGACAAGCAATACCATATTTACCTAAACTACGATTTTCTCTGGATAAGTATTCATCAAAGAAAGATTTATCTAAAACTTCTACCCATATTCTACCATCAGATAATTTTTTTACAATTTTTATATTATTGTCATCTAACATATTTTGTAAAGATTCTGGGTATTCTTCTTCATCTGTTTTTTCTAATTGCTCTTTAGCGAAAAAATAAGCATCTTCAGGTTCTTTAGATATTATGTTTTCAAATGCTTCATTTGAATCATTTTCTGATTTTATATATTTTAAAATTGTTTCAAGAGCATGTACTACACTCTTCATTTTTGAATCACTAATATCATAAGGGGCTTTTCCCATCTCTTTTGTAACTTTAGCAATCCAAGGTGCTAATTTATAATCTGATATATTTGTTACTGGATATACTTTTTGTATTATTCTTCCAACGAATATCAATAAATCTTCATCATATTGACCTTCTAATTCTTCCATCCACCCCTCTTTTAAAAGGTGATATTTAATTAAAGCTTCTTTAAGGTTAAATTTCATATTATAATATTATTTGTTAATTATTAATAAATAGTGTTTTTTTTTAAAAAAGAAAGCCTTTAATTTTGAATTAAAGGCTTTTAAAATTTTTATATTTTCATTTATTATCTTAGTTCTAAATTTAGTTCATTTTGTATAAGATTTCTTACTTTATTTTGAACCAAATCAACTTCTTCATTTGTTAAACTTCTATCATTAGAACGATATGTTATTCTATAACAATGTGATGTTTTATTTGTTTTTGAATTAGTAAAATTATCTATTAAAGATATATTTTCAACGAAATCCCCTCCCATTTCCCTTACTATTTCACAAAAATTATTATAGTTATAGTCTTCATTTAGCCAAAAAGAAATATCTTTATGGCAAGGTGGATATTTAGAATATTCTTTAAATTCTATTATTTCTCCAGATTTAAACTGATTTAAAAACCTTTCATCTGTAGTCCAAAAATATCTTATATCTGGTATTTTAAACAATATCATAGCAAGCCTTTCTAAACCCAATCCAAATGCCCAAGCTTTTTTGTTTTCTAAATTATTATTTTTAAGTATTTCATTTTGAACTATACCTCCACCTAAAATTTCTAACCATTCGCCATTAAATTTAACTTCAACTTCAAATGATGGGTTTGTAAATGGAAAATAATCATCATTAAATCTATATTCACATCCAGGAAAAAGAAACTCTACTAATCCTTTTATTGTATTTATAAATTCTTCTTTAACATCTTGATTATCTTCTACAACACAAACTCCTTCCATTTGATGAAATACAGGGTAATGTGAACTGTCTATTTCATCTTTTCTATAAACATCTCCTGTAACAAGGAATTTTTTATAACCTTTTGATAATAATTCATTTTGATGTGCTGAAGTGTGCGTTCTTAAACAAGTATTTTCATCAAAGTAATAAGTATCGGAAAAACTTCTGGCTGGGTGGGTTTTTGGTATTAATAATTTATCAAAATTATCTAAAACATTTACTTTAGAACTTAAGTTATCAAATTTTTCAAAAGAATCTCCAAAGTAATTGTAAATTTTATTTTTAACTATTTCAATTGGATGATTTTTGGTATTGTGAATATTTCTATTCATTTTCTCATAAATAGATTTTGTAATGTTTGAAGTTTTATTATTCATATTGCTTTATATATTGTTTTTTGAAATACAAAAATAACAAAAATAAAACTAATTTTCAAAATTTAAATCGATTAAATCTATTATTTCTTTATTAGAATAATCTTCATAACCACTTACATATAAAGCAAATTCTGCAATGATTTTCATATATTCTTTTGAGGGTGGAGTATTTGCTTTACCTCTAACTTGAGTTACTGAACTAGTTCTAACATCAACTTCAATAGTAACATGAGGTTGATTTTTATTGTCTCTCATAGATAAAATTAAAGATTGACCTTTTATAAGTTTAGACTTATAGGAACTGACACAATTTTTCATTATATCTCCTTCAATTTCTAATTCATCAGGATTTAAAAGCATAAAAAAGAATTTTTTATTTTTACTTACATAAACAACTCTTTCTTCATCTTTATCTTCTTCAAAAATCCTATGTTTACCTGTCGTTTTGAAATTGTCGTGCCATTCCTTAGAAGCATTCATAGCTTCTTCAAAGTTTAGAGAAAAAATATCTGGCTTTTCTTTTTTTGCCCAATCAATTATAAATTGAAAATTATGCTGTTGATTTAATAATGAAATATTTTTAGATATTTCTCTACCTATCCAAACATCATATTTATTAGTGCCACATAATCTTCCTATTTCAGTAATAGATTTAGTTGTTTCTAAATCTAAATTCATAGTGTTTATTATTTGCTTCTCTCTTTTTGTAAGTTTCTTTGACATTATATTCTACCTACATTAATTCTTAAAAGATATTCTTTGTCATATGCTGGAGTTTCATTTTCATTTAAAACATAACTGCCCACATATGTTTTACTATCTTTAACTACTATCCCTCTTATTCTATTTGTTTTATTGAATGAAAAAGTTCTTTCTTCTTCGTTTAAAGTGAAATTAGTTATTGTATAACACTTCATAACAACTCTTAATTTATGTTGTAAAGTTGAAGAAAGTCTTTTTACAGCTTCTCTTGTAGAAATCTCAAACTCTTTTTCAATCATTTTTTTATTTTTTATTTTTTCTAGGTCTTCCTGTTGGCTTTTTTATTTTAGGTCTTCCTCTTTTAGATTTATTTTTAGAACCTTTAGGTCTACCTCCTTTGTTTTTAGTTAAAGAATCTTCAGGAACTATTACCTCTATTTCAATTATTTCATCTTCTTCAATATTCCCCTCTAACTCAATTTCGCTTTCTACTTTAATTTCTTCTATTACTTTATTGTCAATTTGAATTTCAACTTCAGTTTCAATATTAGTTTCATTTTTAATGTTGGACTCAACTTCAATGTTAACTTCAGCCTTTTCTACTAACACTTCTTCTTTTAAGGTATCTTCTGTTAATTTTTTTGACTTATTTGAGTTATAAACCAAATAAAACTCTTGTTCTTCTAATGGTTTTTCATCTTCTAAAACTAAAAATTTCTTTTTTTCATATATTCTCAAAATATTATTATTATAAATGTTTTCAGCAAAAATAAAATCACCAGGATTTAAAATTACATTTATTGTAACTCCACTTTTTTTTGCTAGCGATATCCTTAGTTGTTGAGAAACCTTTCCTTTTAAATTTGTAATATTTGTAATTTTCATAATTATATTTTTTATACTATGCAATATAAGCAATAAATTTATAAAAATAAAGGTTTATAAAAATAAAAAAGCCCAACAAAAGTTGAGCTTTTAAATTGTTGTTTTATTAAAAATTATTTAGAATTTGGATTTTTAACAAAAACCATAGAATTTAAATCTAAGATAAATTGTTTGTTTTCATTTAAAAAATCTTTTTCATAAAATTTTTGAGTGATACCAAATACACTCCCAGGTTTTTCTACTTCTATAGTTTTTTCAACTTCTTCATTTTTTGTAGAATAGCTTTCTTGTAAATGTTGAGGTTTTTCAAAGTAAAAATCATTATAATTTTCTATTCCATCGAAAACTTCATTCAATTCTTCTGCTTCTTTTATTGTTTCAAATTTGTTAAATGTTGATAATTTTTTCCATCTTTCAACTTCATATTCTTTAGTTATCTTTTCTGTAACAACATATCTTTTATTGATACCTTTTGTTTTATTGTCACTTTCAGAAATAAACTTTCTTTTGATTAATCTAGATTTTTTAGAAGAGTCATCTTCTTTTAATCCCATTCTTTCCATTTTATCATAATCACTTCCAACTCCACTAGTTCTCTCAAACTCTTCTTTACTATTTGGTTTAACAAAAGGCATACCTTGTGGATGTGTATTATAATCTACTTTTACAACTTGAGTATAAGGCTTACTAGAATTAGAAGATTTAGTTTCAGGTATGATGTTGTAATCTTTATCTACTTGAGGTCTGTTTTGTTTAGCTTTTGCATAAGGAGTTTTATCAAATGTTTTTCTGGAAGATTTTTTTGATTCATTTAATTCATCCATTTCATAAATATCATCATTAACTGGTACATTATAAGGTTTACCAACTTCTTCTGGTTTATGACCTTTTGCAAACTTCCTTTTAGAAACACCCATCATTCTAGTTAAATAACCACCAGCTCCGACAGCTCCAGGTCCTGACATTGAAATTTCATCTAATTTCTCAGCTTCATTTTTCAAAGAGTTAAAAAATTCTTTTTTTTCTGCTGGAGTTAACTTAGATACATCACCACCTTCAATTCCATAATCTGTTTTTAATTTTTCAACAAATTCTTCATCTTCTTCTAAGTTTAATTCTTTTATCAAAGCTTCACATTGTTCTTCATCATCAAAAAGTAAAAACTTTTCATTATTTGAATTTGGTAATTCCACAGTGTTTAATTTTTGAACTGCATTTATATTCTTTTCTTCATCCGATAATTCTTCAAAATTTTCATTCATTTCTTTTTTATCGAAATACAATTCGTCTTTAAATAAGTTTTTAAGTGTTAATTTTTTCATATTTTCATTTTCAACTATTGATGTAGTACTAGCATCTAATCTGTCTTCAACTCCTAATTTTGTATGAGTTAAGAAGCTAACCTCTTTTTTAGCTGCGTCTTTTAATTCTTGTTTTAATTCTTTTTCTGCATCTTTTAAAGTTACAGTTATTTTTTTTCTAACCATAAAAGTCCCCCCTTCATCATCTACTCCTCTAAAAAAACCAGATTCTGGACTTCTATATTGAACGTGAAGTATTTTCCCTTTTATTTCAAAATCTAACTGAGTTTCAACTCTTTTTGCTCCAATAAAAATTTGCTTTTCAAAAGTACCACTTCCATATCCATGACTCATATTTTTTGAACTATCAAACTTTCTAGGTCTAGAAGAGACAATCACATTATACTGCCCTTCTTCAACGCCAGAACCATAAGTAGTTCCATCGCCATAAACTCCAGCAACTTTTTCATTCTTTTCAAATCCAAGCTTCTCTATTTCTTCTTCAGTTGTAGTTTGAAGCATTTCTTTAATCATTTCAAAAACTTCATGAGTTTTTGATTCCATTTCAGAAAAATCTTTATTATTTTTTTCTTCTCCGTTTTTTATATCTTTCATATCGGCCATATTAAACCTTTTTTATAACTTTAAATATAAATATATTCAAAAATTAAAAAAACATCACATTTTTTAATTATACAAAAAAAGAAAAAAACCTGCTTAAAGCAGGTTTTCCTTATAATTGTTTTTTGATAAATTTCCAGTCACTTTCTGTTTTTATAGGCATACCAGGATTATCTTGGTAGATTTTATTTTTATATTCATAACCTAAAAATCTTTTTTTTACCATCTTCTCCCTCTTGCCGTTTATTGGATTTTTTTTAACATAACTATATTCTACATATTTTCTTTTGCAAAAAAACCAAAATTTATAGTTCCAAATTGCATTTTTTATATAGATTTTTATTTTACTAAAAAAATTCATATTAAAAATAAGATTGAAAAGTTATTTTTCCTAAAATAGAATAAACTGAAAATGACAT
>Ga0228614_1000098_pt1 | contig 52795 bp, 59 predicted proteins | sample 15DmetaG_FD_190531 | JGI IMG/M metagenome (GOLD analysis project Ga0228614, IMG submission 190531) | Seawater microbial communities from Monterey Bay, California, United States - 15D | ecosystem: Environmental > Aquatic > Marine > Coastal | place: USA: California | collected 2016-10-13
TTAAGTATTACCTGACCATCTACCTGTAATATATCTCCAGTATCAGGAGTAAAGTTAATTACACCTGCAATTTTATTATCTCTTGCACGAACACTTTCTAGATCTGATGTCTCTGAATATGACGTTAAATATCCACCATCTGCATGGTTACCCCATCCGTAGGCTGTATTCCAATTATCTGATGATCCGTCTGTTATAGAAATAGTTCCAACTTGTAAATGACCATCAACAACTTTACTTGAAGCGTATTTTACAATTCTAACACCTTTATAACTACCATCAACAGCATTAGAATCTCTTTGTCCAATCTCCATCATTAGAGCATTGGCAGTAGTTCTATTTGGTAAGTAATGAGTAAATGTTTGTGTCCAATCATCACCACTAGATCCACTTTGGAAAGTCCATTGATTTGAAGCATTTCTAAACCAAGTATGATTTCCATGATCTTTTACGTCTATAGAATATGTTGATGAGGCTTGAATAGTTTCATGACCATGAGTAGGTAGAGATGTAAGATATCCACCGTCAGCATGATTACCCCAACCGTAGGCTGTATCCCAATTAGCAACAGATGGGTTTGCTGTGTCTATTACTTTTTCATTAGTTGATTTTTGAATTGTAACACCCTCAAGATTTGTCACCTGGCTTATTTCCCATCCAGATGTTAAATTCATCGCACTATGGTAAAACCCTGGGTGAGCAATTACATCTACCGTAACATGACCATATTTCCATTCATCAGTAGCCTCTCCTAAAATTAAATAATCTTCATCTGCTGAACTTGAGTACGCATAATGTAAGTTCTTAGCACTCTCTCCATGCTTTTTAATTCTTTTATTATACCATCCACTTGTCCAGTCATGTCCTGATACAGTATAAATTGTATGTGCATCTGATGTGTACTCATATAAGGTCACCCTCAATACAAGCATTGACCAGTTTGATTTACTGTGAAATCCTGGTAATTTTATTTTTATAGCACCTTCAGAAGCACCACTATCTGACCAGTGTAAAACACAATTAGCAGAGGTGTTATCTATAACAACTGGATTATCTACATTTCCACCATTAAAGATAGTGTCGTTATCTGTTGTAACATAACCTGCATCTGCATGGTCACCCCAACCGTATGCAGCAACACCTTTATCAATTTCATCTGTGGAAAAATTATCTGTTGTGTAAACTTGTGCCCAGTCTTCTTGCCATTTACCACTTCTTTTATTTCTTATATGGATCTCTCTTTGATGAAAGTCCTCATACATCTGAACTGCCCAATCTGATGAATCCCAATACTTAGTAGTTAGTAAACCATCTGATGCACCTGTAGGATCATCTGTAGCCTCGCTAACATCCCAAATATGAATTCCAGACTGAGTTATTGTATCTGCGTTTGCTTTCAGCCTTGGGTTTAATTTTAAATATCTACCATCATGATTGTGACTAGGTAGTGCAGTTAAGTAATCCTCGTCAGCATGGTTACCCCATCCGTAAGCCTCATTCCAATTAGAACTTGAGTCAGTAAAGTTTCTTGATGTATAAATAGTTTGCCAGTCACCTCTTCCTCCACCTGTAGCAGATCTAAAATATAGATCACTGTCTTGTTTGTCATTACTTGCTAAATCAAAACCTGCTGTATTACCTACAGTACTATATGATGTGTGTAAAACAAAATTTACAGATGTAGCATTGGGTATTGTTGAATCTGCCTTAGCGACTCTATAAAATCCACTTTTTAAATGACCTTCTGGATTCAATTGTGCTCCAGTTATAGAATCTGTACCTGTTGCGTTATCTCCATATATTACTCTAGAAGAATCAACACCATCTAATTTATCTGAATCTGCTGCCTTTGATGTTATACCCAAATAAAGATCTTTGTGATCTCCCCATCCATGTGCTGTAACTCCATTAGCGACATCTGTAACACTAAAATCTAAACTATGATGATATCTTCTCCAGTCAGACCATACACTGTTGTATCCTCTTGAATGTAAGTCTCCTGTTTGAAAATGAGTTGCTAATTGACCTGTTACATTACCACCATTACCAAAAGTAGATATAGCATAATGTGCATTTGTTGGGTTTTTAGTAGTAGGATTTATTCTTCTGCTTGAAGGTGTTTGATAATCAGGAGTTGATCCATCACTTACTTGCTTAACAAAACCTGTACTGTCAATACCATCTAGTTTTTCAGAGTCGGCAGCCTTAGCGTTAGATGCAAGGTAACCTCCTTCAGCGTGGTCACCCCAATTATATGCAGTATCCCAATTAGTGGAATTACTTCCTGATGCAGTTATTTTACCATCTAAGGTTAAATCACCATAAACTTGACCACCAGATCTTGGCATCATTATTTGAGACCAAAGGTGTGAGTTATAGTTGTATGCCCATAAATGACATATCCTAACATTGTTGTTAGGCTTATCTAGAGTATATCTGAATTTTGTAGTACCTACACCTGAATTTCCTGGTATATTAGTATAGACATCTTCATATGCATTATTAGTTTCATGAACACAAGTAACCCAAGCACCATTACTATATGCCTCGATCTTAACATCTTTACATCTCCAGGTAGAATTACCAAATCCAATTCCTACATATGCTCCATATGAAAGTGTTCTTGGAATATCAAATTCTATAACAACAGGCCCTGCTTCAAAGTCTGATGTTGGTATACCTGCCATTGTAGCAAGTCCATCAAACATAGAATCTATCTCTCCATCTGATAGAGATGTGTTTGTAAGAGTAAATTCAGATCCTCGCTTTCTAGCGTTACCTAAATCATTTGATAGATAAGCATTTGCTAATAGCCTTCCTTCTGAATGGTGTCCTGCAAAGTAATCTCCACCACCTTGATGAGAAGATATTACATACCTACCATCTATGTCCACAGTTTTATTTGTAGCACCTGATATGGTAAAAGTTATTTTACCATTTCCTGTGTCAAAAGAAACTCCGTTTAAATAATAGTTTGTGTTTGATGTAGAATATCCTGCATCTGCGTGGTTACCCCAACCGTATGCAGCATCCCATTGTGTCGAAGAACCTCCATCACTTTTTGAGATTACACCATCTACTGTTAAATCCCCTGCTACTTCTAACGAGTGAATAAATTCTATTGCCATGTCTTAATTGTTTTTAGACAGCAGCCGACAAAATGTTTACTTTTATTGTGCCCATTGCTTGATCCTTTGCAAATTCTAATAGGACTGTCTCCTTATCTTTTACTGTTACATCTGCATAAATTAACTTACCACCTTTGTACAACTGAACAATAATATTTTCTGTGCCTAAACCATGTGTAACACCAAAACTATTTGATGCTGATTCTTTTGGCATTAATGCAGAGTACGCTTTGTTCTTTACAGTATCTAATGTAATAGAAACATCTCCAAGATTAGTCATTGTACCAGAACCAGTTACATCACCTGTTAAGGTAATTGTTGGATCTGCTGTTAATTTAAAGTCTAAAGTTTGATCAGTTTCTTGATAAGTTACAGATAAACCAGTTTCTGTGTTACCAGTAACCATTTCACCTACAGCAGTTTTAGCATCATCAGCATCGAAAGTATTAATTTGCGATGTTAAAGCAATTGTTCCAGAAGCATCTGGTAGTGCTATTGATTGATCCTTTGTTGGCTCTTCAATAGTTAAAATTGTTTCAAACTCATCTGCTGTTGCTCCCTCAAAGACAAAAGCGTTTGTAACATTCACCTGCGTTTGGTTAACTGTTACAGTATCACCTTCAACACTAAGGTTTCCTTTAATTACAGCATTACCTTCAACTGAAAGATTTCCTTTTTTAGTTACAATATCTCCCTCTGCTGTAACTGTATTAAATGTTACATCGCTAGTTGTTGCAACTGCTTGACCAATAGATATTTTACCTGCTGCACTTATAGTAACACCAGTACCTCCACTTATATAAGCCTGTACGTCTGCATCAGAGTATTGCGTGATAGTGGTTGCAATTTGACCATCAGTAATAGTAATACCTGTACCATTTGAAAAGTGTGCTCTTACCTCAGTAGAACTTGGCCCTGTGTAAGTAAATTTACCTGTATCTTTATCATAGGATAAACTACCATCACCACCTGTATCAGACACCTCAAACATTGCTCTTACCTCAGACTCAGTTAAGGTTTCCCCTAGAGTTACCCAAGCAGATCCATCGTAAAATCTAAACTTGCCAGTTGTTGTGATAAATACAGCCTGTCCTGCGACTGGTGCTGTTCCTGTTTCATCGGTTGCGTTAAGTTCTTTGAACGCATCGCTTGTTATGTTGTCTATTACGACATTTTTTACTTGATTCTGATTGAGATCAAGATGATGTAAAAAGTCTATTGCCATGATGTATTAATTTAGATATACCTTTCCAGAGGTTAATGTGTTAAATGTTATTTTTATAATGTTCAAATTTAAGTATTCTACAGCACCATACACAATATTTTCATAGTCGTCAACGAGTGTAACTGTAGGTTTTTTATTTAGTTGATGTATCACCTCCCATTCATGCAATGGTGTAGGGAATTTTTTTTCATACGTTGCAAAAGGATTGTATGTAGGAATATTTGTTATTTTATTCCAATCTGCTGAAGGTGCAAAAGTAATAACATCAACAGGTATTAGTTTATCTCCTTGGTGTTCTCTAGGTACATTGTTCCTTATAACATCTAGTATGTTTCTTAAAATTTCTGTAGTATCTTGATTTGTAAGATTGGCAGACAACCTATCTGTAAGGTGCTGAAAACTAGTAACTACAAACTCATAATCCTTATTGTATTTATCGAATAAAGATCTATTGTATCCATCATATGTTTCCATAAGATTTCTTAAAGTGTCTATATAAGACAAAACCTCTATCCTTGTAGGAGTTGAATAAACATCCGTAACTATTGAAGAAGAGAATCTAACTTTTACTGATACCCAACTAAATTGAGTGTTGGTATAAATACAGTTTACGTCTAAATAAGTTTGGTAAGTTGTATCAAAGTAATTTCCTTCTATATCACTTAGACTGTGGGTTCTTTCTTTTGAACCATTTCCAAGACTCGTATATGAAGGGATTTCTAATGTTTGGTTTGGATATGATGATGTGAATACTCTTGTTATTTCATTTAAATTATAGTTGGTAACATCATAACTAGGGGTTTCATCTACAACCTGAACTAAGGGTGTAAACTCGTCTATTTTATTTTTTACTACTGAACTTATGTATTCAAAATTAAAATTAAATTGTTTCTGTCTTTTCACTAGTTCATCATCTCCAACAGTAAAGTAATACTCAACTATATAATTACCTTCAGCGACTTTTCCGTCTGAAGAAGATAATGGTAATGTGAATTCATACACAGAAGATATATTAGAAATATCAGGAGTTTCAAAGTCTGGTTCTCTTACTATACCGTCTGGCCTGGTTATTCTAATAAAAATTTTTATATCTTTCTGAACATGACTAAATGTAGAGTTATCCCTCACATCTAGTGTAGGGGATGAGGTTAGATCAAACTGTATCTTAAAATCTACAGATACCTCTCCAGTATCATTTTTAAATGTGCTCATACATATTTTAGAATAAAAAAAGTCGGCTTCAGTAATAATTACCTTGGCCGACTTTCAAAACAAACCAACAACAAATTATTTTAGCAATTTTACGATTTCTTCATAAACTGATTCCCCATTTTTGTTACTCAAAACAAAGTTAGTGAACCCTTGTAAATAACTTGACTTGGAAGATCTTGGTACTTGTACAATAGTTTCACCAGTTCCTACCCAAACAAAAGAACTAGAGGCTTTGTCAAACTTAATTATTTTTTTATCTATTGCTTTCTTTACGTTAGACTGAATAGACTTGTTTTTATCCTTACTAAGTGCAATGAATTGTTTAGGATCTTTTTCAGCCATAGTCTCTAACTCGTCTCTTAAAACAGAAATATCTCTTGTCTCATCTTTATTCATGGAAGAAATAAATTCTCTCACCTCTGATGCACTTAATTCAGCAGCAACATTCATTGCATCTCTTCTAAGCGATCTTTGTGACCTAGACTCCTTAGCGACTCTAGTTGGCTCTATTAGTTCAAACAAAGGCTTAATTGATGTATCTCTGTTTGGATTAGACTTATTGTAATTAGATAGCATTAAGTATTCAAAGATTTCTCTATCTCCTGTCTTATTACCTCTCAACATTAGTTTACCTTGAGTCTGCTTAGTAAAAGCAATAGGCTCAATTACTGGTGTACCACCTATACCTAATGACTTAATGTTAGCAATATCCACATAGTCGTCTTTCTTTGGATCATATATCCTGTCAACTTTTGGCATGAATGCTATTGAAGGCATAATAAACTGACCTTTGTTATTTGGATCAGGTTTAATGTCTAAATATTGAAACACTTTTATATCTGTTCTTTTTAGAACAGGTATTGTTTCTACGTTGTTAAATTCTTTTGTTTTTATCATAATTGTTGAAGTTTAAAAAAAAGAGGGGAGGGTTAACTCCCCCCTTCTAAGGTTTATAAAAGATTCTTAGAATCCTGTTACAAGTGCACAGTGTTCTTTTCCTAAAACCTCAAGGCCCATAATAGCCTGATAGTTTACGTCAAGAATTGCATCAGCACTAGTTGGAGTTGGAGCAAGTCCACCTGTCAATGTTTCTCTGAAAGAGAAGTTGTTTCCATCTCCTTCTAAGTAACGTACTTGTAGGTAATCTTGTGATCCACCACCACCTGCTGTTTTAACTTGTCCTGTAGGTACAAGATAAATTTCACCAGATCCAGTTACTGTCGATCCTAGTTCGTTGTGATCTAAGATTGACATTTGCTTCTTGTTCCAAGTTCTTCCGTATAGTTTGAACTTATCTACACCTAAATCGATGCTTCTTCCATCAACAGAGAATCTTGCAGAAGTTAATCCAGAACCGTCTAGACCGTTTAATGCATTATCAATTTTGATGTTAGCAGAAGTACCAACCCACATCCAGTAATCTTTTGGTGCTCTTGCTTTGTTTAAAGCAGAAGTAAGATCTTGTAATGTAGTTAGAACATTTGTGTTAAAGTCATATGGTGATCCTGATTCCAAGATACCACCTGCTTTTAACTCTTCTCTAAGACCGTTTGTAGTCTGTACAGCGTTTCCGTCAATATTCATATCTCCCACAGATGCTCCTGCGTAGAAATCTCCAGAACCTTTACCAAACATTAATGAGTTAGAGATATCACCTCTAAATCTTTGTAACGCTTCGTAAGTTCCTTTGTACATGAAATAAGGCTTACCTTTATACTCAACAGTTACTTTAGATGCTTTTGCAACATCTGAAATTCTGTATTTGTTTTTAAAGATTTGCACTCTATTTGATTGCTTAGTCAAACCGTACTTGATTGGATCTGGAGAACCAGAACCTTCACCCTGTGCGTTTGAGAATACAACAAATTTATCACCTGCTGCATTGTAGTCAGATGCATCACCTGCACCATCTACTGGTACAAAAGTTACTCCTGCTGCTCCAATAGACTTAATTAAGTAGATGTTACCTGAAGTACCCATCATTAAGTCACCAACTCTTGCTGTACCTGTAGAAGAACAAGCGATGTCTGCTTGTTGTCCTGTACCTGCACCTGCTTCTGAGATAGTTACTACGTTATCCTTATACAACGCTTCATTTACAAATGCGTGGTATACTGGCTGACTTACTGGCTTTAGTTTTCCTAAAGACTGCATTACGTCAAGGAATGAATCCTCTTCGTTTTGTACGTCTAAGACGCTTGATAAGATCTCTCTTCCTTGAACAAAAGAATGGCTCAAGAAACTAAGTGAACTTATATAATTTGAATTTTCCATTTAATTTTAATTTTATTATTTAACGAATGATTTTTACGTCTGAGTCCCCTCTACTCAGTGCACCCATTAAACCCTCTAAAGGATTTGTAGATGCTTTATAATTCTGCTGTGCTTTTGTAGGTTTCGTAGGGTTTTTCAAATCTGAAACAACCTTTTCTTGACCTATTTCTTGCCCATGAGAAATAAGGGATGAATCGTAAACGTCAGGATCTGAAGCATATGCCAGGACTCTATACCATTTGTCAAAGTTGATGTTACCTTCTTGATCTTTAAATAAATTAAAGAACTTATTGTTATCTACAGTCATTTCCTCTAATTGCTTAGGATCATCAATTTCATAAGAAAACTTTTCACCGTTATAGTCAACTAATATAGACTTGTTTTCAAGTATATTCTTAGTGCTAGGATTAGTGTTTACAGTTTCAATCCACTTTGAATTTATTTCATCTTGGTCTACTTGAGACTCTTCAGTTTTAGGAGGAGATGTAAATTTCTTCTGTTCGTCAACAAAAGAAGACCTTAGTTTATCAGCATCTGCTTTAAGCAGTTCTTTACCAAGTTCTACCTCGTCCTCGTCATACTTATCCTCGTCTAGTGAATATTTATTAATTATGTCACGCTGATACAATCTTTCAATTGCTTTATCAGATAGAGTAGGGTTGTCTTGTTTTAAGTTACGTCTCATAACTTGTTGATCAGACATCTCCTCATAATTAATAGATGTTGCCTCTAGATAAGGTGTAAGGCTTCCGTTTGCATTATAATATTCGACTGCACTTTTGATGTAGTCATCTTTAAATTGAGCATCTGACGAATCTCTCATTCGTTTGTACTCTTCAAAAAAGTCTTCTAAAGTTTCGGCTTTACCTCCACTTAATTCTTTTGATAAACTATCTAGTTGCTGAAACAACTCATCTGGTTTACCTATTTTATCTTCTTCAGAAGTTTCCTCTTCTTGTTCCGATTCCTCTTCTTGTTTAGGTTCGGTTACCTCTGTTTCTTGATTAGGGGTATCACTTACCTCTGTTTCTTTTTCTAACTCTTCAGCAGCATCTGTTAATGCTTCGTTAGGTTTCTCTTCTTCGGTGTTGTCAGAATTTAATTCAATTTCCTGAGTTTCACCGTTTTCATCTATCGTTTTAAATTCAGATAGATCAAAGTTGTCTTCAATTTCTGCCATAATTTTATGTTGTTTGTTTCAAAATTATTATTATATAGTTTTAGATTATGAATTTTTTACAATTCAGTTCCAGGTTGTTCTATCATTTTCATACCTATCTCTTTGGTAGGCAAGTTGTTAATAGCGTTCTGTTCTAGATTAGATGCTTGTTTCATCTCTTCTATTTGTATTTCAAATTTATATTTCTCTTGCTGTAATTTTGATTGTAACTCTGCTTTGAGTTTCTCCATCTCCATTCTCATTTGAGAGTCCATTTGAAGAGTTTGTTGCTTTGCTTGTTCAGCAGCCTGTGCAGATTGTTGTTGTATCTGGCCATTCATCTCTTGTTGACGAATTGCTTTCTGTTCTGCCTCTTCTCTTTTCTTTTTAATTCTGTATGCTAATACTTGCTGTGCTTGTTTCAAGTTTGTTATTTGCTCAATATAAACAGCATCTTCAAAATCAACCTGTCCTTGAGCAACGCTTCCTTGAAGAATTTGCATTAGTCTTTGTTTTTGTTCTTCAGTTGGTCTGTCTTCAATTTTTACTCCAAACTCATGCTTACCAACATCAGCAGACATTTTAAAGAATTTCATTGTTTTTTTACCAAGAGATCTTACATATCCTTCTATTGGATTTATTCTCACACTATCTTGTAGCCTAACAATACATGAAGATGCAAGTTGTTCTAAAAGATATCTCTCACCTTGTTCTATATGTGCTAAGGCATTATTAGTTGCTTGTGCTGCTAATTTTGCAGTAGTTGTTAAAGACCTTGCATCAGGAGTTGATCCATCTGTAAATTCATTTAGACCTGTAATCTGACGAATCATTTCTATATTATTCTGTATAACAGTGTAATAAGAAACAGCATCTCTACCAAGTCCATTTTCTAGTTCTTCAATAGGTCTGTAGTTTGTCGGTTTTCCACCAATATCGTTTCTCCTATAAACTAAAGTACCAGTCTTATTAAATAAGTCTATGACATCTGTCGGCTTCATTTGATTACCACCAGATCCTAATGGAATATCTTCTAACGCACCTAATTCAATCATAATACCTTTTGGTCTTGCCTGATTGATTGTGTTTTGTAGTCTATACCAAGATATCTGAATTTGATCAGCAATTGGAATCAATTGTTCCATTATTCCCAAAGGCTTCATGTTATGGTAATCAGGAGCAAATAAGTGATATGAAAGATCAGTATCCATAAGTTTGGATTTTACTCTCTTCATGTCATTACACAATCCATAGTCAAAACAAAATGGTGAATCTACAATCCATGATATTTTATAAACTGTTTTATAAGATGATCTTGTAAATTTCTTTTTCTTTTTATTGTAACTATTGTAACCTGCTCTACCAAACCTTTTGTTTCCTCTCTTGTCTGTTCTAGACTCATGAACCATTTCGTCAACAGAGAAAAATTCCAAATCAAGAACTAACACTTTTCTATCATCGTAATTCTTGTAATATTTCTTATTAGATGGAAACATTTTTGAGTCTCCCTGTCTTCCTGAAAACTCCTCTGCAATAGTTTGATATTCTTTTTCGCTTATTTGTTCACCTGCTCTCTGCTTTAGATCAGATATGCTCATCTCAGTCAATTCACCAATGTGGATTTTGTCAGAAAAGTCTCTTTTATTACAGTGAGATATTAAAATTTTAGAAGGATCTATAACTCTAATTTTTACAGCACCATTACTGTCGATATACTCTTTGTAACCTGCAACACCAAAATCAAACAAATACTCCATGACTTGTTTTCTTTTTTCATCCATTCCATTTGTGTGAAAAACCAGGTCGATTCCTTGTTCCATCTCAATAGATGCATTATGCTTATAGGTATAATCCATGTGCATCTCAAGTTCTTCATCGTCTTGAGGTTCACCTTGTTTGTGTTTTAAGGCACTAAACTCTTCCATCCCTGGAGCAGATTTAGAGATTGCTTTTCTAAGATCCATTTTTGCTTTAGATCTTCTATAGTAATCTTCAATATCTGATTGTGCTACTGCATCAATTGGAGTTGCAGTTATATTATATTCTGTTTTATTTAATTTACCTAAAGCAATTCTTCTGAATTTAGGTACAATAGGAAGCACTGACCAGTCAATTGCAAACCAAGATTCATTGTCTGTTTCATCTACATTAAGTAAACTCTTGTATTTGTTTATAGACTGATTACCTTGAGCATAATCTTTTATCCTTGGATAAGAACCTCTGTTATTATGAAATGACTGTGTTCCATGGTTAGTGTAGTCAGACCATGCTGCTTTTGCATATGATAAACACCATTCTTTATTTTTATCCCTTGGATCAACTACATGATTGGGATAGTTTGCTTTGGTTTCTGATTTAATCATCTTACCTTATGTCTTTTAAATATATTTTTTGCTTCAACTAGAGACTCTTTTGAAAATTGGTTTTTTAATAATATATGCTTATCAGCAATCAACGTATATCCTGCTGCCATTGCTGCATCAAATTTTGTTGTTTTACTAATATCAAACTCTAACCAATCTTTTAATAATTCTTTAAAACACACATTCTCAATGTGCGACTCTATATAATCTTCAGTCACTTCTGCTATTTGCTGATGCGTTCTAACAGATCCACTTAATCCAGGCTTCATACTTCCTGGTAGGTACATTAAGAAAGCAGCGTAACCCCTGTCTTCAAAATATGTTTTTATACCTACCTTATTATCCTCGAACAATAAATCACAAGAATAATAATGACAACACTTCAAAACATCTTCATAAAATTGTCTTGCTGTACTTGGTCGGTAAATATATTCAACTATAAATGAACTGTCATAAATATTTGATACTGAGTTGTGTTTCTTGTAAACGTAGAATGCACCGTTAGACCTCCTATTGTCTACAGTGCTATCATGATCATAGGGATCGCACCCCATAACAAACTCAGTTTTTCTTGTAGGTAAATAATTTTTACCTCTTTTTATTACTCTATTCGCATCTTTCTGATCCTCAAATAAATAAGAAACTTTAAATCTTCCATTACTCATTGGTTTAAAATCAACATGGCCTGTTTCTCTATCTCCAACCCATTCAAAATTTCCTACAGTATATGCGTTTTCATTCCATGATAACCTGTCTATTTGGTTATTTAACTTCATTGCATTGAATAAAGACTTTTCACCATCTATTCTAAAAGCCTCTTCAATAGTAAATGGATTCCTTCGTATAATGCTTGACAGAGCACGATCATCATTAATAAGATTTGTACGTTCAGCCAAATAATATTCCTTAGCACGATCTTCGTCAGCATAACCGTAGTCATCAAAGTAAAGGGTTTTGTAAGAGGGTGTGAAAAATCTGAATAAACCACTGGGAGTTCTACCTTGAGCATTTCTATTTTCTTGATCACTATTATCCCAAAGCCTTTTAAAAGACTCACCACCAGATTCCATCTCCTCGACAGTGGTTGTATAAAGTAATTTTCCAATGTATTCTCCATCCAATTCAGAACAGAATCTAACAACATTGTGCCTTTCCCAGACATCCACTTCCATAGTTTTTCCAACCTCGTCACCAAGGTATCGATGTAATTTTGTACCATCATATGCATATTTATCTGAACTTTTCCAGTCTATTTGACTTTCTAGTTCTGGTTTTCCTAAGTCCTCAAGCGACTTTCGCCCACGCTTAGTTGTTCTATAAAATCTTAATTCTGAGGTTGGGGTAACACCTTTTGATTGATCATAAACTGGTCTAAAAAAATCTGGTAATTTTTTAAATGGACTTACTATAGATTTTTGAAAAACATTGTTTTTTGCATCACCTGCTGTTTTAGATTGTATACCACCGTTTTTATTTTTGGATCTAGAAATTAAGTCAAACATAAATACACCTGCTCTCACAGTTTTACCTTGTCTTCGCTTTGTTAATTCTATCATCCCCAAGCACTCAGGATTGTTTACACATGATTGTAAAAAATAAAAATACTCTTGGTCTACTTTTCTAAAACTGGGGTATCCAATATCAATCTTCCACCAGTTTAAAAATAAGTAATGCATACCTGTTAAGTATTCTGCCTTACCATTATTCATAAACCAAACACCATTTAGTCTTCTATCCCATTCCTGTGACCTAAAGTTTTCTAATTCTACATCAAAATAATCTTTATCTTCTTCCTGTTTAGATAACTCTTCATTTCTCTTATAGTTATAACTTTCAGGGAGTGTAGTCCTTGTCCACTTTTGTTCTGATGATTTTGACGAATTTGTTATAATAGGTCTTTTTTCTTGTTCACCTGTTATCACATTATACACATATCCCTTTTTAGGAATATCAAAATCTATACCCTGTATATTAACTACACTCATAAATTTGCAATAAACTCTGGAGTTAATCTTTTATCTGCTTTTATAACTTTTAGTAGTTCTTGATCTTCTCCATATAACTTCATGTAGTAAGAATCTAATCTATCATTTATGGTATTTAAATCATCCATGATTTTAGATTTTATTTGGAGTGCTTGTAGTATGTCTTTATCTCTTTCTCCTTCAACTGGACTTAATAGTTTTGTTTGGTATTCAAAAAAAGTTTGTTCATTAGAAACAATCATAGACCAAATTCTATTGTTTTGTTTTCTTAAAAACTCATCAACCATATCTACTAGTTTACCAGACAAGAAGAAGAATATATCGTGCAATTTTTCATTATCTTTTACTAAGTCGTAACCAGATAAAATTGCTGCTTGTTCTTTTCTAACTTTAAGATCTGGGAACTGTTCTTTCATTGGTGTATTTTGATCATACATATAAAGAACATACTTAATCATCTGTTCTTCAGAGTCTTTAAACGTCTTGAACATTTTAAGTTTTGGATACTTATTTTTTAATGACTTTACCTTGAATGGATTAAAGATCATTTTGTTAAAGTCTTCGGTGTTGAAGATTTCAATTAACGACATAACTGTTGGTTTTAAACAAAAGTATAAGTTTCTCTTCAGACACATATAAAAATATACTATTGATCTTTATTTTATATAATTATGACTATCAAATATTTGTACCTTTTTTTTAGTAGAATACTATATTTGGCTCAAATTAATAATGATGGCACTATATCAGGGGAAAAACGTAACTCTCAATAAGATTATGAAATCAGAGAGAGCAAGTAAGAAATCTAAAGTCTATGTCAAGGATGGTGACAAAGTGAAAGTAGTACACTTTGGCGATCCTAATATGAGGATTAAAAAGAATAACCCTGCAAGAAGATCATCATTTAGAGCAAGACATAACTGTGATAATCCTGGGCCTCGAACATCTGCAAGATATTGGGCCTGTAAAACTTGGTAACAAGATGACAATGCAAGACTTAAAATTATATCTCCTCAACGCAGGAACTTTTACTATATCAATGACACAAATAGATACTGTGCTTAAAATCGGATTACTTATTATATCCATTGGATATACAGCACAGCGTTGGTATTATCTGAGAGAAGAGAATAAAAATAAAAAGTAATTTAACTTACAGTAATTTGTTGTCAATCCAAGTATTATATATTTGGGTGACCTTCAATTTCTATAAGTATATTTATCAATAAATAATTTCACCATGGACGAAGAAAAAATTAAAAGACTCAGGGAAAAAATTGCCTACCTACGAAAGATGGGGAAGGAAGGTAAAGCCATGAATCTTGAAAGAAAAATCGAACAAGCAGCAATCAAGAAAGATTACAAAGCAAATAGAACACCTTCTAAAGTAGGAAAGGTTTTACGCAAAATTAAAAAAGGTGTAACTAACGCTGCTAGTGCTGTAAAAAACGAGGTTAAAGAAACTGTAGATACAGTAAAGAAAGTTAAGGAAGCAAAAGTTAAGGAAGCAAAAGTAAAGAAGGATAAAAAACCTCCTGTTGTTAAAGCAGTTAATCCTCAAGGCAAACCATTATCAAGTATAGATAAAAATACTTCAGTAAGAAAAACATCATTATCAGGTACAGTTGGGTTAGCATATGGAAAAGATGGTCAAAAAGGTGTTGGATCAGTAACTAAAAATGGTAAGACATATAAGCCAGGTGATGAAGGTTTTGATGCAGCAGCAGCAGAATTATTAGCACAGTCTAATAAAAAAGAAGAGACTATAAAAAGAATTAAAAAAAATAAGTAATGGCATATTCAAAAATTAAAAAAAAGTGTAAGTGTGGAAAGCCTTACAGCAAATGCACTAAGTGTAATAAGTAATGGCTGAATTAGAAAAACAAATTGCTGAGTTAAAAGCACAAAAGGCTAATACTGAGGATTTTGGTGAGCAAATGTTAATTGCTGATAAGATCCATAACATCCAAATGAAAATAAACGGAGTTAGACCAACTGATTCTTACATTGAATGTGTTGGCTGTGGCTCATAATTATTAATTATGGCAGGAAAAATTAAAAAGGTATCTTGGAAATTTGGGGGTAAAACCTATTCTGGTACTAAGATCAGAGAAACTAAAGATGCAGTGTTCGCTAGAACACATAACGGTAAGATTAAAAAAATCAAAAAATAGTTTATGGAAGGCAATCAACCCTATGTAATTTCTTCAGACGATACTAAAGATGTAATTACTATGCGAAAGTTAGAATTATTACTAGATGTACTTGGTGCTCTAGATAGTTCTAATGCAAGTGACGTTTATGGAATTAAATTAAATGTGGTTGATAAGATAGATAGACTAATTAACCAACTTTAGAATCAGACTCTAACTTCAATTCGTATATCGCCTGTAATTTTTTAATATCTGGGTGGTATGGGTGTTCTAACTTTAAGTCTAGTATATGACTTAGTAACTCCCCTTTACTCATTTTCTCTAATTGTTTCTTTGATTTTTTCATAATGCATAGTTTTTAGTAGTCTTTTAAATTGTTTTTTATCTCCAAAGTATGAGTGACATTCTCGGCACAACGCTTGTAAATTTTCTGGGGTGTCCTTTTCTTTAGATCCTCCAATACCTCTAGCCTCAATATGATGAATATCCACTGCTGTTCTATCACATACCTCGCAACCTATCCAATCACCAGGTTCATGCATAAAATAATCATGGTATAACTTAGTATGCTTCTTCACTAAGATAACAATAAAACAATACATACAACACAAATCACGATCACTGCAATCGCACACTTATCTGTGAGGTTTAGTTTTAGTCTACTCATTTTAAAAAAATTTTTATTTGGGGGGTATTTAAATATCCCAACACCATATAGGGGTTTTCTCACCTACATACCCTCCAGATACATTGTAGGTAAAATGTTCCATTGCATCGGTCTCATCCATTTGGTCTTTTAAAATCTCAAGACATAAATGTACAGAATATATTAAGCACATACTGTTTATTTCAATACCTATAACAGCATCATCAAAACCATCAGCCATTAATATCTCTTCATCACTGTAATTATCTAAGATCTTTTCTAACATAACTATTCATCTAAATTTGGGGTGGCAATTCGCCACTTACGTTTATCTACTTTATACTCGTAGTATTTATTTCTTTCATTAATCGTAACTAGATTCCACTCTTTTATGTCTTCCTTTTTAAAATTAAGTAACACATATCGTTGTCCTGATAAAAATAAAACGAACAAAACATAGTCTACATCTAGTTTATCTATAGTAAACATATTTACTTTGAGTGATCTTTCACATCCCTTAACATCTATCTTATTGTCATTGACCACAAGATCAGCATCACTTACACCTTTCTCCTTAACAAATGCTGAGGTAGTATAATTCGTCCCTTTTAAATCAAAGTTATGACGTACCAGTAACTCTGCAAGTATACCTTTAAAGTCTGTGTAGAATTCATTGTCAACTGGGTGGTCAAACAATATCGGATTTTTATATTCGTACTTTCTGGATTTCCAGTAAAGTTTCTTGTAATGATCACGATTAGCCATTACCCTTGTATCAACATAGAGTTTAGCGTGTTCACTTATACATTTTGGTATATCAAATGGCCCTTCCAATAGTCTCTGCGATCTTACCCATTACATCTTCCTGTCTCATTATATAAAACTTTTTGCCCTCTATAGTGTTTAAAAAAGCATACCTCTCATGAAACCTTATATGATCACCTGGAACTAAACCTAAATCTTCTTTGTCTTTTAGTGGCTTACTTACAAACCTGACATAACCTTCTTCCTCACTCCTCTTTGGCTCTCCTAAATAAATAGTGCCATGCATTTCTGCTGTTTCATGAGGTTCAACTAAAATATAATTGGAGATAGCAGTTATACCGTCAGCACGAACAAAGCAAAAACAATCCTCTAGTTGAGCAGTGTAAATGTCATCTTCACCAAAAATCAAATTGTCTTTATCTACAGTCAGGTAATTGAAATAAACAATATCACCTATCTGTAATTCTTGTGCCATTAAATCACCATGGGTGTCTTTACACCACTCACCTCTAGGTAAAGCCACGACCTCTCCACATATAGTGACATGGTGCTCTGGATTAAAGGTAACATCTAAATAAAGTTTTGAACCGTTGTTGAATGTAACTTCGTCATTGTATTTTTTGGAGACTCGAACTGCTATCTTTTGACCAATCATATTCATGTTGACTAAATTAAATAATTGAACTATAGTTTAATTGCAATTAATTAACAACTTTTTAACACCCTTATTAACTGATAGACATATTGGCTACCTATGATAGACAAATTGACTTGCAAAACTTTATTTGGTAGTCTCAACCCTATTAGTATATTATATATAAGTATATTATATACTAGTATATTATATCATATTAATATATAACATAATTAATGAACTGCATTTTTCTTTCCCCAAATTTTGCGTGTAAGAAACGATCTCAAACATACTGATATAACTGCACCAAAAAATAAAAAAAGTTTCTTAAATTTGCTCAGAAACTTGTTGTAGGCATCTTCATGTGGTAATAGTATACCACAGGGTGCTCGGCTCGGAAAAGTGAAACGGATTTTGGCAACTGGGTACATCGATGTTTTCGGTTTTATAAATCAAATCGGATTCGTAGTAGGAATCGCACTTGTAACCATAAAGCGTTGATACATAGTACGTTATACACTAGTCTTGTTCTGTTTGCTGTGATATTTCATTTTATACCAGAGCAAAATGGGAAATGAATTTGTAAATATGTTTAGATCTAAACTCTTTAGAAAATTTCCATGCGTTTAAACAGACGGAGTAATGCTACAGCAAATCAAACCATAAAACAAAACCAACATGAAAGTAGGTAACAAATTAAGAGAGTTGTTTAGTCACCAGAAAGCAGTTAACAAATACTTACGCAGTCTGGATAATGACTTCACACCAAAGACAATCTATATCTTTTTAGGATGTAGTATAGTGGAAGCAGAGAGTCAATCAGAGTTTACATTCTATGAGATTAACCAGGTGCTGAGACTTCTAGACAAGATGGAACTGGTCAAGATAAAATCACCACATCAATTCTACAGAGAACACAAACGACTATTGAACGAGGGTTTTATAGAACGTCAAACGAAACGAGCCAAGTACACCAAACAGCAGTTTAATATTAGTATCTATGGACGTATGCAGTTAAGACGTATCTATAACTATCTTATTAGGGAATGTTATACTACTCTATAGGAATATAAGACTAAGGTCACCCCAAAATCATTTGATAAGTAAAAGCCATAATCTATACAAATCACTAACCATCTGATAAGAACACACCAGAACACACCCCCAGAAAAATTTTTTCTTTTAGATGTGTGCAGAACTTGTGCAACAAAGGATCATAAGTTTGCTGCATGAAAAATTATAATTGGATAGACTTATCAGTACAGCAGAAGATCAATGTAAAACAATATGCAATCACCAAGCATGGCAAACGATGGCACACAGCAAAGCCAGACTTTTGTAATAGGCTAGACTCATTGCAAATCTACAGCATACTACATAGTAAGACCTAACGCAACCAAAGTCGAACTCTTATAACTATATAGTCTTATATAGAATTGTCTTCCCCCTATAGAGATTTAACATAAGTTCAAGGTCACCCCAGAATCCTCAGCACCAGAAACACCTACAGCAGATAGTTTATCAACACTATTGTTAATTCAATTATTTTTTGTATTATTGCAGTGTTGAACGATAGTTAAATCACGACATTAAATAAGTAACACACTGAAAATCAATCATTTAAACTAAAATTATGAACTATTTAAACTCAGAATTACAATCCCAATTACTTCCAAACTTCACTGGAATCCTAGTCCACAACGCAAAAATCAACTACAGCATCTATGGTGAACATGAGGTGAGTTTCATGTACCATGTAAAACCAGAAAACGTATGGTTTGACGATGAGCCAAACAAAACTTGGTCTGGTGGAACTTGCTTCACCAATAAAAAAGATGCAATGGCTTTCATTAGACTAGTAAACAACAATTAATCAATAATCATTTAAACTATATAATATTATGAAAATTTCAGAATTCGAGACTAAGCACAAAGAGAGATGGACACCAAGCACAAACGATGTGCTAATGAGAATAGCATCTAATCTATCTGACCTACACATTGAGAAAGACTTCTTTACTCCAGAACAAATGGACAACAAGTTAAATGCACTTAAAGATTACATATTTGATTTCAGATATGTATTAGCAGACGAGGAGAACGTATTACCTCCCAACAGATAATATCAACCCAACCATCAAACAACTTGCATAGAGATATGCGAGTTTTTGGTGGTAAAGGCAATAATGCCACATTAATTTAATCTATACAATATGTATTTAAACGAAAAAGGTCAACTAATTGACACAAACTTGACAAGTGTAAACCCAACACAAGCAGAAATCTTACTGCACAAATTCAATCTTAACTGGAACGTAGCAAAGCATCCACTAAACTTCAATCCAAGTGGTAGCGAAATCATCGATAGTGGTTTCTATGGTGTAGTAAGAACAGACAACAACGATTGCTTCGGAGCATTCACAGACCAGTACGAAACTTTTCAGAATTCAGAACTTGCTGAACTTGTATTAGAAATTGCAGATGCTATAGGGCAACCAATATCTAATGGTGCAGAATTTAAGGGAGGTAGGAAAGTTATGTTACAAGTTGATCTAAACCCAGTTAAAATTGGTGACGATACTATTACCAGAAAAGCAACTGCTATCAATTCACATGATGGCTCTACTTCATTACGATGGGGAACTACTGGTACTACTATCTCATGTGCTAACCAATTTAGTGCTATCAGCAAAGAATTAGAAAACTCAGTTCGTCACACTCGTAACATGAGAGATGCTATTGCTAGGTCTCTACGCATACTAGAGAACATGGAGAAAGCAGACAAGTCTTTATTTGAGATATTCTCTTCTATGACTGATTACAAGGTCACCCAAAAACGAGTGAACGAAACCATCAACATGATTACTGGTGTAGATGTAAGTATGGGAGAGGCTAACGCAAAAGAGCAATACTCTACCAGAAAATTAAACCAGACACAAGACCTAGTACAATCTATTGTAAAAGAAATGTCTTACAAGGGAGATACGCTATGGGGATTGTTTTCTGGTGTAACACACTACACAACTCACAAAGGTGGTTCTGATAGAACTAGAGAAGAATCTAAGTATGTTGGAGGACTTCAGAGACTAGACCAGAAAGTCTTTAACAAGTTTGCTCAACTGGTATCATAAGCAAACCAACCAATCGCTAATGCCTTGCACAGAAATGTGCGAGGTTTTGGTGGTAAAGGGCATTATTGCCACATTATTTAAACTATATAATATGTTAACACTTAGAAAATTTTACCAGAAAACCTACCCAACAGATGAATTGGGACAACACATCAATTTAACGACTTTTGTATCGTTAATAGATTGCTTACATAATGGTGGTGATGTTTACCAATACATTGGTGTACACGACAGCCTAGTTAGAGAAAGACTATTTGAAGAACTAGCAAAAATGTTAGGCTCTAATTACGACTACATTTACGATTTATGGATGCAAGGTCTTTACACAACTAATCATTAATTTAAACTATATAATATGTATTTAAAAAAAGCACTAAACGGAATTAACGTACAACTATTGAACTCGCTAGAATATGGCGATGAAATTCAATTAAATGATCTATACTCTTTATATCATTATTCAGAAGATGATTGTGTAGTAGTAAACAGAACAGATGATTGGACGGAACTGGTTCAAGTCCTATGGGACGAAGATGACAACAGCATTTTGTTTGAGGTAATAGACAATGACCAGTATCATATTGAGATAGGTAAACCATACAAGGACGAGAGTCATGAAGATGGTCTAAAATACTATGACAACTTAGAGGCTGTAAAAGTCATAGAGGAATGCTTCAAAACAGATGATGATATGCAAGTACATCATCCAGACTTTCACTCGTATAAAGATGAGGATATATTGGAACTTGGTAGTAAGTGGTATGGTATACATCACATAGGTAATCTTAATATAAATAGACTAGGCAATTTAGAGGTCACCCCAGATTACGAATCTAAGTACAAGTCTTTAAAACTTCAATTTACCCAGTTATTCAAATACATGGAGGAGAACACAACATATCTCTGGAGAGATGATTTAGAATGCACTCATGAATGTGTTGTTCTGGAGGATGTTGAAGATGGTGTAAAGATGGATGAATGTGACGAGCCTACAATGGCTTGTACTGGTAGCAATGTAGTTACTATGATAGAGGAGATTAAAAAAACACACTTAGCATAGGCTAGGAGGCTCAGTAGCACAACTGGATAGTGCAATACCCTTCTAAGGTATCGGTTATAGGTTCGAGTCCTATCTGAGTCACAAAGGCAATTAAGCCTTTATTTAAACTATATAATATGAAACAGATTACCAGAAAAAAAGACATCCCATTAAATTTGGAGTCCAGAGAATGTACAATCTATGAAGTAAAACACATCTGGCATCAGCCGTCAGACCGATGGATATACATTGAAAAACACGAAAATGGTCGGCTACTTCTAAACTTTATGCAAGGTGATGACTATAAACTATTCAAGGAAGAATACTGCTGTGAGGATCATGCGTTAAGTAATTTTTATTATGAAATGATCCAGGACAAAATTATTTATTATGAAATCAAAGAATTTGAAGACATCGAATTGATAGACAAAATCATATGGATATTCTACAAGGCAAAAGCAAGTATTTTTAATTCCTAAAACTATACAATATGAAAGTAAAACAATTATTAGAAATCTTACAAAAGATAGACAATCAAGACAGAGACCTGCAAATACTGGTAGGAAATGAGGACAGAGACTACTTTGCCTCAGATAATTTTGGAGTAATGCACACAGACGATGTGGAGCAATGTGTAGAAATATTTGTTGAAGACAAAAACATTTACCAGATATGAAAATTGACGAAAGAGAAATACACAACATAATATTGATTCATGTTGCCAGAACTTGGGAAAGAATAAGGTTAGAACAACCTCATCAAGAAATGCCATCTGATAACATAGAAAGTGCAAATTCTGTGATCCCAGAAATAGCATATGTTATTTACAAAACAAAAGTGATCCAGAAACTGATTAATTACGATAAGGATGATTGGAACTGGAGAACGATGACAAATGGATATGCTGATTTTTCAGATACTTACATTGAGCAATATGCTCATGAGATAATACATGACCACTATTTAGGAACTCACAATTAAAACTATATAATATGAAAACAAATTTAGAGGGTAGATATACATCTACTTATGGTTTCGTTGCAAAAAACGACCTAGAAAAACAAGCAGAAACAACATTTGGTAAAGACTGGGAAGCAGAATCAGATGTAGAACAAATTCAAGAACTCTGTGATATCATCTATAAGGGAAGATATCTTGTAGATTGTATTGATACCAGAGGTGATGAAGATATTGTAGTAAGAGAGGTTGATAACTGGGAGGCTTTTATACGACTTGCCACAGATTTAGAATGTGCAAGAATAGAAAATGAAAGACTACAAGACTTGTCCAATGCTCAACACTTAAAAGATATTTCATCTGACTTACTAAAAGAAGAACTTGAAAAACGAGGCTATTGTACTAATAATTTATGGGGTACATGGGATGTTCAACAAACTTATGTTTGTGACGATGATCAAGCGATGGAAGTTTTAGAAACGGTATTACAAAATGAATACATAGTAAGCCAAACATTTGAGGCTATAGATATGTGGATTGAATGTAATGCAGAACAAGGAGAGTTTAAAACTAAAGATTAATGAAATACCAGACACAAGAAAACATATTTCAAGCCATCATAATCACATGGGCAATTGGAGTAATAGTATTAATATCTTATAACATATTTCTATGATCAAAAACTTTCTAAAAGCATTCAAGAAATCTAAGGGTAGGTTGTTCTGGCAACCTTGCCCTTTGTATGCATCCAGTCCAGAACAAAAGCAAGAATTTATAGCAGAGATTCTTGAAATACTAAACAATAAAATAAAAATCAAAAAATGACAAACAACGAAACTTACATATCAATAGTAAAAGCGACATTCTACGCACAACTATTATTAGAATCTCTTGATGAGGTAAGCACAACATCTGTATTTAAACACTCTTTAAAGTACAAGGTGAAACAAGCAGAGCAAGAACTTGAAAAAGCAACCAACAAACTGCTAGACACAATGTATGGCAATGACCAAGAATTTCTGGTAAACTTACAAAAGCATACAGACGAACTAATTACTAGACTATCTAAATTAGGAATAGATGAGTTACCTCTGGTAAACAAAATTCTTGATGAGTACCAGAAAGATGCTGATCATTGGAAAGAAAATTTAACAATACAATTCACTAAATTAAACACATAAAATGGAACAAGTAAAAATGGAAGAGTTTATCAAATCAAACATATTGGACACAGTATCAAAAAAATATAAATATGATCCAGAATCGATAGAGTATTTAATGAATATTAAAGGACAACTAGTAAATGTATTAAAAACTGTTGATGAAACTATCGAATACATGATAAACGTAAAGAAAATCAAAGACAAACGTAATGGTGTAGTGTATCCTTTTGATGAGGGTGATGATTACTGGACTATTGAAGAAATGATGGATTACGGAGAATATAAATTACTGGTAAACAATAATGAAAACCCAGAAAGATATAAAGTAGTCTGGTCATGTTGGGATTACGAAAGCGAACAGATGCACGATGAAAATCCAAACCAAGAATATTTTATGTCAGAAAAATCAGCAATTCAAAAATTAGTAAAACTACAATCAAGATGATAGAAAACGATCCAATATTTAACAAAGTAAAAGATATGTTCCCAGATGCACCAGACTTTTTTATTAAGGCTATGTATCACAATATCAAGGGAAAACAACACCTCTGGAGAGAAAATACAATGAACGATAATTCAATTCCAGAGGCAGAATAATTTGTTTTATTAACATAATATGTTAATTTAGCACTCAGAGTAAGTATATAAACTAAAAAAAAAACTGAAATAATGAACGAAAGTAAAATTAGAAGACTGCAAAAGCAGTATGGATTAAAGGTCTACCAAGACTTAATTGACTCTGGAGAAGCATGGAAAATAGGTGGTGAAACCACTAAGATGTGCCAGAAATTAATTAGAGATGGTGCTTGTTTCTTAGCATATTCATCTTATCAACCAAATATTTTTATATCAATTCCATCCAGATACCAAGTATCTAGAGGTGCTGTGGGATCTATTGAAAGATCTAAAAAATATTGGTCAGATGAATGGAACATCTCACACTTAATAGGAGAGTCAGTAAGACAGAGTACCTCAGTCTAAAACAAACAAAAAAAACAAACCCTAAAAACTTTGTGATTCACAGAGGTAGGAAACTAATCTTAAAAAACTACAGCAAAATGACAGATCAGACAAAACTAAAACTAGATGCAATTATTAAGGTAATTGATAAAACCACAAGAGCAAACGTAAAAACTGGTAACAGAGAAAGACATAATGTAGATGCCAGACAGATTTACTTTAAAATTGTTCATGACCATTTAAGAATACCTATATCACACTCTGCTAGATATATTAATAAAAATCACGCAACTGGTATCCATAACTTAAAACAATTTAAGAACTACATGGAAACCGATAAACATCTTAGAAATAAATATCAAAGTGTAATTGCTCTACTAGATGACTTTGACTTTGAGGTAGACAAAACAGACACAAAAGATATTCTGGAGGATTATGTATCTCTAATGAAAGAACATAAACAGACAAAAGAGAAGTTGGAAGAGGTCACCCAAAATCAGAATAATACAATAACAGATTTTATAGAGGCTAATTTTAATAGATTGGATAAAGAAGTTTTGTCTAACATATTATTAGATAGAACAATTGGTACTATTCTATATCAAAACCTTTATAAAATTTTGGAAAAAAGAAATACATCAATTAATTTAAATACAGATTTTTAACCTTAAATAAACTATATATGAAAACTCATACTTTATACAAACGAAGAGCCAGAAGACTTTTACAACTACAAGGAATAACGCACACAGATGTATGTGAGTATGTTTATGGATCTAAAACTAAAAAAAGTAAACTATGTCAAAAGATTCAAGGAAAAACAGAATTGTTTTTTAATGAGTCCAGTAAAATAATAGAATACTACGGAGTTTTAGCACAAGAAATAGATGATATAATTACTGAAAGGTAGAGATTCCCCTAGGGACTACAAACTATCAGCCTCTACTGATCATGGAGAGGCATTTCAGACTCATTATAAAACCTATTTAACCTATAAACCTATAACATGGCACAAGACACATTTATGTCCTTACTAAAGGACACTATAAACAAATTAGAAGATGGGACACTATTGAATAACGGAAAAAGATTCTCTTATTCAACGATCAAATCTTACAAGGGAGTCTACAACACTATGAAGAAATATAAATTTAATTTTGATCTAGATGTTTTAGACTTGAATTCCGTAACAGACAGAAGACAAAGAGTAAAGGCTAAAAAATTACTACAAGGTAAAGTCAATAAATACATCACCATGCTTCTGGATGATATGAAACATCCTAACACCAGGAAATCACATTTGAAAACAATAAGAACTACACTACGCAAAGGTGAGGAGGAGTACGGATACTGGTTTCCAAAACTTAAATCTATACCAGAAGTAAACGGAGAGGTTATAGCAATGACACCAGAACAAGTTGAAATATTCCATTCTACTATGCCAGTTAACAAAGAACTGCATCATACATATTATTATACTAGGATGATGTTGTACTCATGCATGAGAGTAAGTGATCTGGTTAGGTTTGAATGTAATATAGATGGAGATGCTGTATCAATAATAACAACTAAAGGTATGGGATCTGTGAGTACGTTTTATTTACCACAAGATGTGAAAGAATATATTAGTAAAAACCCATTCACCTTTTGTATAAAAACATTTAGAGAGCAACTAAAAAAACTACTAATGCAATACGATGAATTCTGTAAAGAAAAGATTGTGTATTATTTTGATCATGAGGGTAACCCAGTAAAGGAAAGAAAAAAACTATACGATTTGTTTACTCCACATAAACTTAGGAGTAGTGGAATAACATATCATTTAAGTAAAGGACTGTCTGAGTTAGAGGTAAGAAACATAAGTGGTCATAAAAACGGATCAACTGCTTTTTATCGATATGTTCAGCACAGCGAAACCAAGTCAATAGAAAAACAAAAAGACAATGTTAATATGTTCATAAATATTTAACACTTTTTAACTTAACTTTTGTTCAAAACTCTTTTATTTTTTTAACTTCGAGCAAAACTACCACGACATGATTAATTCCATAAAAATATGGTCAGATTTGACTACGACAATAGGGAAATTATACATGACCGTAAGCGTTTCTCTCTTAGGGATTTCAAACTTTATCTGCTAGACAATTTTGAGGAATTGTGTATGCAGAGAAGAATTAAGGGATGGATATTTGACTGGGAAAGTATCTTGTTTCACACAAGAAAGTATTATATAGTAAACATTTATTTAAACAATTTAATAAAAAATAACGATGGCAAAACTGAAAAGAAAACTAAAAAAAACAAAAATTAGTGGAGGTAAAGAAATAGTCCCATGGACTGAAAGACTTTCATACTTCAACGATTACTTCCGAAGCGAAGGATTCTACACACAAACTGAAATCTTAGACATGAACGAAAGTTTAATCATGATGAGAGGATCAGTTTTAAATTCAGACGGAGTCATTATAGCAGATGGTATTGCACACAAAAGAGCAAATGAACCATTCGCATCTCAAAAATGTCAGTCTGGAGCACTCAATAGAGCATTATTTATTTTTGGCATTGCTGATGGTGGAGAGGACACTATCATGGATGAAGACGAGGCTAGGGAACTAGCAACCATAAAAGATAATAGCAAAAATGAGATCTTCGAGAATATGTTGGCACACATTTCAAAAGATTACACAGCAGTAGAGAAAAAACTACCTGCTTACAAAAACCAGTTGTCTAAAGAACAAATGGATCTTTTGAAAAAACAAATCAATGTATTAAAAGCAAAAAAAGCAGTAGCACAAGCAAGTAAATAATCTAAGGGGAGGTTGACAAACCAACAACAAAAAGAAAAGCACCCCAGAAGTGTTTTACTTTCATGTACAGACCTCCCCTTTATTTAAATCAAAACTCAATGAAAATAAAACGAATTCCAACAGCAAATCTAACTTATGAAGAATGGGTAGAATTAAGAAAAACTTTAGTTTATAAAGGAATGGTCGGAGGATCTGATGCCTCTACACTATTAGGACTAAACCCATGGACATCTAAAATCACTAGATGGAATCAATCAGTAGGAACTGCCAACATGAAAAACATAGATAATGAGGTTATGTTTCATGGAAGACTACTTGAAGACTATGTTGCTGACTTATGGCAATACTGGACTGGAGATCCAGTAGAGATGATAAACAACTACCAGTCAAAAACAAAACTTAGAAAGTCAATTAGAAGAAATTCTATATTTGTAAACCCAAAGTATCCATTCTTGTTTGCTAATATTGACAGACAAATAACCATGCATGATGAAATGAATGGTAAAGGAGTCTTAGAAATCAAAACAATATCTGGATACAATGCAGATAAATGGTCTGGAGGAATCCCACCATACTACATTGCACAAATACAATTGTATATGCTTGTGCTAGGATATCACTATGGTCAATTTGCTTTTCTAAAAGACGGTAGACATATGGATGTTTTTACTGTTGAGGCAAACCAAAACATTCAAGAAACAATATTAGTGGAAGCAGAAAAATTCTACAATAGTGTTCAAGAAGCAAGAGAAATCATTGACACAGACTTCAGAACATTAGACAACAATGAAGCCTATAGACTTGTTTCACACTTAGAGCCAAATGTAGAGGACGAATATAAAGTAGATCTTGATCAGTTTTTATCTGAAAAGCATAAAGCAATGGTTGATAGGGTTTCTGTTGATTCAAATGACGAAATGGAACGACTAACTAAAGACTACATCCAGTATAGAGATGAAGAAAAATTAGCAAAGTCAAACAAACAACTAACCCAACAACTTATAAAACAAATGATGCTTCATCGTGGAGCACAAGAGATAGACTTTGGACACAAGGGGAAAATTATCTGGGGTAAAACTTTCAATGTAAGATATAAGGACATTGATAAAACAAATTTTTAAATGAAACTAAGTGATATAAAAAAAGGGATCATAGCAAATCTGGCTGTTAGAAACCCACACACATTAGAAGTAAATTCTGTAATAGAAGGAAACTCGTATTTTGGGTTGTGCATATTTACTGGGGTATCTCTAATGTTTGGACATACAATAGATGACATAGCAGAATACCAGTCAGATGATAAAGAAAACATAGAGTTCATGGAAAAAAAATTTATACAAATCATGGATGAGTTTTATAATACTAAAGAGCCAGGTGTAACAGCCATTGGGTTTCATACAAAAACCAGTTTAATACTAAACTTTATAAAGCATAACTACGGAAAAACTATTTCACTTGCTGAAATTATAAAAGAAAACATTAAATGAATATAAAAGTAAACGGACAAGTAAGGTATATCGGAAGCGAGAACGCTGTAAAAGGTGATAAAGGAACTCACTCATTCAAGATACTTATAGTAGAAACTTTAGATAATTCATATTTAGCAATACATTGTTGGGATGAATTACAAGACAAGATAAAAGAATTTAAACTTAATCAAATCATAGAGGTAGAATGCAGATTAGAATCTCATAGAAACAAAAAAAATAGAGACCTCTGGTATCATAAACTATTATTAAAATGATAAGAAGCACAACTGTAATTTATGAAGTCTTACGCAAACACGATCTTTCACCACTATCATATATGTTATGTGATTTAATATACAAATACACAAGTGTAGATAATTATTGTGATAAAAATTTAGGTGACTTAGGTATTGAATTAAACACCTCTACCAGAACAATGAGTAGATATGTGAGTGAACTAACTGAAAAAGGACTAATTGATAATATAGGAACTAAATCTCATCCAAAATATAGGACAACTCCATTATGGTTTAGAGTGGCAGTTGCAGAGACTGATCAAGTAATATCTTTAGAGTACCAAAAAGTATGTGCTGATGTAATAGAATACATTAATAATAGGTATAAGAAAAAATACCAACCAAGAACATACGAAAAAAGGTTTAAAAGCATTCTATCAAAAAAGTTTGATGGTGAACCAATTACTGGTGAAACAATGGCAAACGTATTTGATTACTGCAAAGATCAATGGAGTGAAAAGTATCAGTCTTCTGTAACACCAGAAGTGATATTTGGAAATAAATTTATAGAGAAATACCTAATACAATATAAAGAGTGGATGACATCTAATAAGGTCACCCCCAACAGAAAAAGAGTAGCAATAATATGACAGACTATTTATCAAAACTACAATCACTTGGCATAGATGTTAAGGGAAATACTGGCACTGAACCACAAAAAACTAAGTGCCCTAAATGTTCACATACCAGAAGAAAAAACAAAAACGAAAAATGTTTAAGAGTCTGGGTAGAAACTGGAACTTACTATTGTCATCATTGTGGTGACAACGGATCAGTTGTAGAATACAAAAGTGATTACGAGATGCCAACTGTAAAAGCATCTCCACTATCTTCAAAAATTCAAAAGTTTTTCAAAGACAGAGGAATAAGCGATAGCACTATTGAATACTTTGGAGTAACCGAGGGAATCGAATATATGCCTCAAGTACAATGTGAAAAGCCAGTAATTCAATTTAATTATATTAGAAAAGGGAGAAGAATAAATATAAAGTTTAGGGATTCTCAAAAAAACTTTAAACTAAACAAAGGATCAGAAATGATCATGTATGGTTTAGACTTAATAAATCCTGCTTCATGGTGCGTAATAACTGAGGGAGAGTTTGATGCTATGGCTTTCTATGAGGCTGGTTTACAGACAGATAAGTTAATATTTGCTTGTTCTGTACCTAATGGAGCATCTACTGGAAATCAAAACTTGACATATTTAGACAACAGCATTGATGAGTTTGAAAATAAAGAAAAAGTTTATTTAGCACTTGACAATGATGCACCAGGAATAAAACTAAGAGATGAATTATCTAGAAGACTAGGTAAAGAAAGGATATGGTTAGTAAATTTTCCAGAGGGATGTAAAGATGCAAATGATGTTTTACTTAAACATGGAGCAGAGGAACTCGTAAAATGTTTAGACAACGCAAAGCCATTTCCATTAGAGGGAGTGAGTAAAGCATCAGATTCTAGAAACGAAATACACAACCTCTATAATTATGGGATGCCACAAGGTGACATGATCGGTTATAGAGAGTTTGATAAATTAATGTCTTGGAGACCTAGTGAGTTTACTTTAGTAACTGGAGTTCCAGGACATGGTAAATCTTCTTTTGTTGATCAAGTAATTGTTGAGTTAGCAAAGAAACATGGATGGAAATTTGGTATATTTTCAGCAGAGAAACAACCAATTAAAGTTCATGTTGCTGAACTAATAGAAAAATTTTCTGGTAAAAAGTTTGGAAGAGGTGGGGTAGACAGCCTACAACCAGAAGAATTAGATCCTGCAATTGATTTCGTGAATAATCACTTTTACTTTATTAATTTAAAAGACAACGATCTTACTGTTGAAGGTATATTGAATAAAGGAAAAGAGTTAGTTAAAAAAATGGGTATAAACTGTTTAATAATTGACAACTGGGCATTTGTTGAGCACAAGATAGAAAGAGGAATGAATGAGCACCAGTATACTGGACTACAACTATCTAAAATAAAAATATTTAAAGAGGCTTATGATTGTGGAGTAATATTAGTTGCACACCCACAAAAGTTAAAGAAAGAAAATGGGAAGGTGGAGGTCGCTTCAGGTTACAGCGTAAGTGGATCTTCACACTTCTTCAATAAAGTAGATAACGGAATTACAGTTTATAGAGACTTTGAAAGAGAATTAGTTGAGGTTCATGTATGGAAAGTAAGATGGAGGTTTACTGGTAAAACTGGTATGCAAGAATTTAAATATAACCTTGATACAACTTGCTATAATGAGTACGAAGACACTACTCATGATGGACAATATTCAAAATTCAATGGACAATAAATTACAAATATTACATAGAACCGAATGGGAAACCAATAAATGGGGAGGTAAAATAGGAAAATCAAAGCCATACGAGAAAGGTGAAGACTTAGTAAGATTAGCAGAACTAAATGAAATAGTTCCAGGAATTGAAAAGTATTACATAAGACCAAATGGAATGGGACATGACTATTATTTACTATATAAAGGCTTTCATAAAACTGTGGAATATTCTGGAATAAAAAGTATGGTAAATGCAAACAGCATTTATGTAAATAAAGATTTTAAACTATAATATGGCAAACACAAATAGGAATAAAGGACACAATTATGAGAGACAACTAGTAAAAGATTTTAAAAAACTAGGCTTTACAGATTGTGTAACCTCAAGGTATGGATCTAAAATGTTAGATGACCAGGGAATTGATTTAATGAATACAGGAGATTTTGCAGTACAGGCAAAGTGCTACAAGAGAAATCCCCAATACAAAAAAGTATTAGCAGACATGGTAGTCAAACCCACAGATGTTCCTATTGTGTTTCATAAAGCACCAGGTGGTAAAGAGTATTGTATATTGTATAAAGAAGATATGATGGAGTTAATAGAGATGCTTATAAAAAATCAAATTATTAATACACCTTAATGTATAAGTATGGTAAACTACAAGATAAGAATACCAGAGGTAGATAGATTACTACTGAAGCATAATACAGATCATGTCAACATTGTGCACAAAGACAATACTGTAAAAGAAAAAAGAAAACTGAAAGCATTAAATAAAGAACTTTCAGATAAGATAAATTATGTAAACTGTATAACAGAAGAAGTCCTTGAATATCTCAAGGCGAGAGGCTGTAAGGTCTCTGAATATATATAACACTTTTAAATAATTAAAAATGAGTAATTCAATTGAACTACAAGGACGTATCAAAGCAATCTCTGATGCGTTAACGATCCAAACAAAAAACGGAGATTTGGAAAAAAGAACACTAACACTTACACTAGGAGGAGAATACCCAGTAGACTATCCTATTGAAGCAATTGGTGCTAAAGCAAACTTGTTTAATGCCTACAAGGTAGAGGACGAGGTAAAAGTATCTGTTAACCTAAGAAGTTATTCAGATCGAAATGGAGAGTTAAGAACTGCAAACGCTAACGCTTGGAAAGTGACTTACGCTGATGGTAATATTCCATCTGGTAACTCAGCAAAAGCACACGCTAAAAAAGTTGATCAGTTTGTGAACCAGGAAGAAGGCACAGACTTACCATTCTAATATGGATACTAGAGAAAAAATTGAGAGGGTTGGTGCTGAAATCATCAGCCTTCTCATCTCTAAAAACACTGATTACGGTGATAGTGCAACGTCACCTATTAATGTTTTTAGTGAGGGGAACGCAGTAGTATCACTATGTGCTAGGATAGATGATAAGTTATCTAGAATAAAACAAAAAGGGATTTACGATAAGACTGAGGACACAGTAAAAGATCTTACAGGATACCTTATCCTTTTGTTGATTGCTTTAAAAAATGAACAGCAACCAGAAATAGAAGAACAAAATAGAAACAAACCTTTCAGAGATCATTCTGGATGGTTTTCAAATCACACATAAACCATGAATACTAAACCAAACGCAATTGAGAGTGAAACTTTTAATCACCATAGAATACAAGAGCAAAGAAAAACTGAAGCAATTAAACTATTAAAGGATGATGGGTATATTATCTATAAAAGGTCTACAAAAAGTCCTAGGATATACAACACATTAGGTATTTAGTTTTTCTTTATTGATGAATATTTTTCAAATCCTCTTGATCCGAAATATGCAACGTATATCGTAACTAAGAGGGTTTTTAAAAGTTCTACCCAACTTTCGTCAATATCAAACGCTATGTCTAATGCATCTAATGTGATGTAAAGAGACGTAACTACAGTTAAATATATTAATGTTAGAGGTCTCGTATTTTTCGAGAGCCATGAATCACTTTTCATGTCTGAGTCCCAACGCTTACTCACCTCTTGTAATTCGATTTGATCTAGTTCTAAGAGTTTTAAAGCCTTTTCTTTATCTTCTGGAGGAAGTAGTTTTGGATCTTCCTTTTCTATTAAATTTTTAACTATCCCAAGAACACCAGAATTAGGCAATAGATCTCCAACTACATCTACGATTTTAGATCCACTACCAAGCAGGAATTTACCTACTTTAGTATCTTTAAATTTTTTCTTTGGTTTGCTCATGACTTTTTATTTTTTTTTACCTTCTAGGTATCCTTTTTCGTATTGCAATTCTTTTTCGATACCAACTATCCTGTCTTCTAATCCGTTAATGACTTTAATTTTCTTGTCTAACCTCTCATGTACAGTTGTTAACTCCACTTTTAAAGCAGTAAACTGAGCAAAAATAGTTCCTGCTGTAAATATAGCAGCCAACAAACCGACCACAATTGACCAATTGTTTGCTAAAAACTTATTTATGTTTACATCCTCCTTAGACATTGGATTAGATATTACCAAATCTTCTTTTAGATTCCCATTGTACTTTTTTACTTTTAGATAAGTAAAGTTTTTTAGAAACTAATTTATTATAATTACTGCGTAAGGCATTTAATTGTGGCCCACTATTGCTGCTTGTATCACTCATTACCTTCCCACCATTTAATGTGAATCATTATAAATATTAAATAAATATTTAACTCATAACTATTATCTATTTCGTCTGGTTGATAGAATGCCCACCCCAACATAGGGCCGATTCTAAACCGTTCTGAAATAGCAACTACATAACCACTATTATCTTCCATATTTATCTGCTATAGGTTTATATTCTATTTTAGCATCGAAGCAAGGACAAGCCTTGGTTGAGAAATCTCTATGACCATAAACCTCAGCACCTGGATAACTAGCACAAAGATAACCAATTAGGTATTCTAAACTATCTTTTTGTGCATCCGTCCTTGTATCTTTTGCAATCCATTTACCGTCTTCACCTCTTTCAGATTCTACTCCTCCTACATATGTAATACCGATACTACTTTTATTTTTATTCTTGACATGAGCACCTTGCTTTTCAATTGGTCGCCCCTGATTTATTGTACCATCTAATTGCACAACATAATGATACCCAATTCCTGACCAACCTCTTTTCTTATGCCATTTATCAATGGTGCTAACTGATATCGGCTTACCTTCTTGTGTCGCTGTGCAATGCACAATTATTTCTTTAATTTGTCTCATCTATCGCTTTTTCTTGGTTAGTTTTTTGTATTTACCGTAATAAAATAATTCATAAAGTGCTGTGTTTCTAGCATCTATTTTTAATGCCCTTACTGCTTCACCTAGTTCTTCACCTTTTAAGCCATATAAGTAATCTCTGTTCTCTCTTAAAACTTTACCTACCTCTTTAGCAGATTCCATTTTGTAAACTTGATACTCATCTCCATCCAGATATCTTGACTCTCCTAAATCGAAGTCTTCAATTTTTCTATTACTTGCACTACCTACAAAGACTCCTTCACCTACAAGATGTTTTGTTAAAGGATCACCGTTGTCTCCTAGTTTTATATCTAATGGCATAAATTTTTGACCTTGGTGTGGTATAACAGGATCTCCGTAATTATCTACCATGTCATAAAGACCAGAATTTGCAAGTGGAATATCTCTATACAATTGATCAAGTGCTCCAGTTAGTGTACCTGTTCTTCTTGCTTTTATTGGATCACCCATTATTTCCATAGACTGTCTTACTAATTGTTTATGGAAATTAGGCAAGGCAATTGAACTTGCTACACCAAACACCTTATTTGCTACTGCCTTAGCAGGATCGTTAGAATTTAATATTCTACCAAGATCTGATAAACCTTGTAACCAAGACTGTTGCAACATACTCATACTTGTTGTTAGTGCTACATAACTAAATAAATCTGCTGCACCTTCTCCTTCAATAGAGTTTCCATACTTATCACTTTCATATAATGTTCCTGCTGCTGCTAAAATAAAATACAAAGGATGATCAGCATACGAAAAACTTAAATCACCAACAGTAACCGTAAAAGGTTTCCATCCTGCTTTTTGTAATTCATACTTTTTATTAAAGTCTTTAGGCCCTGCTGCTGAGATTTTTAATACACTATCATCATCATCTGCGTGAGACATTAGATATCCTACCAGACCTGTTAATGTACTTAACCCAATAGTTGCCTTGATATAAAGATCTGCTTTCTCTTCTTTAGAAAGTATTCTTGTTTTCCCACTTGCAACCCTTACTTTACCTCTTGCTGCTGTAACATATCCTACAGGTGTATAATGTAAGAACCTATTAAACACATTTGTTAATACTCTTGCAAATGGAATAAAGGTTGTCATAATTGGCCCAACACCTTTCATCTGTCTAGACTGTACGATAAAGTTATATAAATAACTTAGTGCACCTTCTGGCTCATAATTAAATGTTGTTTTTGCAGCAAACTCTTCAGACGTTCCTTGAATGGTCATGTCTCTATTACCCTCCATTATTTCATGAACTCGAATCTTGAACTGAGTTGTTCCGTCTTTATATCCATCATCTCTTGCTTCTGCTTTAGCCTTTTCTTGAGCCTCTTTAGAAGGATTTAAAATTGATTCTGCTCTTTTAATATCTTCTGGTGTTACATCTTTTCCTTTTTTCAGTCTGTTTGCTAATGCTCTTGATTGCATTTCTTTAGCAGAATGAAAAAACATTTGATCACCTGCTACCATTGCTCTTTGAACATACTTTAAAAAGTTTGGAGACCATGGTAATAGTTTAGAGTTTAATAGTTTATTTAGCACCTTGCTATTTGTATTAAACCTCCACCATTCTAACAAGACAGGACTATCAAATTTATCTGACCTATCAGACTTTACACCTGTCTCTAAGATGTGTTTTGCATTTAGCCACCCTTTACTTAGACCTTTAATAAGTCCTTCTGTTGCGTGAAATATTGCAGCAGGGTTTCCTAAAAACGCTTCTCTAATTGATGTAACCAGTAGTTCGTTACCAATTGACATGACATTTGCCATGATGTTTCTTATTTGTGTAGTTGTTCCAGACAATATACTTGCATAGAAATACGCTTCAAATAATGATTTAAAATCAGTACCTACTAATGATGCAGTGTATTTATATTGATTTGCTAAAGCAGTTGACTTAGGCAATCCTTCACTCGCATTATCTGACTCTTCTTTTAATCTTCTTACCTCAGCCTCTTGTTCTTTTGTTAAGGGATCTTTACCTGCTTCTTTAAGTTTTTTATTTATCAAACCTATAGTTCTATCAACACTTAGTGCATCTAGTAGTTTGAATGCTTGAATAAACCTACCTGCTTTAGTCCCTTCCTTTGCCATCATTTCTACAATTCCATTTATAGATGTAGATATTACATTTGCTTCAGCGACTTTTCCTTCTGCTCTTAATTTACTTGCTTCAGCCTCAAGGCCTTTAACAACTTTATTTGTAAGTGCTATTCTTACTTCTGGTAATAACCAGTCAGGATTAGATTTAATTATATTTATAGACTCTTCAAGACCTATGTTATCAAACATAAACTGAGCCTCTGCTTCAGTTATACTGTTTCTTTTTGGAATATAAGTTTTAGCCTCTTCTGAGATCTCTTCAAAAGTTTCTTGACTTAATACTTGTTCAAGTCTACTTGTGTATTTTCTTTTTTCAGATCTTGGTGAGTCTTCTGGAACTTTACCATTGTACATTTCACCTAGTTCTTTTATAGAAATATCAGGGAATCTTCTATTAAAGTATTCTACTAGTTGTTGTTCAGTAAAATTACCTTGGTCTTTTAACCTTTGTATACTTTCAGAGACTTGTTTTTTGTTTGTATCCCCTTCAAGTTGGAAAGACATTCCTGGATTTTCAGACTCGTTTAGAACTCTTACTGGTGCATACGTCAATCCTACTGTGGTTGGTAGTATCTGAATATGAGATCTTGGTTTACCATCTTTGTTTCTTGGTCGCCCAATTTCAATATTTGTATCAGTATCTGGATCAGCGAAATTATCCCTCCAATCGTTTCTGTCTTTTAGTATATGTAATTTAGTTCTAGCATCATTTGTTTTTGTATCAACCCCTATTGCTTTAGGATATGACTCATGTGCATCTGATTCAAACGTATCTAACTTACCACTGATTTCTAGTACAGCATAAACTTTATTAGTTTCTGACTCGCTTCTTAGCAATGGTTCACCTAGCATATATGATACAGCACTAGTCAAGTTGGCTTTGGAAATTCTTCCTCCTGTACCAGTCATTTGTTCATATCCAATAGTCTCCTTAAAGAACTTAAATATTTGTTCGTTAGTTTTAGTTATTTTATCTGACTTAACATACTTCATTTTACCTTTAGCATCTAATGCTTTAGGGTTTACATTTGATGCAAGTAAGTTTAAAAAACTCTGGACAAAGAATTTTCTGTCTTCAAAAGAAGATTTATCATTTGCCAGTTTAGTTCTTATCAACTTTAAATTATTCTCAACTGAGAATCTTTTCTTTGTATTGGCTCTTAGTCCTGTAACTTTATCGATCATTACATTTTTGCCATTTACAATTATAGGCTTGTTGTTCTTATCTAACTTTTTAGTTTTTTTAGTTTCTGTCTCATTAGCAGCCTCTACTAATGCATTGTTTACTTGTGCTTTTTTTAAACCTAATCCTTTTATAAATGAGTCAGTAGTAAATATATCTACTACAGCGTTTGATGCTGTTGTAGAAGACAGTAGTTTGCTTGGTGTAGCAGTTACTAATCCCATGTATATTTTACCGTCTGGATTCTTTTGAAGAGATTCATTTAAGGTTTTTACAAGAGAGTCAGCACCTGATTCTGTTGATGCCCAGAAGAATCCTTTTTCATGAAACTTGATAGGGTAGTACATACCACCTTTACCTTCTACAATTAGTTCACCATCTTTACTTATCTGACCAGAGAACGCAAAATCTGGGGTATGCAAAACCATATGTTTGTCTGCAAAATCCCTAAGAGTTTTATTCTTGGTAACGTAACCTGAGTCTTCTAATACCTTAAACTTGTTTCCGTTCTTATCATAACTATAAGTTAATCCTGTAATTGGATCTTTAAAGTTTGCTTGGAAAGATAACTGGAATGGTATTTCACCATCATCATTTTGTATATCTTGATCAAGAAAGTCTTCATCATAAACCTCATCTAACTTAGAATTAGAGTCTGTTATCTTGTCTTTAATTGCTTCAGCATTTTTCAATGTTGGGTACATACCTGTAACCTCCATGAAATTATCTTTTGCATCTTTAACATCTTGTGGTACTGCTAAATAGTTGCCTGGATTTTTAAGCATGATATCTACTAGATCCTGAACCTCAACTCTAGGTTGACTAGCGTTGTATTCACCTCCGTAAACCATGCCTTCAATTTCCATAGCAATAACATCTAACGCTTGACCTTCGCTGTTAGAGAACCATGCTCTTCCTAAAGTATTATTTATATTGTTTACATCTGAGTTGTCTATAAAAGATTGTCTCTTTACTTTGTAACCAATAAACGCTGCTTCTACAGGATCATAGAAACCTTCTCTGTTAGTTTTGTCTTCTTGTAGTGCCTCATATAAAGTTGTTCCTGCATCAATCCATTCAGCAGGTAATTCATTCATCTCTATAATTTGCTTCTCTACCTTTCTTCTTGTAGGTTTTGATACAGGCTTACCTGTCTTTGTGTTTATAATTTCAAGGTCACCCTCTTTATTATATCTTACTTCAATGTTACTATTGAGGGTTTTAAGTTTTGATCTTACAGGAACTATTTTTTCGCCAGTAAGAATCTCTGTACTTGCAATCTCTATAAATTCTCTTAGTGTTAAATCCTCTATACCTTGGTTTGTGTTTACCCCAAACTTTTGTTTAATAAAGTCAAAGAACTCTTTGATCCAATTATCCCAGATACCTTGTTCTTCTTGACTCTCAAATATTTTTGCTCCTCTTTGACCTATAGCAATTGCTAATGCCTCGTCTAATATTTTGTCTTCAGTGTATACTTTTTGTAAGTCAGGGTTTTTTGCTATCTGTGCTCTAAGATTTTTAACCAAGTCACTACCTGCAATTAAAGACATTCCTTTATCCCAAAGTTCTTTTCTTTCTTCTTTAGCCAGTCTTGTCCATACATGACCAAACTCATGGATAGGTGTATCTTTGTTTGCTGTTTTAGGATTTATTAATACCCTGTTATTTACAGCATCGTATACACCCCTGGCTGCTTTCGCTCCTTCAGGTGTAACATTTTGAGATAATGCTAACTCTTCAACTGCTTTAGCATCTACAACTATTTCAACACCAGGGAAATTTTCTTTCAACCTTTTTATTAAAGGACTTAGATAATCATTATTTGCTTTTGCTGTAGTTACTTCGTCTTTTGTAAATAAAGGTTTAGGTTTAGATTTAGAATCTTTTTTAACAACTAATTCAGACCACAACTTTGGATCTATACCAAGTCTTTTAAACTCTCTGGAATAATAATCTTTATTGTTCTCACTAACTTTTACACCGTTCTCAATACTTTGTATGTAATACTCTTTAACTTCCTCATCGGTATTAATATCAGCAACTTGTCGAAGAATAGAATTAAACCATGGGTAACCATAACTACTATGCTCAATACCAGTTACAGTATTTATAGTACCGTTAGATGCTATTTTAACTCTTTCTTCTATTTCTTCCTTTAATGGTCTTTTAGGATCTTTAGGTTTTACTTTACCTCTTTTCTTTTGTAACCCTTTAATACCACCTTCACCTACTATGATTCGACCTTGTTCGTTTCTTTCATATTCAGGTTCAGGTTCAACTTCGGTTTCAGAGTTATTTTCTGTTTCCAGGTTTTGGTCACCCTCAACATTTGCTCCAGTGTTGATGGCTTGTTGTTTTTGTCCTTCTTTAACTGCTTCATTTGCTATGTTATCTACTTCTTCTTCTGTTGTATTTTCATTTACTTCAGGAATAACATTCTCTCTACCATCTAATACGTTGTCAGGATCATTGTTTAATGCTGCATCTATTTCATTGTCAGTTGATACTGCTTGTTCTGTAGAGACTGGTGTTGTACCATTACCGTCCACAGGAGGATTCTTAGGTTCTTGTTTGGTTTTTGGTTTAGACTTTTTATTATCTTGTAATTCTTTTGCAATTGCATCATTAGTTAATGAGTATTGTGCCTGTAACACAGCCAATAGAGCAGGGTTTTTTTCTGCTTGATCCATTAACCTTTGTATGTTATTAGCATTCTGAAATAAACTAAGTAACTTAGTTTCTGACTCTTCACTTAATTTACCTGTAGATAATTTAGCAGCATCTAATTGCTTAAACAAATTACTAAACTGTGTCTTCTTGTAATCTGCTTGTTCTTTTGTATAGTAATATGTGTTACCATCTTCAGGATCTATGTATTGCTTTCCAACTAAATCATCAAGCCTTCCAAAAAATTTATCTTTTGCTTTATAGGCAGCATATGTTGCTTGTTGTTGTAGTCCAGATTGAGTTGTTATATTCATAGGCCCTGTTGCAGTTCCTGCTGCAAGACCAAATATTGCTGACTCTTCTATCTCACCTCTTGACCATTCTATTTCAAATGATTTTTCTGGTGACATTACTTGGTTAAAAGTACCACGAACTGCATTAAGAGCAGGTATTTCTGCTAATTCTTCGAGCATTTCTCTTTTTCCTGCACCAAACACTTCTTTCATGGCATACTTAAATGCTGTGCTTTTAGATTCTTTACCTCCTTGTGCTAAATACGCAATGTATCTTTCTGTTAATTTTGAGGCTGCTTTCTTTTCACCGATCAAATAGAACTGTGGATTTATCTGAGCCACTGCTGCAACAGCAAGAGATCCAGTGACTGCAAAAGCAGATGCTTCGGTAGGTGTCATACCTTGTCTTATTGCCTCGCCATAAAGTTGATTGTGAGTCTGTCCAGTAACAGCACCAGTTAATCCAATTCTGTTTGCTACAGTAGATTTACTTAAATAGTTACCTGCTCTTGTTAAGCCTTTACCTTTTGCAAGTGCACCTGTTAATTTTACTCCAGTACCTAGGCCTTTTGTTCCAAACATTAATACACCTAGATCAGCCATCACTCCAACAAATTTTGGTAATGCTCCTTCTAAATTGTATTGTTGTTCAGATTTATACTCTTCAGGGTTTGCTTCGTACTTTTCTATTACTTGTTTTACTATTTCATTGTCTTGTACTAAATATCCATCTTTATCTCTTACAGTTTTTGCTGATCTAAATTCAGCACCTATGTTATCATCAACAACTAATTGATAGTCATCAACCATAGCAACCCTTTCAGATAACCCTCTATCCTTATTACTTGATTGGCCAAGTTCACGAACCATGTTCGGATTTTTTTCCTTACTAAATATTCTCTCTGATGCCTCTGCTAAAGCATCTGTCCAACCATATTCGTCATTAAAGGAAAGTGTTCTAGGAAGAGATAGTATATCATTTACTCCCTTTGCAAGAGATGATACAATTGGTTTTGATATATTGTCTTTAAACCATTTTGGTTGATACTGACCAGGTATAGGTACGTCTGGAATATCATACTTATCTTTTATGTCTACATATGCTTGAGCATCTTTTAGGTTTTTTTGATTTTCAACCCACTCAGGGTTTCTAGTATCAAAGTTTTCACTAACATCCCTTACTTTACCTAATATATTTATTGCTCTTTGATAGTTCTTAAATTCAGGTAAACTGTTTAATTTACCGAACCTTTCTTGCATATCTTCATATGATCCAAACTTGTATGTTTTATTTGATACACCTGTTTCTGTAGGTCTATTAGACTGGTAGTCAGCACCTTCAGACATTATATCATTTATTTCATCTATAAGGTATTGTTTCTTTGTTGGATCTTTTTCTACTGCAAGTTGATTTTGTAGAGTTTTAATTTCTTTCCCTTGAGAATTAAGTTGGTTTATTAGAAACCCATACTCTTCTCCATGTTCTTTCCAGACCTGACTATTTTCAGTGTCTTCTACAACAGCAAACATATCTTCTGAAAGAAAGTTGATTGCCTTCTGTTCAAAGTCTCCTTTTTCAACACCAGTTAATTTATTGTCATTATAATCTAATTGACTAGCAAATAAGTCATTCCCTGATGCACTGGAATAGTTTCTTAAAACATCATAAAAATCTGCATTTTGAGTTACTAGGTCAGAGGTAGTTGCTGCTGCGATCTTTGCTCTTTCTAGTGCTACTTGTTTTTTAGCCTCCTCTTTCTTTGCTTTGTTAGAGTCTATTATTGCTTGGGTTCTAGGACTTATTCTTCTTGAGTTTCCACCAGGGCCACTACCACCAGACAATTTAGGATTGCTTGAGTTTCTTGCAACATCTGTTGATTGGTCTACAAAAGTTGAAGAGGCTGCATTAAATCTAGGTAGATTGTCAGCACCTTCTGGAATATTATTTATATTTAAGGCAGGTGCAGGTAGAAATTTATCAGCGTTAAACTGTTCAAAATTATCATATCCCCAAACCGTTTTTGCGTTGCTACCTAATTTTTTAAAAGTATCTTTTCTATAGTCATTAGATTGCATTTGAAATTTAAACTCATCAAATGTTCTTTTTTGTGGGCCATAGATTTCTCCTATTTTTTCCCAGGCTGCAAGTAACTCTTTATCTTCCATTCTGTTATTTTGATTTATTAAAACTGAGTTTCCTGCAAGGCGAATTTCATTGCTGATTGTGTAACATATTTCTCTGAACCATCTTCAAAAGTTACAAGGTATTTATCTCTACCTCTGTCTGGATTAGCAGACATTCCTGCTCTTTCAACCTTCCTAATTACTCTAGTCGCATCTAAAGATGTAACTAAATTCCCTGCCCATGCAGAGTTTATAGCCTTAGCCATTTCTTTATTAAGATCATAGTTTGTACTGCTGTCATCCATTAGGTCATAACTAAAACCATCAATCGCTGCTAAAGCATTTCCTGCTGCTTGTTGGTGAAACAATACTTTACTCTTGTTATCGTCACTCATTGAATACTTCTGATACTTAGTACCTGCTAATGATTGGTTTGCAGGTGACCATTTTCCAGACTGTGCTTCAGCAGGTGTCAACTCAGAAATATTCTTAGTTGTTGTACCGTCTGTAACCGTTTGTCTTATGTTAAATGCTTTAGATGTATTGTCGTATTCAGGTAGACTATTAGCATCTTTCATTGTGAAACCATTACCTGCACTTGAAGCCATAATCATCAAGTCATTAAATTGAGATTCGTCATATTTAACAACTCCACGACCTGTGTCTATGTAAAGTACATCTTCGTTTGCAGGTCTAAATATTTTAGCAGCAGGTCTTCCTGGTGATTTACCAATACCTGGAATAAGTTTAATATCCTTAAATTGATTAGTTACGTCAAACCCATCTATTGTTTCATTTCCAACAACTAATTCACTCATAGGACTATTTCCAATAATTGATTGATCACCTAGTAATGCTCTACTAAGTTGTGTTGCCACAAGCGAAGAAGGATTTGGTGTGTTATTATTATTACCACTGCCACTACCTTGACCTGGTTGGAAACTTTCTCTTGTTTTAGAAACACTTGCGTAATCAGGAATTACTTGTTTCATTTGTTCTAAAACAAATTCTTGACCTGCTGCCATTTCTAAGGCTTCCATCTCTTCTGGTGTTCCTGATTGTCCTTCTGTTTTCTTATCAACGTAAGCATCTAGCATTGCCATGTGTGCTTTACTTGATGTTCCCCATTTCTCAACTAGGTCTGTTGGTACATCTTTAGAGTCTGTAAAAACAGGAACAGATCTTCCGTTTTTCAGTTTATACATTTGAGTTTTTTCTCCTGAATACTCTCCTTGTTTTAAGGTCGAAAATTCACCAATCTTACCTTCTCCAGATTTAGTTGATCCACCAAACTTATATTTGCCTAGTAACTCTACAAAGTCTTCTCTTACAACGTCTTGATTTATATTATCTACACCTTTAAGGTATGACTTATATGCACCCTGCATATCTTGTGACGTTAACTCTAAGTTTGTGTTATCCTCTAGTAATGCAAAAAATCCTTCTTTATCGTAATATTTTTTATCTTCATCACCTTCAAACGCAGCACTAGTTCTTTCTAGTAGTTTAGTAACCTGATTTTGTTTGGCTACGGTCATCCCCAACTCTGCGTTAGATTGATTTAACACCTTAGAATAGTTACTCCCATTTGGATTCAACTTAGCCAGTCTTTCAATTGATGCTTCGACTTGTGTTACCATATCGTCAGAAAAATGACCTGATACAATTCCATCTCTTAACGATGCTGCCTGTTGAAATCTTTGTGCTTTGTTAGATTTGTTTTGTGCAAGACTTTGACTCAATGCCGATTGCAGTTGATTCATTCCTTTGTCTATGTAACCACCAAACATATCTTTCTCTAAGGTTGGAGTTGTTTTTGCTCCCATCAACCCTGGTGTGAATTTTGCCATAATCTTATCCGTTTTTAAAGAAGCCTCCTTCAAAACCTGCTGCATTACCTGCTGTTTGTAAGGATGTCATTCCTGCTGCTGCTTGATTTAAACCTCCAAAAGTCATCTCTCTAGATGCTTTATTATTTGCCATTGTCATTTCAGTCTTCATATTGTATGGATCAAGTTCATTTAATTTAAATGCTTGATCTCTAAAACTAGAAAGGTTACTTAAAGACTGTGAGAAATCATTTCTTCTTTGTGCTTTTACAGCACCTATCCTGTCATTTGCTTTTATTAGTGATTCTTGAGATTGAGCATCTGCACCAACACCTACTGCTAACATATCCTCAAGTGAACCTGATGATGATTGCACTCTATTTAAAGCGTTTGCTTTATCTGTGTTAATGCTATCAACTAATTCTTGTTGTCCATCAACCTGTGCATTTACTAAGTTTCTTCTCATAGCAAGATCTTCTCCTACTTCTTTTGGAATTTCATACTTAGGACGTTGAGCAATCATTGCATCGATTTCTCTTTGTCTTTTCTTTTTACCAAATATACCTGAAGCCATTTGTGCGATACCACCAACTGCCGATAGACCTGCTCCGATCATTCCTGCTGTTACTATTCCTGCCATGATTTTTCTTTTTTATTATATTCTTCTATTGTGAATGAGTACAATTCTTCTTGCACCTCTTCTATGTTTTTATTGTTTGTTGGGTTTTTGTGTACGTTTATAAACAAACACTCTTCCGTACAAACTATAAATCTTTTTGCTCCTTTTATTGACTTTGCATAACATGGAGCAATATGTTCTACAGTTTCGTCATCAGTTGTAACAAGTATTCTGCCAGATAATAAAAACCAAAAATGATCAGTATGATGTATCGCACTGATCACAAAAGAGCCTTCAGGCATTCTCATTTTCCTCATGTATAATTGATCTGAAAACTCATGGGTTATTGTAAACTCTTCATTATTTACTAAAGTTTTACCATCACCATAAATCCCTTCAATATCATTATTAGCAATCATAACATTTTGTAACTCTTCAAGCCTCTGTTTGTAATTACTTACACCAGTTTCTTTTTTGTTTGTTACGTTTGCCATATTAGGTTGTATGTCCTTTACTTGTTATATATCCTATATTAGAATGTTTCACTTCTAAATCCTTATCAGTAAAAGTCATCCCAACTTTTATGTATTGTCCTCTCAGTTTAGTACCTCTTCTTAGTTTGTCACCGTAAGTAGCATTATCACTTACGTTAGGATCATTAACATCCCCAAACATTTCAGAGTAATATGTACCCTCTCTTCTAATATAATCCTCTCTCACTAAGTCCGAGTTCATAATCCAACTCTCTTCAGTTTGTAATGTTGTATAGTTTGGTTTAGTGTTGCCTTCTACTGCATGATTCATATACACTTTTGGCTGACTTGGACTTACGTTTTCGATATATGTAACTTTCGTTGGGTAATATCCACCGTAAAAATAATTTTTATTTACCGTATCATCATGAATAAATAGGTCTCCGTTTGTAAAGGTAGCGATTCCTGTCTTAAAAGTTGTCATGTATTCAGGAATGTAAGAGTATCTAGAAACCCATCTTTTTGAGTTGTCACTCCAGGCTAAAGTTGTTTTAGATCCTGCTTGTATTTCAGTTATTAATTCATTCTCTTTTTTAAATATTCTAACATTAGTAACCCAAGCGTATTCTTGAGTATTACTATTAGAAAAATCAAATTTTATTTCAGGACTTTGCCTATCTAATTCTGTTATAGTATGCTCTATAAAATTTGTATATGCATTCGGTAAGTTATTTTGAGAAAATATATTTGTTCCTTGAGCACCAAAGTTTATATCTAAATCTGTTTTAGGAGCAGGGTATTCAGATTCGGCCTCTACTACCTTATAAACTATTCCTCCTCCAAAAATATCTCCAACAGAAACACTTACAGTCGGATCTACAACTTGTTCTCTAAATGCTCTAGTTCTAAACCTGTAAGATTTTGGTCGCCCAAATCCTCCACCACCACCAGAATTTGGATTGAAAGACATTGAGAAAACTGGATTTGGGTTTGTGGGATTTTGAGATTCGGTAGACATCCAGTAACCCTTTTGTTGATAATGAGTTTGAGTCTTCCTGAGTTTTTTACCACCATTTGATAAAATTATAGGATCTAAAACATCCATCAAATTATACACTCTTCCTAATTGACCAAGGCTTGGTAAATACCAATCATCATATGTAACACCAGATACCACTCTAACTACATCTGTTACTAGTTGTGCTGCTGAGTCTGTATGACCTGTCTGATTTATAATGTTTTGTGTATTTATTTTCCCACTCCAATTATTACAAGTTCCTATATTTTCATTAACATTACTCCATCTTGGTAGTTCTCCATTTGGATTACTTTCAATATCCTGCATTTCTTGCAAATCAACTATGTATACAGTTTTGTCTGAACCTAAAGGTGCATTGTTTTGAATATCAAAAACTATTTTGATTTCATCACCTACTTGAAAATTTGTATTTAAACTAAAGTCACTCATGTCTTATTATGTTATTTTGTGCCCTCGGATAAAAATGGATCACCATCTTGACCATTTTGAGATACAGTGCTCTTTATTAATATTGGTACATTTTGACCTGTACCATTCATATTCTCAGGTTCAAAGTTTTGTATACTAAAACCGATGTTTCTAGTTCTTCCAGTATTTTCAGGTATTGGATAAACGACTACACCTGTTGGTTCTTCTTCAGGTATTTCAACAATTAATGTTTTACTGTTACCAATAGTATCTGAAACTAATATTGATCCTGAAACCTCACCAGAGTCAAATGTTTTTTCTAGTGTTATGTATACATCACCTCCATCTCTAGGAACTGTACTAGTTGTTACATTTATAATTGCAATTTTACCATCATTTGTTTTTTCGGTTTTAAATTGACTTACTGCACCGTAAACGATCCCTGCATTGTTTTCTGCAAATGCCTTATAGTAATAGGTTGTATCATCTGCAAATGCTTTAGGACTTATAGGGTATATAAATGAATGTGGTATTTCATTAATTGTACCTGTCACTCTCCTTTCTACAACATTTGTGTCGCCTATTTCTGGATCGTTATTTTCAGCCGATGTAACAAAACCATATTTAGTTATAGGTGATCCACCGTCTGCATTAATTATACCCTCAATCTTGTCAGTTGAATCATAAACTATCGTATCAACATCTGGAGGATTTGTACCTTGCTCACCTGTTTGTGTTGTAATATTATTTGCATATGCAGTACCTAAAGACGTAATTACATAAAGTCTTATGTGGTAGGATGTTCCAGGTGTTAAGGTTTCTATAACTGCTTGTATTGTTCCTACATCACTTCCTCCTAAAACTGTAACTTTTGTTGTATTTGACTGACCAATAGCAGGAATGGAATTTACAGATGATATTACAAAACCTTTTTCTGATAATGATCCTTCTCCTATATCTTCTATTTCACCTTTTGCTGTTAAAGAAACCTTTGTTATATCTGTCGATTCAAAAGTTGAGATAACAGGTATAGATAATTTTTTTGATAGTATATCTACTCTTGTAGTTGTATCTTCAATTCCTTGTATGTTTAAGTTCCAATTACCAGGTTGATAATAATGTAGACTACTATCTGATCCTATTGCAGTAGCATTTGTAGATATGTTTTCAATTGGTATTTGAGTTTTCACTCCGTTGTTGTAGTAACTAAATCCATATTCTGGACTACTATTGCCAAGTTTAAATTTAAAATTAGACGTAATAGGAATTACTAAAACTCCAGTTTCTGACTCTATTGTTTTTTGTTCCTCTTGAACACCTACATAATCAGGCTCTACTAATCTTACTGGAGTAAAGTCAAATGGTACTGGGTTTTCTTTAGTACCTGAAATACCTAAAGGATTATTTACAAGGATATCTTGTTTTGGTGCAACAGTTTTTATACGCTTTAGTTTTAACTCTATTCTTGTAGCAGTTGCAGGGACTTTATCAATAGTCAATTTTCCGTTACCTGATAGATAATCTGAACTGTTTTGAACTTCAAACCCACCACTAGATGCGTTTACTACAGTTATCTGTGATCCAGTAGGTAATTGAACAACATCGGATTCAATGTTAAAACTATAAGGACTATTAAAACTAAAATGACCTAAACCATCTACAAAGTCTACAACTGCATAAGACTCCCATGGGGATTGTACACTTACTGGTAGTTTTCCACTAAAGAATCCTGGCTCTTGTATTACTGGTGTATTAGTATGTGTTTGTACAGGGTTGTCTCCATATTTACCAGGGCCTTGTAATATTACTTCGGTCTCCCCAGTTTCTGGCATGGTAATAAGATATTCATTGTTATATGCATCGTAAGTACCTGGAATAAAACCACTTGAACTATCTGATACAATTATGTCAGATTTTTCTTTAAAGTAAGTTTTCATCTTAACATCACCAATAGGCATAAGTCCATTAGTGTCATACTTTATTACTGTTGCATTTTTTACATCGTACCAATATGCCTTTCCTTCATTAACTGCTAGTGACTCAGGATGCAAAGTTCCAAAAGATCCTTGTAAAGAGTTTTTAGTTCCTATAACACCTTTTGATACAGCAAGAAATTGACTACCACTAGAAGCCTGTTGGAGTTGTTGTTCTCCTAAGTATATGCTTGTAGTTTCGTTTTCTGATACTGCTAACATTACTGTACCTGTAGACTGTGTTTTAGATGTCATAGCCAAGACTCTTAATGGGCCTGTTGCATCATCTAATCTATCTTCATCTAAGGCACTAAACTTAGACAAGCCATTAACTTTACTTCCTGGTATTTTAGTTTCACTAAATGCAATACCAGTTACTTTGTTCTGACTGCTTACGTCTTTCGGTATTAAATTTGGTCTTCCTGTTATTTGTACCCAGTTTAAAAAATAATCATCACTTGGATTCATTGATTCTGCTGAATAAGAATATTCATCTGGCTGATCAACTCTGATATCGTGATGTGTTTCCACTTTTGCCTCGGCATCATTGTTTTGTGTCAACTGACTTCTTATAGTCATATTTACAAGAGTTCCATCTGATTGACTTACTGACTGTTGAGAAGGTTCTGACTCCTCGTCTAGTATAAACATTTGATTACGACCACCGTCAGATGCAGGATCTATTGTACTTCTTCTAAAGAATATGTGATTATCCCCATGCACTGCACATATCTTTTGTCCTAGATCACTCTCCCAGTACATCTCCTCAATAGTTGCAAAGTTTTTAGTGACTTCATTCGGATTCATTGTAACAGTCCACTCATGATGATCATCACCAAAAAGTTTATTCTGGTGTTCTTTATGGTGAATTTTAACTTCACTGTTTGCAAAAATAACTCCGTTTGGAGGAGACTGGTAGTGACTATATGTTTTACTGTTTAGATTACCTAATCCAGTGTTGGGATGTTTGGCATTTACTGCCCATTTATCACCAACGGTATGTCCTGTTGTGCTATCAAATTTCACCTGCACACCATCTGATAATGTTTGTAAATTTCCAGTTATAGTGGTTGTATTACCCCAGGCATGATTTACCATCCTCTGACTGTATATTCTTTTTCTCCACTGAAACTGATCAGCATTCCCAGATGTTGATGTTATTTTTATTTCAAATCTATGATCGTTACCATTATTATAACTTCCTGTTCCTGTGTTGGCTGACATATCATTTAATCCCTCACCATGGAAATATGGAAATCCAATGTAAGCGATTTGTCCCTTAAACGGATCACTAGATGCATTTTCAGATCTTGCTGATGCCTCAAAAAAGTGTGGTTCAATATTAGACGTATCTGCTATTCTAGCCTTCATATAAACATCACCTATAAGTTTTCCTTGTAGGTTATCATAAGTTCTATCATTAGAACCTGGATTCATTATTTTACCCCTAACTGATTCGTAATAAAATTCGTTGGGTTGTATTTTATGTGGACTAAATATTTCATATACAACAGAATAATCAGCATTTGCTAAAGACGTTTGCCCTAAATAATCACCACTATTAAGATCTACAAGATTTGCTAATACATACCTACCTTGTGTTCCTGTTATAGCAAACTCCATTACATTAGAGTCTGTTATTAGTTTTATACGGTCACCCTCTTGATAACTATACCCTTGCTTATACGATGTTAAATCACCTAATCCTATTGCAATTCCTTCGTGTTCTTGAGAAAAAGAGGTGAATTCGTTTGCAGAAAATTTACCTGTTGGATCACCTTCGTCATCAACTTTTTCTACCCTAACGGTAAAAGATTCATTACTGTCAAACTGGTAGTATCTTATCTTTGATGCTAAGTTTCCTATAGTAAAATCTTTAATTAGATTTTTAGTTCTTAATATTGAATAATGTGTTGCCCATTCAGGTATAAGACTTTTTGATGTCTCACCACTAAGATCATATGATACAAAACTATTATATGTTGTGTATGCTAAGTTTCTTTCGTTTGTAATAACCTTCATTGAGTCGTCAGTTAAAACACCTGCTGTCCTACCTGCAAAATCAAAAAACGCTAAACCAACTTGATATGCCGATGAACAAGCAAACCCTACAATACCACCTCTATCTCTAATCTCTTGATTAAATAATCCTGAGTTAAATGGTGTTACATCTACAGAAACCTGCATATCTTCAGATACCATTTTTCTTGTATTTAATAACCCCTCCTTAAAGTTTCCTAGGAATAACCTATTTCTACCTATCTCTAGTGCTTGTGCCTCGTATGGTACTGTATCATACAATTTGATACTATTAGAATCGTCTACAGAAGATCCTAATACATCATTGTAATAATCACCTTTTATTACGTTTGGAACATAACTAGTTTGTGAAATAAATTCAGACGGATGGGAGTTTCTAGTAAACTCTTTCCATACAAAATATGATGTATCTTTATCAAACTTTACAGCAAATTGTATTTTTTCTATATCATCAGATATCCCTGTTGGTGTTGCCTCATCTAGTGGGTATCCAACTACAATTTTCTTTGACTCTTCATGGTCAGTATTGTCCATGTCCTGGTTTGGGTAGTGAGGAGTTGTAGGTGAAAAAACACTAATCTCTCCATCTCTATAAACATACCTGTAAGCAAAAGTTAAACTTCTAGATTTTAAAAAACTTGTATCTCTATCTGCATCCTCAACGACTCTTATTGTAAGAGGCATCATAGGAGGTTTTCTAATAACCGTTACTATGTTTTTTTTAATAGGCGACTCGTAAGCCTCTTCATCTGTAGAATATAATGGGTGATTTAATTTTATTCCCCTGTCTACATTTATTCTGCATGGCTCTCTATCTTTAACACCTGTCCAATAAAGCAAACCATCTATAAATGTAATTCCAGTGATTGCCTCTGTAGGTTGAAAATTTAAACTGTAATCACTATTTAAATTAGCATCTTCTAAAACGGTGTATACAATTTCTTCATCTGATTTATACATAAAGATGTATGAGTAACCAGATGGTTTAGTAACAAAGTAAAAAATATTATTTGTTGTAGGATCTTCGTAAGTTCCAATAACCTTATTGTTACCACCTCCATATAATAAGCCAGAGTTTGTTACCTCTCTGTTTCCTGTTATATTTGATAGTGATCCTGACTTTC
>Ga0228614_1000101_pt1 | contig 52248 bp, 35 predicted proteins | sample 15DmetaG_FD_190531 | JGI IMG/M metagenome (GOLD analysis project Ga0228614, IMG submission 190531) | Seawater microbial communities from Monterey Bay, California, United States - 15D | ecosystem: Environmental > Aquatic > Marine > Coastal | place: USA: California | collected 2016-10-13
GCAGCAGTAATAATAGCACCACTACCAACACTTGTTACATCATTCAATGCTGTTACAGATGATGTTGTGTAAACTCCATTGGTAACTGTTCCAGCATTTCCACTAATACTTCCTACAATTGTTGAGGAAAATGTTTTTGCCCCACCAATTGATTGATCACCAGTGTTCATTACTGCACCTGCTGCTAATACATTTGTAGCATCTGTTACATCAGCAGCTGTCTCTATTCCACTTAATTTTGTTCTTTCAGCAGCGGTAATAATAGCACCACTACCTACACTTGTTACATCAGATAATGCGGTTACGGAGGATGTTGTATAGACACCGTTAGTTACTGTTCCGGCATTTCCACTCACACTTCCAGCAATTATTGAAGAAAATGTCTTTGCGCCTGCAATTGTTTCATCTCCTGTATTCATTACTGCGCCAGCAGCAGCTACATTTGTAGCATCGGTCACATCAGCAGCTGTCTCTATTCCACTTAATTTTGTTCTTTCAGCAGCAGTAATAATAGCACCACTACCTACACTTGTTACATCAGCCAAATCTGTTACAGAAGATGTTGTATAAACACCATTGGTAACTGTTCCGGCATTTCCAGTAATATTTCCTTCAATATTTGCTTTTATTGTACCAACTGAACCAGAAAATACACTTCCATTATCTATTGCGTCTGGGATATAAGTAAATTTATGGTCTGTATCATCCATACCAAAGAATCCTACCTTTGCTGTATCATTTTTGTATTTAAATTTAATACCTCTATCCAAATTATCATCATTTGTCGATTGACCAATTTCAAATATTGGATCATTAATTGTTACAATGGTTGAATCAATTGTAGTTGTTGACCCATTAATTGTTAAATTACCAGTTACAGTCAAATTTTGGTCAATTGTTGTATTTCCACCTACAGTTAACCCAGTTAATGTACCCACTGATGTAATTGCCGGTTGTGCTGCAGTTGTTACTGTACCCGCGGTTGTTGCTGTACCTGCACTTCCACTAACACTTCCCACAATTGTTGATGAAAATGTTTTTGCTCCTGCAATTGTTTCATCTCCTGTATTCATTACTGCACCAGCAGCAGCTACATTTGTAGCATCTGTGACATCAGCAGCTACCTCAATGTTAGTTAACTTAGTTCTTTCTGCAGCAGTAATAATAGCACCACTACCCACATCTGTTACATCAGATAATGCGGTTACAGATGATGTAGTGTAAACTCCGTTAGTGACTGTTCCTGCATTTCCATTAATATCTCCTACAATTGTTGATGTAAATGTTTTTATTCCATCAATTGTTTCATTTCCAGTATTCATCACTGCACCAGCTGCTGCTACATTGGCAGCATCGGTTACATCAGCAAGTGTTTCTATGGCATTTAATTTACTTCTTTCAGCAGCAGTAATAATAGCACCACTACCAACACTTGTCACATCATTTAAAGCAGTTACTGAAGATGTTGTATAAACACCATTACTTACTGTTCCTGCATTTCCACTAATACTTCCCACAATAGTTGAGGAAAATGTTTTTGAACCAGCAACTGTTTGGTCACCTATATTCATTACTGCACCAGCAGCTGATACATTTGTAGCATCTGTGACATCGGCTGCTATCTCTATTCCACTTAATTTTGTTCTTTCTGTTGCAGTAATAATAGCACCACTACCAGCGTTTGTTACATCAGATAATGCGGTTACAGAGGATGTTGTATAAACACCATTTGTTACTGTTCCTGCATTTCCACTAACACTTCCCACAATAGTTGAGGAAAATGTCTTTACTCCTGCAATTGTTTGATCACCAGTAGTTATAACTCCACCAGATGCTGCTACATTAGCAGAATTTGTTACATCTGCGCCTGTCTCAATTCCACTTAATTTTGTTCTTTCAGCAGCAGTAATAATAGCACCACTACCGGCGCTTGTTACATCAGACAAATCAGCTACAGAGGACGATGTATAAACACCATTAGTTACTGTTCCTGCATTTCCACCAATACTTAAATTTGTAACAGGAGTTGTTGAATTTACTACAAAGGGTGCTGTACCAGTAGAAACTGTTGATGTAATTGTATTTGCATCTAAATCTCCTGTAATAGAAGTATCTCCACCAATATTCACATCTTGTGTAATACCAACACCACCAGCTGTTGTAATTGAACCAGTTGATGTATTCACAGATGCAGTATTATTATTTACATTTACAGTACCCGTTGTTGCAATATTTGACATTGTTGTATTTCCAGTTACACCAAGTGTACCAGATGCAGTAATATTAGTAGCGGTTGTATTTCCACCAACTGTTAAACTACCACTATTTGTTGTATTTCCTAATGTAGTTACACCAGTAACATCTAATGTAGTTCCAATTGTAGCAGAGCCAGATGTTGCAACATTTGATAATGTTGTATTTCCAGTTGCATTTAATTTACCATATATATGTGCATCTTGAGCAACACCTAAACCACCCGCAGTAATAATTGCTCCAGATGAACTATTCGTTGCATTTGTAGTATTTGTAACATTTAAAATACCACTACCAACTAATCCTACAATATTGGTTGAACCTTCAATATTTAAATCTCCACCGATGTATGCGCCCAATGCTACACCAAGACCTCCCGCAGTTTTTAATGAACCAGTCGTTTTACTTGAACTCGCTGTATTATCAGTAATAGATGTTTGTCCTGATATGGTTGTTCCTGCCAATGTAGTTGCTCCAGTAACACCTAATGTACCACTTGCTGATATATTACTTCCACTAATTGTTGCCATGGTTGTTGCGCCTGTAACATTTAATGTTCCTGTAACTCCTGTATTTCCAGCAGATAATGTTCCTATTGTAGATGCACCAGTTATATTTAATGTACCTGAACCCACAATATTAGTGGTAGCAGTATTACCAGATACAGTTAAATCAGAACCAATTGTAGAAGTACCAGATGTAGTTATTGTTGTAAAAGCACCGGTTGATGCGTTTGATTCACCAATTTTACCTTCAATGTTTGTTTTTATTGTACCAACTGAACCAGTAAATACACCAGCTGAATCTGTTGCATCTGGAATATAAGTAAACTTTTGGTCAGTATCATCCATACCAAAAAATCCTACCTTAGCGGTACTGTTTTTATATTTAAACTTAATACCTCTATCCAAATTATCATCATTTGTTGATTGACCAATTTCAAATACTGGATCATTAATTGTTACTACGGTAGAGTCAATTGTAGTAGTTGAACCATTAATTGTTAAATTACCAGTTACAGTCAAATTTTGGTCAATTGTTGTATTTCCACCTACAGTTAACCCAGTTAATGTACCCACTGATGTAATTGCCGGTTGTGCTGCAGTTGTTACTGTACCTGCGGTTGTTGCAGTTCCTGCATTACCACTAATGCTACCAGAAATAGTTGATGCAAATGTCTTTGTTCCTGCAATTGTTTCATTACCAATGTTCATAACTGCACCAGCGGCAGCTACATTTGTAGCATCAGTCACATCAGCAGATGTCTCTATTCCACTTAATTTGCTTCTTTCAGCATCGGTAATAATAGCACCACTACCTACACTTGTTACATCAGTCAATGCAGTTACTGAAGACGTTGTATAGACACCATTAGTGACAGTTGCTGCATTTCCACTAACACTTCCCACAATAGTAGATGAAAAAGTCTTTACTCCATCTACTGTTTGAGTACCACTATCCATAATAGCACCTGCAGCAAGAACATTATAATAATCGGTTACATCAGCGGATGTTTCAATATTATTTAATTTGGTTCTTTCTGCTGCAGTAATAATAGCACCACTACCAACGTCTGTTACATCTGACAATGCAGTTACTGAAGACGTTGTATAGACACCATTATTTACAGTTGCTGCATTTCCATCTATACTTCCCAATATTGTTGATGAAAATGTTTTTATTCCTGCTATTGTTTCATTACCAGTATTCAAAACACCACCTGCAGCAGCAACATTTGTAGCATCTGTTACATCAGCTCCTGTTTCTATTCCAGTTAATTTGGTTCTTTCTGCTGCAGTAATAATAGCACCACTACCAACATTTGTTACATCAGACAAAGCAGTTACTGAAGACGTTGTATATACACCGTTTGTTACTGTTCCTGCATTTCCATCTATACTTCCCAATATTGTTGATGAAAATGTTTTTGCTCCCGCTATTGTTTCATTACCAAAATTCATTACAGCACCAGCAGCAGCAACATTTGTAGCATCTGTTACATCAGCTCCTGTTTCTATTCCATTTAATTTTGTTCTTTCAGCTGCTGTAATAATAGCACCACTACCAACGTCTGTTACATCAGACAAAGCAGTTACTGAAGACGTTGTATATACACCGTTAGTTACTGTTCCTGCATTTCCATTAACACTTCCCACAATTGTTGAGGAAAATGTCTTTACACCGGCAACTGTTTCATCACCAGTATTCATAACAGCACCCGCAGCAGCAACATTGGTTGCATCTGTTACATCAGCCAATGTCTCAATTGCATTTAATTTATTTCGTTCAGCTGTAGTAATAATAGCACCACTACCAACACTTGTTACATCAGACAAAGCGGTCACTGAAGATGTTGTATAAACACCATTAGTGACTGTTCCTGCATTTCCGTCAATATTTAAATTAGTAACTGGTGTTGTTGATGTTACTGCAAATGGAGCGGTACCGGTAGCAACAGTAGATGTAATCACCCTTGCACCTAAATCACCGGTAACAGACACACTACCACCGATATTCATATCTTGCGCAATACCAACACCACCGGTTGTTGTAATTGAACCGGTTGATGTATTAATTGTTGGAGTGTTATTATTAATATTAATATTACCAGTTGTTGCAATATTTGACATTGTTGCATTTCCAGTTATACCAAGTGTACCAGATGCAGTAATATTAGTAGCAGATGTATTTCCACCAATAGTTAAAGTACCACTATTTGTTGTATTTCCTAACGTGGTTGTACCAGTTACATTTAATGTAGTTCCTACTGTGGCAGAACCAGAAGTAGCAACATTTGTTAATGTTGTATTACCTGTTGTATTTAATGTGCCAGCAATATATGCATCCTTTCCAATACCAATACCTCCAGTTGTTACTATTGCACCAGATGTACTATTTGTTGCATTTGTATTTTTCGCAACATTTAAAGGACCACTTGTTGTTAATCCTACAATATTGGTTGAACCTTCAATATTTAAATCACCACCAACATATGTGTCTAATGCTACACCAAGACCACCAGCGGTTTTTAATGAACCAGTTGTTTTGCTCGTACTTTCAGTATTATCAGTAATAGATGTTTCCCCTGATATGGTTGTTCCAGCTAATGTAGTTTCTCCAGTAACATCTAATGTACCACTCGCTGATAAATTACTTCCACTAATTGCTGCCATGGTTGTTGCACCAGAAACATTTAAAGTTCCTGTTACTCCTGTATTTCCAGCAGCTACTGTTCCTAATGTAGATGTACCAGTTACATTTAATGTACCTGAACCAACAATATTAGCTGCACTAATATTTGCAGCTGTTGTATTTCCAGATACTGTTAAATCAGAACCAATTGTAGAAGCACCAGATGTTTCCAATGTAGTAAAAGCACCAGTTGATGGGTTTGAATCCCCAATTTTACCTTCAATATTTGCCTTTATTGTACCAACTGAACCTGAAAATACACTTGCATTATCTACTGCATCTGGAATATAAGTAAACTTTTGGTCAGTATCATCCATACCGAAAAATCCTACTTTTGCTGTATCAGTTTTATAATTAAATTTAATACCTCTATCCAAATTATCATCATTTGAGGACTGACCCATTTCAAATATTGGGTCGTTAATTGTTATGTTAGTTGAGTTAACAGTTGTTGTTGTACCGCTAATTGTTAAATTACCGGTTACAGTCAAATTTTGACCAATTGTTGCATCACCCCCAACGGTTAAATCATCTAATGTACCAACAGATGTAATATTTGGCTGTGCACCAGTAGTTACTGTTCCCGCCGTTGTAGCTGTACCAGCATTACCACTAACACTTCCCACAATTGTTGAGGAAAATGTTTTTGTTCCTGCTATTGTTTCATTACCACTTATCATAACTGCACCGGCAGCTGCTACATTTGTAGCGTTAGTAACATCGGCTGCTGTTTCTATTCCACTTAATTTTGTTCTTTCAGCTGCTGTAATAATAGCACCACTACCAACACTTGTTACATCAGACAACTCGGCTACAGAAGATGTTGTATATATACCATTAGTTACTGTTCCAGCATTTCCACTCACACTTCCAGTAATTGTTGAGGAAAATGTCTTTGTTCCTGCTATTGTTTCATTACCACTTTTCATAACCGCACCAGCAGCTGCTACATTTGTAGCATCCGTGACATCAGCAGCGACCTCAATGTTAGTTAACTTAGTTCTTTCAGCTGCTGTAATAATAGCACCACTACCTACACTTGTTACATCAGATAATGCGGTTACTGATGATGTTGTATACACGCCATTTGTTACTGTTCCTGCGTTTCCTGTTATACTTCCTGAAATTGTTGATGAAAATGTTTTTGCTCCCGTAATTGTTTCATTACCAACATTCATTACAGCACCAGCAGCAGCAACATTTGTAGCATCTGTTACATCAGCTCCTGTTTCTATTCCACTTAATTTTGTTCTTTCAGCTGCCGTAATAATAGCACCACTACCAACATCTGTTACATCAGATAATGCAGTTACAGAGGAGGTAGTATAAACACCATTGGTTACTGTTCCTGCGTTTCCTGTTATACTTCCTACAATTGTTGAAGAAAATGTCTTTGCACCGGCAATTGTTTCATTACCAGTATTCATTACTGCACCTGCAGAAGCTACATTTGTAGCGTCAGTAACATCGGCTGCTGTTTCTATTCCACTTAATTTTGTTCTTTCAGCTGCAGTAATAATAGCACCACTACCAACACTTGTTACATCAGTCAATTCAGTAACAGAGGATGTTGTATAAACACCGTTGGTTACTGTTCCTGCATTTCCTGTTATACTTCCTACAATTGTTGAAGAAAATGTCTTTGTTCCTGCTATTGCTTCACTGCCGGTGTTCATGACAGCTCCAGCAGCAGCAACATTTGTAGCATCTGTTACATCAGCTGCGGTCTCTATTCCAGTTAATTTGGTTCTCTCAGCAGAAGTAATAATAGCACCACTACCAGAACTGGTTACATCAGCTAATTCGGTGACAGAAGATGTTGTATAGATACCATTAGTTACTGTTCCTGCATTTCCACCAATACTTAAATTAGCAACAGGGGTAGTTGATGTTACTACAAATGGAGCGGTACCAGTAGCAACAGTAGATGTAATCACCCTTGCATCTAAACCACCTGTAACAGACACACTACCACCGATATTCACATCTTGTGCAATACCAACACCACCAGCAGTTGTAATTGAACCGGTTGATGTATTAACAGATGCAGTATTATTATTTATATTTACAGTACCTGTTGTTGCAATATTTGACATTGTTGCGTTACCAGTTACACCAAGTGTACCAGATGCACTAATATTAGCGGCAGATGTATTTCCAACAATAGTTAAAGTACCACTATTTGTTGTATTTCCCAAGGTGGTTGTACCAGTTACATCTAATGTAGTTCCAACAGTAGCAGAACCAGACATCGCAACATTTGATAATGTTGTGTTTCCAGTTGTATTTAATTTACCATAAATATGTGCATCTTGTGCAATACCAATACCACCTGCAGTAATAATAGCACCAGTTGAACTACTTGTTGCATTTGTATTACTGGTAACATTTAAAACACCACTTGCACTTAATCCTACAACATTTGTAGACCCTTCAACATTTAAATCCCCACCGACATATGCGTCTAATGCTACACCAAGACCACCAGCTGTTTTTAATGATCCAGTGGATTTACTGGAACTTTCAGTATTATCAGTAATAGAGGTTGGCCCAGATATATTCGTTGTAGTTAGTGAAGTGACTCCCGAAACGCCTAATGCACCACCTAATGTAGTTGTTCCTGTTCCAACAGTTAAGGTTTTATTATTACTAATTGTAACATCTTCATTTAATGTAGTTGCGCCATCTACTCCTAATGTTCCAGTTATACTGGTATTTGCAGCGGTTAAAGCACCAACGGTAGATGTACCTGTCATATTTAATGTACCAGTTCCTACAATATTTGTTGCATTGATATTATTAACATTTGTTACACCGTTTACTGTTAAATTTGTACCAACGGTAGATGCACCAGAAGATGTTACAGTTGTAAAGGCTCCAGAAGATGCATTGGATTCACCGATTTTACCTTCAATATTTGCTTTTATTGTACCAACTGCACCTGAAAATACACTTGCATTATCTACTGCATCTGGGATATAAGTAAACTTTTGATCAGTATCATCCATACCGAAAAATCCTACTTTTGCTGTATCAGTCTTATATTTGAATTTAATACCTCTATCCAAGTTATCATCTATTCCCGATTGTCCCACTTCAAATACAGGGTCATTAATTGTTACAACAGTTGAATCTATTGTTGTTGTTGAACCACTTATTGTCAAATTACCTGTTACTGTTAAATTTTGTCCAATTGTTGCATCGCCACCAACAGTTAATCCGGATAATGTACCTACAGATGTAATTGTTGGTTGAGCTGCAGTTGTAACTGTACCTGCAGTTATTGCAGAATTAGCACTTCCACTAATATTTCCTACAACAGTTGAGGAGAATGTCTTTGTTCCTGCTATTGTATCATTACCACTTTTCATAACTGCACCGGCTGCTGCTACATTAGTTGCATCTGTTATATCTGCATTTTCTTCTATAGATTGTAATTTACTTCTTTCTGTTGTTGTGATAATTGCACCACTACCAACGTCTGTTACATCATTTAAATCAGTCACAGATGAAGTTGTATAAACACCATTCGTTACTGTTGCTGCATTTCCACTTATATTTCCATTAATTGTTGAAGAAAATGTTTTTGTTCCTCCTATGGTTTGAGAACCACTTGTCATAACTGCACCAGCTGCCGTTACATTTGCTGTATCTGTCACATCTGCACTCGTTTCAATACTATTTAATTTAATTCTTTCTACATCAGTTATAATAGCACCACTACCTGCATTTGTTACATCACTTAAATCAGTCACTGATGAAGTTGTATATACACCATCTGTTACTGTTGCTGCATTTCCTGTAATACTTCCTGCTATATTTGATAAATATGTTTTTATTCCTGCAATTGTTTGATTACCAGTAGTCATAACTGCACCTGCTGCTAATACATTTGTTGCATCTGTTACATCTGCATCATTTTCAATATTAGTTAATTTTGTTCTTTCTGCATTTGTGATAATCGCACCACTACCAACACTTGTTACATCAGCCAAATCAGTTACTAATGATGTTGTATAAACACCATTGGTTACTGTTGCTGCATTTCCAGTAATACTTCCACTAATTACCGAGGAAAATGTCTTTGTTCCTGCTATTGTTTCATTTCCAGTATTCATAACTGCACCAGCTGCTGCTACATTGGTAGAATCAGTTACATCGGCTGCTGTCTCTATTCCACTTAATTTGGTTCTTTCAGCAGCTGTAATAATAGCACCACTACCTACACTTGTTACATCAGATAAATCCGCAACAGAAGATGTTGTATAAATACCATTGGTTACTGTACCTGCATTTCCACTAACACTTCCCACAATGGTTGAAGAAAATGTCTTTGTTCCTGCTATTGTTTCGCTGCCTGTATTCATTACAGCACCCGCAGCAGCTACATTGGTAGCATCTGTGACATCAGCCAATGCTTCTATGCCATTTAATTTATTTCTTTCAGCTGTAGTAATAATAGCACCACTACCAGAACTGGTTACATCAGCTAATTCGGTCACAGAGGATGTTGTATAAACACCATCGGTTACTGTTGCTGCATTTCCACCAATACTTAAATTAGTAACTGGTGTTGTTGATGTTACTACAAATGGTGCTGTACCAGTAGAAACTGTTGATGTGAACACATTTGCAACTAAATCTCCTGTAATAGAAACATCTCCACCAACATTCATATCTTGTGCAATACCAACGCCACCAGTTGTTGTAATTGAACCAGTTGATGTATTGATGGTTGGAGTGTTATTATTAATATTAATATTACCGGTAGTTGCAATATTGGACAATGTTGCATTACCTGTTACACCGAGTGTACCAGATGCAGTAATATTAGCAGCGGATGTAGTTCCACCAATAGTTAAAGAACCAGTATTTGTTGTATTTGATAATGTAGTTGCACCAACAGCAGTAAATGTAGATCCTACTTGTGCGGAACCAGAAGTTGTAACATTTGTTAATGTGGTATTTCCATTTGCATTTAGTGTACCAGAAATATATGCATCTTTTGCAACACCTAATCCTCCAGAAGTTATAATTGCACCAGATGAACTATTTGTTGCATTTGTAGTATTTGTAACATTTAAAATACCACTACCAACTAATCCAACAACATTGGTAGAACCTTCAATATTTAAATCACCACCAACAAATGTATCTAATGCTACACCAAGTCCACCCGCTGTTTTTAATGAACCAGTAGTTTTGCTCATACTTTCAGTAGTATCAGTAATAGACGTTTGTCCTGTTATGGTTGTTCCAGCTAATGTAGTTGCTCCAGTAACACTTATTGTACTACTCGCTGATAAATTACTTACATTAATATTTCCTACTGTTGTTGTACCAGTAACATCCAATGTTCCTGTTATATCTGTATTTCCAGCAGCTAATGTTGCTAATGTAGCATTACCAGATAAATTTAATGACCCAGAACCAGTTATATTTGATGCATTAATATTAGCAACTGTAGTACTTCCAGATACGGTTAAATCAGAACCAATTGTAGAGGCACCAGATGTCTCCATTGTAGTAAACGCACCAGTTGATGGATTTGAATCACCAATTTTACCTTCTATATTTGCTTTTATTGTACCAACTGAACCTGAGAATATACCTGCACTATCAATTGCATCTGGAACATATGTAAATTTCTGATCACTATCATCCATACCAAAAAATCCAATCTTTGCCGTATTATTTTTGTATTTAAATTTAATACCTCTATCCAAATTATCATCTATAGTAGATTGACCAATTTCAAATGTTGGGTCGTTAATTGTTACTATGGTAGAGTCAATTGTAGTTGTTGAACCATTAATAGTTAAATTACCCGTAACTGTCAAATCTTGATCAATTGTTGTATTTCCACCAACAGTTAAACCTGTTAATGTACCAACTGATGTAATATTTGGCTGTGCTGCAATAGTTACTACACCTGCAGTTGTTGCAGTGTTTGCGTTTCCATTAATATCTCCCACAATTGTTGAAGAAAATGTCTTTACTCCTGCAATTGTATCATTGCCAGTTTTCATAACTGCACCTGCAGATGCTACATTTATAGCATCAGTTACATCGGCTGCTGTCTCTATTCCACTTAATTTGGTTCTTTCAGCAGCAGTAATAATAGCACCACTACCAACACTTGTTACATCAGACAACTCAGCTACAGAAGATGTTGTATAAATACCATTTGTCACTGTTCCTGCATTTCCACTAACACTTCCATCTATGGTGGAAGAAAATGTTTTTGTTCCTGCAATTGTATCATTACCGCTTTTCATAACTGCACCTGCAGCTGCTACATTTGTAGCATCAGTTACATCGGCTGCTGTCTCTATTCCACTTAATTTGGTTCTTTCAGCAGCAGTAATAATAGCACCACTACCAGCATCTGTTACATCATTCAAGTCAGTTACAGACGATGTTGTATAAACACCATTTGTTACTGTTTCTGCATTTCCACTTATACTTCCTACTATCGTTGAGGTAAATGTTTTTATTCCATCTACTGTTTCATTTCCAGTATTCATCACTGCACCAGCTGCTGCTACATTGGCAGCATCAGTAATATCGGCATCCTCTTCTATTGCATTTAATTTACTTCTTTCAGCAGCAGTAATAATAGCACCACTACCAACACTTGTTACATCATTCAAGTCAGTTACAGAGGAGGTTGTATACACACCATTTGTTACTGTTTCTGCATTTCCAGTTACACTTCCTACAATTGTTGAGGTAAATGTCTTTGAACCAGCAATTGTTTCATCGCCAGTATTCATTACTGCACCAGCAGCAGCTACATTTGTAGCGTCAGTTACATCGGCTGCTGTCTCTATTCCAGTTAATTTGGTTCTTTCAGCTGCAGTAATAATAGCACCACTACCAACATCTGTTACATCAGATAATGCGGTTACAGATGATGTTGTATAAACACCATCGGTTACTGTTCCGGCATTTCCACTTACACTTCCTACAATTGGTGATGAAAATGTTTTTGCTCCTGCAATTGTTTCATCTCCTGTATTCATTACTGCTCCAGCAGCAGCTACATTTGTAGCATCGGTCACATCAGCAGCTGTCTCTATTTCACTTAATTTTGTTCTTTCAGCAGCAGTGATAATGGCACCACTACCAACATCAGTTACATCACTTAAATCAGTTACGGATGATGTTGTATAAACACCATCGGTTACTGTTCCCGCGTTTCCACCAATACTTAAATTAGTAACAGGAGTAGTTGATGTTACAGAAAATGGAGCCGTACCGATAGCAACAGTTGATGTAATAACATTTGCACTTGCATTACCAGTAACAGATATATCACCACCAATATTTACGTCTTGAACAACACCGATGCCACCTGTTGTTGTAATTGAACCAGATGTTGTATTAACAGATGCAGTATTATTAGTAATACTGACAGTACCTGTTGTTGCAATATTTGATAATGTTGCATTACCCGTTACATCAAGTGTACCAGATGCAGTAATATTAGTAGCGGATGTATTTCCACCAATAGTTAAAGTACCACTATTTGTTGTATTTCCTAAGGTAGTTGTACCAGTTACATCTAATGTAGTTCCAATAGTAGCAGAACCAGATGTTGCAACATTTGTTAATGTTGTGTCTCCAGTTGTATTTAATTTACCATAAATATGTGCATCTTGACCAATTCCTAATCCACCTGAAGTAACAATTGCGCCGGATGAACTATTTATTGCATTTGTATTATTTGTAATATTTAAAACACCACTTGCATTTACGCCTACAACATTGGTAGAACCTTCAACATTTAAATTACCACCGACATATGTATCTAATGCTACACCAAGACCTCCAGCGGTTTTTAACGAACCTGTTGTTTTACTGGAACTGGTTGTAGTATCTGTAACAGATGTTTGCCCTGTTATTGTTGTTCCAGCCAATGTGGTTGTTCCAGTTACATCTAATGTACCTGTACTATTAATATTTGCTGTGTTAATATTTACAACAGTTGTATCTCCAGACACTGTTAAATCAGTACCAACTGTAGAATCACCAGAAGTAGATAAAGTTGTAAAAACACCAGTTGATGGAATAGAATCACCAATTTTACCTTCTATATTTGCTTTTATTGTACCAACAGAACCTGAGAATACATTTGAGGAATCTATTGCATCGGGTATATATGTAAACGTTTTGTCTGTATCATCCATACCAAAGAATCCTACTTTTGCAGAATCGGTTTTGTAATTAAATTTAATACCTCTATCCAAATTATCATCACTGGTTGATTGACCAATTTCAAATGTTGGATCGTTAATTGTTACTACAGTAGAATCTATTGTGGTTGTTGCACCTACAATAGATAAATTACCAGTTACTGTTAAATTTTGGTCGATTGTTGCATTACCACCAATACTGATATCACCGCCAATATTTACATTTTTTGTTACACCTAAGCCTCCAGTTGTTGATATTGCCCCATTATTAATCGCTGTAGAATCTGTGTTAGACGAACTATTAATATCTCCAGTAAATGTTGCACCAGATAAGTTTGCCTTTAATGCTTCAGCAGTTTGGGCACGAGTAACTTCAGTAGCTAAATTACTGGATGCATCGGTGATTAATGTTGCATTTGCTACTTCGGCTGCTTGAGCACGGGTCACTTCAGCAGCTAAATTACTGGATGCATCGGTGATTAATGTTGCATTTGCAACCTCAGCTGCTTGAGCACGGGTCACTTCAGCAGCTAAATTACTGGATGCATCGGTGATTAATGTTGCATTTGCAACCTCAGCTGCTTGAGCACGGGTCACTTCAGCAGCTAAATTACTTGATGCATCGGTTATTAATGTTGTATTTGCAACTTCGGCTGCTTGTGCGCGGGTCACTTCAGCAGCTAAATTACTGGATGCATCGGTGATTAATGTTGTATTTGCAACCTCAGCTGCTTGAGCGCGGGTCACTTCAGCAGCTAAATTACTGGATAAATCACCAACGCTAGCAGCACTTGAACCTTCAAGTGTAGTAATTCTTGTATCTAATACACTACCTACTTCAGCAGCAGATGCCGTTGCTGCATTTCCACCAATATTTAAATTAGTAACAGGGGTTGCTGATATTACTGTAAATGGAGCTGTACCAGTAGCAACACTTGAATTGAACACATTTGCAGTTGCATTTCCAGTAACATTTATTGTTCCATCTACACTTGTATTCCCAGTAGATACTGTACCTAATGTTGTTGTTCCAGTTACATCTAATGTACCTGTACCTGTGATATTTGTAGCAGTAATATTAGCAACAGTTGAGCTTCCAGATACGGTTAAATCAGTACCAATTGTAGATGCACCAGATGTAGATATAGTTGTAAAACTACCTGTTTCTGGATTATTCTCACCTATCTTACCATCTACATTTCCTTCAAGATTTGCTTTTATTGTACCAACATCACCAGAAAACACACTACCGTCATCCAATGCATCTGGAATATAAGTAAATTTCTTATCAGTGTCGTCCATACCAAAGAATCCTTCTTTTGCAACATCTGTTCTATATTTAAATTTAATACCTCTATCCAAATTATCATCAGCAGCTGATTGTCCTACTTCAAATACTGGGTCATTGATAGTAATAACAGTAGAATTAATTGTGGTAGTTGTTCCAGCAACAGTTAAATTACCAGTAACCAATAAGTTTTGATCAATATTTACATCACCACCTATATTTACATCCTTTGCTACACCTAATCCACCTGAAGTTGTAATTGAACCTGTATTATTAGAAGTAGAATCGGTTGTTGATGTATTTGCAATATCTCCAGTAAATGTAGTACCTGCTAAGTTTGCTTTTAATGCTTCAGCACTTTGTGCACGTACTATTTCTGCAGCTAAATTTGCAGATATATCACCAACGTTAGCAGCACTTGAACCTTCCAGTGTAGTAATTCTTGTATCTAACACACTCCCAACTTCAGCAGCAGACGCGGTTGCTGCATTTCCTGCAATATTTAAATTAGTAACAGGAGTAGTTGATACAACTGTAAATGGTGCAGTTCCAGTTGCAACAGTGGATTTAATAACACTTGCCGATGCACTTCCGCCAACATTGATATCTTGGGCTACGCCCATACCACCAACAGTTGTTATGGAACCGGTGTTTGCATTCACTGAAGCAGTATAATCTACAATATTTGTTTTATTCAATGTTGAAATACCACCTACAGTTAATTTACCATACATTTGAGTGTCTTGAGCTACTCCTAATCCACCCGATGTAACAATTGAACCATTTCCACTATTCGTTGAATTAGTATTATTTGTAATATTCAAAATACCAGTTCCAACCACACCTGCAACATTTGTTGTTCCTTCTACATTTAAATTACCACCAATATATGCACCTAATGCTACACCCAGTCCACCCGCTGTTTTTAATGAACCAGTAGTTTTGCTTGAACTTGCAGTATCATTTGTAATTGTTGTTTGTCCTGATATAGTTGTTCCAGCTAATGTGGTTGCTCCTGTTACACCTATGGTTCCTCCAATACTGGCGTTTGCAAGATTACTTACACCAGATACGTTCAAACTTCCTCCAATATATGCGGTTTCTTTCACTCCTAAACCACCTGATGTATGAATAGAACCGGATGTTTCACTTGTTGAATTTGTGGTTGATGTAACATTTATATCTCCAGAAGTTGTCAATGATGAAATAGAAGAACTGCCGGTTACCCCTAAATTTCCTCCCACATTCATATTTTGGGCTACACCAATACCTCCTGATGTTACGATTGAACCAACTGTAGCATTTAATGAATTTGTAGTATTTGCAACAGATAATATTCCACTTGAATTTATAGCTGATAAATTTGCATCTCCTGTTACTGCTACATCACCACCTATATTTGCATCCATTACAGTTAATAAACCATTTAAATCCATATCATTAAGTGTAGCTGTTCCGGTTGATGTAATATTACGTGCAGCAAAATCATCGTTAGAATCTTTTGTTGCTATTTTTTGCACTATTCCACCTTCCATATTGGGTAATTTTACTTCAAAACTGGATAAATCATTACTTACACGAATAAAACCGGCGTCTTCTACTGCCCCTTGATTAAAATGAATACCAGCCCCCATAAATGTATTTGTATCACCTCCTTTATTTAAAACAATTGTATTGTCACTTATTGTTAAATTTGTTGCATCAATTTGTGTTGTATTTCCGGTTATATGTAAATCGCCTGTTATGGTGACATTATCACTAAACGTTGATGCTCCTGTTACACTTAATTGTCCACCAATACTTGCATTTCCACTTGAAGCTACTGTTGTTAATGTAGTATTTCCTGATATATCCATATTTCCTTCTACAACTGAATTTCCTTTTGTTGTTGAATTTCCATTAACAAATAATCGCTCCTTTACATGCATATCTTTCAAAACATTCATATCACCATTTAACGATAAATCTTCTGCTATGATCATATTATAATCGGTTGTTGTTGTGTTTATTACATACTCGTTGTTCACATATTGTGCGGTAAGCTGTCCATTTACAACTAAATCCTTTTCTATAAAAACACTTTCATTAAAAGAAGCATCTTGCTTAACAAATAAATTTGTTGAAATGTCTACAATGTCTGCATTAAGAGTTGTTGTATTTATAGTTGTTGCTGTGATTTGATTACCAACAGTTACATCGTTACCTACTGTTAAATCATTCGTTACATTCGCCCCAGCATTAAATGATGCATCACCAGTTACTTCTATAGTTTGGCCAATATTTAAAGATCCTGCTACATCAACAGTACCTCCAATATCTGCATCACCAGTAAGATTAAGTAAAGGTCCAATATTTGCAATTTGTGCATTCATTGTCGTAACATCAACCGCATTTGTTGATAATGTTGCAACATTCAATACGGGTGTGGATAATGCTCCATTAATACTTAAATCATATAATATTGATGTTCCAGATACATTCAACCCGTCTAAACCTATGATTTTATCTTTAAATTCCGCATTGTTTAGTACTGATAAATTACCATTAATTGACATCGAATTCATAAAATATGATTTTGACATCATCACTGCATCACCATCAACAAATAATCTCTTTTTTATTCTTGCATCTTTGTTTACAAATAAGCGTTTATAAATACATCCGTCACCATACATTTTGGTTTTATCTCCAGCAACAATTAATTCTCCATCTAAAAGTGTGTCACCAAATACATGTAGGTCATTGTTCATCGAAACGTCTTCAGTGAAATTTGTTCCAACTATTCCATAAGGCCCCTGAATTCCTTGAATACCAGTTGGTCCGGTTGGTCCGGTTGGTCCGGTTGGTCCTGTACCTCCAGCATTTTGAGACATTCACAAAAGTGTATGTATATATTTATATATACACTTTATATTGCATTAATGAACATATTCATTTATGATGATGGATTTTGAAAATTAAGTGATTTCCAACTTTTTTCCCCATTTGGTAATTCAAACCACATATATAGTATACTTTGGTATGATGTTGGTGTGTTATCTATTTCATTAAATCCATAATAAAGTGTTCCAGGGCTTCCTTCTACGTATCCAGGGTCACTATCGTCATTTGGATCAGCATATGGCCAACCTGTAGGAACAAGTGGAACAGAATATAATGGACCTTCAGGACCAGCAGGACCTTCAGGACCAGCAGGACCAGCAGGACCAGCAGCGCCTGCAGCACCATCAGCGCCGGCGGGACCTGCGGGACCAGCGGGACCGGCAGCACCATCTACGCCGTCTACACCACCAGATGGACCAGCGGGACCGGCAGGACCAGCAGGACCAGCGGGACCACCAGGAGTACCATCAGCACCGGCGGGACCAGCGGGACCGGCGGGACCATCAGCACCAGCGGGTCCGGCGGGACCTGCGGGTCCGGCGGGACCTGCGGGACCTGCGGGACCACCTCCTGTACCACCTGTACCATCAGCACCAGCGGGTCCGGCAGGACCAGCGGGACCAGCGGGACCTGCGGGACCAGCAGCACCATCAGCACCAGCGGGTCCGGCAGGACCAGCGGGACCAGCAGCACCTTGAGCACCGTCAGCACCATTTACTACTGTTTGTAATTGTGTTTCACTTAATGCTGCACTGCCTATTTGAATACTTCCGCCAGTGGCTACACTTAAGGTTCCTTCAATTGATAAATTTTTTACAGGTATTTTGGGCATAGAGTATTTATTATATATATATATATAATTAATAAAAATATTACACAAACCTATACTATTTATTAATTAGGGATTGGGATTAAACCATGTATTTTGTTCTAAATCAACATCAAATAAGTATTTGAACATTTCATAAAGTGCATTTTTTAAATTATTGATTGGAACATCTGGGTTTCCATTTGGTTGGAAATTTAAAACTTGCGATATATCCACATCAAATAATGAAGGGTATAATGTATCTTTCATTATAGTATTAAATAAATATTCTTCAGTAAATTGATAACCAGGCGTTACCCTGATATCATAATCAAATAAATAAAACATTAAATCTATTGTTCGTCTCTCAAAGTATACTAATTGTTCAAATGCAGGATTATAATTGGGAGTTGAACTTAAATTTACTTGAAATAAATATTTGTATAAATAATCCATTCTCTCTTTTAACTTCATTGTTTCTGGATCGAACAAAATCAAGTTGATTTTATAAATAACAGTATTGCTAAAATCTCCTGTTATATTGTCAATCGCTCCAATTGATAAAAATCCGGTATCTGCATCGTAATCCAGTACACTTCCGTTAAAATAATTACTTTCATTATCCGCTATTCTACAACTAATTCTTTGATTTTTTACGAATGGTAATCTTTTTTCTACTAAAAACCCCACAGTTGCATCTTTTACTGGAACTACAAATGCAGGCATTAATGTTTTTGTTACATATTTTTGATTTGTAAACGCAGTATCGGGGCAGTATATTAAATCTGCTGAAATTATTTGTCCAGTACTTGAAACACATTGGGATGGTACATTACAATAACCTGAATTACTTAGAGTTACAGCATTACCAGAGTTCGTTGTATTATTTGTATGGCACTGTGGTACCATATTGCATGACATTTGTGTTCTATATCTTCTTAAGTTTGTATAATCACTCGCTGACATTTCTTTTGTATAATAAACCACCCGAAAAAAAAGTAGATAGACTCCTTATTTAACGCATTACATTATTTATGTGAAAAAGAATATAATTATATCTGGAAATAGTAAGTAATGGAAAACTTAGATTTAGATATACAGAATTATACTGTCCAGGATTTGGAAGGTTTTTTCAAGTTGAAACGAAGAACGAAATACACTGTTGCTGATATTGATCTAAAGGAGTATGAAATACGAGAACAACTTTTACAAAGTGGTCATATTGATAAACGTTTAAAAAGAGATTTAATTAACTTTCTTAATAGTGCTAAAAAAATATTAGTTAATGCAAAATGCAAAGACGAACAACATCAACCTACCAGTATTCCAAAAGATTATCAATTAGACCCTATTAATATTCCACGTCCTGATACTCAAGATATGTCGCGTGCACAAAATCTAATACAACGACCGAATACCGATTATATTTATACCAGTAATAGTGATTTCTTACCTGGACGGATCAACCCTATTAATACACGAGTGATTACTAAATGTGTCAATATTGATACACGCTTCCGCGATAGTATTAATACTACACAAAGTTCAGACTTTACTGTACAATTAACTACAAAGTTTTCTAAAGTTGTTTCCATGGAATTAACTGCATTAGAAATGCCATTAAACTTTTATGGAATATCTGCAAGTAATGGTAATAATTTTTTGTATCTACAGGTAGAATTCGGTGAAGAACCCGAACATCAAATTGTAGATAAAGTTTTTATTATTCCAGATGGCAATTATAATCCTAATGATTTTATAGACAAAATTAACAATATTTTATGTCCTCTTGATATTAATGGCAAAATGCTTGAACCTAATAATATTTTTTCATATATACGTTTCTCATTAGACCTAACACAAGATGGTTCTGGTAGTGGTAAAGTTACTATTGGACCCGTTGGTACACAAACAATGTCTATTCATAAAATTACGTTAGATTTTACACGAAATATTGACGGTTTTACTGACAACGTTGAAATTACAAAACGGATTGGGTGGAATTTGGGATTCTTAAAACCGAAATATGAAGGAGATTTCTTTTATGTTGCGGATTCTATTGTTGAACCTAAAAACAACCGATATGTTTATTTGTCTATTGATGATTTTAACAAGAATTCTAATAATCCGTTTATTAGTATTTTTAATCAATCCATATTAAACGATGACATTTTAGCACGTATTTCTATTAAAGGTTCTCACTTTAACATGTTACTTGATAACGAAATGTCTATTGTATCCGAACCACGTATCTATTTTGGACCAGTTGATATTCAACGATTACGTATTCGTTTATTTGATGAACATGGTCGCATATTACAAATGAACAATACCAACTTTTCTTTTTGTTTAACCATTAAAACTATGTATGATATGTAACCGAAATATAATATTATATTAATGTATAATATGCCATATAAAACACGCAAGGTTAGAAATAGAAATTGTTATCGTGTATATAATCCCGTAAATAAAAAAACATTTGCAAGATGCACAAGCAAAGCAAAAGCTACCAAACAAATGCGATTATTAAGAGCTATTCAAAATAGTAAGAAATTTCGCAATAATTATCGTGCAAGAACTGGTGGGAAAACCATGAAGAAAAGAAGCAAATAAAAAACACCAATTAAGGTAATTTTTATTTTTTATTTTTTATTTTTTATTTTTATTTATGCATTGTATTCTAACCATGCATGAATCATATCCAAAAATGATGGGTCTTGAACATAAATTTGCACATGTTTGGGTTTATCATTTTCCCATAATCCTTCATATACAACACCATTGTCGTATATCATTTGTCCCTTACCATCTCTCATATCGCCTTTCATTTGACCACGATAAATTTCACCCGTAGAATTATAAGTAATATAATTACATTTCGTTGTATGAAATGTTGCAAGTGCATTTATAGACTTTTCATTATGTTTGCCTCCAGCGGGAGGTAATCCCTGTTGACGACGAGAAATACGCTTAACTTTAACTGTCATTATTGATTTGTTATTGATTTGTTTAACGTTAATTATAGATACTATTTTACATCAATTTTTTACATTTTTGATTTGTTTTTGAGAACATTATATTGCACGTTATGTTTACTCTAATTATGTACCCACATATAAAACTCATCTTCAACATTGTTCCGTTCTTCACACATAAATCTTGATAATTGTCTGCATTTACAATTACATTTTTTTTCACGCGTATCTTTTTCTTCACATTGTTCCATAATACATCCTTCCATGAATATTTGTGTGGTTGGACGTTTTTTTTTATGACGATTACAACAATTGCAGCGGGTAAACATATTCATATATTCTATTGATTCTTCAAATGTAATATGTTCAAACCATTCATAAGTAGGTAGGCTATCTAAATAATTACAAACACTTTTGAAATAAATTCCTTCTTTCAAAACCTTTATTTTGTCAACATGTTCTAAGCCACCCGTTTGTTCTAAAATAACCTTGGTTATATCCCGAGGTAACATTGGAAATAAGTTTACGTTCATTATTATTGTATTATTAGTTGAATAATATACAACTTACATTTTGTCAATTTTACGCAAATTTCGCTCTTTTTGAGAACATACTATTACACGTTTATTATGTTCTCAAATTCTCTTGATTTTCAAGCCATTATGTAGAAAATTGCTAATAGTGTCATAATTGAACATAATCTATCACATCAATACGCCTTTTCAAATGCCAGCACTAAATAATAGTAATCGTAGCAAACTTCAAAAGGATGCTCTTAAACTACAGGAGATATATTTAAAGGCATCCTCTTGGATTAGAGATATGTCCGCACCACGTGCACCTGCTCGTCTACGACCGAATCATGGACCATATGCAGCTGCTGGAGGGGGGCCTTCCAAGTAATTTCACAACAATATAAACACGAATCATTCTTTTGTAATCTATAATTAAGTTTTTTATAACCTTTTTTAATTGATTTGGAGAACCTTGTACTATTACAACAAAAATATTGAAAATATACATCAAATTTGTATCATATTGAATAAACAATTGTATAATATTGTTCAGGTTCTCCAATCCTTAATAATAATACTACAATATTGTTAAAAATAAAAGCATGTAACTTAATTCGTTGTCTATATGACAACCAAAAATAACAATATAACAAATATATTAATACCATTTATAGTTTTTTTTGAATGATTTGGAGAACCTTATATAAAGAATACAAAAAATTGATAAAAATGTTATAAAAACGATATATAATTAAAGAAACATAACCTATTAATACCAGGTTCTCCAAATCGTTAAAAATGTTAAGTAAAGAACAACAAAATATTTTAGATGCATCTAAAACAGGAGATAATATTGTAGTGGATGCTGTTGCTGGAACGGGAAAAACGACTCTTATTTTAGAAATAGCAAAAGAGTCAGGTTCTCAAAAAATCTTGCAAATCACCTATAATAAATCCTTGAAATTTGAAGTTCGTGAAAAAACAAAGACCATGTCAATAGATAATCTTACAATACATACATATCATAGTTTGGCTGTATGTTATTATTCTTGCACTGCACATGTAGATAATGAAATTAAAAAAATTGTAATTAATAATAAAGAACCTAACCGAAAAATTCCAACATTTGATATGATTGTTATTGATGAGGCACAAGATATGACCCTATTATACTACCAATTAATCATAAAATTTATAAAAGATATAGGTTCTCCAGTTCAACTGTTAATACTGGGGGATTATATGCAAGGATTGTACGAGTTCAAGGGTTCGGATATTCGGTTTCTAACATTGGCTGAATTAATATGGAAAGAACATCCTTGTTTGAGAACCAAACAGTTTCAAAAATGTACGATGAAAATGTCATACAGAATCACGAATCAAATGAGTAATTTTGTAAATAATGCCATGTTGGGAGAACAACGCATGGGTGCATGTAGAGATGATGCTCCGGTTCAATATATTCGCAATTCACGATTCAATATTGAACGCATTGTATGTGCCGAAATTAATAAACTATTCAGTCAAGGTGTAAACCCGAGTGATATCTTCATACTGGGACCATCAGTAAAAGGAGAACGTAGTAATATTCGTAAATTAGAGAACATGCTAGTTGAAAAAAACATTCCATGTCATGTTCCTATGCTTGAAAACAGCGACATTGATCAGCGTGTGATTGACGGTAAGATTGTGTTCTCCACTTTTCATTGTGTAAAGGGTAGACAACGTAAATATGTATTTGTTGTTGGATTTGATAACTCCTATTTTAAATATTATGCACGGAATTTACAACGTGATATTTGCCCAAATACATTGTATGTTGCATGTACAAGGGCATCAAATGGGTTATATGTTCTTGAAAGCGATACACGAAGAGAAGACCGTCCATTAGAATTTTTACAAATGAGCCATGTAGATATGAAATTAGTTGATTATGTGCATTTTAAAGGACAACAACAAACCTTATTTTTACAAACTCAAGAAACACCCACAAATCTACCGATCAAAATTACGCCTACCGAATTAATCAAATTCATACCAGAAGATACAAATCAACATATATGTTCTATTTTGGATCGTATTTTTGTGAAAGAACAAGATATCATTGAGAACATTGAGATACCTGGAATTATACAAACCAAAAAAGGGTTTTATGAAGAAGTTAGTGACTTAAATGGCATTGCAATTCCGTGCATGTATTATGACCATTTGTTGAATGCATGGACCGATGATTACTCATACAAAACAAAAGATAGCATATTATATGACATTATTGATATGAATGTGGAGAACCTTAATGAAAAGAAACAACAATTTCTATTAGAAATCATAGATAATCTACCCGAAACAATTGAATCTGTTAATGATTATCTATATATGGCAAACATTAACACTGCTATTCAAGAATCTTTGTATTTTAAACTAAATCAAATTGACCGTGATGACTATAACTGGCTTACAGATGAAATTGTATCCGTATGCAAAGACCGATTACGACATACCGTTAGCCCTGATTGTCAAGATTCTCCTGCATTGATTGAAGAATATATTATCAATGCTTCTATGGAAGAACAACACAAACATATTGATAAATTTGTAGATAAAATTTTACCTGGAAAATTATTTCGGTTTAATGCACGTACCGATTTGGTTACAGATACTACTGTTTGGGAATTTAAATGTACGAGCGAACTTACACACGACCATATGTTACAATTGGCTATTTATGCTTGGATATGGAATATGAAATATATGGAAGATACAACAGACGATAATGAAAAAGAATTTCGTCTTTTTAATATTAAAACTGGTGAATTGTTACGAATGGATGCGAGTATGGGAGATTTAAATAACATTATGTCATCTCTGTTGCTTTCCCGATATACTGAACAAGTTGAACAAACCAATAATCAATTTGTCAAAACATGTGTTGATTCTATTCAACGATTATATGATGATGTATAAAAATAATTATTTCTTATGTGATTTGGATTTACGAGATTTGCGAGATTTACGGGCTTTCTTGGATTTACGGGCTTTCTTTGATTTACTGGATTTGCGTCTCCCTCCAATCGTCATACCAGATAACAAACTATCTAATTCGTTAACATCAGTATTCGTCGTGACAAACATTGTACTTGCCACGTCGTATGACAATAAACTGGTTCCACTTTCACCAGTACCCTTCATAAATAATCCTCGGTTCGGATATGTACTGGATTGGATCCAACCTTTGCTTATGAGATGACGTTTTTTATCGTGATTTAATCCTGTAACTGATACTCTATACCAGTTTGGTTGGTCAAATGTAGCCATTATTATACAATATCCATACATTTTTGTTAGATTATAACGGTTAAAATGTAAAAAATTGATTAAAACTATAACATAATTACAATAATAACACTAAACACAAGATTTTACGAACAATCATGCAAACACATCCTAAATTCACAGCAGGTTCTATTGCTCGTGCAAAATGGAGAAAGGAAATTACTCCAGAGGAGATGACAGTAACTGATTATTGTCAATCTGCAGATGGTGCAGAATTTATAAAGATGGCTGATATTGTATTAGACGATAGTGAAACACGTCGTACAACGGTAAAAACTGTACCAGTAAACGAAGCATTATGGAAAGAAACCGCGGAACATATCTACATCATAGCCAGAAACAATGTTATTATGAAATTGGGTGGCACGCGGACAGGAATGAAAGCACGTTGGGGGTCCTATTTGTGTGGACATTGCGTTGCAGAACGATTAAATAAAAATGGAGAACCGAATCCGGGTAAGATGTCAGTCACAAATGCCCATCTATATCATACCATTGAAACAGACCTACTGTTAGGAAATACATGGGAGTTTTATAGTTGGAAACTTCCACATACAACAGTTGATGTCAATATTCTTGGAAAAATGACTACGGTTATTGCACAAACATACCATGCATATGAGTCCAGATGCATTGAACTCTTTCGTTCTATAACTGGACATATCCCACAATTGTGTGATAATGCAGACCCTACATACAAAACAAAAAAAGATTAAAATAGAAAGAAAAAAATAATAATAAAAAATAAAATATATATATTGTATTTTTTTTACAATTTAGATATCATAACGTTTTTTTGTGTAATAAAATATTCCACCAAATCATCATTACGATAATCATCTATGTATTTTATTTCACAGATACCAGACGCGATTAGAAGTCGTGTGCAAATCAAACATGGATAATGTGTTATATATGCAGTTGCATTATTACATGAAACGCCGCGTTTTGCACAGTCACATAATGCATTTTGCTCAGCATGTATTGTTGCCTGTTCATGGTCATCTCGTACAATACTTTTATGTGGACAACCCGGTAAAAACCCATTATAACCTTGACTAATAATTCGGTTATCTTTTACAATAAGACAACCTACTTTCAGTCGGTCACACGGCGACCGTTTTGACGTAACTTGTACAATCTCTTTAAAATATGTGTCCCAATCGGGGCGTTTTTCCATAATATATGTTAAAATATATAATAACATATATTTATTATGTTTTTTGTTTAATGTTCATTGATGAACTTGATTTCTTCGTCAGTAATATTAAAATGTCTATAAATAATGGTTTCGTCGTAGGAATCAATGTGTGGAATCGGGAAACTCTGCAATATACGAATATTGTTGAAATTTCCCCATCTACACAAATTATTTATAAATACATACAACGGGTGTTCAAGAATCATTTTAATACGGTTTGCGTCATCCAATCCCGAACACCGTATGAATACAATTGACTGTGTCATTCCACAATCATCTACAAATACTTTATATTTGTCAGTTGTAGTAATAAACACCTTGTAACCTTCTTGATATTTATGAGGTCTTGATGCATAACATGTTTGTTTTGCTGTATGGATTAAACGGTGTTTGTAAATATCATCTTCCTCATCGCGGATAATTTCGCGTTTTGTATATCGATGTAAATCACTGCTCGTTTCTACTTTATATTTTTCCAACTCATCTGCATCAACTGTTTTTGATAATATATTGTAAACCTCATTTGTATACAACAATGGTATATATTTACGTTCAACTGATGGAATACTGCTTGTATATTCCACCTTTTTCCATATACCAGAAACAGTAATATTATCGGTTGCTGGTCGTTTTTGTATTAAGTACCAAGTAAAACTGGAACCAATCTTTTTAAAGTATTTCTTCGCGGTATGAATATCAAGACGAACAATTTGTAATTGTGTAAGAATCTTAATCAATTCATTACGGTCAGCATATGACATCCAATTATCTGGTGTAATAAACAACAAATATCCATTAGGTTTCAATAATTCCAACGACCTTTTAATAAAATCTTTGATTAGATTGTGATTTTTTGATGCGCGTTTACCATTTTCCAACAGCTTTGCATACGGTGGATTGGCAACAATCAAATCATACGTTTTATTGTATTCCGTGCTTAGAAAATCCTGTTGCGTAATTTGTAATTGATATTTTTCTACATCAAATATCTTACGAACGTTATCCAATCTTTGCACATTAATATCATTGAACTCCAGTATATTTTCTAAGATTGTCTGCGTAGAATGATGTGAGACTAATTTATGATATAAATGAACCCCGAAATTGCCATTTCCACAACAAGGATCCAGTATTTGTAAATTGGGGGTTTTCCAAAAATCTGTAGGTATGGTGTCAATTAATTCTTTCACGCAATTCATTGGTGTCGGTTCATCGTTTGATGAAACATAGGTGGATTTATCCATATTAAATACTGTATCATAATACGTAGTTATTTCATCAAAGGATGATTTTGTAATAGAATGGCCGATAGATGAATTATGAATCATTTCGGTTCTTGAAAATACCTCCTCTTTTTCAGGGACAATCCTTAACTGTGGACGTTTTTTACGGGTTGTATCTACAGATTGTGGCATTCTTATTGAGTATATTATATATATGTGCAGTAGTTTATATCAATTTTTTATTACAAATACAGAAAATTGATGTGAGTAGACAGATAATTTCATTATTAACAATTAACCAAGTATGAATGAAAAATACGAATTATATGCAGAGCGGGTATTGGCTGATCATAACCGATACTATTTTACAAGAAAGATACAGATGGATATATCTATATCAATAGAAAAAGCAAATAACCTACAACGAATTTTAAACGATAAAATTAAAGAGGAAGCCAATACCATTAATACGTGTGCAATCTGTTATGAGTCAATGGAAAATAAGAGCATAGTGAAAACATCTTGTAATCATACATTTTGCTTAGATTGTGTTATTAAAAACAGGAATCATAATAAAAACACTGGTCATTTATGCGGCATTTGTCGTAATAATATTTATATATAAAAACAGGTACGTACGTGCGTAAAAAATTGAGTAGATATTATTTTTTTATAAGACCAACAATATCAATATCAACAATATAGAATCAAATATGGAAGAAAAACGTTGGGGTTTCCCTAACGAAAACGGCACCTGTCGTATTCAAAAATTGTATTATGATGTAAATATTAATACAATTTTCAATAGAACGAAATTGCGAAATATTAAAAACAAATTTGTTAAATATGTGAAGTTTATAACAAAATTTAAGCAAAATATTGTAGACCCGGCAATTCATACATATCAAAAAATACAAGATGATGCATATCAAAGTGTCAACGAGAACCGAGTTGATGACGCATTGCAGACTTCTTTTACAAATGAAGATGTAGAAAAAGGAGAAGCATTATTTGAAATATTTCAGGATGCAAAAGACGACTGCGATAAAGTGAAATATTTCTCACTCTATTGGGCGGATTCAATCGAGCATATTTATAATAAAATAAATGAAATCAAAACTCACCAAAAGAAACTCAAACATTATAAAAAATGTTATCATTGCAAAAACATGAATATGGTTACAACTTGTGGTTGTAAATCAAAACATAAATTATGTCCTGAATGTAGTGATGATATAACAGAATGTCCTGTATGTCAAGAAGATTTGGGTTTACATTATTGCTGTATTTGCATGGAAAATAAAAAGAAAATAGTAGAAACGGGTTGTGAAAATAAACATCAAACATGTAAAGAATGTTTGGATAAAATAATAAGAAAGAACAATGTGTGTCCGTTTTGTCGTGATTATTGTAGTAAAGAACCAGTAGACCCACAACCAGCTTCATATTATCTGATGGAGAATGGAGAAGATATACGAGACAGGTAGGGGGGCTGAAGAATTTTTGAACAAGAATATCACCGACACGGATAAGAATCCTACACTAACTCATTCTGTATATAGTTTTTTTATGACTCTTTACGTATAAACAACTCCTTTGCCATGGTTTTAATAATTTTGTTATCCATTTTTACCTGTGCCTCTTCCACATCACCCAATATCACTCGCATCATTTTATAACAGAAATTATAATCACGTGTATCCATTTCCTCGCACTTTGGATGTGCTGTTTTCCATTGAGGTACTGTTCTATAATTATTCATTGTAATACGACTTAATATCTTACGTAACTTTGATAACTCCTCTGTGTCTTTACTCCATTCATCTTGATCTTTTATATACATCGTTTCACGTTTGATATCAGTGCAATGTATTGGTCGCTTTGTGATATCCATATCTTTAAGACGATCCATAATCATCTTTGTCATACCATTCACATATCCATGATGTCCTATATATTCTATTTCATCTATATGTACGCCCAATTCTCCAATAAAATCAGTTATATTCATAGCATCCTTACACGTATTATTCAAGAAAAAATTCAGGTTGAACTTGTTAGACGTGTTAGATATATTATTAATTGTTTTTCCTTCTTTAAATATTTCTACCATCTGGCTTTGTAATTCTGTATTATGTGCAACTGATTGCTGAAGTTGTGATTGAGTTTCCTGCATTTGTTTATTTTGTTCTATCATAAGTTGTTTGAATTCTTGATTTTCACGTAATAATTCCAAAACCATATTTGGTTGACTACTTAATTCACCCGGTGATGCAGTTGTTATTATGGGGTCGGTTGTCTCTTCATCTTCATTACTTATATCTTCAACATAATTGCATTTTTGTTTATGGTTTGATAAGCCTTGACGATATTTATATTGTTTACCACACTCACATATATATGCTAAGGGGATTTTTTTGTCATCATTTGTAACGATTTTATGTTTACGAGTCAATAAATGTTTATTATAATCTTTTTTACTGCTTGTAATATAGTTGCATTTTTGACATAAAAAATCTTTGGGATTTTTTGGGATTTTTTTGTCATCATTTGTAATCATTTCTCCTCTATATAATCGTTACAAAAAAATCCCTAAATCGTTTTTCGGAAAAGTATTATTTTTTTTTTCAATAACAAATTATTTATAGAAATTCTGTTTTCACTGCATTATGCTCTGAAGTGGTTTTTTGTGTTTTTTCTGAAAAAAAAGTGGATGCACTTTTCCAAAAATGGACATTTTCAGAATGTCCATTTTCTGATATCTGAAACACTTTTTTATTTTGTGTTTTTTCTGACAACTATATAAATTAAAAGAATGACTTAAAGAAATTCATAGATTTTGTGAGATTCGTTTTATTCTATGAAATCATGAGTATGATAACCAGATTGTTAATAAATAATATAAAAACAGTATCCTCTATATATTCAGTTTGATATATGGAAAAATCATTGAGCTTTTTTGATAACTTTTTTGATGATGCATTATATAATGAATGCTATGATTATTCAATAGAAAAATTAACATCCAACGAAGAATCTTTCAATACAAATCGTTCTTGGCCTGCCCATCTTTTAAAAGACAGTAATTTGGTTTTAATACACAAATTAAGCACAGACAATCAGTTACATAAAAGAATCACTGATACAATAAAAAGTAAATATCAAATATATAATTTTCATGATATTCAATTTTACTATTGGACACCTGGTAGTCATATACCGTGGCATACTGATATTGATTATAATGGTGGTATTACTATTTATTTAAATAAATCATGGGATGAAAATTGGGGAGGGACATTTTTGTATAAAGATGGTAAATCTATTAAGGGATTCTATCCAAAACCAAATCTATCGATTAAACAGTGCGGTGGTATACCACATTCAGTAATACCTACTACAAACAATAGTGATGTACGATTTACTATACAAATATTTTTTTAAATTTTATTAACATGTAGCTAATTTGCTGAATATATAAAATAAAAACATATACGTGCCACAATTTATTTGTTGAATTAATGTTTCTTAGTTCGTTTGCATGATTTTTTATTACCGCCGCGTTTACCACGAGTTATGCATTTTTTTCCACCACGTTTTCCTCCAGTTCTCGGTCGTTTATTTGGCGGTTGTTCACCTTCAGCATTAATCTCATCTAATAGGTTGCCCTCCATGTTTACTGTTCCAATCGGTTTTCCTTCTGCATTTCTTACTGGAAGATTTCTTCTACGGTGTTCAGTAGTATACGGAACAATGTCCAATGCATAGTATTCATTTTCGGTATCGTTATGGTTAATTTGTAATACTGTACTGGGTGTTTCACCTGGTTTGGGTAAGCAATTATGTAACTCTTGTTTTAATCTTTTATTCTCTCTTAGTAATTGGTCATTTGTGGTTTCCAAACTTTGATAATATTCATTTGTAGGACTTCCCTGAAAACTGCCAGTATCCATTATAGTAGCTTCAGTGTCAGGTGTTTCAACTTCACCATTTGCACGATCTTTTGTAGGTGTATCAAATCCGGACATAAAGTTTATAGTATATAGTAATAAAACATATTTATTATTGTATTAACGTCCAGCTAAAGTGCACAATGTATAAAATAAAAACATGAAGAATCATATTTTTATTCCAGCGCGGGATCGAACCGCGGATCTTCGGCGTGTAAAACCGATGCTCTAACCACTAAGCCACAAGAACATATAAGTATTAGAATAATTTAAAATAGATTTGCACGAAGTGGGGTTCGAACCCACGCGTATTATACACCAGGTCTTAAGTCTGGCTCCTTAGACCACTCGGACATTCGTGCTTTTCCAGATTACCTGATTTGAACAGGCGACCTATCGTACTGTATAATAAAAACATTATAGATAGATTGCTCTTCCAATTGAGCTAAACCCAGAGATCAGTTTATATGACTTGTTCAGGTCAGTTTCCGGATTGCCTGAATCGAACAGGCGACCTATCGATACCTATAAATAAAAACCACTACAGTCAATTGCTCTACCAACTGAGCTAAACCCGGAGACCAGTTTATTGACTTGTTCAGGTCATTGTTCAGGCACGGGCTCGAACCGTGGACCTTCGGCTCATAAGACCGATGCTCTAACCAACTGAGCTACAAGAACAAAACAGTTTAAAAACATGCTTAGGTTTATATTTAAAAATTTATAATAAGCCCCCGCCTTCGCTTATTATTGTGGAATGCCATTTTAACTCAAAACTTGTCATAATGCTCAGCGGTTTATTTTGTTAAATAATCAGTAAATTCGTTTTTTATTACATTCCTCCATTTCCTCTATGAGACTTCTGGTTCTAGACCAAGGGATTGTCTCTTCCCCCCACCCGATGAGGGGCTTGAACCCTCGACCACACGCTTAAAAGGCGTGCGCTCTACCGACTGAGCTAACCGGGTTTGATATATATTTACAATACTACACTACGTACACATACTATATAAGCAGTGTCTTTTTATATTGTTATTATAAATAATATATATGTGCAATGCAGTAAGATGTTTTCATATAGAACAAGGTTATAATATGTAAATCAAATTAGGCACTAACAGTATCATCTATTTTGAAGAAGTATATTTCAATACCATTGGTAGAGCTGGTTGTATTCGTTATTGACAATTGTGAAGGAAGTATGCCTTTAAAACTTGCTTCTCCCGTTCTTCCATTTTCTCCTTTTGCTCCTTTTACTCCTTTTGCTCCCGTTGCTCCTTTTGCTCCCGTTGCTCCTTTTGATCCTTTTCCTGCCGTTGCTCCTTTTGCTCCTTTTGCACCCGCTGCTCCTTTTGCTCCTTTTGCACCCTTGTATTGGTGATAATTTGAATATTGATTGGGTGTTGCTCCGGTTCCCCCCGTATTTCCTTTTGCTCCGGTTATTCCAGCTCCTCCAGGTCCTCCGGTTCCCCCCGTTGCTCCTTTTTCTCCTTTTGCTCCTTTTGCTCCTTTTGCTCCGGTTGCTCCTTTGGATCCCTTTGTTGCTGATATATTAAATATTTCATTAGACGTAGATGTATTTTTTAATGAAACTGTAGACTCGGACGATGACAACGTTCTATTAATAGTAAATGAATCTGTGCTATTATTGCCTCTGAAAACGTATACATTAGTTGTACCAATTAATGCTCCGTCTCCGGCATCTCCGCCAGCTCCGCCAGCTCCGGCAGCTCCGGCAGCTCCGCCAGCTCCGCCGGCTCCGGCAGCTCCGCCAGCTCCGCCATCTCCGGCAGCTCCGCCATCTCCGCCATCTCCGCCAGATGCGCCCGGCCAATCCCCCTTGGGAGTTCCTGGCGTTCCTTGTGCTCCTTGTGCTCCCTTTGTTCCTGGCGTTCCTGGCGTTCCTGGCGTTCCTGTAGCCCCGGTAGCCCCGGTAGCCCCGGTAGCCCCGGTAGCCCCGGTAGAGCCAGAATCTCCATTGGCAGTATAAACCTTAACTTTAATTGCATTTGCCCAAACCGGGATTGGGATTGATTCGGTTGGTGTACCAGAAGTAGAATAGTTATAAATTGCATTACTACCACTTCCAGCTTTATAAAAAAACTCATATATGTTCAAATCCAGAGCATCTGCTTGTGCTTGTTCTGCAGTAGTGAGAGCCGCATACGCTGCATCTCCATTAGCCAATGCTCTTATTTTAATTTGAAGTAAATCAGCACCTATGTATTCAAAATGCAATAATTTAAAAGTACTGTTAAAAACTGTATCATTGAATCTGTTTTCAGCAATTATATCTGACCAGCGTTTATTTGAATTTTGATTAAAGAAACCGGCCCATGATTTCTCAAATATAGTTGTACCTCCTGCTGATGTACCATTACCATGTGTTTTAACACCAATGATTCCGTTACCATAAGGAAAATACGAACCTAAATTTGTCTTAATGTAACACAAACCACTTGCATCAGCAGGATTCCAATGAGCACTTCCGTCAAGTACTTGTTGTGATGTAGTTTTAACATTATTAACCGTTGGTTTAAGTGTGTTAATAATACTTACCCCATTATTGAAATACTTGATATCGGTAGATTCATTCGACTTATATATTGAGGTTTCATCAGTAGTGGTTTGGAAGTTAGGTAAATTAGAAAAATTATTAGAAGTATTTCCACTGTCACTACTTGTATCAAATAGTTCATCAAACTGAATGCCCTGATATTTATAGAAAGACATAATATAATAGTATATAATTAGTAGATTTTAATATTTGTAATGATAAACTTATATATCGTCAACATTTCATGTAAGCCGAATAAAATTAGATAATAAAATTATATAAAAACATTCATTAAATAACTAATAAAATGAATGAATATCTGTCCAAATTATTATATACACGAGAATCAGTGCTTCCTAAATATGTATGTGACCATCTTATAGAGATGTTTGAGGATAACAACGAATTACATAGCGCGGGAGAAGCAGGCGGGAATATAAATTATAAATACAGAAAAGTAACCGGTTTCTCAATGCCAAAAAAAAATGATGATTGGTTTCATATGGAAAGTTTAATATACTTTACTGTTCAACGGCATTTTGACCAATATTTAAAAACAGTAAATATCTCTCATTATACTCTTGAAGAAACATTCATACTGCCAGAATTTAATATTATAAAATATGAAAAAAAATCAGACTATTTTAAAAATCATAATGACTTTTTAATTGACTTTGTGAATGGAAATTATAGATATGCATCATTTATAATATACTTAAATACAGTAACCGAAGGTGGTAGCACAATTTTTTGGGATACACATAAAGAAAAATCTATAGCGGGAAAAATAGTATTTTTTCCGTCAAATTGGACGTTCCAACATGAAGGTGAAATGGCAATATCAAATGACAAATATATAATAGTAGGATGGATATGTAATTCATTTAATTACATGGCATAAACAAATAAACGTATAGATTATGAAAGTATAACCTAATTATGAAGATATCATAATTAGATTAAGTAAATTCAATATATTGAAAAATATTATTTTTCAAAAACGGAAGTGAATGAATAAAGTTTGAATTAAATAACATAACACGATTAAATATATTTCCAACAACATCTTCTATAATAAAATTGTCAGAATTATCTAATGATAATTCATCAACTTCAGAGTACTTGTTAAATCTAAACTTATTAGTATAGAAAGATACCCCGGTATCAATTGATGCATTGGGATTTAAAAATATAATACATGCCCAACCAGTGGGTGTCCTCGGTTTAGAAATAAACTTATAAATATTATATCCAAAAAAATGTTCAGTTATATTGACATTTTCAGGTTGTATATTCAATATAGAAGATATGACAACCTTAAAATACTCAGTGAGAGGACTGTCTATTATATTACTAATGAAAATATTATATTTGTCGGATAGAGAATACGTTTGTTGTACTGCAATATTATAAACATTTAACGGCTTCTCGTAAAAGTTATCAATAGAAATGCATTTGCGAATGGCGTTACTATTGCATATAGGCAAAAATGATGTAGTATTTTTGACAGATTGCTGTTGATAACAAACGTTATTTTTCAAATGAATCATATCTGTACAATCAATATTGTGAAAATAACGTGAGAAATCAATATGGTTGAGGTTATGTATTTGGCGAACAATATTATTAATATAACAATTATTAATATCGGGTTGTTCGTATAATAATACAGACTCAAAATCTGCACAAACCAGCGAATAACTGTGTAGTTTAATGTAAAAAGAGATCCAGGTATCAAAATTGAATAAAACCTCATAGTTAGACTGAAATGTATACTCAAGAAAATAAGAAATATTTTTCATATCATGATTTGTTACATAATATCTACCATTTCCTATTGCAACATCGTATTCAGTATTAATATGTTTACATATGAACGTATCTTTACTAATTGGTTTATTAAAATAGTCAATAATATTATTAATTGCTGCAGCCGTTGGAATATACGCATTACAAAATATCGTAATATCATATTTATTAGATTCGGGGTTAAGTGTATTGATGATATGTCCATAATCAAACGAATATTCATGAAGTAAAATGTTATATTTTTTTAATAATTTTTTAATTTCATACATATAGGCTTCAGTTACTTTAAAATCTGGTTTTTCAATAGAATATCTAGTAGTAGATAATTGAATAGAAACTTGTTCATGATTATATGTGTTAATATATTTATAGACTGCATCTGTAAATGTACGTAATTTGTCGGGACGACAATAAACAGACACTAAAACATGCATTTGTAATATAATCATATACAATCTTTATATCGGTTATCGCTCTCTCTTGTCCAACAATATACGTGAGAGTTGTTTTCATTATAAATATCAATATTAAATACTAAAAATACTGGGCAGATATTTGTACTATATTCAATCCTATAATGAACTTTATTGCTGTATATAACAAGGTCGCCTTCTTGTAACCTATATTTGATACCATCGTCAAATATAATAAAGCATTCATCCGTATTTTGTTGAACTAATATTCTACATGTTATATTAGATTCGTCTTTATGAAATATTTTAAATGTAGGGTTTAAATTTTTATAATTCTCGAAATGTATACTAGTAATTTTATATATAGAATCATGACAATCATATGTGTTTGAAATGGTTGGTACTAATGAATTAATTGCATACTGCATAATGAAAGGTTCAATTAGATGTAAATCGTGAATACTTGTAGTGTTGATAATTGAGTATTGTTTCAAAACTCGTTGAAACCAATTTGTTATTAATGAATTAAATCCAATAGTTTTTGTATGATATGAGTATGATGAAACTATATTAGTGGGTACCCGGTGTTTAATTGGAAATTTATACATTTACTATAAAATAAAATAATATTTTTATATCGTTGTCCAGAAAAATGTATTTGCATTACGACAATTGAATAATGTGTCACCAAATTGGTCAGCTGCTGCGTGAAAAGTATTTCCACTATATATAATTATTTTATTAAAAACATTACTACTATATATATTATTAAACCATCTGTTATTATCTTTGGCATGTAAGTCTTTTTCTTCGTCTGTGTAAGAATCTATATGTTTGTAAAGGGTATTTTTATAAGAATTCAAATTAGTTCCAGCTTCAAGTATTGGGAAAGGATGCATATAAACAACTGCAGCCCACATTGTAGAATCTGTTTGGGATGTGTCAACATGATTCCAACTACCATATTGGTTTTTAGGTTGTCTAATAAAACTACCTGAACAACCTCCTACCGATCTAAACGAACACGAAGTACCCGCAGAACGCGGTAGGTGTTTACCGATGTTATCTATAATATATTGTGAATCAGTCATAGATACTGTTCTTGCACCATATGGCCAATCATCAATATATCCAGTTTCAATAGAGCTTTTAAATACAGAAAATGGATTGTTATAAAAATCTTCGCATATCACGGCATAATTTTTAAATTTGCTAAAATCATTAACTAAGAAATCATTATTATTATTCATAATGCATATAAAAATGTGTTAATAATACTTTATATATTTTTATATGCAAATCTATAATAATAATGTATGTGTTAACCAAAACTCAAATATAATGGATGATTTCATAGTTCTGTTAAAAAGTATAGGTACATTAAAGTCTACTTACATAATGAAACTAAATGAGGGTAAACAGGATGATATAATTACAAAAGTAATTACCGAATTATCAATATATATTTTAAACCTAACAAACAATATGGATGAAACCGAAGATTATTATATAGAATTTTGGGTAAAACAAAATATCCATTCTACCATCAATCTACATTATGACTGCGACGAATATGACAGGATGATAAATAAAAATCCAAATTATAGAAAACCACTACAAACAGGATTATTATACTTGACAGATGATATTAATGTACCAACAACTGCAATTGATGGCTTAGGTGATACACGTAAAAAACTTGTATATAGCTTTCCTCAAAAAAAAAATCTATTTGTATTTGATGGTGGTAAATATCTTCATGGAAATAGTTTTTTTAAGGAGGCTATTCCTTCGAATGACAGATGGGTGTTTGTATTAAATATATGGAAAACTAAACCGCCATTATTTTCAATAGTATTTAATGCCGATACGATAAAAGCACACCTATTTCAGAATAATAAGATAGATATATTAAATCAGTTTGAAAATTTAAACAAATATACACAAAATAAAAAAGAGGAGTTATTATCAATAACCCTTAAAAATGATAATATAGTCAATATAAAGTTACCACAAGATATATGTATAACCCCAGAAATATTAAACCATTATGCGAACAATAACACCCGCCCGTTAATGGAATTAAATAATAAATTATATAACGTAATGGTTGATGTAATGTCAAAACAAAATGTATCAGTATTTTTAATAGAAAATCAAGAAAATCAAGAAAATCAAGAAAATCAAGAAAATCAAGAAAATCAACTTGAATGCATTGATAAAAGTCAACCGGCTGACACGAAAATAAATATAGACGAACGCCGTTTTTTACAAAGAATGTTAATACCCGGCATGTTTACAACTGATATATGCGAATGGTTTATTGCAGAAACAGAACAATATACAAAGACTAATGGTTGGTTAACCAATAGACATTCTTCGTATCCAACAACAGATATAGAAGTAAAAGCAATACCTTGTTTATTCCAATTTATGTTAATGTCTGTAATGGATGAAATACGTAAGCATATTCACGCGACATATAGTCTTAGTAATACGACATTTAATATAATTGACATGTTTATAGTAAAATATGATGTAGATAACCAACGTTCGTTAACGGAACATGAAGATACCGGTTGCATTACTGCTAGTATATTATTAAGTAATAAATCGGGATTTTCAGGCTGTTATGTAGAATATGCAGATGGTATACGGTACGACTATATAAATCAGGGAGATATGATAATACATACACATAATGATAGACATTCTGTCGCTCCAATAATGTCAGGGGTAAGGTACGTATTAGTCTTATTTTTAGATGTTTATACAAAATGAGTTAAAAAATAATATACAGTTATATTCAATGGAACCTGTATGTTATGAAGTTGTATGTGTATCTACAAGTATAGATAATATTGGATATAAGCGATTTATAGATACGTGCTATAAAAATAATATAAACGTAAAAACATTGGGGATGGATAATAAATGGGAGGGAGGAGATATGAATGCAGGTAAAGGTGGCGGTCAAAAAGTTAATTTATTAAGAGATTATTTGAACACCCAATCCAAACAATTACTCGAAAATATCATAATATTCACAGATAGCTATGATGTATTATTTGAAACGGATATAATTGAAATACAAGAAAAGATAAATAGGATATTAGAAGATCATGCAGTGTCGTTAGAAAATATGATAATATTTTCTAGTGAAAAAGTGTGTTGGCCAGATAAGAATCTTGAATGTAAATTTCCAAAAACAGAATATGATTATAATTATTTAAATTCAGGCGGATTTGTATGTAAAGCATCTACATTAAAGACCATTTTAAAAAATATAAAAAATATAAAAAATGACGAAGATGATCAAGAATATTATACAAAATTATACATAGAACTACAAAACAGTAATTCGTCTGTACTCCCAATATTGGATTCAAAGTGTCAAATATTTCAAACATTAAATAATTCTTATACTGAAGTTAAATATAACAAAACAAGCAACCGGTTAACAAATATATGCACAAATACAGAACCGTGTATTATACATGCAAACGGTCCAACCAATATAAAAAAATTTTTAAACGACTATTATGATAACCAACATAATAAGGTATTTTATAAAACCGAAGCAAGTATATTATACTATTAATTTTCAATATATATAGTGCTATTGATTATATTAGATGGAATGAGTTCTCTTTTAATTTGGTCAGTTATATCGTTAACCAATGCAAGTGCAATAAGTTTATCACAATTTACAAATATATTCTGGTATTGTTTATGTGGATAATTATAGTCATACATTATTGGTAAAAGTTCGTCAACTGGTATTAAATTTTGCAGAATAGGTGTGTTTAATAGTTTATTAGCACCTCTATGAGTAATAATATATGCATTCGCATTATAACTATACGACGGTATTAATATAGAATTGGTAATATGTGGTTCAATAATATTACTATATACTTTATACCTGGCAAGATACAATAGATCGTACAAATTAAAATCTATTTCAAGAATATAGTAAAGTTTCATTAAAAAATCGTCATCAAATATATTATCATCTTCTAAAATAATAGCAGAATTAAGGCTATCTTCTACAATTTTGAACCAAATTTGATAATGAGATAACATACAACCGATTTCGCCATAATTTATGGGTCGGTTAAATATGGGGTCTAACCAGTCTTGCATAATTTTAATATTCAATCCAGTTTTATGATAATCTTCTCCAACGACCGCATCAATAAATATATAGTTTTGAATATTAAATTTAATAAATTGGTCAATCATTAATTGTTTACGGAGTTTATCTTTTTTCATATTAATTACAAAGATAGGGATTTTCATTCTATTATTAATAAGATATAAAAAATGTTTTTTATATCCTAACAATTATAATTATTCAAACACCAGTTTAATTTCGTTATTAACCAATTTCCATCTATATCCATTATTCCAATGTAGTAAGTTTTGATTACATTCTTTATACTGCTCTGAATATTTATAACATATATTATTATCAGTTACGGTGCGTTCATGTGCATTATTAAATATATAAGTTTCATTAATATCCTCACTATAGTAATAAGGTAGATTGCGAATTTTGTTAATATTGATACCAACCGCTTCGAATGCCAATACAAAAAGCACTTCTTGTAATACGATTGCAGGTGGTAATCCGGGTTCGTCATCGATATCCTTGAAATATAGAGTATTTAAAGACTTAAACATATATTTTTCATGTAATATTTTAAAATTGTTGGTATCCTTTATATATGTATATGGTGCCGATAAATACGTATTAATATAATTTTTATGAATATATTGTCCACCAAGGTTTCCGGCATCTTTCCAATATTCAGTATAAAATCCATAAACAGATGGTGGTGCTTCTTTAAATATATTTATTGGGGGTAGATCAAATAATATACAAGAATCAGTTCTAAACATGAGATAATAGTCATAGTCAAACTTGTGTTTTAATATAACGTTATTCATTTCCAACATATTAATATAAATTTGCAAACAGCTGAATTTATTCCAATCTCCTCCATTGTGTGATATATTATCTAAACAAGTATTTTCACCAAAATATGTTAACGGATCAGGTTTATCATATATATGAACATGAACCGCATTATCTTTGAAATATTTTATTCGTTCATTATCGTCTTGAAATGCATTTTGACAAACAACTATAACATCAGCATTGTAATATTGTATGATGCGTTCGAACAAATTTAAAAAATTTTTATGCATGCATCTAAGCTCACCCATGACCATCATTGCAAATTTCATATTAGATAATTATATTACTTATATATTTATTATATTACTTATATATTTATTATATTACTTATATATTTATTATATTTATTATATTACTTATATATTTATTATATTACTTATATTTTTATTATAGTTATTTATCTTAATATTAACATCTATATTATGTTTAAAATATTTTGATAGTTGAATAAAGTAGTTGTTCATATCATTCAAATCAGTATTATTGTTAAAACCTCTAATAATATCTAGAAACAAAACTGCTCTATATGTGTCAGTATTATTGGTTGAACTATGTTCACATGTATCGTCAAATATAATAGGTGTATTTTCTGTCCATATATGTTTTTGTCCATTTATAATCATGTAACAGTTCTCTTTATCGCTAGGTATATTTATTGGAAATAAATATCGGATGACTGCTTTTGACGGACCTTTATGTGGTTTCAAATATGAAAACGGTTCAAGTATAGAAATAAATGCTGCTGCAATATTATCATATCTATTGACGATAGCAGTTATAACGGGACAGATTTGTTGTGTATATTTATTTGTATTACCATACCATTTAAATGCATAATTGTACCATACATGATGCGATAAATTATCTTGACATGAGTTATTTTGAAATAATCCGCTTGGTGTAGAGTGTTTATAAAGATTGCTATGAGCATAGATTAAGTCAATGTTTTTTAATAACGTGTTTGTTTCTTTTTTGATATCAGAAAAATTATTATGTATATCATTGGAAATTGATAATTTATTATCGAACAAAAACGGTTCTGTATGTAAAATATGTTTATCAATAATACAATTATACATTACGATGAATTGAAAATAATTACGTAAAAAGATTTCTTTGTGGACGTCTTTACTATTTTTTGTCGTAATAATTGTTTGATAATTGTGATTCATAAATTTGTAATCGTGTAAGTGAACAAATTTGTCAAATAATTCAATGAATAAATCTATGTAGTTAATATCAATATATTTGTTATCAAATGAAGATAAATTATTATCAGCCATAAATAAATATATATATATAAATATTATTAAATTTGATAAACATTATAAAATATAATATTATAATATCATTAAGAGAACCAGTCAATATGGTGTTATTGGATTTAATAAAACTGGCAGAAATGCCGGAAGTTAATAATGTATCACTACATAGCGGCAACGTCATATTGTTGAATTAGGCTTAACAATTTGGTTATCGCATTTACCGTAATTTGTGATGAATCATGAAAAACAATTATGCTATTACTGTATACTTGTGATAAAACGTTATTAATAATTTGATTTTCATTTACAGTTCCTGAATAATCACCTGAATCAATATCTCCCATTACAATTGTAAGATTTAGTTTTGTTTTCAATAATCTTACATTATCTGCATTTATTTGACCATATGGAGGTCTATACAAAGTTGGATATTTATTGGTAATTGTATAAATAAGATTAGCAGTTGCGGCAATCTCGCGTTCTAATGTAGAATCGTCTTTGGTTGTGATTGCATCGTGGTTCCAACCGTGAATACCAATCGTATGTCCATCTAAATGCATTCGTTTAATAACATCGGGATATTGTTCCACACACGTGCCTAACACGAAAAACGTGCATTTAGCGTTATATTCCGATAAAATATCAAGCAAATCCGGAGTAAATACCGGTTGTGGACCGTCGTCAAATGTAAGATATATTTGATTAATAGATTTATAGTTAACATCAGCGTGTATATGACGATTGCAATTAGTGATTCTAGATAGAATATTGCTATGATTAAATTCTTTATTAATAAATTCAAACGCGTTCTTAGCAATATTTTCACACAAAGAACTGTCGCTATTTAAAAGCTCGATTTGTTGAATTAAGTTAGACAAGTCGTGATTAACCGGTATATAGTGTTTATATGGTATAAGTTCATTAAGATAATATTCGCCAATCTGTGATTCAACTAATAATACCGGTCTGTTGGACATTAATAACCATTTGAGAATTCCGGAAAATATATCAGTATTAATGTAGATAAAATATTTAAACGACATCATATATTCAATAGTAAAGTCTGCTGCTAATATATTATATCGAAAATCGTCCATATTGCTTTGAACGATATTATTACAGCTAATTAAAATTGTATGTTGGTCAGTTAACTTAATTAACTGTTGAATGCGGCTTGCAGCATTTTCAGAATGATACAAATATAAATTACCAAACCAACACGCTTTGGGGGTTGAATACATAATGTTGTTCCCATAATTTATATATTGTGTTTTAAAATTGTCAAACTGCTTCAAAGATACATTATTATAGTCAATATTCATATTTGGAATGTCGTAAATAATAAGATCAGGTATACAAAAAGAAAGATCAGTTGAGTCGTGAATATTATAACAAAGGCATAGTTGTTTATTTATATTACTGTCGTTGTAGTCTATGTACGAAAATGACAATACATTATGTTCTTTGGCAAATATATTCATTAAGTTGTGTTTACTCCACATTAATATTGTATATAGAACATTCAATAAAAGTTTTTATATAGAACATTAAATAAAAGTTTTATTTTATATATAGAACATAAAATAAAACTTTTAATATAGAACATAAAGTTAATAATTAATAATTAATAATTAATATGAATCAAGATATGAAACAATGGTTGCGTAATTATACACCCGGATTTTGTATGGGATTGTCCCGTGGATTTATGAGTCATATATTTGAAATAAAAAAAATTAATAGTCAACTACAATATAAAGGTGAGTATAAAATGTTAAAAAATCTACATCTAACTATCATAAAAAGCATTGTGGAGAGAACAACTCAGTTTGGAATTTATAACCAATATAAATATAAAGGAGGCGAATTTTATAGTTCCATTATTACTTCAGTCATAACTGTTCCGTATACACTAATGTTATTGAAACATAATTTTAATACGAACAAAGTAAATCTAAAAATAACAACAAAAACCGGTATATTATTTGCAATAACTGCAAAATCTTTTATAGGTTCGTCTATATTTTTGAATAGTTATGATTATGCAATAAAAAACCAAATAAATGAATATGTAATATCAATGTGTTCCACCAGTGTTATACTCTTGATAACATATCCAGTTGATACCATAGTTAATCGGTATTTATCCAATAAAATATCTACACTGAATTTTAAAAAAATATATAGTGGTATAAAATATCCATTAATTAAATCTTATCTTAATGCGGGGATTGGATTATATGTGTATCAAACAGTGTATTCTTATATGAAGGATATATAGACAGTAATGTATAAATGAATTATACAATATGTTTTTTTCAAAATATCATATAATAAGGCGATTACAAAATATACTATATAGAAGTAATATTGAAATAGGTAAAAACAATTATATATCACCAGAAGTAATAATAGGCAATAATGTTAAAATAGGCAATAATAATAAAATATATGGAAATACAATATTACATTCAAATACAGTTATCGGGAATAATAATTATATATACCCTGCATGTATAATCGGTGATGTTCCATCTTGTACGAACCGAAAATCATATGAATACAATCCAGAATTATTTAAAGGAGTTTCAATTGGGGATAATAATTATATACATTCTCTGTGTTATATACAGTCAGGAATGTATAAAAAATCAGTTATACAAAATAATAATAAATTATTGGGATTGATAGGATTAGGACATGACATTAATATAGAGAATAATGTAACAATATATCCGGAAGTAGCGATTGGTGGAAGTGTAGATATAAAAACCGGCGCAAATATAGGCATGCGAACAGTAATAAATCAAAAAATAGTTATTGGGCAATATTCAATGTTGGCTAGCAATTCAACTGTTATTAAACACGTATTTCCATATTATATAAATATAAACAATAAAATTCATCGTTTAAATACTCGCAAATTACCAGAATACGTAAATATCAACGATGACATGTTTTTACGAGAGATATATTATAAGGGTTGTATAGATATACAAACTATAAATAGTTATATAAAAAAAGACATTAATATATATTATAAAAGCATAAATGGAAAATAGACTAAAAGTAAATTTATTCATGCCATTTTACTTATGGAATAACGACATTGATCGGGTCAGTTTAACTCATAAAATATTAATCCATTATAATAATATTAAAGAGAAATTCAATAGTCAAATATATTTTAAATTCTATTTTGTAGGTTCAGAAAACAATTTATCAAAAACGATAGTTGATAAATATTATAAAGACAGTTATTATGAATTTGAACAGCCTGGCTTATTGGAACCTTGGAATAAGCAAACAATGAACAAGCAATTGGCTGAAAAGGTAAGATTTGGTGTGAATTTAGCAATTACTAATGATTGTGATGTATTATTAGTAGCAGGATCAAATGATTTTGTTAGCGATGATTTTTTTATTAATTTAATAAAAAACTACAATGTGAATGTTCCTCAAATATATGGTATAGGAGACTATTATAATGGAAAAAATATAGTAGGTCTTATTCCGTATAAAAGTGGTATGAGTATAAACTTAACTGCCGCTGACAATATATGGTGGAAAGGTTATCGTAATTGTTCATATGATAAATATTGCAGAGATACGAGTCTCATTAAACACGATTATATGCTTTATGATTTCCCGAATGAATTTACAGGAGGAATAATAGGTTTAAATAAGAAAATATTTAAAGAAAAAGAAATATTGGAAGGATTAGACCATTCAGAAAGATTATTAGAGTGTCGTTGTAGAACGTTAATACCAAATTTACATGTTGTAACTACCAACAATGTAGTAAACTTAAATGTTAAATGTCTAAGTGGTGCTGATTTACATAGCGTTCAAGATATAAAAGAAATTGAGAGCGAATCTCATATACTACAATTACAAATACAATTAGATACATTAGACCTGGCAGAAATGGATACACTTTTAAAAAATAATCTAACTAAAAATATAGAATACTTCAATAATTTATAAAAGATATAATACATTATAATAAGTTTTTTATTATAATGTTAGTCACTTTACAATGATAAATATTCTATTATGTAAAAGGTAGTAAAACGATTACCACTACATATATATATGTGGAAAATACCGTTCAATAATATAGTTAAAACTGATAGAAAAATTAAAGATAGAATTCTTAGAAGAATTCTACAAAACATGGAGAGTGGAGATTTTATTCTGGGAAAGGCAGTTAAGAAATTTGAATATAAGTTTGCTGAATATATTGGAAAAAAATATTGCGTAGGTGTTAATAGTGGTACATCCGCGTTAGAAATCGGTATAAAAGCATTAAACATGACAAAAGGAAATATAATAACTCATTCAAACTCATATATTTCAACTGCATTGGGAATAATAAAAAATGAACATGCAGTAAACTTTGTAGACATAGACAGAAATTCATTAATGATAGATGTAAATAAAATTGAACAAAATATAACGGACGAAACAGTAGCAATATGTGTAGCGAATTTATATGGTAATGCAGCAAATATTGATAAAATAATAGAAATAACAGCAAAATATAATTTAAATTTGATAGAAGATTGTGCTCAAAGCCATGGCGCGGAATACAATGGTCAAATGGTTGGCTCATTCGGTGATATTTCTTGTTTTTCATTTTACCCGACTAAAAACTTGGGTTGTTATGGTGATGGAGGTGCAATATGTACAAATAATAAGGAAGTATATGAACGAATGTTAAAACTACGAAATTTAGGTTCACATGATAATATAAATTTTGATATGATTGGTGATAATACTAAGTTAGATTCTATCCAAGCATGCGTATTATTAGAAAAAATAAAAGAATTAGACTATAATAATAATTTAAGACATGAAAAGGCTATGATGTACTATAACGGGTTGAAAGAAACAAACATTATAAAATTACCACAAATAACCAATGGTGTGAAATCTGTATGGCATTTATTTGTAGTGAGAGTATTGCACAATAACAGAGACAACCTATATAATTATTTGATAAGTAAAGGGATTGAATGCAAAATACATTATGCAAAACCAATACATAAACAATCCATATTTAAAACAGATTTCAAGTTATATTTACCTTACACTGAACAAATATGCGACGAAATTATAAGTTTGCCATTTCATCCATACATAGATGACACCGAAATAAAATATATAGTTGATATAATAAAATCATATCAACCAGATACAAAATACTAGTTTATATACTATTTCTTCGTTTAATATCAGTAGAATTTGCGTACTTGTTCATCATTTCCTCATAGTGACATGTTTCGCAACTCAACCTGCTTGCAATATTTTTGAAAGCAACATGTTTACATATACCGCATTTATCATGTAAATATGTCACTACTTTATACTCACAGTCTTCAAAGTCTAAAACAACTATATCGTTATTGTCATTATAAAGTACATTGCCACAATTACGGTCATAGTATGTAAACTTATATTTTTTATTAAGTTCTTCAAAGATACTGTTAATATAATGAACAAATGTTTTATGTAAACTATTTTTATTAAAAACTTGTTGATGTTTGTTAAGAATTGATTCTATTTTTTCATCACTAATATCCTTGATGACCTGCAGATTTTTCAACCATTCCATTTGAATAATTATATTAAGTTTATCATCTTTATCAATATACAGAACGATATCGTGCAATTTAGGCATACAGCATAAAGTATTATATTTTAAAATGTATAAATGTATAGAATATTCATTTATAATTTCAAGTATATATGCTAATTGTTCGCGATTATCAAATTCATTAAATACCCAATGTTTGTAAACCATGTCATTGAATATATATACGTCTTTAAGAATACTACGGGACCGGTGACGACTTTTATATTGGATGGTTGAAGCATCGTGAGTAATATTGCTATAGATATGCGCTACATAATTAGTAGTATAATATTCTTTTAATTTGGTATATGTATCAAAGTATATCTTGAATATTTCTAAATCATTATTTTCACTTTCACCTGTATTTCCAGGAGATAAATAAGTGGCAATTATTTTGAATGCAAGAGAATCATTAAACGGGCTTTTTTTACCCATATTTTCAATTATCTAATATCTTTTCAACTATATACATAATAGAGTTATTTAACTTCATATGTTTTATATTAGAAATTTTGTTTGGTTGTTCTATAGAATTAATAAAGCATGATATAGAATTAAATAATGGTTCTTCTTTCTGAATTAAATCTATTTCTTTAACTGATTCGTTTGTCATAACAATCTTCTCTTTGTTGAAGTCAAACCTTAAATGATTACCATCATTCAATATTTGTATAATTCTCTCTTTATGGGGATTATCCCATGATACGTTGATAACACAATGATTATCAAGGATACTAGCATGAATTTTTGCAGTAATTATGGTATGATTATTGTATATTTTTTCCACATGTGTAATAGTAATATCATTACTATCATAAAGAAACATAAGAATAGACAAACAATGAACAGCCAGATCTCGAATAACATCTATATATGTTTCTATATTTACTTTGTCAAGGTCTGTACTTTTCCATGAAATATTAATACAACAATTCTTGTTAAAATTGTATAACTGTATAATACGTTTTAATTCCATTATCATAACCGAGTGACAAAATATATAATCACAATAAATAATTTTATTGTATTTTTTGTTCTTTTCATAAAGACATAATAATTCATCAAACGTGCTGCATATAGGTTTCTCACAAAAAACATGTTTATCTGCTTTAATCGCATCCATAATAATATTATGATGTGTATAACTAGGAGTAGCAATAAAAACTGAGTTAATATCAGGATTATTCAATATAGATTTATAATCAGGTGTAATTGGCAAAGACTCAAATATTGTATTGGTAGAAATATTTGTATCACATAAATAGATATCTTTTATCGCATTATGTCTTTTCAAATTTTTCAAAATATTTTTTCCAAATTTACCAACACCAATTAATCCGCAGTTTATCATAATATATAACAATTAAACGATAACATTATGTTAGTTTATTCATTCAAAATAAATAATCTAAAATAATATAAATTGTTAAAATACCGTTACTATAGTGTATGATATAGAAACCCAAAATATAGTAAAATGTGGATTAATAGTTTTGATAAAAAAGGTGGTTTTCCACCTTTTTTATGAGTTTGTTTTTTATACAACGAGTTTGTGTCTGCACATTGGGCAACATACATGCATGGTGAGTCCAACGAGCGTGTTATTAGATTCATTCAATGAATATTTGGAGTTCCTTTCTATATGAGAATTCCAACATGTTGTACAAAACCGATGTTTACACGCCGTTGTAACAAATTTTCCCTTCCATGATGCAGTTTCGTAAGACCAATTATATGATGAAACAATTGAATCCAAACAAATAGGACAGTCGTCGCCATCATCTCCTGGTGTTGGTGGATTTTTGTACAAATCGCGCACTGGCTGAAACCCGGTCCAGCGTTGAACCAGAGCGTGAATCATCTGTTTTTTTGAAAGCGTCAACGGAATCGGTCGCAATCTAAATTTTTGGTTGTAGTGTTGAGTTGTTTTTTGGTCTGAACAATGAACCGCGTTCTCATATTGCGCATAGTGATACGCAATATATCGCAACTCATTTGCGCGTAACATCTCAAACTTAGGACAATCCGGATCCATCATACATGCCCACCCTTTGTCCAAGCTGTCTTTGTGTCCGTTCATGTTGCTGTTACAACGGTGCATCGTATGAGATGCCGAGTTACAAAACTCACACCTCTTTGCACCTCGTTTATTCATTGTATTGATAAAATGTTATCTTGGTAAAATGTTATTATCTGGTAAAAAAAAGAAAGTAATTCAATTTTTTACATTTTACCCTATTTTTTCATATACTGGAGAACAGTTCGCTTGTACCCACACAAATTTAAAAATAATGTTCTCCAGTGTATGAAAAAATAGGGTAAAATGTGAAAAATTGAGAAAATAAAACCATGTAAACGAATAGGGAGCTTCTAACTTGGCTCAATAGGTTGTATTTATAGTTGATAGTTGCCGATATAATTTAACACGCACGATACGCCTGTTTATCGGTCAAGCAAACTAATTGTTAGTTGATACTATTATGTATCAGCGTGCAAACTATCTGGTATGAATACATTTTATTAATATATCTGTAAAGTTAGACATAGATAGAGAAATGAACATCTATGTAATTGAAAACCAATATGACTCTGTTGTTGACTTGTTAAACGTATATGCCCTTAACCGGGATGTGCGGATAAACCCTATGTGGAGCTGATCACTCCCATTGCCCGGTTTGACAAGAAGATAGTCTTGACCACCTTCTAATGTATGACCATAAGGTCACGACTACCTTATAATATAAGGTCTGTACGCACCATTTTATGGTTCATACATTAGAAGTTCGTCAGTGGATAGTATTGGTTGGATATGATGCACACAATTTGTTTGGATTGTACTACTTGTGATTTTAAGGATAAAACAAAATTATCGGAAAACGGTTGAGTTTTATCAAGTGTGGTCTCATAGCTTGTCTGTAGATTGTGCGAAATCAGTAGCTCTGAAAACAATCCCAGGGGACGCCCTGTTTTTTTGTTATGTACGTTGTTACGCGTTATCTCTTTCCATACACTGGAGAACAAATTGATTGTCCCCACAAAATCTACAAATAATGTTCTCCAGTGTATGGAAAAATAGGGTAAAACGTAAAAAATTGAGAATATATATTTATGTAAACGAATAGGGAGCTTCTAACTTGGCTCAGTTTTATTTGTAAAGTTAGACACAGATAATTTAATTGTATCTGTGTAATTGAATCCCAATGTGACTCTGTTATTTACATGTTAAAAGCATATTATCTTAACCGGTAGTAAGCCGATGAACACTCTGTGGAGCTGATCACTCCCGTTGACCCAGTTTGACATGTAAATATCTTGACCAAGTTTTAACCTTATAAGAAGTTAAGGTTAATTCCTCGTCATTGGATAGTATTGGTGTATTTAATGATGCACACGATTTGTTTGGATTGTACTACTCGTGAATAAAGGATAAATATGACTCCGTTTACCGGCAATAATTATCAAGTGGGGTCTCATAGCTTGTCTATAGATTGCGCGAAACTGTAACACAGAAACAATCTCAGGGGACGCCCTGTTTTTTTGTTATGTACGTTGTTACACGTTATCTCTTTTCATTCACACGGGGAACAATTTGATTTCTACAAAACTTACAAATAATGTTCTCCAGTGTATGAAAAAATAGGGTAAAATGTGAAAAATTGAGAAAATAAAACCCGGTAAACGAATAGGGAGCTTCTAACTTGGCTCACTGGTATTATTATTTGTAAAGTTAGACACAGATAAGTTAATTGTATCTGTGTAA